>Ga0208030_1000229_pt1 | contig 41251 bp, 57 predicted proteins | sample MalvirDeepMed_M9_FD_184246 | JGI IMG/M metagenome (GOLD analysis project Ga0208030, IMG submission 184246) | Marine viral communities from the Global Malaspina Expedition - Malaspina viral metaG DeepMed_M9 (SPAdes) (version 2) | ecosystem: Environmental > Aquatic > Marine > Oceanic | place...
CGATGACGCAGAAATAATTAGATGTAATAGTACAGGTCTAGTTATTTACAATCCAAAAAATCTAGCAGACAGGGTGAAAGGAATGAAGAATAAATCTGTTAGTAGAGAACAGAAGATATTAGCGAGGAAGTTGTACGAACAACAATTCGCCAATAATTAACACTTGACATTAATGGGATTATAATATATAATCCCATTAATAATTAATAATAGAAAGCGAGAAAAACATGGAAAATAATCAAATAAAGTTAATCAAAAAAGTATTGATGTTGGACACTAAGAAAGAAATAAATAATGTTCTTGAGTTTGTATCTGATGCAATTAGTAGAGAGTGTGAGCAAGATACTTTAGATAAAGAACAATTTGAAGAATGGAAGAAAGCGAGGAAAGAATGACATACGAAACACAATTAACAAAAATCCCACAATCTTTTGTGATTACTTATTATGCTGATAAACATAATAAAATTATAACAAGACATGGACAATGGTTAAAACCTAATACAGATACAACAGGCAAAGTATTTGTATCTGACAAGGGGAAAGTTTGTTTTATCTATTGGGATTTAGATGCCGAGCCAAATAAGAATGGTAGTCAATGGAGAATGGCAACAAATCCAATGAGCATAAGGGCAATATAATTAAACACTTGACATTAATGGGATTATAATATATAATCCCATTAATAATAGAAAGCGAGGAAATAATATGGAACTAAATATAATTATCTTTGGAATATTAATTGCGTTTGTTCTTTATTTTGGAATTGATATGGCGAGAGAATTAAATAGATATATTGATTATCGAAATAGAAAGAAAAAAGACAAGTTGCAAGATTGGAAACCACATGACAGATAAAAATCAACAATGGGTTTGGTTTATTAATAAAGAAAATCCTAAAAGAATAAGCCGAACTACTTTAGGCAATTTTCTTAAAGATATTAATAAAGGTTTGACAACAAGAAATACAAGTGTTCAAGACGCAAAAAAATGTGTGTTCTTAACTCGTATGGATTTTGATAAGCCTTATATTTTCTTTTGTACTAATAAAGATGCAATGAAATGGAAGAATAAAAATGAGTAATAAATATTGTCAAGGACCAAAGTGCCATACTTATATGACACAAGACAGGAAACGTGGACCGAAAGGCTCGAAGTATTATCAGACTAGAAGTGTTGGTCGCTATGGTTATGGCGATGGAAATTTTTGCACAATGATTTGTTGGTCTGATTGGTTTGCCAAACATGGCGAACGAGCCATTGACCATTTTGGCAGAATTCGTGAGCCAATAAAATTGACACCTGAAAATGCGTGGATAAAAGACTATGACTGGCGACGCGATGAGAATTATAGTCATTTCTTTTTAAACAAATTAACCAATGAGCGAATACCTATTACTGAACAACAATGGAGTGATGACCATTATACAATAGAAAGAGCAAGACAAAATAGTGGTTGACAATGATTGACTTATCCTATATAATACAGGACAGAAAGCGAGGAACTATGAAAGAAATAAAATACAATAACAAAACAATCAAGCTACCTTTTGCAGATGCAGATTATAGCGATACACCATTAGAAATGGAAACAGTTAAAAATCCATTTAGTGGTGAATCAATTGCAATGCCTAAGTTTGCTGTTGCAGTATATGATGTAATAATGGGTAGTAATCATATTGCAGAATCTTATGACCAAACACATGGAACTGGTACATCTCCTGCATGGGATGATGTACGTAAGGGATTAGATTGGTTTAGAAGATACTTCGCGAAAGAATACATGGTCTTATTAGACTGAGTATCAACCATAGGTTGTGGCGCTAACGCGCCACACCACTCGCAACCACATAGTGTGTGGATATAAATACCACACACATGTGACAAATATGTCACACGCAGGATACAATCACAGATAGAATTTTTTTCTCTTTTTAAAAATTTTTGCGCCCCTTCGGGGCGCAATAGAGGTACCAGGTCCGATCCGGAAAAAGTAAATCTAGCATAGGTTGAATTTCCCTTTTTAAAAAGGGGTCCCACTACTTTTTGCTTTATTCCTTGATTTAGAGAGTCATTGGGGTTAAAAAACGTTTTGGTACCATAAGAGTCACTTATGCTTGATATAAAAAAAATTTTAGAAAAAAACCTAGAAAACCTTCCTCCAGAGACTAGACGCGAGTTGAAACGGTATGTTGTTCAACTGGATAGAACCCAAAAATATACCGCTATTCGAAAAGACTTCTTGACTTTTGTAAAACACATGTGGCCTGATTTCATAGAAGGGTACCATCATAAAATTGTTGCAGAAAAATTTAATAAATTAAAATCTAGAAAAATTAAGAGACTCATTGTGAATATGCCACCCAGGCATACGAAATCTGAATTTGCATCTTTCTTGCTTCCTGCATGGATGATTGGAAACAATCCTAAATTAAAAATTATTCAGGCAACTCACACTGCTGAACTTGCGGTACGGTTTGGTCGTAAGGCTAAACATTTAATGGATAGTGAAGAGTATAAAGAAGTTTTCCCCACAAGACTCATGGAAGATAGCAAAGCCGCTGGTCGCTGGGAAACAGCACAGGGCGGCGAGTATTTTGCTGTGGGTGTAGAAGGAGCTGTAACCGGAAGGGGTGCAGATCTTTTGATCATTGATGATCCTCACTCGGAGCAGGACGCTATGTCCAAGAAAGCATTAGAACGAGCTTATGAATGGTACACAACAGGACCACGACAAAGACTTCAACCGAATGGAGTAATCGTTCTGGTTATGACGAGATGGAATAAAGGAGACCTAACAGGACTCTTACAGAATGCCCAGAAAGAACCTAAAGCAGATCAGTGGGAAGTTGTGGAATTTCCGGCAATCATGCCATCGGGTAAACCCGTGTGGCCAGAATACTGGGACTTGGAACAGCTGTTATCGGTTAAAGCATCCGTTGCACTTCCTAAATGGAATGCACAGTATATGCAGAATCCGACTTCTGAAGAAGGGGCTTTAATTAAAAGGGAGTGGTGGAAGAAGTGGCCGGAAGATAGAGGAATTCCTAAATGTGATTATGTTATTCAAAGTTATGACACGGCTTATCTGAAAAAAGAAACCGCTGACTTTTCAGCTATTACGACCTGGGGTGTGTTTAGAGAAAATGAAGATTCTAAACCCAGTATGATTTTACTCGATGCCGTTAAAGAACGATTCGAGTTTCCTGATCTTAGACGCGAGGCACTTAAACTTTATAAATATTGGGAACCTGAAATTGTTTTGATTGAAGCTAAAGCTGCTGGACTTCCACTTACCTACGAACTTAGAAATATGGGAATTCCTGTTATTTCATTTACACCCAGCCGTGGAAATGATAAGCATAGTCGGGTGAATTCAGTTTCACCTTTTTTTGAAGCCGGACAGGTTTGGGCTCCTACCCATCTGCAATTTGCACAAGAAGTTATGGAGGAGTGCGCTGCATTTCCTTACGGTGAACATGATGACCTTGTGGATAGTACAACTCAGGCTGTCATGAGATTTAGACAAGGAGGTTTACTTGGTCACCCGGAAGATTACAAAGATAAACCTCGACCAATGGATTTTAAGGAGTATTATTAAACATGTACCTAAAAGCGTTTTTTGAAGTTTATAAAATATTGGGAAAACTGGGAATTAAGCCGAAAGATATTATTGGAATGGGTGGTGATGTCGTAAAAATGGGAAAAAGTCTGTTTAATACAAGAATTAATCCAAAATTACTGCAATATGTCGAAAAAAATCAGAAAATTCCGGCTAAAATCATAGAAAATCTAAAAATTCATGCAAGAACGCTAAAAAATACAAGTGAAAATCAGGTAAAACTGTTTGAAGCGAATTTAAAGGACCTTTTGAAGGCAAAAACACCAAAAATACCGATTAAATCCCAGTCGCCAGTCACTGGAGTCCAGAGACCGGCAACAAGCGTCAAGGAACTTTCTCCTTTTAAACAATTTAAGAAAAACCTAGAAGCCGATGCTGTTGGGTCTAAAGAATTGTTTAGAGGTTGGACACCTAGAGTCATTAAAGGTGGCAAAGACCCTTTAGCAACCGGCGGAATCGCAAATCACTTTAGAACCCGCTAATGCCATACAGCACAGATATAAAAGATTATTATAGAAGAGCCTGGGGACTTGAGAATAGACCTAAGTTTCAATTGGGTAGTAAATGGAATGTTAGAAGCTCTATTACAGGTAGGTTGCTACCAGAGCCTATAGAAGAAGTAAAAAATTATTTAATAAGCCAAGGTCAAAATATAGAGGGAATAACTGATGAAAAAATATTGAGAAAGAAGGCACAATATAGGAGACAATATCTTAAAAGAAAGGGTAGAGATATAAAGCCATTTAAAGAAAAATATCTTAAAAGAATATATGATTCTATAGGTAATAAAAAAGCTTATAGAGCAGCATATCTAAAAAGATGGATTCCTGTTGAAGGAGGATTGGCAGAAACAAAACTTATTGATGAAATACCGGGGGCTTTATCTAATAAGGAGTTACGAAAATATCTTCCTGAAAAATATAAACATATAGGAAAAACAACACTTGCGGATGTTCATTCGAGATATTTTAGACCTGATAATGCTGTTAGAGGACTTGCAAGTCAAACAGAAGTTAGACGATTTAAAAGATTAACAGAACTTAGTAATCCATATTTAGAACAGGCCCTTGCAGGTACGAAAAAAAGTGGATATCGACTGCATCACATGGGAAGTATTTTTGGTAAAACACCCGTGACAACAGGTAACCTGGCTTATATTTCTAAATCTTTAAATGCAAAACTTTCTAAGTTTGATAGTCTGATAGGAAAAAAAGAAGCTAACCAAGTAAAACTTTTACTGTCTAAACCAAAAGATTGGCAAAAAAAATTATCTCAAATTAACAAAGAAGGAAGTGCTCTCATTAAAAATCTTCCTAAAGAAGCTAAAGGTCTTTTAGGCTTTTCTGTTATTGATCCTGTTTCATTAAAGGTAGATGAGATAGGAATCGATAAGACAAAATCAATTTCAAAAGGAGTGAAAAAAGATATTATTGCATTAAAAGGAGCGGATAAAATTAGTCATGCTAGAATTAAGGAATTAGCAAAAATAAGCTGGGATGATATATTAAGAGCAAGTTCAGGCAAAGCTGCACTTAAAGCAACTAGATTTATTCCAGGTTTAGGCATTGCTACTACAGTAGGATTAGGAGCATATGGCCTCTACGATGCAATTAAAAAAGGTTATACAAAACCATCAGAACTTCTTGCGTCCGCAGCGTGGGGATCGGGTGTTGAGTTTAAGGACAAGGAAGAAAAAGCATCTGGTGGTTTAAGCGGTGTTGATCAATACATATTAAACCGTTACAAATGAAAAACCCCACATTAGTTAAAAATATGAAAAACGTAAAATGGAAAGCAATCCCTCCGGTAAAGGGACCAGACCCTAGAGGCTTGATTAAAGTAACAAAACAATATAAACCAGAAAGATTGGAGAAAATACATGGCAGAAATCGATAAGGGCTTACCTAACGTAAGACGAAGTGTCACTATACCGTCTCAAGAAGAATTAACAGAAGTTACAACCGGTTTACAGGAATCCGTTCCCTCGCACGAAGGTACGGAGGTCACTGAAAACGAAGATGGTTCGGTAGAAGTTAATTTCGAGCCTGGTGCAGTTGCACCAGAGACTGGCGACAATCATTATATGAATTTGGCAGATTTGCTGCCCGATTCTATTTTAGATCCTATCGGTTCAGAACTTTATGCCAATTACACAGATTACAAAGCATCGAGAAGAGAATGGGAAAGATCCTATACTCAAGGACTGGAACTTTTAGGTTTTCAGTTTGAAATGAGAACTCGACCTTTTCAAGGAGCATCCGGTGCAACGCATCCTGTTTTAGCTGAAGCGGTAACACAGTTTCAAGCACAGGCTTATAAAGAATTACTACCGGCTGATGGTCCGGTTAGATGCCAGGTTTTAGGAAGACCGACACGACAAAAACAAGATCAGTCGATGAGGGTTAAAAATTTCATGAACTATCAGTTGATGGATGTTATGAAAGAATTTGAACCTGAATTTGATCAGATGTTATTTTACCTGCCACTAGCAGGTTCAACTTTTAAAAAAGTTTATTACGACGATTTACTGGGACGAGCTGTATCAAAGTTCGTCACTGCAGATGACTTAGTGGTTCCGTATTCAGCTACCTCATTAGAGGATACGGATGCCATTTGTCATGTTTTAAAAATTTCAGCAAATGATTTGCGTAAGCAGCAAGTTTCTGGATTTTATAGAGATATAGAACTCGGAAAACCTTACTACGAAGAAACTGAACTTAAGAAAAAAGAACGAGAGCTGGAAGGAACTAGCGCAACAGGCTATCAGAAAAATAATCCAATTTATACTTTGATTGAATGCCATGTTGATCTGGAGATTGAAGGCTTTGAAGAAAGAGGCGAAGACGGAATGCCTACAGGTATTAAAGTTCCCTACATTGTGACTATAGACAATGGTACGCGAAAAGTATTATCAATTAGAAGAAACTACAGACTAGATGATCCAAAAAAAGAAAAGGTCCAATATTTTGTCCATTTTAAATTTCTGCCTGGACTAGGATTTTACGGCTTTGGATTAATCCATATGATTGGCGGTCTAACAAAAGCAGCAACGTCTGCTCTTCGTCAACTCATAGATGCAGGTACACTCTCCAATTTACCTTCAGGATTTAAACAGAGGGGTATCAGAGTTAGAGATGATGCCCAATCTCTACAACCGGGTGAATGGCGTGATGTAGACGCTCCGGGTGGAAATCTAAGAGATGCTTTTATGAATTTGCCATACAAAGAACCATCACAGACGTTATTGCAGTTGATGGGAATTTGTGTTGAGGCAGGACAGAGATTCGCGTCCATTGCTGACATGCAGGTCGGTGACGGGAACCAGCAGGCTGCTGTTGGTACGACCGTAGCCCTTTTAGAGCGTGGCTCCAGGGTAATGTCAGCAATCCATAAACGATTGTATGCTGCCATGAAACAAGAGTTTGTTTTATTGTCTGATGTTTTTTCAACTTACTTGCCGCCGGTTTATCCGTACGATGTTGTAGGTGGAGAACGAGAAATTAAACAAACTGACTTTGATGACAAAATTGACATACTACCCGTTGCTGATCCAAATATTTTTTCAATGACACAAAGGATTGCAACCGCACAAACAGAATTACAATTAGCTCAGTCTAATCCTAAGATGCATAATATGTATGAGGCTTATAGAGACATGTATGCCGCAATGGGCGTTAAGAATATCGATCAAGTATTACCACCTCCTCCACCGCCGGCTCCTAAAAATCCAGCGATCGAACATATCGATGCTATGGCAGGTAAACCTTTCCAGGCTTTTACTGGACAGGACCACCAAGCGCATATTGCTGCTCACGTAGCTTTTATGGCGACAGCGATGGCAAAAAATAATCCAATGATCACTTCTTCCTTAGAGAAAAATATATTTGAACATATTTCTTTAATGGCAGATGAACAAGTACAAATGGAAATGAGAGATAAATTAACTAAAATTCAAGAACTGCAACAATTGATGCAGACTAATCCACAAGTAGCTCAGAATCCCGCAGTTCAAGGTGAATTAGATAGATTACTATTAGAAATAGAATCTAGAAAAGCAATTCTAATCGCTGAAATGATGGAAGATTTCTTAGCAGAAGAGAAAAAAGTAAGCGGAGACTTTGGTAATGATCCAATTGCTAAACTTAGAGCAAGAGAACTAGATCTTAAAGCTCAGGATAATCAAAGAAAACAACAAGAAGATGAAGCTAGAATTAATTTAGATAAATCTAAACTGTTAATGAACAGAGATATTCAAGATGACAAGATGGACCAAAACGAAGATCTTGCCATACTTCGTGCAAAAACTTCTATCGAAAAACAAAGAATGTCTAATCGTGCAAAAGCAAGATCCGATGTTATGAAACGAAGGGATGTTAAAACACTTAAAGGTCCAAGAAGCTAATGCCTTTTCAATCTGAAAAGCAAAGAAGATACTTACACGCTAACCACCCAGAAATTGCAAAACGTTGGGAAAGAGATTATGCGCACGGTGGTATTTTAGATATTAACGAAAGCGAAGAAATTATTTCCGATGATGGCAATGATATTGAATTAACAGATTACAATGCTGCCTTTGATGAACCAAATGGAGTAAAAAGTTTATTTAGAGCTAAAGAGGGTGGGAATGTTAGACTTGGACCTCATACAGCTACAGATTTATTAGCAAAGAAAAATCCAGACGGTACCAGATCAAAATATCAACCACCAGGTGGTGGAGCTACTTCATTAGGAAGTGGGAGAGATGCTCCAGGTTCAGACAGAGGACCAAGAGATGAACCTGACCGTGGTCATGCTCATCCAGGAATTGCTTCAACTTATTCTGCACCATCAACTTCAACACCAACACCAACACCAACTAAAGATGATCATGCTCCACCAGGAGAAGAAAGTGGACCAGGATATATTAGTCCTGCAGATTTAAAAAAATTAGAAATGCAGGAATTAATTAAAACACAAGAAGAGGACAGACCAACAGAATATTATGGTCTAAGAGACTTACAAAATAAACAACAAGTATTACAAACACAAATAAAAGATAAACTTGAAGGCGATTGGAAACGTTATGTAGACCCTTCGGCATGGGATACTATTAAGAATCTTTATGCGCTAAGTAGCTTCAGTGGAATTGTTAAAGAAGTTTTCAAAGGAATAAAACGAAGCAGCGATATGAATGCTTTTATGCAGGATTTAAAAGATCTTGGCTTAGCTGGAGGACCTCCAGGAACGAATGATCCCTTATATGATCAATTATGGTTACATCTTGAAAAGCAAAAAGCTAAATACAAATATGATGATGATGAAAAAGGAGACGGTCCTATCTATGATCCAGTAACTGGTGCAGTAGATGAAGAATTTGCTCAAGGAGAAGATATGCAAGGTGTATGGGATCCAAGAGACTGGATGGCGGAAATTAGAGCTAGACAAGCTATATATCAAGGCTTAAAATCAGGCTGGGAAAACCAACAATTAAATAGTGGTGGACTTGCAAACCTATTTAGAGTAAAAAATAAATATTAGGAGAAAACTTATGAGAAACGATTTTGGCACAAGACCTTATAAATCTAGATTTCCTTACGACAAAGGTGGAAAATCTAGTTCTGCAAAGAAACAAGGTTACGATGCAAGATTAGATGAATCTTTAGGTGCACGAAGAGGTGCTGAGTCTACTAAGTCTCAAAGCTTCAAAGCACGAAGAGATGAATCTAAAGGCGCAGAAAAAGCTGCAGGTAAAAGAGCTTATTCTGCTGTCGGAACAATGGATAAATAATTATGGCAAACACTAGAAGAGAAAATCGACTAGAAGAACTTGGTCGTGTGGATGCTGAAAGAGCATTTACTAGAAAAGGTAAAAGAAATCTAAGAGATGAGAAAAGCAGAATCCGTGGCGAACTTAAAGGCGGCGGAATTGCTAAAAGAGGATTAGGTAAAGCATTCAGAGGTGGAGGTTTAGCTTAATGTCAAAAGATTGGCAAAAAGGATCTGGTTACGTTCAAGAACCTAAAATTGTTAAAGACCCATGGTCTGGAAAAGATGGTTATGCACAAGCTGCAACAATTGAAGCAACTAATCCAAGAGAATCACAAACAGTTACTGTAAAAGGTACTAAAGCACTTAGAAAAGATAAGAAACCAGTTAAAGCAACTTGGTACTAAAATGGCTTGGTTCAGTCTAGCTAAGTTAGCTTTAAACGCTGGTTCCCATATTTACAAAAAACGTCAAGAGACAAAAATGGCTATGGCTGATGCACAACACATGCATGCAGTTAAGATGTCTCGAGGTGAGGAAGCTTACCAGGGTAAATTGTTAGAAGCACGACAAAACGATTATAAGGACGAAATCGTCCTTGCGATATTAACTTTGCCCATAATTGTGCTCGCATATGGGGTGTGGTCGAACGATCCGAGTGCTATGGACAAGATAAATATTTTCTTCGAGCATTTCTCGAATCTGCCAAAATGGTTCACCAATTTGTGGATTTTGGTGGTCGCAAGCGTATTTGGAATAAAGGGAACACAAATATTCCGTAATGGAGGGAAGAAAAAATGAAAGAATTAGTTAATAGAATTTTTGGTGTGAAATGTGGTACATGTTCTCATAGAAAAGGTGGATTCTTTAAAAGAAAATGTGTATGTATGAAGGAAGAACAATGGGTATAGAAAAACAAAAAGAATTAACTGATGGCAAAGGGTGGAAAAAAGTTATTGTTGAAACCCATAAAGGATTAATGGATAAGTATAAAAGCAAAGCTAAAAACATATGGGGCGGCGTTAAAGTCGTTACTGAAAAATTAAAAGGTAAAAAATAATGCCAGAATTTTTTAGAAGTACAGCAAAGAAACCGGGAGCTACTAAAGTTCGTAAAGGATATAAAAGTGGTGGGAACGGTGATGATAAATGGATTCAGAAAGCAACCAAGGGTATGAGAACTGACAAACCTTGCACAGGCAAAAAGTTTGGAAGTAAGACATGTCCTCCAGGTTCTAAAAGATACAATCTAGCTAAAACATTTAGGAAAATGGCTAAAGCTGCAGACGGTGGTCGAATTGGTAAAGCCAATGGCGGCCTGAGTCATGTCTCTGGTTACAGACCCGTTCTAGGAAATAACAGATTTGGTTATCCTAGCGGAGGAGTTCCTGTAAGAAGTTTTAAAGGTGGAGGAGCAGCGCTTAGAGGATTAGGCAGAGCTTTCACAAAAAAATAATGGACGGCGTAAATTTAATTTACAAACTCAAAAAACAAGTTGAAGAAACACAAAAAAATGTGCAAACCTACGTATTAAATGGGCAAGTTGACAATTACGAAAAATACCAATATATGGTAGGACAGCTTCGTGCTTACGAAGCAATTTTACAGGAAATCTCTACCCTGCTGACCAATAAGGAGCCAGAAGAAAATGAAAACACAGGAACAGTCATCGATATCTCAAGTAAAACCAAAACTTGAAATTCCTAAAACAGAATTAGTCGGCGTTAAAAAAACAAAAGAAGTCACGCACGAAACTCAAAAATTACCTCAACCCACAGGTTGGAGAATATTAATTTTACCTTTTAAGATGAAGGAAAAAACAAAAGGTGGAATTTTCATGGGACAAGATACATTGGAACGACAACAAGTTGCTTCTCAATGTGGAAATGTTCTAGCGGTAGGACCGTATGCCTATAAGGATAAAGATAGATTTCCTAATGGGCCATGGTGTAAAGTAGGAGACTGGATAATGTTTGCACGTTATGCAGGATCTAGAATAAAAATAGAAGGTGGCGAAGTTCGTCTACTAAATGACGATGAAGTTTTAGCAACCATCAAGAATCCAGAGGATATCTTGCATGAATATTAACCATAGGGAGGAACTATGCCAAACGTCGAAAAAGAAACAGAAAAAGATAAAATAATAGACTTGCCATCAGATGGACCTGGTGCGGAAGTTACTTTACCTGAAGAGCCGGTTAAAGAAGGAACACAAGATGTAGCTGTTCCTGAAGTTAAACCGGAAGGTGAAGTAGAAATAAAAGAAGAAGCACCTAAACAAGAAACAGAAACTAAAGAACTTATACAAGAAGCACCTAAAGAAGAAGCAAAAGAAAAAGAACTCGATGAGTATGGGGAAGGCGTTAAAAAAAGAATCGCTAAACTTACTAAACGTATGCGTGAATCTGAACGTCAAAGAGATGAAGCAACACGTTATGCTCGTACAGTTCTTGTAGAACAAAAAACTTTAAAAGATCGATTGTCTAAATTAGATACAGGATATGTATCTGAAATGGAAAGTCGAATCACTTCAGGTCTTGAAGCAGCTAAAGGAAAATTAACGACTGCTAGAGAAGCTGGAAACATAGCTGATGAAGTTGATGCACAAAAAGAAATTGCTAAACTAGGCTATGAAGAAGCACGATTGGCTGAAATGAAGATTAATCAAGAAGCCAAAAAACCTAAAGAAGAGAAGCGTGAATTAAATCAACCAACAAATATTCAACAAGAACAGCCTCAACGACCAAAACCAGATGCGAGAGCAACTGAATGGGCAGAGAAAAACAAGTGGTTTGGCGCCGATAATGCCATGACCTATACAGCGTTTGATATGCACAGAAAATTGGTTGAAGAGGAAGGTTACGATCCTCAATCTGAGGATTATTATGGAGAATTAGATAGAAGAATAAAACTTGAATTCCCCCATAAATTTGGTAATGTAACAGAACAAACGACTAAACCTACACAAACTGTAGCATCAGCTACGCGAAACGTTAAAAGAGGTAGTGGTCGCAAAACTGTGAAACTCACATCATCACAAGTAGCAATTGCTAAAAAATTGAATGTGCCACTTGAAGAATATGCTAAACAATTAAACGTAATAGAGGAGTAAATGCATATGAAAAAAACTAAAACTGAAACTAAAAAAGTTACAGAAGAGGTTAAAAAAGACCCTCGCGCGTCCGAAACAAGGGAAGCTACAAAGCGACCTGTTGAATGGACACCACCCTCATCTTTAGATGCACCACCTGCGCCGGATGGATTTCGACATAGATGGATAAGAGCTGAAAGTTTGGGCTTTGATGACACTAAAAATATTGCTGGTAAATTAAGATCAGGATATGTTTTAGTTATGGCGTCAGAGTACAAAGACACAGGTTATCCAATTGTCCAAACTGGCAAACATAAGGGAGTGATCGGAGTTGGAGGTCTGTTGCTGGCCAGAATACCGAATGAGATCGCCGAAGCACGTCAAAAGTACTACGCAGATAAAGCTAAGGAACGTGATGATGCTGTCAAACACGATTTACTGAAGGAACAGCACCCGAGCATGCCTATCAGTTATGATAGCCGCTCTAGCAAATCTTTCGGTGGTAAGTAAGAGTTTTTTAACAAATACTAATCAACGAATTTAAATTAACCGTCACTGGAGGTCCCCATCGGGACAGGTGACACACGGAGGAAACAACTATGGCTAATCAAGATGCCGCGTTCGGTCTTAGACCATTAAAAACGCTTGGACAAGCTGATGATTCCACTGGAATGAGTTCACACAAAATAGAACCTGGCGATGCTAGTATCCTGTATCAAGGATCCATGGCAATCGGTAAAAATACTGGATATGTTGATATATCTGCTGCCGCTAGTACTACAAATGTGGGAGCGTTCTGGGGAACATTCTATATTGATCCAACAACTTTGAAACCTACGTTTAAAAACTATTATCCTGGCTCAGTTACACCACCTTCAAGTGGTGCAGTTGAAGCTTTTGTTTATGATAATCCACAACAATTGTTTGAAATTCAATCAGACAACACAGGTGCATCAGCTCAAACTGATGTTTTCATGTGTGCGGATTTAAATTCACCAACTACAGGTAGTACTACAAACGGGGTTTCCAGCATGGAATTAGGTGATAGCACGCTATCAGCTACTGCCGCTGTGTTGAAAATCATAGGCGTATCTCGTGATCCGGCAAATTCTGACTTAACAGCCGCTAATGTAAATTGGCGTGTGATGATTGATCAGCATTTGTTTGGACATAACTACGATGGAATTTAAGGAGAATAAATTATGGCAATATCAAGACAACAACTCGTAAAAGAGCTTGAGCCAGGTTTAAACGCCTTGTTCGGACTCGAGTATAAAAGATACGACCAGGAGCATAAAGAAATTTATGTTACTGAATCATCTGACAGAGCTTTTGAAGAAGAAGTAATGTTATCCGGCTTTGCTAACGCATATGTTAAACCTGAGGGTTCATCAGTTGCTTACGACAATGCTCAAGAAACATTTACTGCAAGATATACTAATGAAACAGTAGCTCTTGCATTCGCTTTAACTGAAGAAGCAATGGAAGATAACCTGTATGACAGACTATCGTCTCGTTATACAAAAGCGCTAGCAAGATCAATGGCAAATGCTAAACAGATCAAAGCTGCTAATCCACTAAATCAAGGGTTGCCAACAACTGACAACTTTGATTCTGGTGATGCAGTATCTTTGTTCAATACAGCACATCCAACGATCGCTGGAACTTTCTCAAACACACTAAGTACACAAGCAGACCTTAACGAAACATCGTTAGAGCAAGCATTGATCGACATTGCTGCACTGACTGATGAAAGAGGTCTTAAAATCGCAGCTAGAGGAATGAAAATGATCGTTCCTTCTGAAAATCAGTTTAATGCTGAAAGATTGTTAAAATCTCAAGGTAGAACTGGTACAGCTGATAATGATATCAATGCTCTTAAGAACATGGGAATGATCCCTGAAGGATACAGAGTAAATCACTATCTAACAGATACTGACTCTTGGTACATTAACACTGACGTGCCTAATGGTATGAAGTACTTTGAAAGATTACCTATCCAAACTAAAATGGAAGGCGATTTCTCAACAGGAAACGTAAGATACAAAGCTAGAGAAAGATACTCATTTGGAGTATCCGACCCTAGAGGTATTTACGGTGTTGAAGGTGCTTAATAATTAACAAACTAAGGGGCCGCCTCAAAACGGCCCCTTTTTAATTTATAAGGGTGAATATGAAAAAATTCAGAATTCAAATTAAAGCTTATGATTATGCTGCTGATTTTCAGATATCCGCAGACGATAATAGAGAAGCTATTGAGAAAGCGATACTTGACAAAATAGGACAAAAAGATGTAAAGTGGGAAAAAGATGGATTTAATAATTCATCTCGGAGAAAATGGATAACCTATGAGGAGGTTATAAATGACTCAAGACCTATACACTATAAAGAGGTCCTTGGAACTCGAGTGGCAACAGGAACACCTGAAGGAGGGCAGATATAATATTAATATGTCTTATATTGATAAAAAAATTCAGGAAATTGTTAAAGAGATTATTGCCAAAGAGTTTGAAGAAGCAACTCGTCTTGAACAAATTAAAGACGCCCAGGCCGAAGTTTCGATAGCCACTTAAGCGTTATCAAAAAATCAACTTTTTACTACAAGATACCTTGCGCCAAATTCAAATTTGGGCTATAGATCAATTACTATACAATTAATTAGAACGTAGACGCGTATAGTCGACGGCCTAGAGACTACGTTCATTAACTAGGAGGATTATAATTATGGCAAAAACAAACTTCGCTGGTCCGATAACGACTGGCAGATTTCAATCTAATGGTGCAACTCAAGTTAGAACAGCTCAGTTCTTACAGAACTCAGCTCAGTTTCCTATTGACTATGCCTATTTTGAAGCAACAACAGATGCTGATCGATTAGCGACAGCAGCGAATAACCCTATTGGAGCTCAAACGGTTACTCTTGAATCAGTAGCAGGAACAAATGTTTCTGGTCTGACTTTTGGTGGTGGTATTCCTGCAATGGTTTTCACGCTTACATCGACGGCTGATGAGAGAGCACTTACATTTAGTGTTACAGGAACAGACTGTAATGGATTTACGCAAACGGAAGATATTACAGGTCCAAACGCAACAACTGTAAGTTCTGCAAAAGGGTATAAAACAATTACTAACGTAGTTGCAGATGCAGTATTTGTAGGAGCGATTTCGATGGGGATTTTGATGACGGATAAAATTTCGTGGCCGCTAAGATCTTTATTTAATATTGTTCCAGGTTCTGCTGCAGGTGGAGCTGCGGAAACATCAACTTCTGCAAGCAAGAATTTGGCTAACAATATTGTTATTCCAAAACAATCTCGTTTGATAGAACTGAAAATGTTTAACTGGACAGCGTATGACACAGCAGGCTTAGATGTTGAATTTGGTTCCAATGTGTCACAAGCAGGTGGCTCTATGACTAACAGTTTTGATGATAACTATTTCACCACAACTGTTGACGCAAAAGCTACGGGACTTTTTTCTGTAGAAAATGCAACACTGCCTCAAGCAGTTGGTCTTGCACCGAGAATGTTTAACGTATCAAACGGTGATACAGCTGGTTATCCAACGGAAAAAATATTGGTAATGAGTGCAAAATCAGATGATACTATGTCAGCTGGTTACGGCGTTGTTACTGCAACTTGGTTACAGTTAAATAACGGTACTAACTAATATTCATAATTATAACGCTCCTTCGGGAGCGTTATAGAATAGGAGAAAATTATGGGAAATGTAACAAGTGTAAAAAGTAAGTTTTTTGGGGATGTCGATGCATTAGATGCTGACGGCCTTTCTACAGCGGCTAGTATCGGGAGTGCAACAACATTAACTCTCGGAGGAACCTTAACATCTGGAGGTAGTTATACGGCCGGCGATAATATTGGCCAACTCATCACTATCTTATCGGCTGGTGATGACAGTGGAATAACTTTCACCATAGTAGGAACCGATGCTGTTGGAGATGCACAAACTGAAGTAGTGACTGGAGCCAATGCTGGTACAGCAACCAGTAGTGGATATTTTAATACCGTCGCTTCAATTACAACTAGTGCAGCGTCAGCAGGAAATGTTTCAGCTGGTGTAACAGGAACAGGAACAGGTACAGTGTTTGCAGGCAGAACTAGAATTAGAGGACTGCAAGGTTTAGGTGGAGCTACTGCTGGAAATATTTTATTTAAAAATACATCTGTAACTGGAACAACTTTATTAACGATTCCAACGCAAGCAGCTGCTGAACAAATTGAACCATATATTCCAGACAATGGAGTTTTGTTTAAAGCAGGCGCGTATCTTAATGTTGGATCAGGTGTAGCGACGGGTACAACAGTATTCTACGACGGGTAAGGAGACTGTATGGCTAATACGACATCCGGAACAGCAACGTTCGGGAAAACGTTTGCAATTGATGATATCATTGAAGAAGCCTTTGAGAGATGTGGTATTAGAGGAGTCGCTGGTTACCAGTTAAAAACTGCCAGACGCTCTTTGAATATCATGTTTCAAGAGTGGGCGAACAGAGGTATTCATCTCTGGGAAATTGGAGATGGTTACTTAACGCTGGTCGCTTCTACCAATGAATATATTGGTTACCGTTCAAGTGCAGATGGAACTTCAACTTTATTAAATAGTGCAGGTGCCGCTTTATATGGTACCGATGATATTTTTGAAGCTTCTTATAGAAGCAGTGCAGGTACAACAAGTCAATCGGATAGTCCTTTAACAAAAATTTCAAGATCAACTTATTCTGCTTTATCAAATAAATTAGCTTTAGGACAACCTTCACAATATTGGGTTCAAAGATTTATAGATAAAGTTACCGTTACGTTATACACAACTCCAAGTTCAAGTCAGGCTGGAGATAGAATTCAATTTTATTACATGAGCAGAATCGAAGATGCAGGTGCTTATACCAATGCAGCTGATGTTCCTTATTATTATATTCCATGTATGTGTGCAGGTTTAGCTTATTATATTAGTATGAAATATGCACCAGACAGAACACAAAATTTAAAATTATTATACGAAGATGAAATATTAAGAGCGGAGGCAGCAGATGGTTCGGACAATAGCACTTATATTACTCCGAAAACATATTATCCATCCAGCGCATAATTATGACTGAAACATATAGTGGTTATAAAAAAGGAGAATTAAAACACGCGGGTCTATCCAAAAGTAGACTTGAAGAATTGAGTGCGCTGCATCCTGAATTAGCGTCAGAAATTGAAAAAATTATAGCAGCTATGAAATCTAAAGGTGGTCAAGTAGGCAAACCTCTAGGAGCAGGAGGAAAAGCTAAATAATGGCACGATTTGCACAAGGAAAATTTGCATTAGCAGTTTCAGATATTAGTGGCCAATCATTTCCATGGAATGAAATGGTTACACAATGGAATGGATTGTTTGTACATTATTCTGAATTTGAATCTAAGCAACCTCAATTAGATCCAAAACCAAGCGCTGCAGATCCTACAGCTTTAACAAAATCAAGACCCCAACAACCTCCACCTGATGTTTTAAGATTTTTAGATTATAATGCTTTAACAACTTATGCTGCGGCATCGGGACTTATAAATGTATATTCAGTAGACCATCAAAGAACCTATGGAGCTACTGTAAGATTTAGAGGACCTCCTACGACTTCTCCTGGAACAGGGACGGCTGATACGGTAGGAGATGATGGTCCAGTTGCAGGCAGTCCTGTTCCTGGATTCGCGAATATTGCAAACATAGATGGAATAGCTGGAAGCACTATTTGTGGAGCTTCAGGATTTTCAATTGTTCCAGGAAAATATACAAGTGTGACTACGACATTAGCTGCAGCCATTACGGATACAACTACAACCAGTGGAATTACTTTAACAAGTTCAACGGATTTTAAAACAAGTGGACCTTTTGTTCCTACTATTAATAATCCTGTTGGAACTCCAACTAATGCTATTTTAGTTGGAACTGAGATTATTAGTTATACTGGAATTAGTTCAAATGTTTTAACAGGAGTTACTCGAGGAGCAAATGGTTCAACGGCTGCTACTCATTTAATTTTAGTAGCTGTACGAAATCTTGTAACCCCAGATAATTATTATTATTTTAATAGTGGGGGAACAGCAACTACTGGACAAATCAGTGGAGGCGGCTATAATACATCTTCAGGACCAGTAACATTAAAAACAATAGGACCACAATAATATGCCAGCAGGATTAACATACACTTTAGCAAATTTACAAACTGATATCAGAAACTATACCGAAGTAGGAAGTACGGTTTTTAGTGACGCGGTTTTAAGTAAATTTATTATAAATTCTGAAAATAGAATTTACCGTTCTTTTGATGCTGATTTAGAAAGATTCTACGCTACGTCTACATGTGTGATTGGAAATAGATATGTAACGATTCCCGCTGATTTAAGAGTTATTAGATATATTCAATTAACCAATGATGATGGCGATCAAGTTTATTTAGAACAAAGAGACCCTAGTTTTATGGCAGAATATTATTCGACCCCAAGTTCATCTTCAACCAGTATCCCTAAATATTATGCAAATTGGGATGAAAGTTATTGGGTTGTATCTCCTACGCCAGATACCGCTTATGCAATTACTTTAGCCTATAACAAAGAACCAGTAAGTTTAACCGATTCCTCTGTTAGTACGACTGGAACTTATATATCTAATAAATATCAAGATTTACTTTTATACGCGTGTCTGGTAAATGCATATGGATACTTGAAAGGACCAATGGATATGTTACAACACTATGACAAGCTTTATAAAGAAGCCCTAGAAACGTACGCGACTGAACAAATGGGTCGTAGACGCAGAAACGAATATCAAGATGGAGTTATTCGTCTTCCTATTAAATCTGAATCACCATCAACTTTTTAAGGAGATAAAAAAATATGGCAAACGTAATACCTTATGCATTTCGGGGAGAATTATTAACCGGGACACATAATTTTGCTTCTGGAGGAGATAGTTTTAAATTAGCTTTATACACTTCTAATCCTTACAACACATCAAGTACTGTTTATAACGCAACCAATGAAGTAAGTTCTTCTGGAACGGGTTATACCACAACTGGAAATACTTTAACTGGTAATGCAGTGGCTTATTCAACAGCCGTTGCATCTTGTGATTTTGCAGATACTGAATGGACATCAGCTACTCTTACAGCAGCTTTTGGAGCAATTTATAATGACGATCAAGGCGATAAATTATGTGTGGTGTTAGATTTTGACGGAAGTAAAACTGCTACGAATGGTACATTTAAAATTACATTCCCATCAGTATCAACACCCGCGGATGCAATTATAAGCATGGCTTAAGGAGATAAGTTAAAAAATGGCTTTAGTAGTAAATGACAGAGTAAAAGAAACTAGTACAACAACTGGAACAGGTACTTTTGATTTAGCAGGTGCCGCAACAGGGTTTCAAACTTTTGTTGCAGGGGTTGGTGATACTAATACAACTTACTATGCAATATTTAATCAAGGAACAACTGAATGGGAAGTTGGTCTTGGAACAGTAACAGATGCAGCTACTGATACTCTTGCAAGAACTACCGTTATCTCAAGTTCGAATTCAGGTTCCGCTGTAGATTTTGCAGCGGGTACGAAAGATGTATTCTGTACCCTCCCCGCAAGTAAAGCTGTTTTTGGTAAACAAGAAGGAACAAACTTTTCAGACAGTTTAATAGTTGGTCATTCAACTACAGGAAGTTTAACTGCCGCTACAGCTAATACCTTTGTTGGAATTGACGCTGGAGAAGATATTTCTCAAGGCGATCAGAATACTTCAGTAGGTCAGGCTGCTCTGGGAAACATAACAACTGGCGGATATAATACTGCTATTGGTCAAGGTGCAGTATCAACAGTAACAACTCAAAATTACAACGTAGGTATAGGTAGAGGTGCATTAAATTCAGTAGAGGCTGATTATAATCTAGGTCTTGGAAATAATGCAGGAGATAATATTACTACAGGCTCTGGAAATGTAATTATTGGACATTATGTTGATCCATCATCTGCAACAGCAGATCATCAATTTAAAATTGGCGGTAATAATGGTTCATCAACAGTTACTTGGCTAGAAGGAGATAGTGCTGGAAAACTTGTAGCAACAGCTGGAGATGTTGTTACTGGAAAAGTTGGAGGAACAGATTTTACAGATAGTATATTAGTAGGTCATAACACAACAGGAACTTTAAATGCGGCTACAAAAAATGTTGGGGTTGGTCTTACAGCTTTAGATGCACTTACTGCTGGCGATAATAATGTTGCCGTTGGTTGGAACGCTGGTACATCCATAGATGATGGGAATGGTAATGTGCATATCGGTCGTAACAGTGGTCTTGTTAATGAAGGAGGTCAGAACAACACATCAATAGGTATTAGTTCTTTTTATTTTGGTACAGATAGTGACAGTAATGTAGCAATTGGAAATCAAGCTCTCTTTGGTGCCTCTGGTCAAAATCATGATGACTGTATCGCTATAGGTCAAGATTCTTTAGTTGCTGTTTCTTCTGGTGATAATAACATAGGCATAGGTTATCAAGCTGGAAATAATATTACATCAGGTTCTGGAAACGTAGTTATTGGAAATGCTGATGTTGCAAGTGCAACAGGTGATGATCAACTTTCAATTAGTGATAATGTAGATGGATCAGTTCTTTGGATAACAGGAGATAGTTCTGGAACCGTATCAGCTAATGGTGGTGAATTAACAACAACAGGAAAAGCCTTTGTAATGGGGTTTTAAATATGATATTTAAGAGAAAAACATGGCAACAGAATTAAAAACAGATATAATCAGCACAGCTACTCGTAATCAATTAGACATTGAAGTAGCAGAAGAACAGATGATTGTAATAGATGCTGATGGCAACGTACAGGTAGCCACAGCATGGAATCCAAGTCTATCAACGACTGGCAAAGCATTTATAATGGGATTTTAATAGGAGAAAAACATGGCAAGTGAACTAATGAAAGTAAAGTTGGTAGCTGGAGTAACAAATTCTGAAAATGATATACTTACGGTAGCAAGTGGACACACTTATACTGTATTGAATCTTTCTATTTGTGAAACTGCTGGAGCGGCTGAAACTTTCGATCTTTATATTCGAGATGACGCTGGTGCTAATGATTATGAAATTTATTCTGATCAAGCTTTAGCTGCGAATGCCACTTTTGAACACACTACTAGGATTGTGCTTGAAGCAACCGACGTGCTTTCAGCTAAATTAGCGAGTGCTGGAAATGTGGATGTTGTTATTAGTTATTTAGATCAAACATTGTAGGAATATTTATGAGTGGACCCATAAGCGATAACATCTATAGAGCTTCGGGAGTTGTTTCGGCTGCTGTAAGCGGAATTGATTGGATTACAACACCTAAAACAGGAGATTTTACAGGTGAAGGTGGAAAAGGATATTTTGTAGACACTTCAAGTGGAGCTGTAACTGCAACTCTTCCGGCTTCTCCTAGTGCAGGAGATAAAATGGCAGTAGTGGATTATACCAATACTGCTGCAACCAATAATATTACAATAGGAAGAAATAGCCAACCTATCTATGGAGCTACTTCTAATGCCATTATGTCTACTAATGGTACAGCTGTAACTTTCCTTTATGTAGATGCTACAGAAGGATGGAAAGCAATTAGTACAGGAGATGAAACCACAGCCGTAGGCCCCGATTATATGCTTGCGACAGGTGGTACTATTACAGAAAATGGAAATTTTAAAGTTCATACTTTTACCTCGGATGGAACCTTTGAAGTAACAGATGCAGGAGGAGCTAGTGGTTCTAACTCAGTAGCATGGGTACTTGTAGCTGGCGGAGGAGGTTCTGGTGGGATGTCTGCTGGAGTAGGTTCTGGCGGTGGCGGTGGCGGTGGAGCGCTTACCAATTATCCACAACCTGGAACAGGAGGAACTTCAGTTTCAGCAACTACTTATCCAATTGTTATTGGAGCTGGTGGTGCTGGTAATCCTGGAAATGGAACTCAAGGAGCAGATAGTACAGGTTTATCTTTAACAGTTGATGGCGGCGGTTATGGTGCAACTAGAGGATCAAATGGCGGCCCTGGTGGCTGTGGAGGTGGAGCTGGAGGTCTAAATGGTGGTGGTACAGGAGGATCTGGAAATACCCCTCCTCGATCTTCTCCAGGTTCTCCAGTTCAAGGACATGCTGGAGGCGCTGTTCCTTCAGGACATGGTGGTGGAGGAGGCGGCGGTGCAGGAGCCGTAGGTGGAAATGCTACTCCTTCCTATGTTGGTGGAGATGGTGGTGCTGGAATACCAAGTTCAATACCAGGATCTGCATCACATTATGGAGGTGGCGGAGGTGGCGGAGGCCACAACGCAGATGGAGGCGCAGGTGGAGCAGGTGGAGGTGGCGCTGGTGGCTCTCATCCAGGAACTAATCAAGGAACAGTTGGTACAGACGGTCTAGGTGGAGGCGGTGGAGGTTTAACAACGGTTTCTAGTGGAAGTGGATCTGGTGTCGATGGTGGTAACGGTGTTATGATCATCACATATCAATTTCAATAATCATGAATACACATTTTGCAAAACTAGGAGTTAATGGAAAAGTTATTTCTGTCCATACTGTTTCTTTGGAAGATTGTAAAACACAGGACGGAGTAGTAGACGAAAAAATTGGACAAGAATTTTTAGAAAAACTTCATGGATGGCCCGGTCCTATGTGGATAAGGACTTTTAAAGATAGAAGTCAAAGAAAAAATTATGCAGGAATAGGATATACTTATGATGAAGAAAGGGACGCATTCCTTCTTCCGAAACCACATCCTTCTTGGATATTAAATGAAACTACTTGCCTGTGGGATCCCCCAATACCACGTCCTGAAAGTTCTACTGATGTTGATGGAGTACAAATAGCTGATATTTATGGATGGAATGAATTAACTAAATCCTGGGATAATGAAGGCCCTCCTCGATTTCTGCTCAGTCAATAAAGAGTCTTTACATATTATACATGGTTTGTTAGGATACTGATCATGCATCAGAAAGAGGAAAGTATAGATCAGAAGATTCTCAGTCAAATTGATCTTTATGTAGACACTATTAAAATTATTAATATTGATCGAAATAAACTTAAGAATGACATTTTAGCGAATATGGCCTTTGAAGAAAGGCTCAGTAAAAATTCAATGGATTATTCTTATGAAGATTTTAAAATACCTTATTCTTTCTCTTTACAACAAATAGAAGATTATATTCGAGATCATTTTAATTGTGATTATCAAAAAACTTTGATTCCTCTATTGAGATGGGGAAACGTCTATAATCCAGCGGAATCATCATTTACGCGTAACCAAATTGATCCTCTTCGTGTGGACACGGCTCCCGATTATACTTGTATTTATGGAGTTGATGTAGCCAAAGGTTCTTCTAAATTTGTTATGGAGTATGATGATAATACTCGAAAAGGATGTAGTTGGCATATTCCCTTGGAAAATAATCAATTTATTATTTTTCCTTCAACACAACGTTATTTTATTTCTCGCAATCTCAGTAAACAAATGAATATTTTTTTAACAATAAATTGTGAATATAAATGAATGTTAAAAATAAGTATTGGTTTTTTAAGTCAATTGTTCCTCTTAAGATATGTGATGATATTATTGATCAGGCTTTAAAGCAGCGCTCTATGTTAGGGCTTACAGGGACATTTGGACAATCTAGAAATGTAGCGGATAAACCTTTAACCAATAAAGAAATTAAAGAATTACATAAAAAAAGAAATTCACAGGTTGTTTGGATCAATCAGCCCTGGATCCATAAAGAAATAATTCCCTATGTTAGACTAGCTAATAAAAATGCAAACTGGAATTTTGAATGGGATGACTTCGAAGATGCACAATTTACTTATTATAAAAAAGATCATCATTATGGATGGCATTGTGATAGTTGGGACGAACCTTATCAAGAAGGTTTAAAAAAAGGAAAAATAAGAAAATTAACAAGCTCTTTAGTACTTTCAGACCCTGCTGATTATAAAGGAGGAGAACTGCAATTTGATTTTAGACAATACGATCCGCCTGCACGCAATCCAAAAGTACATGTAACCACGATCAAAGAGTCTTTACCTAAAGGTTCTATTCTTGTTTTTCCTTCTTTTTTTTGGCATCAAATTAAACCCATTACTGAAGGAATGAGATATTCTCTTCTTATTTGGTACTTAGGAAGTCCTTTTAAATGATAAACTCAATCATAATTGTAGGAGGAGGGACAGCAGGCTGGATGACAGCAGCCACTCTTATTAAATGGTTTCCTGATAAAAAAATAAGTTTAATAGAAAGTCCTCACATTAAAACTATAGGAGTAGGAGAAAGTACCCTAGGTCATATTAGAGGATGGCAAAGCTTAATTGATATTAAGGATAAAGATTTTATGGCGGCTTGCGATGCAACTTATAAACTCAGTATTAAATTTACTGATTTTTATAAAAAAGGAGAAGCTTTTCATTACCCTTTTGGAGCTCCTCATCGTGAAGGAAATATAGCTGAACTTAATGATTGGTGGTTTAAAAAATTCTTATACCCTTCAACTCCTTATTCAGACTATGCTACTTCTAATTATCCTCAAATGGCATTAGTCAATGAGAATAAATGTTTTTTTAATACGAAAAAAACTATACCTTTTGACTTTAATAAAGATACCGCTTTTCAATTTGATGCCACTAAATTTGGTTTATGGTTAAGAGATAATATTTGTATCCCTGGAGGATTACAACATATCAAAGAAGAAATTAAAACTATAGAGCAAGACTCAGAAGGAATTACAACTTTAAATAAACAGCATAGCGCGGATCTGTTTATTGATTGTACAGGTTTCAAATCATTACTTTTAGAACATGCTTTGAAAGAGCCTTTTATTAATTTAGAAAAAATGCTTCCTAATAATACAGCATGGTGTACGCGTATTCCTTATACCAATAAGGAAAAACAATTAGTAGGATATACCAACTGTACCGCCGTAGAAAATGGCTGGATATGGACGATTCCTTTATGGAGTCGCATAGGAAGTGGTTATGTATATTCAGATAAATTTATAAATGATGAAGATGCATTAAAAGAATTCCAACGGCATCTAGGAACGAAGGAATTAGATTTTAAAAAGATTAAAATGAGAGTAGGCCTTCACCGCCGCTTATGGGTAAAAAATGTGTGTGCTATTGGTCTTTCTGCTGCTTTCGTAGAGCCTTTAGAAAGCAATGGACTATTCTCGGTCCATGAGTTTATTCATCAATTGCTTAGAGCTTTACAACGAGGGCCTGTTTCCCAATGGGATAAAGATAATTTTACAACTTTATGCAAGACATCTTATTATACTTTTATGGAATTTGTGGCGATGCACTATGCCCTTTCTCATCGACAAGACACCCCCTATTGGAAAGCTAATTTTAATAAAGAATGGTCTGAGGATTTGTTAAACCTTAAAACTAAATGTTATTCAGGATTTAGTGCTGCTGTTTATGAAAGAGGTCGAGACTATAGATTTTTAACTCCTAATGCAGGAATGCATTGTATAGCAGCAGGAATGCATTGGAGTCCTACCGACGTACCTTCTTTAATAAAAGAAAACAAAGACCCCGCTAAAGTATTTTGGAAAAAAAAGTGGCAACAAGCTACCAATCAATTAAATGAAAGACAGGTTCAATGGAAAAGAAACATAAAGGATGCTCCCTCTATGTATGATTTTTTAAAGAAAAATATTTATGAAGAAACAAAATAAGTTTACAAAAAATAATTATCAGATTTATAAACAAGGGCTAGATAAAAAAATAGCTGTATTTGTTTATAATTATTTTAGACTTAAACGAGAAGTAGCAAAAACTTTTTTTGCCACTAAATACATTTCACCTATTACTGAGGAATGGGGGGTATGGAATGATGAACAAGTTCCCAATACTTATTCCCATTATGCCGATATAGCTATGGAAACAATAATGTTGGCCATCTATCCTCTTGTAGAAAAAGAAACTAACCTTAAACTTATTCCTACTTATTCTTATGCTAGAATTTATAAGAATGGTGATATTTTAGAAAGACACAAAGATCGTTTTAGCTGTGAAATATCTGTTACATTATTTTTAGGGGGAAATCCATGGGACCTATTTTTAAAACCTATGGATACAAAAGATTCTCCTATAATTAGAGTAAAACAGAAACCGGGAGACATGCTTATATATAGTGGTTGGACTATGGAACATTGGAGAGAACCTTTTGCGGGCACAGAACATTGCCAAGTCTTTCTTCATTTTAATAAAGCCGATAAAAAAAATGTTAATATGTGTGATAGAAGACCTCATCTCGGATTACCAGCTTGGTTTAAACGTCCAAAGACATGAAATATAAAACTATATTAAAAAGCAATGGATGCGTAGTCATTGATCATTTTCTTACTCCTTCTTATCAACAGGCTCTGTTGCAAAGAATGAATGGTCCTTCTTTTGAATGGTATTATCAAAATAATTTGACCTCTATTAGTGAGCAAGGAAACTATGAAGATACCGGATTTAGCCATTGGTTTTGGCGAATGGGAGATACTAGCTGGGTTAGAGGAACCGATGCATCTTTAGTTATACCCTTAGGCTATCAGCTTAAAGATACCATAGGAGCCAGTAATATTTTAAAAATGAGAGGAGATATGACCCTATATAATAAAAATAATTATAAGCATTCTCCTCATATTGACATAACAGATGTCACTTATTCATATTATACCGCTATCTATTATGTCAACGATTCGGATGGAGACACCATTATTTTTAATGAAACTCCTCCATCAAATAAATATACTATTAAAGAAAAGATTTTTCCTAAAGCCAACCGAGTAGTCATTTTTGAAGGAAGTTATGCTCATACGGGCCATTCTCCTTCTAAGCATAAAAACCGAATTTTAATCAATAGTAATTATAGAGGACTCTAAAAATTTAGTCTTTCCACATAGTTTAAGAAATGATATAGCTTTACGAAGGAGACAGTGACTCCACCACATACCTCACTGTCTCCTTCATAAGGATATATATGTTATTTGGATTTGCAGCATTTGCCGAACGACCTTTTTCAACCGTAGCCGATGACGGTGATGTAACTATTACTGCCCCTAAGAATGAATTAACGATTACTATTGGAAGTCCAGGTATTACTGCTGATTCTCTTATAGAAACCCTTAATCCTAATCCATTAACTCTTGGAACGGGGACGGTTACAATAACAGCAGACGCTACTGTTGCTGGAGTAAAAAATGAATTAGTATTAGGTACAGGAACTGTTACAGTCAGCGCTAATGCTGATATCACTGCTGTCAAGAACGCTCTTGTAATTTCGTCAGGAACCGTTACAATAACCGCTGACGCTAATGTTACTCCTGATGCAACGCCTTTAACCCTGGCTACAGGAACAGCACAAGCGATAACATGGAGTGAAATTGATCCAGGCGTGAGTATGACTTGGACAATAATAGATACGAGTTAATATTATGGCATCATCTTTTTCAACAAACGCACAATTAGAACTTGTCACAACTGGTGAAAAAGCCGGTCAATGGGGCGGGATAACTAATACTAATTTACAAATTTTAGAACAAACATCTACAGGAGTATTAGACGTAGATATATCGGCAGGCAGCTCTACCCTTGTTTTAACGGATGGAGGAACTTCAACAGGGAAAAATGTTTATCTTAGATTACACGGCACTTTAGCAGCTAACCGAACAGTCACAATGCCGGTCACTGCTGAAAGAGTTTGGATCATGAAAGATGATACTGTTAGAGGAACTTCCAATTATACCGTAGGAGTTTTAACTGCTTCGGGAACCACACAACCTATACCACCAGGCGCAACTGTTTTATGTAAATCTAATGGAAGTGAAACAGTTGTTTCTATTATTGAAAAAGGTTATGCAACTATTACAGATGCAAACAGTCCTTATACTACTGTTGCCGGAGCACAGATTTTAGCAAATACAACTTCAACCGTTATTACCGTTACTTTACCAGCTGCAGCTTCTACTGGAGACGAAGTAACCATTATCGATGCTCGAGGAACATGGGGATCTAATAATTTAACTGTAGGTCGAAATGGATTAAAAATTAATAGCGGAACTTCCGATTTAACCCTAAGTAATAATGGTCAATCCATAACGTTAGTTTATATAGATTCAACACGTGGCTGGGCTTATAAAACTAATTATACTTCATAGGAGCTACATTTATGGCTCTCTTTGAAATGAAATTTCAACCAGGTGTTGATAAGCAAGACACTTCTGTAGGAGCAACCGATCGATGGGTGGATTCAGATAATGTTAGATGGAGATATAATCTTCCTGAAAAAGTAGGAGGATGGTCTTCTTTACTAACCGATACGATTTGTGGAGTTGCACGAAAGCAACATTCCTTTGTCGATACCGATGGTAATCGATACGTAGGGATTGGAACCGATAAGTTTTTACTTGTTTATTTTGAAGGAGCTATTCATAATATTACACCTTGGCGTTCTAATAATGCGGGTGCACAGATTACTTTCACCAGTTCAACCTTAACAACTAATAGTACTTCACCAGGTACTTCAATTACTATAACTACTACTTCTGCTCATTCATTAGAAATAGGAGATATGGTAGTCTTAGATAGTGTCACAATGCCTAGTGCTTCAAGCTTGTCTGCAACTTTATTCGAAGATAAAATTTGTCAAGTTATTTCTGTTCCTACTTCAGTTACTTTTACCATTACATCACCAAGCGCTGAAGCTAATGGATCTGGCTCTGATTTAACTTCAGGGAGTTCTGCCATTGTTCAACCTTATCAAAGAGTGGGACCTTCTGAACAAACCTATGGTTATGGATTTGGTGTAGGAAATTATGGAGGAACAATTACTGGTTCTTTAACCAATGATTTAGATGGAGCTTTAAATGCAGATACAGCTGGAACAGGTGGATCAGGAACTTCGGTTACTTTAACTTCTGTAACTGGCTTTCCAGATCCTTCAGGAACTATAGCTGTAGGAACCATCCCTAACGCAGAGTTAATAACTTATACAGGAGTTTCTACAAACGATTTAACAACCATTACTAGAGGAGCTTTAGGAACCGCAACTGCAGGAACTTCCAATGGTCAAGCCCATAGTGATGCAACGATTGTTTATAATGCTTCCACATGGACGGGATATGGAGATGCAGTTAATGCATCAAACGTTACCCTAGAACCAGGACTTTGGTCTTTAGGAAACTGGGGAGAAGTATTAGTAGCAACGATTGCAAATGGTAAAACATTTACATGGAACTCAGGAGTCGCAGGTTCTACAAAATTTACAACACCAGCTTCAATGCTGACTACGAATTATGTAACCGCGATTAGTGGAACCGAAGGAAACCCAACTGCAAGTAGACTTTCATTAGTTTCTCCCACTACTCGACACTTAATTCATTTAGGGACAGAAACTACAATTGGAACAACCTCTACTCAAGATGATATGTTTATTAGATTTTCTAACCAAGAACAAATTAATGTCTTTGCACCAGCGGCGGACAACAGTGCAGGTACACAAAGACTTCAGGATGGCACACGAATTATAGGGGCCATAAAAGGAAAAGAAAATATTCTTGTATGGACCGACAATGCTTTATATTCTATGAAGTTTGTGGGTGCTCCTTTTACTTTTGGCTTTGAACAAGTCGGTACTAACTGTGGTTTACTCGGTCAGAATGCATGTTGTGAAATTGATGGTGTTGCTTATTGGATGGGAAACAATGGGTTCTTCTCATTTGATGGTACTGTTAATTCATTATCCTGCTCGGTAGAAGACTATGTTTATGATGATTTTGATACAACTAAAGGTCAACAAGTATGTGCAGGAATTAATAATCTATTTACCGAAGTCATTTGGTATTATCCAACTCAAGGTGCTACTTATAATGATAGATATGTCGTATTTAATTATGGAGAAAAAAGTCAACTACCAACCGGTGTCTGGTATACAGCCACCAATACCAATGCTATTAGAACTTCATGGATTGACGCCATCGTTTATCCTAAACCTTATGCAACTCAATTTAACAGTTCTGAAACAGGAACGGTTCCAAGTATAGTCGGAGAAACCGGCCTAGGACAAACGGTTTATTTTGAACATGAAAAAGGAAATGATCAAATTAATCCGGATGGAAGTACCACTGCTTTAACTTCTTCGCTGCAATCTTATGATTTTGCAATTCAGACCGATAGAGGCATGGGAGAATATTTCCTAGCGATGAGACGATTTCTTCCTGATTTTAAAACTTTAACGGGCACAGCTAAAGTGACGATAGGAATTAAAAATTATCCGTCAGATTCAAATACTGATAGTACTTTTAGTCCTTTTAGTGTTATTTCTACTTCACAAAAATTCGATACTCGAGCAAGAGGAAGATATGCTAGTGTAAAAATTGAAAATGAAAATGCTGCAGAAACATGGCGATATGGAACTTTTCAAGTTGATGTTCAAGCGGATGGGAGAAGATAATGGCAAAGATTGTAGTCAGATTACCTGAGCCTAGAAAAGTGTACACCGAAGATAACCAAAGACAAATTAACAGAGCTCTAAGCTCTGTTATAGAACAACTTAATTCAACATATCAGCAACCTGAAAAAGAAGACCAGGAAAGGTTTAATTTCTTTTTATCATAATGGCTAACGTATATAAAAATATTCAAGCAGTTATTAGTTCAGCAGCATCCGATGTAGATATGTATACAGCGCCAGATGAAACAACCTCTATTGTTAAATCTATTAAATTATATAATACTCACAGCAGTAATTTAGTGGTTGATATTAAAGTGTACGATTTCTCTAGCACCACAGATTTTGAATACGAGACAGTTACCGTTAATACCGATAACAGTGTTGATCTATTAACCTTTAATAATGTACTTATTTTAGAAGCAGGGGATATACTAAGAATGCAAACTCCTACAACTAATGTTGTAAAAATGACAGCGTCTGTGCTACAAACGAGTAGATCATAGGAAATTATGCCTTTCATAGAAACCAAAGCAAAGAGTGAATACAAGATTATAGATGGTAAAAGAACCCATGTTATTACCCCTGAATGCGAAATAACTTTAACTAATATGGAAACAGGTAAAGAGTATATGTCAGATGCAGAAGCGGATCATGACGTTAATAACCCTAATTCTAATACTAAAAGAGAGCATATAAGAAGAGACGTAAATATTAAAGTAGCAGCCATTGATCTAGGAGCTGCCTCAGGGGATCTATAAGAGATTGACGATGAACACAAAAACAAGTAAAGCTATATACTCAGGTGAAATCCCTGCGATTTTCACATATAATCATACATTAAGGAATTAGAAATAATGGGAATATTATCAGATATAGTAGATGCAGCGAATAAATACTCTCCTTTAATTAAAACAGGGGTAGCAGCATTATCTACATACGCATCCTACAAGGATCAACAAAAGAAAAATCAGATGCAACAAGCAGCTTATGACGATTATATAAGAGATGTTGCAGCCGCTGGTGACGAAGCATCCGCCGCTGTTGCTTTAAACCTTACCCCTATGACAGTATCAGGAGTACCTACAACCAAAGCCGATGTTACAGATTTTACTGCAGTTGCAGCTCACGGTGGACTGATGTCCATTCCAAATAAACAAAGAAAGAGATATGCAAAAGGACCTGAAGAATTTGAAGTAGAAACTATGGATGAAGAAGTACTTACTCCATTTGGTCTTCAACAAGAAACAGGAATCGACCTTACTGGTGAACAGGTTAAATACGACCAAGGATCCCCAAGAAAAAATGCAGCTATGGTATGGGGAAATATGGGGACTAGCGACAAAGAACCTTACAATTTTGATTTTGATATTTTCTTTCAAAGTGGTGACTGGATGGACATGATTAAAAGTGAAATAGGTGGTGGAGGAGATACTCAGGTAGCTTCCTCACCCGATGGTGAACCTTTCATGATGGAAGAATTTTTACAAGCTGTACAAGAAGGTTTCAAAGGTTCTTATCAAGACTATTTAGACCAAATTGATAGAATCCCTTCAGATTATTGGGGACAAGCGCCGAGTGCAGAAGGCATTATGCAAGCCGCTAAAGGCGGAAGGATTGGGTATCGATTTGGTGATGAAGTAATAGCGGACCAAGAAGCAATATTAAAAACACCTAATGAAGAAATTGTCGTTAATGACATGGAAGAGATTAAAGGACAAACTGCCGATTATAAATATAGAATTCAACAGTACGCAGAACAATTAGCTGATGACGATGGAAAAGATTGGGACTTTCTTTCGGACTCACAACAACAGGCATATTATAAAATAGCTTTTGATTTGTGGGGGAGTGGAGATATGTATGCTAAAGGTGGAAGAATCGGATTTGGCTCAGGATCAAAACCTAAATATAAAAAGTTTCTTAAACTATTATCTGATCTAGAAGAGAGGTCTCCAGAACTCATGGCTTGGGGTCTTATGGGAGCTTCAACAATTATACCTTTTTTAAAAAAAGGTGGCAGAGTTAAAAAAGAGACTGGTGGTATCATGAATCTAGGAGGATTAGAAAAAGATTATAGAACTACTGGTGGCTTTGTGCCTATTGGAGCTTATGAAAGAAAAGATGATGTCCCAGCAAGACTATCTAAAAACGAATTTGTAATGACAGCCGATGCAGTAAGAGCTGCAGGCGGCGGAAGTATTAACAGAGGTGCACAAAGAATGTATGACACGATGAAACATTTAGAAGCAAGTCCAACAGCTAAAAGGATGACAGTATAATGGCAAACGGAAACATGATGGGTGGATTATTACCCAGTGCAACATTAGCCCCTTACGGTCAAGAGATACTAAAATATGGTATCGGGCAACTAGGGACTCCTATCGATGTAGGAGCAATGCTTCCAAAAGTTGCAGGTCAAACAGCCTTCCAACAAAAAGGAGCCCAAAGACTTGCCGACATGTATGGCATGGGTGACATCCAAAGAGATGCCACAGGACAGATTACAGGATTTACGGGAGGCACAGGAATTGCTTCTTACCAACCTTACTTAGATGAAATTTCTCAACAAAATTTATTAGATCCTTCTAAAGGTTATCAAGATTTTATGTCTCCTTACCAAAAGGAAATCATAGACACGACTATGCAAGAGTATGACGTTCAAGCAGGTAGAGGAAGACAAGCTATCTCTGATCAAGCTTATAACGTAGGAGCTTTTGGTGGTGGTAGACACGGTATTCAAATGGGTCAGTATCAATCAGAATCTGACAGAAACAGAGCTGCACTATTAGCAGGTCTTTATGGACAAGGATACAATCAAGCTTTAGACAGACAGCAACAACAACTAGCTAACCTACAACAGATGGGTACTTATACAACCGGATTAGAGCAACAAGGAATTGGAGCTTTCCAAGCACTAGGTGCAGAAGATCAAGCACTCGAACAACAAAAATTAAATCAGTTGGCTCTAGGTGCACAACAAGGTTACCAGTTACCAGTACAAAGAATTCAAGATGTTGCAAATATTTACGGAGGTATTGCAGGAGCAATGCCTGGATCACCTACACAACAATTCCAACCAATGCCACTAGCGACAGGAATCGGTGGAGGTTTATCAGCAGCTTACATGTTGGGAATGGGAGGACAAAATACACAGGCACGAGCACAAGATCCTGTATATAATCCAGGGAATGTCATGGGCCAAAGACAAGGGCCTTTAAGATATTAAGTTAAAACTATGTACAATAGAATTTTAAAGAGACCTATGTTCAAGCGGGGAGGATCAAGTTTCCAGGCTCAAGGGACTGGTATCACGTCTCCTTACGATACACCAAGAAAAAAGTATAATCTTGGAAGTTGGGGAGAATGGGAACAAAAAACTAGAGACATAACAAAAGATCCAAGAGGTGACTGGAGTTACGCTGCTCAAGGATTTTCTTCTTTAGGAAATCCATATAAAGAAAGTGGCGGAGCTAAAACCATAGGAGAAATGCTATGGGAAGGAGCACAAGGTGTCAGAGGAAGTAAAGAAAAAGCATCCGAACTAGAAAGAAAAGGTGAACTAGCAATCCTTGAAAGTCAGGGGGGCAGAATGCTTTCAGAAGAAGAGAGAGCGTTTAAAGCTGAAGAAGCAGCTAAAGATAGAGCGATGAAATTACAAGTAGCTAAAGAAAAAGGAAGCTATCCAGATATGCACCCAGGAAAACTTTATGATTGGTATCTAAATAAATGGAGAACTGATCTTAAAAATAACACACAAGCACCAGGAATATATACGCAGCCAGGATGGTCAGTAGTAGAAAAAAATATAGGATCTTTTGCGAATGCGGATTTACAAATTCGAACTATATTTAATGAATTTGGGCCAGACCATATAGCGGCGGCTGTTCCTCCAATCGCATTTAAAGAGGATGGAACAATTGATGTTTCACTTTTAAGGGGAGACAGAGTTTATTATGATCCTATTGATAAAGAATGGTTTACCGTAAAGAATGCTGGAACTGAGACTTCAAGCGTTGTAGTTGTTGACAGCTATCTAGATGGACAGCATAATATTAGCACTGTTACTTCAATAATAGAAGAAGAAAAAAAGGATGATGACGAAGCTTCCAAAAAGGTTCCAAATAAATTAATAATCACTACTAATCTTAAAGATATAGAATTAACAGACGCAGTAGTAATGGATGAAGCTGCTAAGGTAGGAATTAAAATTGTATTTAAACCGGCCGATGGTTCAACGAACTGGAAGGTAAACTTAGCTGAAAATGAAATGAGTCTGATTGATTTTAAAGAAATATTAAAGCGAAAAAAATTCACTGACACTCACGAACACCTGCGAAGTAAAAAGAAAAAGAGAGGTGATGTACTTACCGAAGAAATCCAAGTTAGTGAGGCCATGGCACATGGTGGTAGAGCTGGCTACGCTTCCGGAGCGGTTGTTCTTCCTGAGCCCGATAAAGATGTTACTGAATTAGAGGAACTAAACGCATGGTGGAAAAGCCAAGTGAACAATGCTACATGGAATAAAGAAATCACAGATGAAGGGTAGGATCTATGGTACAATGGACCAACTCACTCGCCCAAGTTGAAGATCAAGAAAAATCTATTCTAAGCGAAAACGAAAAATACAACGACATTAGCTCTATCGAATCCATTCTCTCAGGATTGGGTTCTGGTTTAATTCAAATTCCTAAAGGCGTATTCTCTTTAGGTGCTACACTCATTGACATGGGAGCAGGCACCAACAAAGCAGCACAGGTTGAAAAATATTTTGACGATCTAACCGAACTCGATGAGAAAGCTGCAGCTACAACTGCTGGAAAAATAGCAGAACTATTAGTTAATATTGGAGTTCCAGGTGGAATTGGTTTTAAAGTAGGAACTTCAATGGCCAATGCTGCATTTAAATATAAGAAAGCAGGTAAATACTTTTCACTCGCTGATGACAAAGGTAAAATTTTAGTTGATACTACAACCAAACTAGCCAAGTTAAACACGAAAGGAAGAGTCGCAAGATTTGCTGCAGGAGCTGTCACCGGCGGTGCAGCTGAAGGAATCTTTATAGGGGATGTAGAAAAAGCTGGAACCTTTGGAGACTTATTAGGAGGACCCACAGCTCTTCATGTAACCGATCCTGAAAATTCTGATCCAGCAAGAGATCTAATTAACAGAGTTAAGTTTGGAACCGAAGGTGCTTTATTTACAGGACTCATCGGTGGCATTGGGAAATCTTTAAAACTATTAGCCGGCAGAAATGAAGCATTACGTTATGCCGATAATGGAATTGATAAAGGTTTATTTAAATTTAATAGTTGGCTACGAAAAGAAAGTGGAGCGACTCCTGCATATTTTAAAGCACAAAGAGAAGCGATTGGAAAAAAATATGCAGACATTAACTTAGCTCAAACACGGGCACGGAATCTTAACAAAAAAATTGATGGTCTCTTTCCTTGGATGGAAAGAATGTTTAACACATCAACGAAAGCTAACCGTAAAGAATTACTTAACTTATTTAACGACTCTCTTATTTCAGGAAAACCTAGAGTGTTAGAAAGCGGTGTGGTTAAATATGGAGACGATCGCATAAGAGATGTTGCTGGAAAAAAAATAAAAGACACTGGAGGTATTAGTAAAGTTGAAAAAAATAAAGTTAATAATTTTTTAAAGCAAAAAAATATTCAACATAAACCAGGTCAGCTTACAGGTATCTTTGATGAAATGGAAAATATGCGTGCCGAATGGGCAGATATGTTTTCAATTATGGGGAGAGGCATTAAACGAGGAGAAAAAAAGGGACTCTTTGATAATAAAAAAATTGATGCCTTTAACAAATTCAAAGAACAATTTGGAGATAAATTTAAAAATTACTTAGGGGCAACGTATGAAGCCTTTTCCAATCAATCTATTATCCCCATGCTGAACTACAGGGTTCCTAGAGAAATATTAGAGAAAGCCGTTCAAGTTTTTAGAGACTCGGCACGACTTAATAAAACTCCTATCACAGATCAACAAGCAAGAACCTATGTAAATAATATTGTTAAAAGAGGGGTAGGGAGTAGACCTCCTAAAAATTTTGACCAAGATGCTTTAGTTAACTTACCCGACTTTTTTACTAATAAAAGTTTAGCTCAACGTGGATCAGCTCAATGGTTTAAACTTGGACAACTAAAAGGAAAAGTTGGTAAGCAAGGAAAAAGAGAACTGATTGAAGAGGTTTTAGGAAAAACTAGAAATCCTATTCAAACCATCTTAGCACAGACCGGAGAAATATCAGCGGTAACAAGAAGAAATGAATTGTTACAAGCTATAGCTTTTCATTCAGCAGATAATCTTAAAGCTTTACGATCCATTAAACCAGGAACCGAAGCAGCTAAAGAAGCAGCTCGTCCTTTGCTCGCGACGGCAGAAGAGTTTGCAGAAATAGCTTTTAAAAAAGGAGAAGTTTTTGATGACACTATGTATAGAGAAATTACATCCAATAGTCTCGCTTCAGGTATTGCTAATCCCACATCAGGTAAATATGCTTTAAAGGAAGTAGCCGACGCCGTTGAAATCGCTTCGGGTAAAGCGGTTACTAATCTTGCGAGCAATGCTATTTATAGAAATTTAATTTTATTTCCTAAAGCCACATCCCAAATGGCAAAAACTATTTTATCACCCGTAACCCACGCTAGAAACTTTTTAAGCGCAGGGGCTTTTGCTGTAGCGAATGGAATTATTCCAGGGGTAACCGTAGGTCCAAAACAATTAGCACAGGCATGGAAAAATTTACAGGTTGCAGGCTTAGGAACAAGAGTTGAAAGTGACTTCTATAGAAAACTAGCTAGACTTGGAGTCGTTAATACCAACGTAAGATTAGGGGATTTACAAGGTCTGTTAAAAGATATTGATTTTGGTTCTGCATTAATGGCGGATAAAAGTTTAAAAGGATTACTCAAACCTTTATCTAAAATAAAAAATTGGACTCAAGATGCCTATACTGCTGAGGATGACTTCTGGAAAATTACTACATTCCTAGGAGAAAGAGGAAGATATGCCAACGCATATAAAAGAGCAGGCAAAACGATTAGCGATGATGCTTTAGATGAAATGGCAGCTAAGGTTGTAAGGAACAATGTTCCTAATTATGATTATGTTTCTTCAATGGTTAAAGGTTTAAGAAGATGGCCTGTCGGTAACTTCGTATCGTTTCCTGCAGAAATTTTAAGAACCTCTACTAATATTTTAAGAACAGCATTAAGAGAAATTAAAGATCCAACGCTTTCAAGAATTGGCTGGCAACGTTTAATTGGAATGTTAACTGTAATGGGAGGCGTTCCGTATGCAGCAACTAAAATGGGTCAATATCTATATGATGTAAGTGAAGATGAACTCGCAGCTATAAGAAGATTCGTAGCTCCATGGTCTAAAAATTCTACTCTTATTCCAATCAAAACAGAAGATGGAAGTTATAAGTATGTCGATTTTAGTCATGCAAATGCATACGATACTATGATCAGACCTTGGCAAACTGCAATTAATCAAGTAGCTGATGGTCAATTAAATGATGAAGCTATTATGAATAACTTTATTCTAGGAGCTTTAAAAGGCGTAGGTGAAACTGCGCAACCATTTGTAACAGAATCCATCTGGACTGAAGCTCTAGCTGATGTTTTGCCCATCTTAGGTAGAGGAGGACAAACTGCTGAAGGATTTGAAGTTTATGACAAAGAAACAGATACTTATGGAGACATCGCAAGTAAAGTTTTTATACATTTACTTAAATCTCAGATGCCAGGAAGTTTAAAACAACTAGGTAGAATTGATTATGCGATGACAGATTTTGATACCCCTCTTCAAGTAGGAGATTTAGGGGGACCACTTAAATGGGGTAAGGTCGGAAGATATGATGAGAATGGACAGTCTTATGAGATCTTAGATGAAGGTTTAGGAATCATAGGAATGAGAGCGGTTAAATTAAATGTTCCACGAGCTTTAAAATTTAAACAAGCAGCATATGCAGCAGGTACTAGAGCTTCAAAAAGAAAATTTATTAAAGCAGCTGGAAAATCAGGACCTATAGATCCTAATGACTTAGTAGGCGCTTTTTGGGATGCCAATAGATCTTTATGGAATGTTCAAAAGACAATGAGAAATGATCTTGCTGCCGCTAACACTTTGAATACACCTAAAAATGAAATATTTGAAAGCGTAAAACGAATTAATAAAAACGATTTAGGTTACATGTTGGGAGATACTTTTAAACCCTATAAGCCTTCTAAAAGTATAATTGCAACCATGGCAATTAATGCTCAAAAATTAGGTCTTGAAAATCCTTTTAGACAAGCGGGACCTGCTATCTATAAAATTTTACGAGAGTTATTCCGACTTAAATTAAGTCCTGGCTCCGAGTTTCCAGACTTTGTTAATCCTTTAAGACAAACAACAGAAACTATTGAAGGGCAACAAGGAAGTTTAATACAAGACAATGTACCCATACAAACACAAGAAGTTTCAGAAGAAGTTGTACAAACTTCAGCATTACCACAAAATATTAATCCAAATACAGGGTTGACACGAATAGAAGAAGCGTTATTGTCCAACGAAGAAAAAGCAATGCGTCTTAGACAAAGGGGGATGACTGCTTAATGGCTAAAACTAACGCACTACAAAAAATAGAATCTCATGAAAAACTATGTAGGATTATGCAAAAACAAACTCATGATAAAATTCTTAAATTAGAGCAGCAGATTAATAGAATCGAAAGTATTCTATTACTGTCTGTAGGAGCTTTAATCAGTGGTATGGCTTTCGTTATTTTTACCTTGGTATCGCAATAAAATCGTGAAATTATCAAAAAATTTTTCACTTGCAGAAATGTGCAAGTCTCAAACAGCCACAAGAATGGGCATGGATAACAATCCTAGTGAGGATGAGGTCGAAAACCTAAGACTACTCTGTGAGAGAGTCCTACAGCCGATTAGAGACCACTTTAATCACGTAGTGACTATTACCTCGGGCTATCGCAACGCTATTTTGTCACGTAAAATAGGCAGCTCTGAGAAAAGTCAACATTGCCAAGGAGAGGCAGCAGACTTCGAGATCTTTGGTACCCCTAACAATGAAGTTAGTGATTGGATCAAAGAGAACCTGATGTTTGACCAACTGATCCTCGAATACTGGGAACCAGGACAACCCAACTCTGGATGGGTGCACGTAAGTTATAAGAAAGAAATTAATAGTAACAGGAAAGAATACTTGATGGCTATTAAAGATGAAAATGGAAAAACAAGTTACAAACCTATCATGGGTTTATCTACTGATCGTTACGTAAAATAATTTACAGCCTGTAAATTATTTCTTTACAAAAAGTTACAAATTAACAAGGACTATCCACATTTTTCTTGTATCGTTACTATCAGTCAACTATGTAAAGAATATGGAAAATCCAAAACCAAATTCAAATTTTAAGCCTTCAAATTGCGTCGTTCACGAAGATGACGTGGATTGGGGTGGTTTTGTCAAATTCTAGCGCGCTACGTACGCGAGTCCTACATTTTCGGGGATTAAATCCCCGGGAATGACCTTATCTCTTTTTTTAATATTCTCAATGTGTTCCATAGGTTGCAAATTACTCCAATTACAACATATTCGCTGCTGCTTAGGATCTGTTAAATCAAAACTTACACAAGGTCTAATATGATCTATATCCCACCCTCCAACGCCATGATTTTCCCACGTCATCCACGGTTCAAATAAAGATTCTAAATGGCTTCGTAATTCATCGATCGTGCAACCAATCAATTCCATAGTTGAAGCTGATTTAAAATTACCTTTTAAAGCCGCCCGAATCCTGCTTCTACAAAGCATTCTTAATTTATAATTAATATCTGTTTTATATTTATTTCTTTCGTAATCTCTTGTGTGTTGTTTATTTTTTAAAAACCATTCTTTTATCCGTTCTTTATTTTTTAAACGGTATTCTTTTATATGTTCTATGTTTTTTAAATAGTATTCTTGGTGCCATTTTTTTCTGTGCTCTTTATTCTTTAAATTGTATTCTTTAAAATATTCTCTTCTATCTCTTTTCATTCTTTTTTTGTATAGCTATTTTTTCTTTATTTTTTAAAAGATACTCCTTGCGATTACTCATATCCACGCTTTCAGTTCTTCCCCCAAAACTTCTGAGGCGATATTAACTTTCTTGCGGAGGGCCTTGACTATTTTTTCGTCAACGGTTTCTTCCGCGAGAATGTCTACATAGGTTACTGGCTTATGTTGCCCGATCCGGTGAGCGCGGTCC
>Ga0208030_1000231_pt1 | contig 41182 bp, 75 predicted proteins | sample MalvirDeepMed_M9_FD_184246 | JGI IMG/M metagenome (GOLD analysis project Ga0208030, IMG submission 184246) | Marine viral communities from the Global Malaspina Expedition - Malaspina viral metaG DeepMed_M9 (SPAdes) (version 2) | ecosystem: Environmental > Aquatic > Marine > Oceanic | place...
GGATTATGTTGACGATGTTGTGTTAAAGAGAGAGGATGCTAAACGTCTAGCGGAAGTTATAATCGAGTTAACCGTGGAGAAGGAAGATGAGTAAATCATATTTATGGAGTGAAGATGCTTACGAAACTAAAGTTATGCTAGAGTCTATTCGTACTGAACTTAGCAACGCTCTAGCTTTTATTAAAATTATTGAGGAGAAGTACGCTCATGTTAAATGCCCACAGGTAGGGTTATCGGATGAGGATTATAACGAAATGCAAGGGGCTGATGATAACTGTCCGTAATTCTAATTGGTGACTGGGACACTTACCATTCAAGGTTGAATGTAAATGTAGAGGTAAAAAATTTAGAGACCATCCAATAGTAAAGGAGTGCAGCTTAATGGATGCAGTAGCAAACGCTGACATTATTTGTCAGGACTGTCTAAAGATTCCCAAGGTAAGATACAAATGTTACGAAGAAGACGAAGTAGTCTACAAATGTTACGAGTGTGCATTTGGGGAGGCTAGCGACTAATGGATATTATTATATTAGTCATAGCGCTCGTAGGGTTAGGTGTTTTCTCGTTACTGGCTGATGGTGGCGATTGGTGGATGAAGAAATGATGCTACATAAAGGTTTCGCTATTCGTAATTTTACAACATGGTCACATCGCAATGTGTACTATGTTAATTTTAATCACATGAAGCGACCTTATAATATCCTTGATATGGAAACTCTTAGTGAGCTTGACTATATCTTGGAGAACTTTATTATAAATAGTACATATCACTATGGGCATCCAGAAACTCATGGGTACAGAGGGGTAGTCTTTAGAAGTTCTAAGGGTTCATTTGTAGTCGGAGCAAATGTTAAAGATTTTGTTTCAGCGCACAATGCACCGGATGAGGATATTGATAAAATCCTAAAGAAAGGTCAGGATATCTTTAATAAGATAGAAGACCTTAATATCCCAACTGTAGCGGTAATGAAAGGGATAACTATGGGTGGAGGTCTGGAGTTGGCTCTAGCCTGTACATCTAGAATTCTTATAGAGAACCCAGTACCAGAGGATACTGAATACACCACTCATCAATTAACTAAACTGGCTCTGCCAGAAGTTAAGCTAGGGATCTTACCCTCTTGGGGTGGAACTACACGTTTACCCCGCATCATAGACCCAGTAAAAGCTATGGAGCTTATCTGCTCAGGAAGGAACGTGGGTGAGTCAGAGGCTTTAGAGATAGGTCTCGTTGATGAAATAGTAAAAGGTGGGACTCATTGGGATGAAGTTGCATATAATATTATAAACACAATTGATTATAGAAGTGTTCAGGCTAATAAACATATACCTCCCAATGTATCCAAATTCAAAATGATGCTGGCTGGAATATATACGAAGTGGTTTATTGGTAGAAAACAGAAGAAGATGTTTGGAGACAAAAACAAATATCCTTCACCATATAAAGCGTTGGAAACATTTAAGAAGTGTATTAGCCTTCATAGAAATATGTCCCAACAGGAAGAACGCAAGGCTTTTATACCACTGGTTAAGTCTGACCAATGTAAAGAGTTGGTGGGTAGGTTTCTTAACGGAGAGAGATAGTGAAGATACCGTTAATAAAACAAGAGACCATGCAAAGCATAATAGAAGAGGTCTATATAAAGAATGAAGACTTCGGTATTGATGAATTTCGATCCGGTCTTGAAAAAGAAAACAAAGATGTAACTCTAGTTCTTTATAGTTTTATACAAGCTATAGCCGACTACATGGGCGAAGATGATTATGAAAAAACAGAACAGTGCATAGCGATAGCAAAGATATCTTGTAATCTGCTATATAAAAGCATACAGAAACAAATTGAGATTAACGAGATGAGCTATGAGTAGTCAGTCAACTAGAGAGTGTTGGTTTAGGTATATTAAGTTGAGCGAAGAAGAAAAGAAAGATTTTAGGGAAAAACTACACCTAAAAGAATTCATACCTCACGACCCTGTTGAATATGTAAGACATGATAACAGGGAAGAAGGTTGGTACTTCTGGAATGAAGTTTGGGCAGATTCTTACGGACCATACAACACAGAAAAAGAAGCAAGAGAAGCACTTAATAAGTATTGTGTAGAAGAATTAGGTATAGATATTCCTTCAAGCGATGGGGTAGATGACTAGAGAAGATATAGAAATAGTACATCTGATTTATCAAAGAGAAGTAGAAAACGTAAACTCTTTTCTTACAATACCTATTGATCTTAGAAGAGAGTGGGTAGATCACAGATTAGTCACAGGAATGGCTAATGTTGCTAGGGATTTTAGGAACCTTAGAGATTGGGAGTTTGTATGTTATTATCATAATGAAATAAGGGAGTAGTCATGTATAAGATAAAACTGGAGCAGATTAGCCCTTGGGGAGTAAGCACCGTAAAAGACTCATTTAACAAACTTCCAAAAACAAATCATAGAGATGGCGAGTACAGATTACGACGTTACTCAAAAATAAAACTATCAGACACAGATGATTTTAAATATATGAAGATGGAGTCTGAGCCTTTTAACCAGTCAGCGCATTATAATCAGTTTCAAGGTGGTGTTGATCGTAAATTTGAAGATATTGAAGATGAGGTAGTTCATAGCGGCGGTATGATGGAAATGTGTGATACATTCTTACAGTCCAGCGGTTTCTCAGACGACCATGAAATTGAGATTCATCAGATGAGGATTGTAACTAAGAACGAACTGACCCCAGTGTCACCAGAAGGTGTACATCAGGACGGTTACAGACTTATAGCTATGGTTGGAATTAATAGATACAATATAACTGGTGGAAATCTATTAGTCTGTAAAACTTACGAAGGAAAGCCGATAGTAGACTTTCCATTAGATAATGGAGAAATGATTATGCTTGACGATAAAGCCTTGTGGCATAACGCAACCCAGATTAGGCCAGTTAATCCCGATGTTCAGGGGTATATGGACGCCTTTATATTAACAGCGAGGTAGTGATGGCTGATTTTTGTTTAGAGTGCCACAACCAATTATTTGGTCATGATCTAACGTGTGACTTAGCCGGTTTGATAACCGAGGAAAGAGTAAAGGAAGGGTATGTTGTAAATGTTTTATGTGAAAGTTGTGGATTTATCCAAGTTGACCACAATGGACAAAAAGTTCCCTTGCTAGGCAAAAAGGAAACTACCGATGAAGATGTTTGATATTCCTAAAGAAGACAGAACTCTTGCGAACTACACTAAAGAGGCTATGTGTATAATTGGGAGATGGGGGCGGGGCTGGATGCTTGAGGATAATGAGGTTATAACCAACGTAGTAAACGCTATTATAAGAGCAGAGTATGACTTTGATCCGTCTAGGGGGGTTAAAAGATCAACTTTAAGAATTACCTATGGTCGTTATCAGATCATAAGTGAGTTTAGAGAAATAAAAAGATTAGGGAAAAGACCCCACCACTTTTCTCTCGACGCTGAGCGTTTTGGCAAAGATGGCAAGAGCTTCAGTCTAGGTGTAGAAGATTATAGGGAGCCGTTTACCCCCACCGCTGAAACAAACGAGCATGTCGCTGAACAAAAAAGCGTTGTGAACAAAATTCTTAAAACCAAAGCCCTAACAAAGCTACAGCGGAAATATCTTAAATTGCGCTACCTAAAAGGCAAGTCTGTTAATGAGATGGCAGAAAAATTTGGGTGCAGCAAACAGGCTATTCATTGTGTGGTGGATGGCGGGCTAAATAAGCTGAGAAATGAGTTTGCGAAATGCAAAACATAAAAGAAATAGAGGAAGAAATATTTAGGACAACTTGCGACCACATCAAAGGGCAACCTGAACTATATGGGGCCATCTTTGGTCATCCTTTTCAGGACGCCCTACTTAATCATGGTCTACAGCAAGTACCAGAAGAATTTGCTCATGTCTTATGGAATCTTTTCGGGTTGAAAACCACCAAATACTCAAACATTCTTGAGATTGGCGTGGCTTCAGGATATAGTGTTCTAATATTTAATAAATTTTTAGATGTCGATACGTTTACATTAATAGATGACGGAAAACATAAAAGGTTTAGCCAACACAAAAATACCCTATCTGGCATAAATTACGATCTATTCGTGGGAGACTCTGCGTCAGAAGAGGCTGTAGATTTTGTAGAGAGAAAGAATGTAACTTTCGATCTAATTCACATAGACGGCAATCACGATTATGATTATGTAATAAAAGATTTCAAGCGATATTCAAAGTTCCTGTCTGACGATGGAGTCATAATTTTACATGACAGCCTACACCTAGATGGGCCGAGAAGAGTTTTGATAGAGATGTATAGATTAGAGCATAATGGTTTTAGAGTGCTGTGCAACATAGGAAACAGATTTGGTTCTGCTATTATAGGCAGGGCGCGGGTATAATACTTTGGAGAAACACATGGCTGATACAGACAGGAGTCTTACTAAAGAAACAGGACAAATCAAAATGAAAAAAGTTGTCTCTATGAGGAAGTACGACCTAGTCGACTTGTTCTCCATCGGCTTGTATAATCTTGTGGTTTTTTCATCTGGGCTAGGTTTAGGTTGGTATATGTGGAATGTTGGTAACTAAAACCACAGCTAAGCTCGGAAAAGTAGAGTACGAAACCGTAGTCTATCTTACCGACGAAGGTATAATTCGCGTGTATCAGTATCAATTTGATGGTCCTGAAGTTTTGTCAACCAATTGCACTGAGTTAACAGTAGAGCAGTTATCAAGGATAACAACCGAAACCAGCAAGGTGTACCTATCAAAATTTCTTAATGACTATAGTTTGGGATAATTATGACTGTTTCCAAAAGCGGTTTTGATAAATGGCTTGTAAAACAAAAACGCATAGACGCTGTTTGTGGATTAATTCTGTTGTTTTCTATTTTTAGTGGGTGGTTCTTAACAGGGTTATTAACTGGATATATACTATGGGGAATATGATAGATAGATTTCAAAGAGATGACTTTCCGGCAAAAGAAAGGCAGCCTTATTACTATGATGAGCTTGGAAACCTAAAAACAAGCTGGTCTAAAGAAATAGTATCTGTTCAACCAAAAGGCAACCATGGGATGCACAATCAGCCGGGATTTTTTCTACACCTAGACCACTCTCCCGGCCCAAGAGAAGTGGTGTACGGAGGACAAGGTGGTAAGGCTCCTAAAAAAGGGGACAGGTTACATTTTTCCCTTAACGAAGAAGTCTCCAAAGAAATGGATTATCCTGCTTATAGCGTAACCATCAAACGACAGCTAACTTTTTTTGATAAACTATTATTAAAGATTAAGGGTATCAAAATAACATGAGGAACGTCATATACAGGATACAAGGTGAAGAAGCTCGTAATAAGGGAATCTTAGCCGCTGATGAAAGTTTTCCTACTATCGAGAAAAGATTTGCATCGGTAGGTGTTGATACCACAGAAGGAAGTAGGCACTCATACAGACACAACCTATTCTCCACCGAAGGGCTAGAAAATTATATTGGTGGTGTCATACTGTTTGATGAAACTATCAGAAACGAGAAAACAATACAGCCGTTAGTTGACAAGGGTATTTGTTTAGGGATTAAAGTAGACAAAGGTGCTAAACCATATGACGCAAATGGTTTTCTTACAGAAGGGCTTGATGGGCTATCATCGAGACTGCATGAATATAAACGTCTAGGAGCAGAGTTTGCCAAGTGGCGTGCGGTACTTAATGTTCAAGACTCTGACGCTTGCATTATTGCAAACGCTTGGACACTTGCTAGATATGCTAAAAAATGTCAAGACGAAGGGATAGTTCCTATAGTTGAGCCAGAAGTAATAATGGACGGGGAACATCATATAGCCGGTTCACAATATTTTACAAATAAAGTTTTACATCATGTGTTTGACGCTATGTATTATGAGCGGGTGGAATTAGAAGCCATGATACTCAAGCCAAATATGATTCTCAACGGTTATGAGAGTAATAGGCCGCTACCACAATTCCACGACACAGCAAGAACTCTTGATGACAGTGAGATAGTAGCTCACTATACTACAGACTGCTTTAGAAGATGTGTTCCTGCTGCCGTACCCATGATAGCTTTTCTTAGTGGCGGCCAAGAGGACGGTGTTGCCGTTGAAAATCTTAACCAAATCAACAAACTCTCAAATACACCTTGGTATTCTACGTTTTCTTTCGGTAGAGAGTTGCAGCAGAACTCTTTAAAACTGTGGGCTAACGGACAATTGGACGACGCCAAAGAAGCCCTACTCTCTCGGGCTAGAGAGTGTTCTCAAGCTAGCGGGGGAAATTTATAATGCTTATCTTCAAAAGAAGCGAAAGAATGGGCAAGGACTTCTTATGGGAAACAACAGCCCATCACAACGGAGGAGGAGAAATCGGATTAACTCAGATATGGTATGATGGAGACAAACAAACATCTCGACACAACATAGTCATCATGAAGAAAGAGTTAAAAGAAATCTTGACACAGGTAGAAAAATTTGATACAATGAAATGAAAGTAACGCAATCTAATAAAACAGGGATGCACCAACCAGTGTCAAGTGATAAACCGGTAAGCAATACAGTAATAAAAAAAAGAGTTCTTGATAGGCTAGGGAAGCCTAAGAATTTCAAGAGTATTAAAGCTAAAAACGTTTTTGGAAACAAATGGCGCATTAATGTCTGGACTGAAGAACGGAAGGAGTCTTGGGATGTACCAACCGCCGTTCTGTCAGATAGCTTCTTTTGTGAGTTTAAAAACAATAGGCTGACTTGTAATCCTAAAATAGAAAAGAAATACTAAGGGGGCGAAAAGGTATCGACTGGTGGTGAAAATAATAGTTGCATGGAGTGGTTGGTCAGTGGGCCACTATAAAAGCTGACTAAATTTTAAATGCCGAACCTCAGTTCGCGTTAGCTGCATAGTGCAGCGGAGTTAGTATCTCCATTAATCAAACTACTATGACTCCGATAATTCGGATAGGAAGATCAACCAATAAATAGATCTGATGACCATAATGGTCTGACTCCGATAATCGGATAGCTTTGTCTGCTGTGTGATAACAACAGACTAACCATGTAGAAGCTGTTGTGGAAGCTATTCAGGACGGGGGTTCGACTCCCCCCGCCTCCACTTTAACTAATTTTGAAAAGGAACTATTGATGGCTAACTATGATGGAGCTAAGATGAAAAAGAAGATGAAGTCGCTTTCGTTTAAAGGCAAGATAGACGCTCTTAGCAGAACTACGTTGAGATTCACTGGACTTAATGGTAGAAATCAAGCCAAAATTCATGGTAAAGAAAGCAGTGGACGCAACTACGGATCAAATTCTGCCACGATTGACGATATTCTTCACACAATGGGATGTGATTTATTCGGTTCCACTCTGTATAATATAACTGTCCAAGCTCAAGAGATCGAAGATGTCGAAAAAAAGAAAAAGACTGCAAAAAAAGAAGGCTCGTGAAAGACGGGCTAAGCAGAGAGTTTTAAGTCGTAGGGAGGTGATACGCGATACGGTTAGGCTAGAGAAAGAAGCCGACCGCATGGCGTGGGAAAACAGAGAGAGGTTGACCCCTATCAGAAATTCTAAAAAAACTGATTGATAAAACCCCAGTCCGAGGTACAATAATTTAGAGGTGTGATTATGCCTACGTCTGTTGACATGGCTGAATGGTATTTGGAAATCAAGAAATCACAGCTTAGTGATTTGGTCGCACAGCATAACGCTGCCGTGGATCAAATCAAAACACTAGAGCAGCACATTATGGAATGTGATGCAATTTTATCAAAGGAGAAGAAGGATGACGGAAACACAATTTTTAGTAGCCCTATCCCAAACAACTGATGCCTATAAGTGGTCTGTTGAGAACAACAAGATTACTGGCAAGGCTCGCAACGGCAAAGCTAGAGGAAAGAAGTTTGATCCTCTAACCGCAGTATGTCGTTACACTACCCAGACGACTGCTACCTCCCCCTGTAAGGCGGCTTGCAAGATGGGTATGACTAAGACTCTAGCGTCTAATGTGACAGATGCTACTAAGGCTAAGTCTAATCGTGGAAATCCACAGGTTCTTCGCGGCAAGATGAGACAAGTTTTGGAAGTTTGATTTATGAGAACTTTAAAAAACACTCACAAGTGGCTTAAGATTCATTCAGACGAGAGAAAGAAACTTCTTGGCAACTTGTCAAGAATTAATAAACGATTGCAAGATTTACAAAAAAAAGAAGACAAACTGATAAAAGACTTACATTTTCACACCAAGTTGCCCCCAACAACCATGCCTCTTGCGTCAGGGGTCAGCCCCACATAGAAATAACTAGCGGATACTATTAAAAAGAAAACGAGTGCCTAAGTATTATGTGACCTGTGGAGAACTCAAGTATATTGGCGAACATAAGAATCAACATGATGCGGCTATCGAAGCCTTATTGGAAAAAGCTGGAACTGAAATTAAAGTTTTACCACACGAAATAAGAGTTTCCGAAGTGGGACACGAACCCCATGAGGATGATTTTATATTTAATACCACGCAAACGATGGGCATGGCTGGTTTTGAATTTGAGGATGAGGATAGCGACAACTTCAATTCCGACGATATTAATCCGGTATAAAAAATCATGCCAACTAGCGTACAAGAAGCCAACAGCATTATGGAAATCATGGATGATTTTCTAGATGCAGATGATGCCAGAGAACTCACCGCAAGGCTAGAGCATGAAGTTGGTCAGGGTACGGACAATGACTCGTTAAAAGTTAGCCTTGAGATGCTCAAGGAACTTTACAAAGATAGAGTCGGAAGCAGAAAAAAGAAACTCGCAAAGAAGATAGCCCTTTATTCTCTAGTAACTTTCCATTACTTTGTAATCACTGTAAATATTGTTGCCTTTTTTATCTTACCATTCTTGTATCCACTTTTAGTATGGATGCCTCTGAATAGTTTTATACTAACCGTAACATTTACTAGGGAAATATGCCCGTTAACCCGACTAGAAAACTATATCAGAACCTCTCTTGGTATGCCAAGGATTGGTGGGTTTCTTGGGCATTATTTTGTAAGACCAGCTAAAAGGCTTGTCAAGAATGTCAAAAACAATTGACAAATCGGTTGAGATCGCCCTGTCTTTGTTTCCCGAAGCGTACTCTCAAAAACGTGGCTATCGAACCTTCCACTTTGCTTTCGGGTGGAAGAAGAACGAACTTCTAGCCATCGGCCAAAATTATCCCCACAAGCCTAGTGGGAAAGCCCTCAGATTTGCTAAAATGTTCAAAACTCGCGAGACGATAGCCTATCCTTATCTACACGCTGAAATAGACTTAGTAAGCAGGCTTTGGGGCAAAGTTCACGTAGACAATAATATCAAGGTTGTCGTTGTGCGTCTTAACAAAACTGGCCAGCTTCAAAATAGCAAGCCATGCAAAAGCTGTAGAATCGTATTAGATGCCCTTAACGTAGAAGATCTATGGTGGTCTACCAACGAAGGAATTACTAATGGCAAAATACTATGTTGAGTGCGGAGAAATCAAAGACGTTGTTAACGCCAGCAATCCTATGGATGCTTGTGTTTGCTCCGTAGTTAGGCGTATGAAAAATCTAAAGAATAACAAAGAACAGAACTGCGATCTACAGAAAATGTTTACAGTCAATGAAAAAGGGTTTGTTTCAGAAAGAAGCTCATCGACAATGAATTCTATAGACGAAGAGTTCATAGATATTAAAACGGTTTTTGAGGAATTAAATAAGATATGAGCAAAATTATATGTATCTCTGGTGGATTTGATCCACTTCATGTCGGTCACGTTAGGCTAATGAAGTCGGCTTCTCAACACGGCTCTGTGTTTGTCATTCTAAACAGTGACGAATGGCTTATGCGTAAAAAGGGTTATATGTTTATGACGTTCGATGAACGAAAAGAAATCATTGAGAGTATAGGTGTTGTTCATGCCGTCATTAACGTCGATGACAACGATGGCACTGTATGCGAAGCCCTTGATCGTATACGCCCGTCTTATTTTGGAAACGGCGGGGATAGGCTTTCCGATAATGTTCCAGAAGTAGAGGCGTGTAAAGAACTGGGAATAAAAATGGTGTTCAATCTTGGTGGCGAAAAAATTCAGTCGTCTAGTGATCTGGTGCAATCGTACAAAGAACTTTCAGAAAATCCCGAAAATAGTTCTTGACTTCCGCCGACCTTCTGCTAAAATAATACACAGTTGAAACTTTCTTTTGTTGAATGAGTGGGGACTCAAAGATGAAGCTGAACACTAAGGTAAATGTTATTGAGAGGTCTGCTGACTTTGAGCAGTCGAATTACACTATCGAAGCGACCGCTAAGGCGTTTTCGATTTTGTCAGACCAGTTATATTCCAATAAGATCAGAGCGGTAATCAGGGAGCTAAGTACCAATGCATATGATTCTCATGTTGATGCTGGAAATGGGGACAAACCATTTGAAGTCCATCTTCCCTCAAACATGGAACCTACTTTTTCAGTTAGAGACTACGGGACAGGACTCTCACATAGCGACTGTATGCACCTTTACACGACATACTTTCGCAGCAATCGAACCGATAGTAACGACGCAGTTGGATGTATGGGTCTAGGGAGCAAGTCTCCCTTTGCTTACAGTGATAGCTTCACTGTCGAGTCATTCTTTAATGGAGAGCATCGTACTTACAATGCTTACAAGAATGAAGAAGACGAACCCGTCTTTGCCCTTCTGAATACCAAGATTACCTCTGAGCCTAACGGGTTGAAGGTTAGCTTCCCTGTTAAGTGTGAAGGTTACAGCAACGATATTCAGGAGTTCAAGGACGAGGCGGAAGACCTCTATAAGTGGTTTAAGGTTGCTCCGAAGATTACCGGTCAGTCTATTGAGATTGTGCCGGAAAGTTATTTTATCGAAGGTGATGGTTGGGCTGTTCGTAAAATTGACAGGCGCGCTGATTACTATGCTGTTGCCGTTATGGGACAGGTCGCCTATCCTATTGACCGAGATAACTTTAACGATGGGGAGTGGGATGAAGCTCGCCAAGTCTTAAATACTAATATTACTATTCAGTTTGATATTGGTGAACTTAGCGTTACTCCGTCTCGTGAGTCTCTCAGTTACAGCAAGCACACTAAGGAATCTATTCTTAAGAAGTGTGCTGAGATTAGAGAGAAAGCCCAACGTGTAGCTGAAGAATCTATCTCACAGGCAAAGACCCTATGGGATGCTAGAGTTGCCCATGTTAACATTACCAGAAGTAGTGGTTTGCTTGGTGGACTCTCTAAGACAATTGATGCCACTGGTATTAAGTGGAACAATGCTGACCTGTTTGATAATAACTTTGGTCAGATTTTCATTGGGGACATTCAAGGTCTTATTGTTAAGGTTTACTACAGGGATGGTTGGAAGAAAGCAGTCCAAACAGACGATGTTAGTAAACTGCTGGTAGACCCTAACGCCGCCATCTTTGTTGACGACCTTAAGCGCGGTGGAATCAGTCGCATTAAGCATCATGTTAAGGAGAATACCTCCAGTGGTAGGTATGAACATGGTGATAGCAAGTTTAAGGTTTACAGGGTAACTGGTACTAAGGAGGCTATTGCTACGTTCCGAGAATTGCTGGGGTGTGATGAAAGCCACATCAGTAAGACCTCTGACCTTGATAAGCCCGTTAGCAACAGATATTATGACCCGGCAGAAAAACGCACCAGCGTTGCCAGATGGAATGGCAGGACTTATAGTTGGAAGAAAGGTCAGAACTGGTCTGATGTTGATGTTGACCTTAATGATGGTGGTTATTTCGTAAGGATTGACCGTTATGAACTTACTGAAACGCATGGAATGTATCCTGACATTGATACTCTTGGTCAAGTCGTAGACCATCTTATTGCTCTTGGTTACGACATTGATAAAGATAAGATTTATGGTATCAAGAATGTCGTTTGGAATAGAGCTAAGTTCCAGAAGTTGGTTCACTCGGAAGGTAAATGGGTTGACATTACCCAGCTTGCCCAAAAGGTTGCTAAAAATATTAGTGAAGAAGATAAGCAACTTATCGAAGACAGGATGTCTGTCAGGGATATGTTTGGCAATCTTGGGATAGACGTTAAAGAGATTAAGAAAGTTGCTCGCAAGACTACTACTGAAACTAATGGTCTTAGACAGATTGTTGCTCTTAAAGATTACTATGATAAGCAACAAGAGGAGAAGAAGGCAGAAGATATTTATCATCTGTGCAGAATTTATAGAACCCTGCCTGAGCAGGTTGACAACAGGCATAAGCCCCACCTTGAAGCGTGCGTTGATAAGTACCCCCTGATTAAAATTATGGCCAAAAGATATTACGGAATTGAAGAGGAGATGGTTGAAGAACTGGCTCGTTATGTTGACCTTATTGAAAGGGAGAGTAATGCCTAAGTATGTTGCTGGGAAAGACCTTAAGAGTAACACAGAACGGATGTTTAATCCTTCTGAGTCCGACTACATGAGTAAAAGACGTGTAGTAGAAAAAGTTATTAAATTACTCCGAGGGGAAAACAGGAGAAGAAAACTAGATAAAGCGTTTAGAAAACTAAGTGTAGAAGAACTAGTCATGTTAGGAATGCTCGTAGACCGGGCAATTGACAAAGAAGTCGAAGTAAGGAAACAGACAGATGAATAAGACTACTATTGCTCTATGGGTTGCTGTTGTTACGCTAATCAACTATGGTGTTTGGCAACATGGTGAAAATACTCGCCTTAGCAATATGCTTGAGTTGTCAGATATGCGTAGTAACTTAAGTCAAGAGTGGACTAACGAAGTTACCTTCTCTTTGCTTAATAAGCTAGACAACAATCATGAAGAAGGAATGAGAAACCAAGGCCGCATGGAAGGTATCGTTGAGTACCTTACTGAGCCTAAAGACTACCAATCGGTTTGGCATGAAGGCTATCAGCGCGGTCTTAACCAGAGTGCTGAGATGGCTAGGATTGAAAAAGAAGCTGATGATAACGCTCCTTTTGATAGACCGATTAATCCAGATGCTATCAAAAAGCCTGATTTTGATAAGAAGATCGAGAAGACTCAGGATACGGGTGGGGAATAGATTAGCGCGGGGCTTTATGAGCCTCGCTAGGGTAACGGTCTTACCCCCCCCACTCAAGACCACCTAGCGGGGTTCTTTTAACACAAGAAAGGTATTGAGATGAATTATATTGTCAGCGGCAACGGAACCATGACGATTGTGGTTGATAACCAAAGTTACACGGTTGGCTACGACCATCCTAATTACTTGGCTATCAAGGAGTGTGTTAATAATAACGATGTAGAGAACATCGTTTCTCTTATGGACATTCCCTCCGCTATTGAAGATTATGCAGAAGGTAAGGTTACGGTTACTGATGGAGTTCTTCGTTATGACGATGAAGAAATCCACAACACTCTTACTGACCGCATTATGGGTATGATGCGTGATGGATTCGCCTTTGAGCCTATGATTAAGTTCTTGGCTAACGTCTTGGAGAACCACAGTAATCGCGCCGTTCAAGAACTGTATGCGTTTCTTGAACATAAGAATCTTCCTATCACAGAAGATGGTTGCTTCCTTGCTTACAAGGCTGTGACCAGTGATTATAAGGATAAGTGGTCTCAGACCATTGATAATAGTGTCGGTGAAACCGTTAGTATGCAACGTCGCAAGGTTAATGACGACTGCGGTGTTGGGTGCAGCGATGGTCTTCACTGTGGCGCGCTGGATTATGTCGAAGGCTATCGGTCTGAGCATAACGGAGACCGTGTGGTCATCGTTAAGGTTAACCCCAAGGATGTTGTGTCGGTCCCAACTGACTGCGAATGTCAGAAGGTCCGAACCTGTGAGTATCAGGTTATTGCCGACTATGAAGGTCCGCTTAAGAGCCTTCTTCATAAGTCGGTAGACGGCGAGGCTTGGACTGAAGATGAGTTCAACCACTTCATGGCTAATCTTATGAGCGTTTCCAACGTCGAAGAAAGCGATGAGCAGGATTATCTAGACGACGACATGGAAAGCATTTAATGAATGGAAATTATCCTTATATCATGTTTTCTCTTAGGGGCTTTTTTAGCGGTTGTATTTCCTAAAGATAAAGAAGAACCATTTTTACAACCGACTGCCGATTTGATATTCGGAAAAGACGACCCCATAGAAGAAATATACGATGACACTCCTCAAGAAATAGGAACAAAAGATGACTGGAATCGGATTTGCTATGCCGCCATAAAAAAGGCTAAGAGTGGAGATTCTGGTGCTAGAACATGGGTTACTAAACACGTTTATAATAAACATAAAGTCCCAAAACCACCGAAGGTGGGTAAACCCCCAAGGGAGACTAGAAAAGAAACCCCACAGCTTACTTCTACAAAGCTGATTGAAGAAGCTGTAATGTTCTTGTGTTGTTTAGGAGAAAAGAAAAGAAAGGTTGATTCTATAGTCAAAGATTTAGGCACTAAGAAAAAATATGAGAAAGTGGAAGACTTAGTAAAAGACTTCTACAAACGCTCATAAAACATTGAAAGGGTGGGAGTTATTCTCCCACCCTTTCTTTTTATGTGGAGGCAAATATTATGAAAAGACTTAAAGGAATGGCCTGTTATTTATGTGGCCCGATGGATAGGGTTCCAGATGGAGGTGTTGTTTGGAGAGAAGACATAACCCCACAGCTTAAAGAGTTGGGGGTTGGTGTATTAGACCCATGCAAAAAGCCAAGTGAATACGCCACAGAAGATCAGAACACTAGAGACCTAATAGAAGAGCATAAAAAAAATCTTAAGTTCTTCGAGGTTTCTGAAATAATGAAACCTATATGTGCTGTTGACCTCAGAATGGTTGACATAGCACATTTTCTTATTATGTACCTTGACCTAGATGTCCATATGTGTGGATCATACCATGAGGCTTTTGTTGCCGTTGGTCAAAAGAAGCCTGTATTAGTCATGTGTAAACAGGGAAAATCTAGTTTGCCAAACTGGCTATTCGGTGCGCTGCCACATCAAATGGTTTTTAGTAATTGGTTTCAGTTAACAAAATATCTACACCACATAAACTCAGACGACAGTGTAGACCACATGAATCGTTGGAGATTTTTCGACTTTAACAAAGTGTACGGAGTATAATATACTATGGCTAAATACAGAAGACAGGTTCCAGTCAAACAAGAATCCTATGACTACCCAACAAGATTTGGTAGCCACTCGTCTATGATCGACGAAGAAAAAACGACAGAACTGAATGATGAACAAAGGGTTGTCTTAGAAGACGAACATGGGTATTATACAACAGAGAGGAAAAGAATAGATTCAGGACTAGCAGACCCCAATAGATATAAAAGCGACAGATTAAAATTCCACAAGAGGTGAGGTTTGTCTTTTCCAAACTTCCCCGCTATTAATGTCGTAGTCTGGCACTTTTGCAGACCGAGTGAAAAAAGGAGAACAACTATGTTACACGTTCAATTCAATAGACGCGACTTCATGAAGGTTGGAGCAGTCGGTGCTGGACTTTCCTCAGTGGGGTTGTCGGATGCGCACGCTGATACCATGCCAGCCAATGAAAAGTCGGTGGTGTGGCTATGGCTCGGTGGTGGAGCAACACATATCGAAACATTCGATCCGAAACCTATGGCTCCAGAAGGAGTACGGTCTACGACAGGCTCAATTATGACCAATGGTGATTTTCTCCTTGGTGGGAACTTCATTAAAATGGCAAGCAGGGGAAACAAGATCGCGGTGGTCAGGTCGTTTGCTCATAGAAACTCTAGTCACAGAACTGGTACTCACTGGGTGATGACAGGCCATAACTCTACCGACAATACGCCCCAATCAATGCAGCAAGAGCCAGCCTATGGTTCTATCATGTCTTCTGTATATGGAGCTAATCATCCAGTCAACGGAATGCCAACATACGTCAAAGTTAATGGGATAAGTTTTGACGGGGCCGCTTGGTTAGGCGGAAAGTATAAACCCTATGAATCTAGCGGCGAGGGAGTAGACAATCTTAAATCTAGAATTGAAAATAACAGATTTCTCGAACGCCGTGATTTGGTAAAGGGCTTTGATAAACTAAAGCTAGCCAACGACCTTGAACTCTGGGGAGATCTTCGCAAGCAGTCCTACGGTCTTATTCTTGGCAATGCAAGCGAAGCCTTCGATCTTAAAAAGGAGCCAGAGGCTAGTCGTAACAAGTACGGCAAGGGGCTTGGAGAGCAAATGCTTCTCGCTCGTCGGTTAGTAGAAAACGGGACAAAGTTTGTCACCCTTCATTACGGAGGCTGGGACATGCACGGCAACATAGCAAAGTCCCTTAACGGAAAGATGCCCTCACTAGACCACGCCCTGTCTACATTTATTGATGACCTTCACGAAAAAGGTATGAGCAAGAATGTTCTGCTAGTGGTAACAGGAGAGTTCGGTCGAACCTACCGTGTTAACAAGAACGGTGGTAGGGATCACTGGCCCCAACTTAGCCCACTTATGTTTAGTGGTGGGGACTTTGATATGGGCAGGGTCATTGGAGAGTCCACAGCGAAGGCTGAGACGCCCAAGAGCGACCCTCTGGGGCCGAAGGATGTCACGGCGACACTATTTGCCCATTTCGGAATTGACCCACAGACACAGAAGATTGACTTCGCCGGTCGTCCCCGTTATTTTGTAGAAAGCGATGCAAAGGTAATCCTATGATAAAATTTACTGAGGCTGCATTAGAAAAAGTTGAAGAGTTTGGTAAAGATCATCCAACCGCAGTTTTACGCATAGGCGTTGCGGGTGGTGGGTGTAGCGGCTTTGAATATAAGATGGGCTTTATTGAAGAAGAAGAAGTCGATGAAACTTTTTCCAAATATGAGCAAGAAGATGTTCCGTTTGTGGTTGATAAAAAAGGAGAGCCATTTATTGACGGCTGTACAGTTGATTGGATTGAAGATACTATGAAGAGGGGGTTTAAGTTTGACAATCCAAATGCAACCGGAGGTTGCGGATGCGGAACGAGCTTTAGCGTATGAATGCTATCAAGTGGTATATATCTAAATTTCCAGAGTCTCTTTACCCCTGCGGAAAGGAAAGCCAAGAAGACTACAACACTAGAGTCATAACCGGTAGACAAAAAATGTCAGAGTCTACCGTTGTGATTTGTGGAATAGCTAGGGATATATCTAAAAACATTATTGCCACCGTAGCTAGAATTGAACGTCTTGGTAAAATGTTCAAAGATTACAGGGTGGTTATATACGAGAATGATTCAACTGATGGTACTGACGTAGTGCTAAAAGAGTGGGAAGATCAAAACTACAAGATAAAGATTTTGAGTGAAAAACTAGGAGATGTTAAATACGAATCAAATACAGACGTAGAAAGGCTAACGGCTCTGGCGACTTATAGAAACAACTATCTTGACTATATTTTTAGCGGTGAAATAATTGTTCCAGACTATATAGTGGTGGCTGATCTAGATTTATCTGGCGGATGGAGCTATGAAGGAATTTGTAACAGCTTTAGTTATGACAACTGGAGCGTGATGGGATCTAACGGTCTTTTATACGGCCTGTCAGAGACTTTAAAAGACGATGACGGAAACCCCATGATGAGACGTGTTTATTATGACTCCTTAGCTTTTCGGAGATCAGGACATCCAGAACCTCATGTGAGTTCCGAAATCAACGCACTGACTTACAACAGGGGCGAGAAGCCTTTTAGGGTTGACTCGTGTTTTGGGGGCCTCGCCCTTTACAAATCTTCTGCTTTTAAACACGGGGCAAGATACTCAGGACCGGATTGTGATCACGTAGAGTTACATAGTAGAATGCTAGATGTTGGAATAAATGATATATATCTTAATCCTAGTCAAATAGCTCTGTACTCTAATGTACATTACACCATGATATAAACCAATGTCCAGCCTCCCCATCAATATGATAATAGAGACCGCCTCCAGATGTAATCTCAAATGTGTGATGTGTCCCCAAGCGTTACCACGAGATAATGAACACTCCGTTAAAAGACCCAAATTTCTGGAAGAAGATCTGATAGATAAAATCGCCCCCTTCGTGAAAAACTTGAAGGCCGCTCAACTTCATGGAATAGGAGAGCCTCTGATAAGCCCCTCTTTCTGGAAACTTCTCCAATACATACCCAAAGATTGCTGGGCTGATGTTAACACAAACCTAACAATTTTAACAGACCAAATGATTGACGATTTGTTGAATTCAAATTTGAAGGTGTTAAATGTTTCTATTGACGCAGCCAATAAAGAAACCTATCAAAAGATAAGAATGTACGATTTTGATACTGTTTTGAATAACCTGTCCAACTTTGTAGATGAAAAAAAATCTAGGGAACAAAAATACCCAGTTGTCTATACCAATATGACACTGATGAAAGAAAATATTCATCAGATAATAGACTTCATGGACCTGACTGTTGGTAAGCTTGGGTGTAACACAGTAAAAGTATGGCCCATGAACAATTGGGGCAAAGCTAATCAATATTACAACAGGGATTATGGAGATTGGACTTTTAATTACGAAGAGCAAGGCCTGTGGGATTATGAGTTCATTTATAATCAAAAAATAAGGGAAGCCAAAGAATATGCCGACAAAAAAGGATGGGAGTTCTTTGGATATGAACTCTGATAACTGGCATCCAATGAAATCAGATAAGCCAGAGGACGAATTAGTCTACACCGATTGTAGATATCCTTGGCACACCGTTCAAATATTGGCCGATGGTCAAGTTAGACCATGTTGCTGGAGTACGGGGTCTCTAGGGAGTCTACACGATAACGATCTAGAAGAAATATGGGACGGAGCAACGATTAAGGATTTGAGAAACCATATTCTAGACGAAAAGATACACGAAATATGCGACGGAGCGCCCTGTATCTATGTTCAAAACGAAATGAGAAGAAAAGATGGATTATCTTAATAACGAGCGGTGGGAGCAGGTGGGCTTATACACCAACGATGTAGAGTTGAGAGAAGCCATGTTAACCGGACATGGGGAGGTGGAGGTTCTACCCCACACTGCTGTAAATCTAATCAATATCAAGGGTAAAAAATATAAAGTACTAGATTTTGGATGTGGCATCGGTAGAAACTTCAGGTATTTTAAGAGGTTTAGCACAGAGCTTCATGGCTATGACTTGGAGACAATTGTAGATAGGTGTAAAGAATTGTGCAGGGAAGATATTGATTTTCTCACACACGACTGGTCTGAGATTCAAAACAATAAGTATGACATAATCATCGCTTCATTCGTGTTTCAGACTATGAACGACGCAGAAACAATTAAGAAGTTTCTGGAAGATATGAGAAAAATCACTTCTATGTTATATGTAACGACTAGATGTTATATTGATGGTCCTGAACATGAAAATATTGCTAAAATAATACAAGATGATCCTAATTTTGAAATAGTGATGGAAGATTGTAATATAGACCAATTTGCAAAAACAAAATACCCAAGCGAGGATCATGCTCAATTTATTTGTAGATCTGTAGACGAAACAAGACCAATCAATGAGTTGATTGATCTTAATTTTAAAGCCCCTTTTGATGACGGCACTCATCAATTTGTGTACAAGTCTTATGCAGGAGTAATCAAAGATATAAAAGACTGGTGCGAAACTATCCCAGAAGTAAGTGCTGTTTGTGGGATACCGAGAAGTGGATCTTTTATAGCGTCAATTATTTCTGAGTATCGCAACATACCCCTTGTAACCATGGATGGAGTCCTGAACAACAATTTCTGTTGGAGGCCAAGCATATCTAGGCCGATACAAAAGCCCACCGGCCCGATACTTGTTGTAGACGACACTTGCTGGAGCGGCTCTTCGTTAAAGAGAACTAAATCATACCTTAAAAACAAAGGGGAGTTTGTTTACGGGTGTTTATATATAAACGAAGAGAGAAAAGACGATATTGATTTTTTCTATGGAATTCTCCCAACGGTATATCACTCGTGGGAGTGGAGCCTTCTGAGAGACCCTCAGTGTGGAGCATACCTTTGTGATCTGGATGGGGTTCTCTGCCCAGACCCCGACAAAAAAATAAAAGACGGAAGCGCAGACTATGTAGAATATTTAAAAACGGTCAAGCCAACGGTGTATATTCCTCAATACCCGCTGATGAAAATTGTAACTGCTAGACTAGAAAAATACAGAGATATCACTGAGGACTGGCTAGCCTTACATAAGATTAAATACAAACAGTTGGTAATGAGTCCGTACTCCTCTACAGAAGAGAGATTTGCAAACGAAGGTTTTGGCAAATGGAAAGCAGAGGCCTACTACCGGTGTCCAGAAGCAGCCCTCTTTGTAGAAAGCGAATATGCGCAAGCTTCTGAGATATACAAAAGAACAGAAAGGCCTGTATTTTGCGTGGACACGATGACATTGTTTGGAGGAACAGGAATAGATGTCCCTGATAGATAAAGCAGATATAATTAATTGCAAGTCTTGGATGGACATAGCAGATTGCAATTATGAATATGATTATGCGGGCGTAGACGACATCCCTCCGTCTGGTGTAGTCTACTGTAATATTGAGCATATAGCCAAGTTTTTTAACAAGTGTAAAAGAACCCATAATAAATACGTGGTGGTTAGTGGATTTAGTGACTTTGGGCTGGCATATCAGAAAGAACATCCGGTAGCTAATGATATGCTGAAGTGGTTACCGTTTATAGAATCAGAAATACCAAAGATAGAATACAAAGCCCTAAAAGTTGCTCCCAGATGTGATATTGAAAAATGTGATCTAAAAGATAGATATTCTATCAAGTGTCATTCTTTTACAATGGAGACCTTTGATAAAATACCCGACAATGTGATTAAGTGGTTTGTGGTGAACCCCCTTTTAATGAAAAATAAAATTCAAGGCATACCAATTGGGGTCGGTAAAGACGCTGCTGATGCTATATCAAATACCCCAAATGTAACAAAAACGGATTGGCTCTATGTCAATTGGCAAAACTATACTACCAATAGAATGCACCTAAAGCAATTCTTTGTAAACAACAACTGGGACTGGGTGACAGTCCATGAAGAACCGAACATCCCATACGAAGATTACCTGTCAGAACTGTCTCGGCACAGATTTGTAGCCTGTCCTCCCGGCAACGGGGTTGACTGCTACAGGATTTTAGAGTCTATTTACTTGGGGGCCATACCGATTGTCGAAGATGGCCCTACGATGAGATATCTGGATGGTCTACCAATTGTCAAGATTAGAAGCTGGGGTGTCGTCAACTCTTTCGATTGGATACAACAGAAATACCATGAGACCATGTCACGTTTTAAAGGCGAGTCATGTCTTGACAAGGCAAAATTATCTTATTGGAAGAAAGAAATAAGGACGGCTTTTAATGAAGTTTCCTAACATGGCAACTATGATAGCCTATCAGTATTTTGTATCTTCTAATATAGATTTGAAGAACAGCATAGAAAATCTAAAAACACACATGAAGCTATTAAAAGTAGAATCAAAAAAGGTACACCCTTTTATTTCTTCTTGCACACACCACATAGTAAATAATATAGACTGGGGCTTTATAGAAAGCTTAGCTATAGATGGAACAAAATAGCTCGATTAATATAATATCCCCGATAAATCAATTGGGATACGGAGTTGCTGGACTAAACATAGTCTCGGGTCTTAACACATCTCTTGAGGTAGCTCTCTGGCCAATAGGACAACCTGATTGCGATAATTTTTATGTACCTTTAATAAAAGAGTGCATGAGAAGATCTGAATTGCCCGATTTTAACGCTCCCTGCTTACGAATATGGCATCAGCATGACATGAGCCAATTTGTGGGAAGGGGTGATAAGATCGGGTTTCCTATTTTTGAGCTTGACAGATTTACAATTCAGGAAGAACATCACCTTAGCTCGCTTGACAAAATAATTGTTTGTTCTGAGTGGGCCAAAGAAGTGTGTCTGAAGCATGTCTCTGGAGATCCAAAAGTCTTTGTGGCTCCTCTTGGGGTAGACAGAACAATATTCAAAGAAAGCATGTCTTCCAGAGCGGAGACCGTGTTTTTCAATTGTGGAAAATGGGAAGTCAGAAAAGGTCACGACATCCTCGTGGAAGCCTTCAACGAAGCCTTCACTCCAGACGACGACGTGGAGCTTTGGATGATGTGTCATAACCCATTTTACACAGATGAAGAAAATCAATACTGGGAAAACCTATATAAAAGCTCTGCTTTGGGAGACAAGATCAGAATAATTCCTAGGCAAAGAACTCAGCAAGATGTGTATAATATAATGAGACAAATTGATTGCGGTGTCTTTCCTTCCAGAGCAGAAGGATGGAACCTAGAATTGCTAGAACTGATGTCTTGTGGCAAGCATGTAATTGCCACCAATTATTCTGGACATACTGAATTTTGCACCAAAGACAATTCTATGCTTATACACACAGACGAAAAAGAAGACGCGACTGACAACAAATGGTTCTTTGGTCAGGGGCAGTGGGCTAAAGTTGGAGAGAAACAGGTTAAACAGATAGCCCTCTACATGGGTGCTATCCACAGGGCAAAACAAAAGGATAGACTTTTTGTAAACAATGAATGCGTAAAAACAGCCGAGAAATTTTCTTGGAACAACACAGCAAAGGAGATTATCAATGCCATCTCCGCGTAAAGACGAAAAAGAAAAAGATTACATTTCAAGATGTATGTCTAGCGAAGAAGCCAAAAGAGACTTCCCAGACTCCAAACAGAGAGTCGCTTTCTGTCACAGCAAGTGGGAGAACAAATCTAAGGGCGCTTATGAATATGAAGACCCCAAGACCGGAGAACTCTTTTATTATTCTAGAAGGGGCGCACATAGAAAAAACGGAAGAACTCTAATTTTTAAAGGACGGTCGAGAGCAAAAACTATTCTAGACAGGACAGCAGAAAACTACGCCTCAAAGAAAAATCGAGACCATCACGAATGATCTCCACGATTATCTTTTCCAGAGATAGAGCTAATCAGCTTAGCCTACTTTTAGATAGCATAAGCAAAAATGGCTCTAATCTTTTTGACATGACCATCATTTACAATGCTTCTTCGGACGCATTTCAAGATGGATATAACATATTACAAGATCAATATGAAGAGATAGTCTGGATCAAACAGCAGTCTCCTCCTTCAGATTTTAGGGACATAACTCTAGACGCTATCAAAAACTCGAAAGAGTACGTTTGCTTTTTTGTTGATGATAATATTCTGTACAAAAAAGTAGAAACGACTTTGGAATCAATAGATGCCATGTTTAAGTATTTTGATGCTCAAGAAAAACAATTGCTATGTTTGTCCCTAAGACTAGGAAGCAACACATCAGTTCAAAACGAATACAAAAATAAAGAGTGTCCACTCCCCCAGAACATACTGGCGGTGGACAACTTGTATGCGGTATGGGATTGGACGGTTTTGCCTAAGCATACTAATTTTGCCTATCCGTTTTCTATGGACGGCCACGTATACAGAAGAGATCAGGTGCTGGAAATGGTCACGTATGACTTTGATACTCCCAACGGACTTGAGGGGTCTGGTGAGTTCGACGTGTCCCTACCTAATTTAATGGCGTGCTTTGACGAGAGCGTTCTTGTCAATAGCCCCGTCAATATTGTTGGGTCGTCAGCCAACAAAGCTGGGAAGAAATATGGGATGGAATTAGAGGAACTGAATAATTTATTTTTATCAGGACATGCCATAGATTTGGATTCTATGGATTTCTCCGAAGTGAGAGGATGCCATCAAGAGATTCAATACCAGTTTAAGGGAGAGATCAAATGCTAGACTTTATCAAAGAACACTTTCTATGCTTGGGGTTCGGAATTGCAATCGGCTACTGCCTGCACTTCTGCCCCTTGCTGTGTAACTGTGCGGGTGTTTGCCCGGTTGCCGGTGGCGATAAAGCCGCTTGCGCCTGTGATGCTTGTGCGTGCGTCAAATGCGATTGTGACGGGGCTGACTGTAAGTGTCCCAACTGCGTAAAGTAGTGTGATATTTTTAAGTAAGAACTATAAGGAAGGATAAGTGATGAGTCCTACGATGAAAGCTGCTAGGGAACATTTTCATGCCAAGGCGGCTGAAGCTAGAGTAAGGTTAGATCTTTATTGCCAGAACCCACTTGCGGTTGGCGATCATTCTAATGTGGTTGAAGAAGTTGTAAAGGCCACAGAGGATTACGAAAGTGCTGTAAGCTGTATGGAAATTTTAGACGCTGTAGGCAAAGAGCAATAACAATGTCTTTAAGATACAAAGCTAAAATCAACCTTGGTATTATATCTGTTAATTTACAGAACATACAGAATAGCTATAAAATAGTTGTGTCGGAAGATAGCTCTGTTCCATCACATTTAATGTATGGCCCACAACAACCAACAGATGTTCTTAAAAAAATATCTGATAAATATCTGAAGGTTGATTCCGAGTGGCTTGATATTAAATTTTTAGGGGTAACCAATAGAAAAACTAAAAAAGGATACGAGTTAAATTTGAATCATGGAGTTATGATACCAGACGACATAGATCTTAAACATGGTCGGTGGGTTACGATTAGTGATTATTTTCAATCCAACGAAAATAAAATCTTTCAGATTCAGGATTATCACGATATTATTCAAAACCTTAATACTATTATACATTAAACACATGGCGTATAAAGATAATATAAAAAATTCAACCGAACCGCGCGCCGAAAGCTTTATAAACTATATAGTAGACGAAGATGGAGTTATTTGGATGGAGGCTGGCTGGGATTCGAACGACGAAGCGGTTGATAGTTTTGCGCGTCTTTTGTACGAATTGCATTCCGGGCAGTTGATGGCCGAAAGCTTAGAGTTTGTTAAAGACAAGTGCCAGACTCTAGAGCAAAAAAAACAATACCAAAAACTATTGACGATTCTTAACGATCTTTTTTTTGCAGAATCAGAGCTTAGCGGACGTTCGCAGATCCAGAGTGACAAACCTGTAGTTTCTCCTACCCGAGTATTTCCACAATACGGAGACCAACAGGGGCAATCTTTTTAGTCTTGGAGGTAATCGTGACTGAAAGAAAAATCGCGTGGGAAAAGTGGGAAGATCTCCCACATATAGAACCAGCACGCTCTGACCCGTTTGCTGGTATAGAATCTGAAGAGACTGAAGAGCCTGCCGAATTTGATCTATCAGATTTTTTTGAAAGAATTCCTAAGCTAGTGCATACCCCGGTGGGAATGTATCAAGTAGACGACAGAATGAGTCCTATCAAGCAATTTGATTGCTGGCTGGGGCACACCAATTTTGATATCACAGGCTCTATTCAAGATTATATAGAGTCCACCCCCGGAGTTGAAGTGCTGGTAATATTGACGAGGTATAGATTCTTTTTAGGCGTGGGAAAACTATTTAGTTTCAGGGATGTCAGAGTCAATATAGAAAACAGTATTTGCTCTAGAATACCCGGCGACGACGAAGAAGATGAATTTCCTGTTGTGGATACGCATGTAGAGAATATAAAATCAGAATTGTCTGAGTATAAGCACTGGATCATATTTATATTTCCTAATGGAGAAACATCTCACCTTGGGACTAATGATCTAGACGACAAAAAATACAAGGAAGCTGTTTTATTGTATAAAAATGCTAAAATGCTGTCCGGGGGGACGATTATACAGTCAGATAATTGATAATTTAGATTTGGAAACACGAAACGGAGCAGGACATGACGAAGGAGCCAAGGAAAATATATGACGAAGAATTTGAGAAAGAGTTCAAAAACATAAATAACGCAAAAATAATGAACAAGGTTTGCGGATTTTATAAAAACGTTATTCCAAAAGAAGATCTTTATGGATGTAAATTAGTAGCGCTTTGGAAGGCTCTTGTTAAATTTGACATATCTTGTGGGCAAAAATTTACTTCTTACTTATACAACAGCATTAAATGGGAATGCCAAAAGGAGTTGTATATTATAAACAAATATAGGAGGGGGGCGGACTATAACGACGATTTATTCGAGTGTTTTGATCAAAATTCAACAGAGATGCTTGATGCTATAAAAATGCTGCCTCCAAGAATACAAGATGCTATTGAACAAAGATTTTTTTATGGGTTTACCATGGAAGAAATAGGCAAGAAAAACAGTTATAGCAGGGAAACAGCCAGAAGATATGTTAAGAAGGGTCTGGAAAAACTAAAAGACATATGCAAGCAGAACTAGAGAAAACATCCTTCAAATTGGTGTATAATATACTAGGATCGGATACTCATATTAATAGGAAAAATAGGATTGATAGCCATACACAGAAAGGTGTTTTAAAATGGCTACAACTACAGTATCAGGTACAGGCAAAAAGAACAACGGGGCTACTGTCCTCGGTATCAATGCTGCCACCACCACCACGGCGGGATCTCCTGTCACGAGAACTTTTGAAGTTAAAGCTAACGCTATCTCAGAAACGCCCGACGTTGGCTACGGCGGCAAGGTAGTCGCTCTGACTGGCAGTAAGTGGAAGCCCGGTGTTCAAACCTCCAAAGGTTCTGGAACCCTAGCTTACCAACCCAAGGCCAATGATCCGCAGTTCCTGCTTCGCGGCTATGCCTCGAAGATTAACAACGTTGCCTCAACCCTACTAACCTTCCCCGGAAGCGAAGTACCCGAGCGCGTTGCTATTCATGACTTCTCTGAAACTGAACGAATCCATATCAGCAGCATCAACTACACCACCGGTATCAGAACCGATGGTGGTAGCGCTGGCAACAACGTTTCGTTCAACGCTGACCATGCTGCCACGCCGACTCGTGCAGTACCCGGCGAATTCACCATTCTTGAAGACTTTGTTACGTTTACAAACAACAACAAGGATTATCCTGCCAAGACTGGTGGCTAATTAATTGACAATTTTATAACCGGAGGGGTCGTTGGTTCACGCTCTCGACCCCTCTTTTTATCTTGGAGTCATCATGGATTCAGAAATCTTTTCAATTCCTGTATTGGCAGCAATAGTGGCCGTTGTTTTGGGTTTAGGGAAGGTAATTGAGGTTCTTATTTTAAAAGCAGTTCCTCCGAAATCGATTTTGATGGATGACGAAAGAGACTGGATAAAACATACCAACGAGATTATGTCAAAGTGTGACACTGATGGAACACCCTTGGTGTATGTGCCTAGAAGTTGGGCGGAAATCCAAAAAGACATGCAGCATGTAATGATAAAAATCGTTAATGATCAGAGAAGGATAGCTGATATATTAGATAGAATAGAAAAAAAGCTAGAGAACGAATAGATGAACTTAGTCCCCTATCGTGATGCAGTGTCTCAAATCGAAGAGGCAGACGTTTTACTGTTTCGTGGTGAGGGACTAGTTTCTTGGCTCATTAAAAGATATGGTAGCGGAGTTCACAGCCACGCTGCGATAGCACATTGGGATGATGACGATCTACAGTGTGTGGAGTTTAGAGAGTTCAAAGGTGGTAGGGCCGTCTCTATGAAGTCTCAAGTAGAAACCCATCCAGACAACATCGATGTATTTAGAGCGGCTAACTATATTGAGTTTGGAGATGTAGGATATAGACTAACTCAGGACAAAGCGAACGAGATCACAGATGTCATGAACGACATTACCGGTCTTCCCTATGGGTGGAAAAACTTTTGGAAACTTGGAAAACACTATCTACCGTTTTGCAGACTTGCTGAGCAAAATGTAAAAGACGACGACCCGACAAATGTGTTCGTTTGCAGCACGGCTGTTGTGTACGCTTACAGACAAGCCTTTCTAGATCCAGTTCCTTACCTAGCTGACTCTGCGGTAACACCGGCAGATCTAGCCAGATCTTGTCTTTTCGAATATAAATTCACAATCCACAAGGATTGGTGATGCAGGATTTAGGAATCGTTATTTTAGGATTTGCTTTTTCGATGCTCGTTTTAGGCTTACTAATGAAGGTTAGAAACGATTGAGGAATCAACCATGAATAAATTTCTATGTACAGCTACGCTTTTCTTAGCGTTAATTCTAAGCAGCCAGCCAGCCTCGGCGCAAGCTCTAACTATTGATCAGGCACTCGATGCAGTATGTAGGGTGAATACCAATGGAGCCAGAGGCAGCGGAACTGTATTTCAAGAAGACGAAGAAAACTACTATGTGCTAACCAACGGCCATGTAATTGGAAGGGCGAGAAAAGGTCATTTGGAATTTTTCCAAGATGGCTATAAATCCGCAATGATTCCTTTTAAAACTGAATACGTGGCTTACGAAGAAGGCACTGCTCTTGACTTAGCCATAGTCTCAGTAAAAAAGAAATATTTCGGTCGATATCCCCCCAGAGTCATTCCTCTTGCTCCCAAAGGTACAAAAATAGGAGCTAACGACCTTGTGATGGCTGGCGGATGTCCTTCTGCTCAATGGGCGTGCGCTTGGAAAGGTAGAGTCATTAGAAATGCGGGGGCTGTTATCAGCTTTAATGCCGCTCCTATTGGGGGACAATCAGGTAGTGGAGTTCTCATTCTTATCAAAGATGACAAGGGAGAGATTCATACTAGACTGGGTATCTTGCTGGCTTGGAGAGTTGGAGATGGGGCTTGGACAGATGATGGCCCAAACGACTACGGCGCTGGCTTATCTCTAAAGCAAATTTATGCTATCATTGAGGGTAATGGTCAGGGACATCCTATTGAAACTTCTTACAATTTAGTATACGAAGAAAAAAAAGAAGAGGCGAAAAACACTAAGTCCGCAGAAGAAAGACTAAACAGGGTTTGTCCCCATTGCAAACATAAAATTAAAGATCATGTGGTTATTCCACGAGAGGGCGGTCTTAGGAAAACTAACAAGGGCGAGTTTATGTTTTGTCCCGAGCTTAAGTTTGGAGATGGTGGAGTTGCGGATACGGCAAAATACTATGGAGGCATAAGAGTCGGGGAGCTATACGAAGGCAACGGTTTGTTTCCTTGGTGTCCTTGGGATAGATGTCCCCCGCCCAATCAACCACCTCAATTGCCACCCTCTAATCCAAATCCGCCAGACGGCGGCGGTGGAGGCGGCTTTAATGGTTGGCCCGGAAGGCCAGACCCCGGTGGCCCAGTTGATCCACCTATTGATTTTGCAAAAGAACGTCAAGAGTATCTTGATAAGATCACAGAACTTCAAGAAAAACTAACCAATCTTGAGTCTCTTTCCGAAAGCTTAAAAGCTGAGCTTGCAGGGGTAAGTGGCAATCTATCAAGTTCTAATAATGAAATTAATGGCCTTAAAGAACTTCTTGGCAGAGTTGAAGGCCAAAAGGGTTTGCTGGCATCTCGAATAGAAGAATTGATGGGGATTGTTCAGAATAAGGATTCGCAAATTTCTGATTTGGCCGAGAATGGTGTCCATTACTTAGATGGTGCTACTGGAGGCAATGGAAATACTGTCGAAAACGTAAGTTTTACTTTAGGAGGTATGAGTTTGGGAATGCTTGCTCTAAAATATGGAGTGCCATTCCTGCTTAACAGAAGACGAAAAAGAAAAAGAAAAAAAGAGGATGACGAAAGCGACGATAATGGGTATGATATTGATAGGGAACTCCCATCCGATGATGGGCGTGACGATTGTGTACAAAGGCACGTACACGAGCATCAACACTATGGCATTCCAGATTGTGGACCTGTAAGACCTCCAGAGCATAAAGATGAGTATGTAATGGATAGAAGAGATCTACCTAAAGGCAGGAGTGTTGATGAAATACCTAACGATTTTCTCCCTTACGGTTTTAAGGCTGATACCGTATCGTCCCCCGGACTAGCACCACAATTGCCACATGTTCCATTTGGATCAAGGAAGTCTATTGGCCCAGAGCAGATTATGACTACTCTGGGAGAATTGGTTAATGAGTACGGAGACGACCACACCATGACTGCTTTTCAAATTGACACACTTTTACGACAAAGACTTAAGAAGAAGTATAATATCGAGTAAAGGAGATATAATATGTCTGATACCTTAGCAACCCCAACCCACGACGCAATTATTCCTCACATGTTTGAGGGAGTTAAGTGGGCTATCCCCAATGTAGGGGACAACAAAGAAACTCACAACCTAGCGCTAGGCAGGTTGTTTGACAAGGTTGGCGAGCATCTACAGGCGTTCTCAGTTAGAACAGACTGTTTTGTTCCCGGCCCTCCGACTCTTGGAGCCGTTAAGCACCATCATAACATGTTTGTTCGTCTGAACGACCTTATTGATGTTAATACCAAGAGAGACAATGTGGAGCGTCTTGAAGCTCATCATATTACGCATGAGCGTAGAGCATTCAAGGTTTATCCCATTAGATATTTTGATGTCAAAAACGACTACTGCCGTCGATGGATCGAGCTTTGCTTGCAGGGCATGAGCAATATTGTTCAGCTTAGCGAGAATACTTGGTCGAACGACTGGAGTGAGTCTACTGCCATCGAAATCAAGAAGCTATTCCGTGAAGCGTATCGCCTTATGTGCGTAGAACTCTTTAGGGTTCCTTATGCCGATGCGGAAAAGGTTTTTGACAATGTGGCTCCGTTCTTCTTGACATCAGAGCATTTTAACAACTATGATGTCTCTCATATCCCCACTATCGAATGGATTAAACATCCTGCTCTCGGTAGCGAGTTTACAGAAGATGAGCTTAGACCTATTTCCACCAACAATGTTCCAGTCGCTCCCGGCGTTGTCGAGAACGATGGAAACTCTCCGCAGCGTGAACTTGAAAGACGTATGCAGGGTGGTGGCGAAGTAGTTAACTAACTGCTATATATACTAAGACCCAAAGGAAGGATTCCGATGAAGAAGGCTGTGTGGATCGCTACACTAGTTGTGGCTATGTTTGCTGCAACTGTGAATGCTCAGGACAACCAACTCTATCAACATCTGCAAGACGTTTCTGTTACCGTAAAGGCGGCAGGTGGGGAAGGCTCTGGCATTATCGTAACGCGAGAAGTCGAAGTCTCCCCAAACGTCAAGCAGAAGGTTAATTTTGTTTGGACGGCTGCTCATGTTGTTGATGGTCTTAGATCGGTTAGAGTTGTCATCAAAGATGGGAAGCCTCAAACAGTTGTTGAGTTCAAGGACGCTCAAATTGTTAAAGAATTGGTCGAGGATGGTCGCCGTGTTGGCGAGTTCAAGATGGAAGCCAAAGTAATTAAATACTCCGACGCTGAAAACGGAGAAGACTTGGCTCTCTTGATGGTTAGAAAGAAGGGTTTTATTGACAAGACCACTACTTTCTATAAAGACTCTGGTAAGCCAGTCGCTATTGGTACTGAGCTATATCATGTCGGCTCTTTACTAGGCCAAGTAGGCAGCAACTCGATGACGCGAGGAATTTGTTCTCAAGTTGGTAGAGTTCTTGATCTTGGCACTGGAGACGGGGTGGTCTTCGACCAAACCACAGTAACAGCATTTCCGGGGTCTAGCGGCGGTGGAGTATTCCTTAGCGAACGCAGCAAGGAAAAAGCCGGGCAGTATGTTGGCATGCTTGTTCGTGGAGCCGGAGAGACTTTTAATCTGATCGTTCCGGTAAGGCGAATGAGAGCCTATGCCAAGGCAGAGGGTGTTTTGTGGGCTATTGACACAGACGTTAAAGTCCCCTCTATTAAAGAGCTTGCGACCTTATCAGCAGAAGGGCCAAAGTCTAAGACTACGCCCGGCGCTAAGGCCACTAAAGACGCTGTAAAATTTCCAGTGCTTCCCCTAATTAGAGAAGATAATGACTCTAAGACCATCAGCGCTCCTCGTACTTAAAGTAGCGTGCGCGGCAGTCATACTCATTGTTCTAGATATTATTATAATTGACTACTATATGGCTCCTAAAAAAACCGAGCCTACTCCTGAAGTTCAAAACGTATCTATAACCAATCAAGACGTAGCCGCTCTTGCGGCGGGCCTACAGAACATGAACAGGCAAGCCGTTATGAGGGACACGATATTATTGCAACAGCTTCTAAATACTCAACATCAACTCGGTATGCATAATCAGAAAATCCCTATGTGTCCCGAATGCAACAATAGTGCTAATACGGGATATAGAATCACTAAGGATGGACCTCTCTGAAATGGATTTCGTATTACTTTTTTTATGGAGAATAGACGATGACTGAAAAACTATCACTATTAATCAAGTCTCGACGATTTTGGGTCGCTGTTGGCGGTGTCCTAGTGACGACCACTAACATTCTCGGTCTCGACCTAGATCCAGAGCAGGTTAGCAACATCGTGCTAATAGGCGGCGCTTGGATTGTTGGAGACAGTCTAAGGTCTGCGTAAGGAATATAAATGGGCATAAAAGCTAAAAGTAAGATTTTAGTTACGGGTGGAAAAGGATTTCTAGGTCGTGTTGTATGTAGAAAATTAAAAGCTTCTGGATACAGCAACGTAATAGACCTTCCGGGTTCTCGCGCGCCAATGTCTCTTGACCTTACTAGGTATGTAGATGTAGCGCATTTATTTAACTATCATAAGCCTAATATAGTAGTACATTTAGCTGCTAGGGTTGGTGGTATTGGAGCGAATAAAGAGAACCCCGGAAGGTTTTTTTACGACAACATGGCTATGGGTCTTAATCTCATAGAAGAAGCAAGAAAACATAACTGTGAAAAGTTTTTGCTAACTAGCACAGTTTGTTCTTACCCAAAATTCACTCCCGTCCCGTTTAAAGAATCTGATATATGGAATGGATATCCAGAAGAGACCAATGCGCCTTATGGGGTTGCCAAAAAAGCTCTTATGGAAATGCTTCAAGCCTATAGAAATCAATACGGAATGAATGGTGTTACATTAATACCAGTCAATATGTATGGCCCCGGAGACAATTTTGATCCCAACAGTAGCCATGTCATTCCAGCCCTAATTTTAAAATTCAAACAGGCAATCGCCAATAATGACAAAGAGGTCGTAGTCTGGGGTAGTGGCAAAGCCAGTAGAGAATTCCTGTATGTAGATGACTGTGCGGAAGCTATAGTCACGGCTGTGGAAAAATATAATGATCCATATCCAGTTAATATAGGAACCGGCAAAGAAATTACAATTGAGAAACTAGTTGGACTGATCGCTGAACTTGTTGGCTTTAATGGGTCTATAGTTTTTGACACGTCCAAACCAGATGGTCAGCCTAGAAGGTGTCTCGACACTCAGATGGCAGAATCCTATTTCGGCTTTGAGGCTTCTACAGATTTACACGACGGGCTGAAAAGGACTATAGAGTGGTTTGATGAAAGTAATTTGCTCAACAGTTATACGGGCTGCTGAACAAGGGTCTGTGCACGGAGGATTATATGTCATTGATATTAACAATGATGAAATCCTCAAGTATATTCCATACGCTGGAGATTTCGACAATGAGAATACTAGGGGTGGAGAGAGAGGGTTAAGAGGCATAGCTGTCTTAGAAGACAAAATAATAGTTGCTGATTCCAGCGGATTGTTAGAACTAGACAAACAAACATACGAAATAACTAACCAAAAACAAGATAAAGATTTTTTCAAATCTATACACGAAATCTGCTACTTCGATAATCATATATGGGTGACATCTACTGGGTATGATGCAATAGTCAAGCTTGACCTAGACCTCAACATCACTGAGTTTTGGGAAATCTTAGGAGAAAGCAAAGAAGACCACAAGGTATTCACAGGTAAAAGACAAATAGATCCTGAAGAAGCTGTGCCAGATGACAAATATCATATTAACTCAATTTCTTCCTTTTCTGGCAGACTGGTATTCTCTGCCCTGATTACTCACCTGTATGATTTTCACACCATGAAAGTCGCAGAATCCATGCCATCCATAAACGGAGTCAAAAGTTTTCAACACAACTTTTATGAATACAACGACTGCACCATGATTAACATGACCAGCTTAAAACATTTAGGAATTATTAAGAACGGACAATCAAGCTTCTTTCCCATTCCAGCTACTGATTATGCTAAATTTTCAGTAGATAAGATAGCAGAAAATAACTGGAATAGAGGCTTGACTAGAAACAAGGATTATGCTATAATAGGGTCTTCCCCTGCCCGTCTGCTCGTGTTTGACATAGAGAGGCAAGAATTTGTCAAGCAATTGCAAATAGAGGAAGACATTAAACACTGTGTTCACGGTTTAGAAATTTTAGAGGTGTGATCATGCTACGTAGAGAGTTTTTAAAGATCGGCGCTATGGCTGCTGCAACTATTCCATTCATTGGTACTGACACTTCGGAAGCCGCCGATGTTCAAATCTTTGTGCGTAACATCGAACATTCTATCGATACCCATAGACTTAACAAGTCTTCTCATTTATATATTAATCAGTTTTATCAACCCCGTCCAATGATTTGGGTGTGGACTCCGCATGGATGGACTATCCAAGCTCAGCCTGTTTATTACAGAAGCAATTTGAGTTTCCAAGGGCACTTACAGGGATACCGACAGTTGGTTCAACGCCGAGACAATATTAAACAAATTTCAATACATGACGCTGACTGTGTTTATATTCTAGAAGATGGAACTATTAAAATTTATGACAAAAGACAAAAGGCAGTTACATCATCTTCTAAAATTCCTAATTATGCTGCCGGTCTTGGGAGGATAGATGCACACTACAGAAGTAGAGCTAGGTAACTGGGACAAACCAGTAAATAGAATAGTAAATCACTTTGGATTTCAAGGTGGTAAAAAACAGGCTTTGTTAAAAGACATAGTCTTATTCAAAAAACTCGATGCCAAATACGGCTGCTTTGGTTTCAATGGAATCAAAAAGATTCTAGAAATCAATAAAAGTGATGTAAACACTTTGTCAATAGCTGCAAAAATTTTGGGCTTCAGAGGAGAGTACACAGTGTGTAAACCAGACAATGTAGCAAGATTACCCGAAGAAGAATTTGATATCTGTGTAATTAGAAATAATGGACACTCTAGTCTTATCAAGGATGTTAGAGCTAAATACTCTTTGAAGGCTTTCTAATGGGTAAAACGATACGCAAACAAACTAAAAAAGATAAGCGTCAACAGAAGCTGAAAAGACAGGCAAGGCAGAAAAGACGTGTCGCACAACCGGCCAAGCTGGGATGAGTATTTTATGGGTATGGCGTGTTATGCGTCCATACGTAGCCATGATTCACAAACCAAGGTGGGTTGTGTCATAGTCGGCAGCCCCAATGTGGTTGTTGGAATTGGATATAATGGATTCTGCTCGGGAGTCAAAGAAGACGATCTCCCCATCACAAGACCTGACAAGTATCCATTTATTGTACACGCGGAAGCCAACGCTATAAGCAATTTAGCGATTAAACAGATCGACTGGTACAAGGCTTATATAACACACCTGCCCTGTGCTAGTTGTGCAAAATTACTATGGCAAAGCGGCGTGATGGAGTGGTATGTACCAAAAGGAGCTAAGGCCCACGGAGAAACAGAGGAAGATAAAATCGTTTACGACCATCTTATAGATAACGGTCTAGAAATCACGTATCTTGACTCTGATAAAGTGTATAATATCTTAGATGGCCTCAAGAATAATTCATAATGGTCCACCTCTGTGGGCGAGAAAGAAAGTCATGCAAGAGCCACCAAAAGGCATAACGACCGACTGCAAAGTCGTAAGAGTTATTGATGGAGACACGGTAGATGTAGAAATAACGAGAACAGTTCGTGTTAGATTGATTGACTGCTGGGCGCCAGAAACTCGCACGTTAGATCCGGTAGAAAAAACCAAGGGATATGAATCTAAAAAACACCTTCACAATTTGTTGAAACAGGTTTTTTACAATGATCTTGCGGCTAGAAAACAAAAAAAGATTACTCTCTTCATCCCAGCAGACGAGCAAGGAGAGCTTAAAGACAATTTTACTTTCAGCAGGGTTTTAGGAAGGCTATTTGTAAGCGGGGAAGACGTGTCGGAACTTATGGTAAAGGCTGGAAAGGCCACTAAGAACAAATGAATCTTAGAGGAAATAAGAGAGATAAACCATTTACGCTTAAATTGGCTAACGGAAAAGAAAAATCTTTCCAAGACGGCGACGCCATGCATGCTTGGTATATGAAAAACAGAGACAATCAGTACAAAACTAAAAAAAATAAAAGGCCCCGCAGGGACTCCAAAAATAAACAGTAGGAACAATGTCTGTAAAAGAACTAGAGAGTTATACGTTTGTTTCTAAATATGCAAGATGGATACCAGAAAAAAAAAGAAGGGAAACTTGGAAAGAGTCGGTTGATCGTGTCAAACAAATGATGCTCGGTCAGTATCCTGAAGCTAAAAAGGATATTGAGTGGGCTTATGATATGATGCACACCAAAAGGGTGTTAGGCTCTCAACGTGCACTACAATTTGGCGGCTCGCCAATTGTAAAACATAATGCTAGGGTTTATAACTGTATAGCATCCTTTATAGACCGCCCAAGGTTCTTTCAGGAGTGCATGTATCTTCTCTTGTGCGGCTGCGGCACTGGATTCTCTGTTCAGAAGCACCATGTAGAAAAGCTACCCAAGCTGGTCCATAAGAAAGAAGGCAGCAAGAAATTCACCATTCCAGATACAATAGAGGGATGGTCTGATGCTGTTGGTGTTTTAGTCAGCAGCTATTTTGAAAAATGTGATCTGTTTTCAGAGTATGAAGGAAAAAATGTAACCTTTGATTACTCCGAGATCAGACCAGCCGGATCATATCTAAGCTCAAGCTCTGGCAAGGCTCCCGGCGCAGAACCTCTGAAAAAAGCCCTAACGAATATTAAGAAAGTTTTAGACAAGGCGTTAAAGGATGCTCTATTTTCAAATAGAAAGCTGAGACCTATAGATGTCTACGATGTTGTTATGCATGCTGCTGACGCTGTTATATCTGGCGGTGTACGCAGAAGTGCTACGATTTGTCTTTTTTCGCCAGACGATGAAGAGATGGCATTGGCAAAGACTGGTAATTGGTTTCACGATAATCCTCAACGTGGCCGGTCTAATAATTCTGCTCTTTTACTACGGGGTTCAACGACTCCTGAACAATTTTCTGAATTGATGCAATCGGTCAAGGAGTTTGGAGAACCGGGGTTTGTATGGTCGGATTCCACAGAGTTCGTAGTTAACCCCTGCGTTGAAATTGGACTATATCCTGTTGATGATGAGAGCGGTGAAACAGGATGGCAAGCGTGCAATCTAAGCACAATCAATTGCGCTAAAATTAAAACCAAAGACGAGTTCTTAGAATCTTGTAGAGCGGCCTCCATTATTGGAACTTTGCAGGCTGGCTTTACGTCCATGCCATATCTGGGGGAAACCACAGAGAAGATTCTTCGACGCGAGGCTTTGCTGGGCGTTTCTATGACAGGCATCATGGAGCGTCACGATATTTGTCTTGATCCCGATGTACAAAAAGAGGGAGCGAGAGAAGTAAAGAGAACCAATAAGAATATAGCTAAAAAGATTGGTATCAACCAAGCTGCCAGAGCCACCTGTGTCAAGCCAGAAGGTACTGCTTCTTGTATTCTTGGAACTAGCTCAGGTATTCATCCGCATCACGCTAAGAGATATATCCGGCGTGTACAGGCCAATAAGATGGAAGACATCTACCAACATTTTAAGAAGACGAATCCGCGAGCCTGTGAAGAGTCTGTGTGGTCTGCAAATGACAGCGACGATGTTGTATCGTTTTGTATAGAAGTTCCCGATGGGTCCAAACTCAAGAATCAAGTTGGGGCTACTGGCCTTCTGGATTATGTAAAAAGTACTCAACAAAATTGGGTAATGATAGGTAGAACCGATAGCCTTTGTGCACAACCTTATTTACAGCACAACGTGTCTAATACCATTAATGTTAAGCCAGAAGAATGGGATGTGGTAGAAAAGTTTATTTATAAGAATAGAAAGTATTTCTGTGGGGTTTCCCTTCTTCCCCTTAGCGGAGATAAGGACTATCCTCAAGCTCCCTTTACAACTGTGTATCTCCCTAGCGAGATGGTGTCTCATTATGGAGATGGCGCAATGTTTGTAAGTGGCCTTATTGAAGTGGCGCTTAATTTATGGGAAGACAACCTTTGGACCGCTTGCGATTCGCTGTTAGGCTTTGGACAGAAAGTAAAAGGCAACGGTAAGAAGACTTGGGCAGACAGATGTCAAAGGTTTGCCGATAAATATATGGATGGAGACATCAAGAAGCTAACCTACTGTATGAAAGATGTGTACAATTGGAAAGAGTGGGTTGATATTAAAAGATCTTATTCTGCTGTTGATTATACCGAGTGCATAGAGGAGCAAGATAATACTACCCCAGAGCAAGAACTAGCTTGCGCAGGAGGCGTTTGTGAAATTATTTAATTGGACAACAGGAGGAAACGAAATGGGAGGTAACCCGGAGATCGGATCAATACGAGTTAAAAAAGTAAACTCTAACGCTAAACTTCCGTCGAAAGCCCATGACACAGACGCTGGATTTGATCTTTATGCTGAAAAGTATAGTTCAATTCCAGTTGGCGAAACCAGATTGATTGGAACTGGAATAGCCATGGCTATTCCAAGGGGGCATGCTGGCCTTATATGGGACAGGTCTTCCATGGGAGTAAAGGGTTTGCACAGGTTTGCTGGCGTAATAGATTCTGACTATAGAGGCGAAATTAAAGTGTGTATACATAACGCCTCTCAAGAAAGTTATACTATAAGTGAAGGAGACAAGATAGCTCAGCTTATTATACAAGAGGTGCCATCTTTCTTCTTAAGAGAAGTGGATTCATTGGAGGACACTGAGCGTGGTGGCAAAGGTTTTGGTAGTTCCGGTATATAGAAAAAATACTTATGAAAAGAGGCCCGAAAAGAACCCTTAAACCAAAAACTCCTAATCAAGCTGAATACATTAGAACAATAGCAGAAAATGACATTACGTTTTGCGAAGGTCCAGCAGGGTCTGGCAAAACTAGCGTAGCTGTTGGGCTGGCTTGTCAATATTTAAAAGAAGGCAGGGTACATAAAATAATAATAACTAGACCTGTTGTTGAGTCTGGAAGAACAGGTCTGGGATTTTTGCCGGGAAGTTTCAAAGAAAAGATACACCCGTATCTGATACCTATTCTAGAAGAAATGAAATTATATCTGACACAAGCGCAGATAAAAAAGTTTCTTGATGACGACACGATAGAAGTTGTTCCTCTGGAGTACATGAGGGGTAGAAACTTTCACAACTGCTTTATGATCTTGGATGAAGCCCAAAATACAACGTATGAACAAATTAAAATGTTCATCACCCGCATAGGCAGAAAATCCAAGGCGGTCGTCAACGGAGATATAGACCAAAGCGACTTACCTCCAAATGCTAGAGGAGCACTGGAGCGATGTTTGGACAGGTTGGAAGACACAAACTTAGTGGGAATTGTAGAGTTAACAGAAGATGATATTGTTAGAAATAGAATTATATCTGCAATATTATCTAAGTTATAAGCCCTTGTAGCTCAACAGGACAGAGCAACGGTCTTCTAAACCGTAGGTTGCAGGTTCGAGTCCTGCCGAGGGTACGTGCATCCACGTCGATTGGACGGTATAACATAAAAGGAGGGATACAATGGCCGATTCACTTAAGACACTAATAGTGGACTGTGATGGTGTAATAGCGGATAAAAACCACGGTGGAGACTATAGCAAGGCTGGTCCTTTACAACACGGCATAGATCAAGTCAATAAGCTATATGACATGGGTTTTGTTATTACGTTATATACCGCTAGGTATGGAGACAGAGAGAAGGGAAACATCCATCGTCAATATGGACGCGGATATAGGGAGTGGACAGACTGGCTGGAGGACCACGGCGTTAAATATCATCACGCCTACATGGGCAAACCCGCTGGCGTCATCTATATAGACGACAAAGCCGCTAGGGTTCGTTCAGACGACGAATCTGGCTGGTCAGACGTTTGGGAAGAAGTGTCTAATCTAGAAGGTAAAGACAGATATGGCAATCCAATACAATCATGAAAACTTTCACGAGGCTGTTTAACAAATACGCCTACACAGCAGCATACGCCCAACTGTGGCTTTTTATTGGGGTTGCTTCTGCTGTTGATATATACACGTCTATAAAGACACAAGAATATTTGTTAGAGCTTGAGCTTAATCCAGTGGGCAGATGGCTCATACGAGAAGACGGTGGGGATATAGCCTTGTTTATGGGGGTGAAGACTGTTGGGACGACGCTTGCTCTTGGAATCCTTGTTATATTATATCACTGGAAAAAACTCTGGGCTTGGGCTTCCATTATTGGGGTGGCACTCATGCAAATCTTTGTTTTATGGAGTCTGCAACGATGAAGTTATTTGGCTTAGAGCTAGGATCTTTATCCGAAAAAATATTTTCACCTTTGAACAAAGAGTATAGCTTAACGACTGAAGATGGCAAACCATTTCGACTAATGAAACAAGAACAATATTACGAAATTATTACACTGTCTAAAAAAGCTCCTATGATAAGTGGCAATATCGTGGAGCATCTGTGCGAGCAACTAATAAATATAAGACTCCTGTCTTTACAACTAGTAGACTCACAAAAAAAGAACAATTCTAGAGCGACTAAGACTATCATTGAAGATCTGGAAAAGATTGTCTAATGCCAACATATGAATATAAGTGTTCCTCTTGTGGGCATGGTTTTGAAATAGTTCAATCGATGAAAGACAGAGCAAAAAGAAAATGCCCAAAGTGTGAGAAAAATAAACTGGCTCGTGTTTTTGGAACTCCGTTTATTTTTACGAAAGGAGAGCCTCAAACAATTGGACACTGGGCTGAAAGAAACACAGCACAGATGGGAAGATACGAACTGGGAGACAAAAAGGGAGCACAGGAGGAGGCCAAGAAGAAAGCCGCTGGAAGTACACCGAAGGGGGCTACAAAAAAAGAAATCAGAAAAATGACGCCCGAACAAAAAAAGAGATACATAGAAAAAGGAACTAAATAATGGCTGGAGATGCGCCATATAAAGCCATTGTAACAATGGATATAGCTATTCACGAAGTTCTCAAAACGGGAGAATGCGCCGGAGACAAAATGTCTTTGGAGGAAATGAGTAGATATGGAATTAAATCCGAAAAAGTTCCTGTGGTTGTTAAGGGTAATAATAAATACGAGTGCGTAAAAAATTTAATCAATAAAATCAAAGAATTTCACGACGGACAATAATCATGGTAGATTTTTTTCATAAAGAGCCTGAAGAAGCTAAACCTCCGGTGGAGGTAAAATCCATCCAGCTAGATTGTTCTAGTTGTGGCAAGGCCCTAGTTAAAGT
>Ga0208030_1000232_pt1 | contig 41132 bp, 74 predicted proteins | sample MalvirDeepMed_M9_FD_184246 | JGI IMG/M metagenome (GOLD analysis project Ga0208030, IMG submission 184246) | Marine viral communities from the Global Malaspina Expedition - Malaspina viral metaG DeepMed_M9 (SPAdes) (version 2) | ecosystem: Environmental > Aquatic > Marine > Oceanic | place...
CCAATAAGAGGGATCATCACTATAAGAATAATACCAGTCATGCGATAATAGTTGTTTCTTGAATTCTTGTTTCGTTTCGCTCATTGCTATTCCTTTCCGCACATATCGCATGCGATGTCATTATCGCAATCATTGTAAATGCGTTCGCTATCTTGTAGCGGTTCTCTGCTCAACATTGTGGCCAAACAACCACCACACATATATACCGGGTCTGAATCATTGTTGACATGTACGCTAAAGTTCCCCGGTTGGAACATATACTTTCTCATTGCTATTCCTTTCGCTTTCATTGTGGATTGTCACAGTGTTGTCCATAATAATCCCAGTTGCACTGGTCATCATCATAATAGAAACAACGATACTCGTAGCAACCATCTCCCACGTACCACTCACAGCACTCCCTAATCTCATATACCTCGCACCATTCAGCGCGGTGCTCATAGGGTGGCTCATTACAACCCTCGACCTCTCCTTCAACATAGTGGTCATGGTAATGGACTCGTTCTTCTTCCTCTGTCTCATCCACCACGATAACACATCCGTTAATAAATAGCAAGCAAATGATCGCAAATTTTTTCATCTTAAACTCCCTCAAACCACAGTATACTTATCCAAATCCTGCGCACACCGCGCAGGATAAACAAATGCCATCACACCCTTATCAACAATCGTTGTCATTGTATCGCCCAGCAACAAGAATGCCTCATTGACAACACGTATGTTTTTCGACGGTTTTTTTCCTATATAGACAGCATATCGCTGATTCAATGAGCATCCACTATAGACATACTCAAACCACACTAAGTCACCCGGTGATATATCTAACGTTGTCAATCTTTTTTCTCCTTGTCTGGGTGTGCAGGATATATCCTACAAAAAATGTCTAGACATATATATGCCAAACAGAATACAGCAACCGACTTAAGCACCATGCTTCACCTTCGCCGCCCGTGACGCTTCTTGTGCCGCCTCCCTATCGGCGCGCTTTTGCGCCTTTGCATTTCTTCTATTTACTGCTGACTTTTTCCAGGCTGACATGTCATCGTTCCTCTGTTCTCTGCTTTGGTGCAACCATTGCGCACGTCGTTTCTCATTCGCTTCTTTGGTGAGTCTAATCGTTTCCATCGTGTGGTGGTCCTTTCTCTACAGATTGTTTAAAGCAACAACCCCAATTAATATTACAGTTACCATCATCATTACAAAGCCAACATTCATTACTATGTCTGTCATTGTCTTATCCTTTCCCTTCGCATTTAGATATCATAATCGTGGTAGTGTTCTAAATCCCACTTGTAAGCGTAGGAGTAATACTGTGGTGCCTCAGAGACAAGACGCCCATCGTCACACAGCACCCCCTGCCAACGCACCTTATACGTCACCTCATGCTTGCCCAATACGAACCCAATAGCATCTGTAAGTTTGTGCTTTACTAGGCACCCTTTTCTAATGTCACCCAAGGTGCTGTCGTCATCAAAATTAAGACTCATGATATTTCTCCTGCGTCCAGCAACGCTTGTGCTGTACGACCATAGTGTCCTTGTAGTACCCACGCCATGCCGGTATCTACCAATCCTTGAAAGAAGTCAATCACTTCTTCGTACTCCATCTCGCCATTCTCGTAGGCGATAATATCATTAATCATTTTCTTTTTTCTCCGTTTGTATCTCTTGTATATCCACTTACAAACCAGCCATAAGTATCTGACAAGTGTTCGAGTATTGCCTCATTAAATTGTTCTTCATTTTCTAATGAGTAAGCATCAAGTTCTGCTATATCGATTGTTGCGTTTTCTGGCAAATCAACTTCTTCGCCATCTGTTTCCCAATCAATTTCACATATTTTAATCGTGTTTTCCATCTTATTTTTTCTCCAATCCTAGCCATTCCTCAATCTCATTGCCGAGTGATTGACTAATCAGTTCTTCTTTTGATACTGATGCTGCATACTTCGCTCTAGGCATCTTATACCATCTCCCTGGTTCTTCCTCTGAGAAGTCCTCCAGGATATACCCATTACACCACATCCTCAATTGAGACATTGCATAGGGGCACCTAAGTTGTGAGTGCAAAGTTTGCAAATTTTGCATCTGCTCTCTCCCTCTTCGCCAGTAAGATGGATCGTCACTATAAGCATGATACCAATCGTGCCCTTTTAATTGTTTAACAAACTCTTGTTTCATTTTGCTCTCCTATAAAGTTCTTCATCCCACACCTCTATCACCACGTCGTCGGATAACTGCCTGACAGATACAAATCCTTCGTTCTCGTCGAGTGGTCCTCTCAATTCTAGAACTTCGACTTTTCCGGATTTAAAACCATCATCTTCGGGATTATCCCACCACACAATATCACCAACTTTTAAGTTTCTCATCTCACTCTCCTCTCTCCCTAATAGCAGCAAATGATATTCGTGGTGTGTCGCGGTGGCGGCAGGGCGGCCCTTGAATTCAAACCACTTAACCCTTACATCACCATATTTGTTTGTCTCTGGTAGGGTCGCAATTATAATGCCCCTAGCAGCGCTGCCATCCTTATCAGTGCAATGGAATGATACCAAGTCACCAACTTTCAAATTACCTATACTCTCTGGATATATCGTCACTGTCATCTCTTAACTCTCTCTCTTTTTTTTGGGGCATTTTTCTGTGGGCCCTTTTTAAATCTGTCAAAATTTCTTAGCGCTCTATCGAACGTGCCTGCTCGGGCATTTTGCGTTCCCCACATGTGCGACTTACATTCGGGGTAGGGGGAGGGGGGATCCCCCCCCTGCTGTTAGCGCTTCGCCTTCAAGTTTGGATTAGCACAACTAAGAAAGCATAACAGTTCTGTTTCATTCCTCTCATAGTAACAATCGCTACACACTAAGGTACCTTGTTCATCCTCGATGATGCTGGTTTCATATTCATTAGCATCACATATGTTACATGTATCATCTTCATCTGTGTCTTTATGTATTGGCATAACTGTATTGTCTTTCTTTGTTTAAGTTTATTATTTTTATGTATCGAGTAAATGAATTAGACTACGTGGTCTAACTGTTCCATGTGCACGTGCCATCGTAGCAGGTTAACACCATCAAGGATAGCGGCGTCTGGATTAGGGTTAGATAAGACCCACTCTTGTTCTAGTTTGCTAGGGGGTAATGGTGTGTTCATATATGATTGCTTTCTTAGGTTGATGGTTGATGTACGTTGTTGTCTTAGGTGCTGAGAGAGTGTCATATTATTTCTTCGCTTTCTTTGAGGGTGAACGTTTCTTTTTTAATTCTTTTGTATCGCCGATGATATCAAAGACCATCTTAAGATCGCTAGGCGTTACATAGCGTTGCGCCTGGTAGCGCTCTTTGAGTTTACCGATGTCTTCTTTTTGATCATCGGTCACACTGCGATATTCAGAGATATAAGTAAGCACACCGTAAAGGCTGCCTATCTTATTTCCCCCGTATCCGATTGTATTATATGTCCAAGGCATATTACTGTTCTCCTTTCCCTGGGATACCCCAAGTCACTACGGCCTCGTTGGCCAGGGCGTTTAGTTGTTTTTCGATGTTATGTATTGATATGTTAGCGTGCGCAAGGTTCTTTCTATAGCGAGTGTAGGTTGCGCCGGCATCGTTATTGGGATCCTCACAGGAAAGAGAATGTTCTAAATCCTTTTTATATTTTTCGATAAGATATAATAGGTCTCTCGGGAAGGTCGCCTTCCCTGGGGTGTATAGCATGTGTAAGGTTACTTGTCTCATTGTTCTTCTTCTCCTAGGGATTAGTTACGAGGCGGGTGATCATACCCGCGACGGTTGGACATCTCGTTAGTTATAACTGCAAACAGTTTAACAAGGTGCGAATCACTAAGCAGGTTGGCTTCACTGATCAGGTCGCGGACGATGACATCAACCATCGCTTTAGCGTGGTCTTCTTCGGTAATCAGTCTTTCTTTTTTGGGCATGTTATTCTCCATGGTATGCAGCGATCACTTCGCTGTGCTCTGTTGCGGTGTCGTAATTGTCCTCGGGATACGCTGCGGCGTAATCTGCGTCATCTTTGCGGCGCAGTTGCTCCGCGCAAATAGCAAGGTAAAGGCGGGACAAGTTCTCGTCGGTAATGTCCCCTGGGTTGCGGCACAGGTCGCCTGCGATAATATTGATCATAGGGCGTCTATGTCCTTCAGAAAATGTTTTGCCATGGTAATTCATATCGTTTCTCACTTCCAAGATCATCAAAGTGATCTCTTTCTAGGGGTTATAATAACCATATCACGCCCAGATCACCCTGTCAAGTATAATCGACGTGCAGATCTGTCTTTTTTTTGTTCAATTATATCAAATACTTAGAGGATCGCCGTAAACCCGCATTAAATAGCGCTTATTTGCAACCCCCTAATATATATAAGGAAAAAAAATGCTTAAAATAGGTTGCTTTTTTCCCTAAAATGTGCTTAATACCACTCCACTATTCGCCTTTTTCGCTTACCATCCTAGAATCTCGCCTTTTCATTGCATCTTTTATTATAAACCCCATAGAACATGGAGAGCATAACCATAAAGGGATATAAGCTTACTTATGGGTATAAGAAGCGAGAGCGCGGTCTTTGGTGGGCAGGCAATTGCTTATCTTCATTAGGCCAATCTCTCCCATTACCAGGATAAGATTTCCTCACTTCCTTGTACGCCATGGGCGTCTTCGCTTTCATTATTTCTCTAGCGAACTCAATAAGAGTATTGTCCCAGTGTTCTCCAAGTATACCACGCTCGTGCATCCACTCTTCTTCCATCTGTCTCACATACCCGTTAGGAGTACACTTCCCCCAGTATATGATAGTGGTGGGTTTTCCAAATACTTCTTTGCATTGCGACCGATTGCACTTATGGGTGCCCAACGGTTGACACTCTCTTATGCTGAGACTCTTGCACGATGGACACGCCTCTCTTTCAACTGGTTTCTTGTCGCTTAATGTTTTTATTGGATCAAACCCATCACCTTGGTCATAAAGAGCATCTATCTTCTCTCTTGCCGCCTGCTTCTCTGGATCTTTATATGACATTGGCTTATTCTACTTCTATTCCCAGTTTGCGCAATTCATAACGGTATATCGCCTTATACTTCAATCCAGTAGGGTGGGACTTTACCAAATACGTATCACTTTGATTTGTTAGTGCCCATTTAACTTGTTGCAAAACCGCGCCATATATACTCCTATCAACACAAGGCAAATCGTAATACGATGCGTAATTAATCAAAAACCTTTCAGCAGCCCCTTTCTTTTCTGCATGCGTAAATCTACACGCAGCACCACTTTTGTTTAGCTTCTTTGCCATCTTATGAATCACACGCGACAACAATTCCATATTCTCTGGTTTTCCTATCCATTCCATATCTCTCTCACTCCCTCTCTTGTGCCCTTAACACGTTACAACCTTCTTCAATATAGCGCTTATCAAGCCAATGACAATATTCATTATAACCTAATACATAAACCCTATATGAATCTGGTCCTTTATCCTTATCTATATCCACAACCATTCCTATCTCTTCTGGATATTCTTTATCCGCAAGAAGGGTTCCTGTTGAAAGCCATTACTTAATCTTCTTTTTAATCTTTTTCTTTTTCATTCTTTATTACTCGCCTCTTATTATGCGACCCTCAAATGTTTTAGTTAACGTAGATAGCGAATCCTCGGCTTCCGCCAAGCATCTTGTTTGGTCTTTCATTATATCCAACAACTCTGGGTGGTCTCCAACCGCCAAGGGGTCTGTTAGATACAACTCCAAGGTGGCCGCATGCTTCTTTATCTGCGCCTCATAGTGAGACTTGAGCGCCTCATAGAAACCGACATTAATTTGTTTATTCATCTTATCTTCCTTTTCTTTCTTTATATTATATATTGTTTAGAGCGACGATCCCTACCATTATTAGAGTTACCATCATTGCCACAAAACCAATATTTATTACTACATCTATCATTATTTCACTCTTCTTCTAAGGCGAGCAACATTTCATCAAACTTCTTCCTTGATAGGCTGCAAACAACATCATTACGTCCTGCGATACCATCATATATATCCTTTCCCGGTAGTGCATTAATATACTCTATTATCTTTTTCTTTTCGGTGTCGCTCTTTGCGGCCGAATCTATCATAAAGCATCTGCTCTCTTCCGCTGCCTTTACCAACCGTTCTAGTTCTTGCATCTGAGACTGAGCATCTTCTAATTTCTTCTTCATGTCTCGGCATTTCTGCACTGAATTTGCGTGATGTTGATAGTGTCTAGCACTCAACATTCGCACCCGCTCTGTTTCTTCTAGAGCGTTATCATAGTTAGTAAGCAATCGCATTAAGAATGTGACACCCGCAATGGGTCGCTTGCGCAAGTCTTTTATCTCTCTGTGTGAAAGAGGAATCTCTTTGAAGGGTTGTTTTTTCTGTGGGGCATGCATTTATTCCCCCCGCGTTATCAATCCAGCGAATTCCCTCATATCCTCAATCGCCTTTAGTTTGAATCGCAGATTAGATAAGTCAGTTTGGAATCCTGCCCAATCCTTCCAGACCTCAAAGGGTATATCTTTGCCTCGCACATCGGGGATGTCTCCATCTCCTTCTGGGGGTTGCAGCGTGTCCAATAATTGCTTTATCCTTTCCGCCGATGCAACAATCTTATCAATATCACTCTTTGAAGACGCAATTGTTCCTGAAAGAGTCCTGGTTCCACCGCCCGGTATTGACAGTTCAAGTTCTTCTCTGATTATCTCTTGCAATTTTGATTTGGTGATTTTCATTTTCTGTTTCTCCCGGTTAACCATTAACAGCCACCCTTACAGCGTTCCTTACCCTGTCTATGTATCCAGAGTCGCTCTCAGGGAAACTGATTTCGTTTCTAAAGTCTATAATCCTAAGCATGGTATCCATGAAGGGGTATCGCTCTCCAAGTTCCTCAGAGAGCAACTCCATCGCCTTCAGTTGCTTCTTTCTGGCGAGCGCGAAGACATCTCTAGGCGCAATCCCAAGGGCGGTAAAGTCATCCTTCAGGGATCTAAGCATCTCAAACTGCTTCATGTATCCAAAGAATTGCCACACTATCAGTTCCACCTTTTGAACGGTGGACATTTGTGATAACACCTTGGGCAAATACATTGTACCTAACGCGACATGTCTCGCTTCATCTCTTTCATACATTACCAGCAAATCGGATAGGATCGGATCCACATTCTTCTCTCTCACCAGTTTAAACAGCGTGAGCGCCATTGGTTCCACCATGAGTTGCATCCCCAAGAGCATCTTGGCCACCGTATCGGCTTCCAATATGGACCCCAAGAATTCCTCTGCGTTCTTCTCTATCTTATCTGGCACGTGCCCAAGTAGTTCAAGGTAATCTCTCATAACATAGTAGTGCCGCGCCTCATCGTGCGCCTGCGAGGTCGCCGCCATCCGTGCCGCATCATTATCCAAGGTGAATGCTAGAGCGGAAGAAATCTTCCAAGCTGCTAACTCTCCCCACAAGATGATACCAAATATGTTTTGCAACGCTTGAGCGTCATCATCGGACATATTTGGGGTACCGTGCTTCTCTATGCACTCCTGCAAAAACTCTTTGCCATCCCAGATATTCTTCTGACCTTTGTGATATAGCTGCTCTATTTTGGTGTCTAGTTCAGTCATTTTTTCCCGATCCTTCTTTACTGGTCTACCACAACCACATCCATATGCCCTGTGGCGACATCACCTTCAGTGGTTGTAGTAAAATTTATTCGCTTCGCGGGTGGTTCACCTTCTGGTGTTTCTAAATACTCCACCTCAATCTCAACCATATTTACTATATCATCGTAGGTCCACTCTCCCGGCATCATACCAGAGCATACAATGGCCTCCACATAAAGATCTTCTTCCTCTCTCTGCACCGCTGAAGGCAGAAAGCGATGCACGTATCCTGGTTCCATCTCCGGGCTACCAATTCCTCCGTGAATGGAGAATCCAACCATCGCAGATCCCTGGACACCCGACATAACAAGTTCAACTGAGGTGAAATCCCCTTCATCAAATCCTTCAATGCTGGTAGGGGAATCATCAATATTTCTTACCTCTCCAATGTCCCCGCTAAGAAGACTGCCCACAATGTCAACAAAAACGTCATCGGAATTAGAAAAGAATCCATACTGCTGATATCTTATCATCTGCGCCTGATCTGGCGGAGAGTCGTATTCCCTTTGCGTCATGCACCCCGAAAGGAATGCTAGTGTCATAATAAATGCTAATATGTTTTTCATGCTTTATGCTCCTTGTACTTGCTTTATCTTCTCTTCTAGGTGCTTAACCAGTTCACGAACATTAGCAAGTTCATTTTGTCTCATATAAGATGTGAATTGTTGGAGGTAAGGGCGCATATACGGCCGACTGCGCGCACCCTGAAACTCTGTCCCGAAAATACTCGGTGCCTCATAATTAAACCGCGTGAGGCGCTCTATTATGCCATCAATGTCTTGTTCCGTAACTATTATTTGCCCTTCAAAAAACTTTCTCCTTATCTCTTCCTTTTGCGGATCGTCGTAATCTGGTGGTTCTGTTTCGGAGAAGTTTGGGGTGTTAGACCAGTTATATAAATCAGTCTTCACGGCAATCATAGCATCTCTGCGTGGATATCCTTCCGAAGAGAGTTCTCCGCGCTCTAGCATGTTAACAACTTCCGCAAGTCCCGGCAAAAGAGAGTAAGTGGTTGCATTCCTCAGTTTGGTATGAAATGCATCACGCTCTTTGCCTGCAAAACTAGTTTCTTTTGGATCTACCCCCAACTCTTTTCTCATTTTCTCAAAATCATCGTAGGTTATCGCTGATAATTGCTTGTTCATGTAAAATTCGTTCTCTTTTTCTGCTGTTGGGATTATCTTAAGGGGTATCCCGTTAGACTGGGCATAATCATTTATTTCTTTCAGATCTCTCATTTCGGAATACCTAATGTCCAGGTTGGGGATATATTCATACTTTGTCATTTTCCCTGACGCAATCGCATCAAGTATACTGTCTGGGTCGGTCACCCTTCCCTTCAGCATGGGAAGATAGACAACAATCTCTTTAATATAATCAGAGGCGTTCTCTATCCACGCTTCGTCTGTCACTATCCGGTCTTCCATCTCTGACTTGCCACCACTAGTCCTATCTCTCCAATAATCAAGTGGAGTGCCGCCATACTTCTGACCCAGCTTCCTACCGTCCAAAGTAAATCGCACCTTCCCATCCTTGACTAGGGGGTATCCTTCCTTGAAGGCGAGTGGGGATCGTGCTGTGGAGAGAAAATAGAACTTCCCCTTGTTTCCAATTTCGTCTGAATCGCTGCCGAAGGTACCAGAAGTCATGATGCGATTGGTCTTGGCGATGTCCGCCATTCTACCAAGAGTAGTGCCGTGATAAACAATGTCGCTTATGCCTTCCATGACATATCCCCGCCAACTTTCAACTATAAGTTTCATAACCATAAGTAGTTTCTCTCACATCTTAAAGTATGCTACAGCACCTATCGCCAGGAGTGCGGCGCATGCCAACCCGTACACAACAACTGCCTCACCCACTCATCATCCCGCCGAGGTCCATCTTAGTCTTCCTCCTCCAGAGGTTCGTAATCCACCATCATGCTCCCATGGTCAGCGACCACAGACTCTCGCACAGACATGTATCCCATGTAATCAACAACCTTGCCCACAATCTCTTTCATCAAAGGGCTCCTGCCTGTAATTATCTTTACGGGCATCGCGCCATTGTCAATACTCTTGTAAAGAAAGTCTGACACCGTGTCAACCGCATCTTCGTGCTTTGTCCGGTGCAAGTCTAAAATCCTATTTTTATACTTTCTCTGCTTACTTCTTTTGATACTTTTCATATAATCCTCTAATACCTTGCAAAAACATTTATAAGGTTCCCCTTATCATCAAAAATACATTGCACTACTGCGTCCTGTATAAGCCCTCGTTGTCTTATTTCAATTCTCCCCGCACCCGATTTTGGATCTTCCTCTGCACACAATAATCCCGCTCTCTCTAGCATCTCCTTGAGCGTCTCATAGTCGTTTGGGATCGGGTCGGAATCTTCTTTCTTCATATACCAATAACTAGAGGTAAAATGCCTTTATTTCGTGATCGCCTTTTTGCGTCTTCCGCCGAATGGTTTAACCTCTTTCTCGCGAAACTGGATGGTAGCAGATCCTTTGGTGGTGCGGTGGCGCGCAGTCGCCCACCACGAAGGAGACTCTTTCAAAATGTGCCCCTCATACCACCTACCCCCCTTACAGGGGTCAATCAGAGTCTTCACTTCCGTCACAATATAGAGTGCACCGGCATGCTCACGCTTCCCCTGCCTTCCTTCTACCATATCCCCCGACTTAAAACGAGGAATAGTATTCTTTTCACCCACCCACCTCTGAAAGTAGGGGTTATCTGTCATCCTGCCAAAAAGAGAGATGCTAGGAATGAAGTTTTCCGGATCTTCGCGATACTCCCTCACTTTGGTGGTAAAATATCCTGCTTGCGAATAGTATGTAATCGCATCCTTGAAAAGTTCTCTCTTCTTGAGAGATTTTTTATAATCTTTCTCCCAGGATTCCAATGATTTCACCGCTTCGGGTGAACAATACTCTGCTTCCCACTTTACAAGACTCTCTGCTTGCCTCGCAGTCAATCCTCCATATTTCTCACACTGCTTTAGGAAAGCTTTCGCCATTTCCTCAAGAAAAGAATACTTCACTTTCTTGAATACCTCTATGCACTTTTTTATGCGCGCAGGGTGATCTGTCTGCTCAGATCTGTAGTGCGTTGTGCTGTAAGTCTGATATGTCATAATCTTTGTCCTTTTCTACTAGGTTCTTCGTTTAAGTAGGATTCTAAGCGAGGAAAACACTTCCTCAAGGCGAGGGTGTTCTCCGTTCTGTATTTGAACATTTCGCAATAACCATCGCACATTAAATTGTCTTTTAATATCTTTCCTGTCTTCAGGCAAGTCCATCGTCTCCAGAATAGTTGCAAGACGGTTTTCAAGCATCAAAGGTGCCCGACTTTCTTAAAAAGATCCACGCGCCAATCGTAGAAGTAGTGATGGCGGCCGCCCCTGGTACAAAAACCTCCATCCAGGAAATTGTAAACGTGTCGGCACCAAGATATGTCACTCCCTTGAGTAGAAGGACTACCAAAAAAGTAATCCAAAGAACGGTATCAATCGCTACCAACCCTCTCATCTTATTATCCATTTTGTATAACGCATCAAAAAACATAACTTCTCCTTTTTCTATAATGCTAATCCCACAAGAAATCCTAATGTAAGTCCCGCAATAAACGAGGCAGCAATCATTGGCAAAACCATATTCGCGCATCCTCTCACTTGGTACGCTCCAACCGATCCCACTCCTCGCATAAATCGATGGTGGATAACTGCCCATAACTCTGCGCCATCAGTACCCATAAGATTCGCTTCGCTTCGTCGCTTGTAATAGAATCCGTGCAGTTGTCTTTCACATAGTCCGCTAAACCCATAGCAAATGGAATAGGGTTAGGCGGGAACGACTCACTAAACATTGCGTTCATTAGGTTCTTCACCTGATTTTCAGTAAGGTTTTTTCGTTGTTGATCAGTCATGTGTTGCTCTCTCCACTTCGCTTGCTGGTATCCACCCCATCCACCGGGGGGAATTGACGTGTTTGGTGTCTCTTTCTACGCTCTCAAACAAAATACACTCTACATCTGGAAACGCCTGAACGCGATTTGATGTGCGACCTTGCTCTCCCGAAGGTCCGATCACCAAAGTATGCTCCTTAAAGCGATTCTTGGTTCGACTTGTTGCATCTTTGTTTGGTTTATAAGTAAATTGTCTCATAGTTCTCCTGTTAGGGTTCGTTTGCGCGGCAGTCGCCCCCCATTTGGAGGCAATATCCGCAAAGTCCTTTATCATAACACGGTCCTTTTTCTATATCTAACGCTTCTACTTCGTGCTCGGCGACCAGGGGTGAATCCCCGAATGGCCAACCGCCGATCCAATGCACCTGATATACGGGCAGCATGAGATTATCAAAGCGTTCAGTCACGACTCCTCTCAGAGGGAGCGTCTTCTCTCCGTGAACAACCCTCAAATATCCATGAGGTTGTCTCTTGTGAGTTATCAAATCACCTGGCTTGAGCATGTTACTTTCCTTAGTTGGTGCGTCATGTGTACTGTTGGATGTTCCATTATACCATCTTCGCCTATCCAAGACACGGATGTAAAAGAGCGAGAATCAAAGTATCCTGGTTGCCTGCCTCTTGCGAATTCAGAATTTTCGTCTGAAACCGTTACACCCAGACACCCGCGCTTATGCCCCTGGTCTGTTACGAGATCGCCTATGTTGAGCACTCTATCCCACCAACTTTTCGATTTGAAACTGCGAAACATAGAAGCGTTTCCAATTCGACGGCAGTTCAGCAAGATACATAGAAATGTGCTTGCTGGTGGTGCGACTATTTAGATGTTGACTGGTATCTGGTCCAACCTTCTGGTCACTAACAAACACCCTGGTGGCGGGTTCAGAAGTAGTTACCACCACTGGCGTATTATAGCTATAAAAAGTTGTTAATCGCCCGGTGACGATTTCGGTTTTATTGGCTCCAAGATTAGTTAGTTTAACACCCATTGCGGGTTCCTTTCGTTTGTGGGATCACCCTGATCACATCTTATCATTATAGCACATAGAGATCCCCATGTCAAGTATAATCGTCATGCAGATCTGCTTTTTTTTCACTAGTAATATCACTGAGTTGGGTGCTAAAAAAGGGAGTAATATTTTATTCAACGATTTCAGTGAGTTAGGGGCGCCTCGTTTCCTCAACAATATCAAGACCTTGGAAATCCTCGCTCCCTTCGGGGACTTCGGCCGATTCGAGCCATCGCTCAGAAATGATCTCGTGTTTTTCGCCTGCAATCCAATACACTTTCAATATTTGACCCCACGGTCCCTTCATGCGACCCACCACCAGACCAATTTGTTCCCATTGAGAAGTAGGGTAGGTGGTATATCGCGAATACCGCACCAGATCTCCTACTTCATAGATTCTTTTTTTTTTCGATTGGAGGGGGAAATTTCTTCAAGAAAATCTTTCATAGACTCAACATTGGTTCCGAGGGGCGGATTAACAAAAGGCAGCACGGCATGCACCATCTGAAAAAGCGATGCCGCAAAACACTTAGCAGAGACACGGGTCGCCGCTCTAAAGTGCTCCCAATACGTCTCTCCAACGCTCTCTGGGTGCTTAGTCAGCAGATTCCTTAGCATCTATTCTCGCTCCTCGGTTTCTTCTATATACTTTACACCATCAATATCAAACCGCTCTCTCCAGTAAACCCCATCCACCAGAACATATGTTTTGTGCGCCTCTAAGACCATGCCAACACCTGGAGATCCTTCTACATCAACCTTAACTATATCTCCTACTTTGGGGAGGTATTTTTGATTCATTTCTCAATCCTTTTTCGAACGATCTGAGACAGTCGCCCCACATTAAGATACACCGCCCAAAGATTTATTGCAGTCAATACACCTACAAACAGAATGTGCGATATGTTATCGGCGCCATGCTTGAAGAGCGTCATCCCTACGTCCATACAAATAAAAGTGCAGAACGCACTAATCGCCAGCATTAATGTAGCGATACCCAGTTCGTGCTTGCTTGTTAATTTTTTTAATCTTTCCAACATTTTTGTCTTCCTCTTTCCTCTCGTGTTACCAAGTTAGTAAATAGATCTTAAATCTTTATATTTCTTCGCTGCACCAGCATACTAAACCATATGTGTCTCCACGTACTCCCGAAGCAGAAAAAGATCTTCCCGATCCTCAAAAAGATCCGAATCGTATCCGAGTCGCAACTTTGTATCAATCACGTGAATTTCTTCTGAGATTTCTTTAAGAATTTTATATGTATCGCAAACCAAAAAATTATACACCGAATCTCTCCTATAAATTGTGTCGCATTTCCCGCAGAAGTACATTGTATTCTTCAAGGTGAAAGTCTTTATCGATATCGTACACTACCGTGTAATGCCCCTCAATATAAAAATCGCATAAATCACGATAGCACACCCAAGCATCCTGATACCTCTTGAAGTCTTTTTGAAAAATTATGGAACTCAGTTCACAATATTGTGGGTGGTCCAAAACGACAGTAATCATATGCATTAGCTTGCCTTTTTTGTAGATGTGCGAGTTTCCAAAAGATCTTTCGCTTTAGATATCATGTCGCTAAAATCTTCCATGGGCAGAACGCTTCTCTCAAATTCCCTCTTCTTTCTTGCGCGCAGAAGAAAACAATGCTCCAACAACTCTCCTTCGGAAGAGAGTGGGCCCACAACAACTTCTGCATCGCTAACATACGCCACCATCATTTTAGTTTTCTTCGCCATTTCTACGCCCTACAAAAGAGTTTTTCACCAACAACAATCCACTTATTATCACCATCGCGTAACAATACACTACAACAAATATCTTTCCTGGTTTCCTAAAAGCCATCTTTGCGCCTCCACCCTTGTAGAGAATCCATCTAGCAATCCAAACACTCCGGTCCTCTCGTCTTCTTCAATTCTGCGAATGGTATATCTTTTATCTAGATCAACCACCCTAGAGGTGATGAAATATTTTTGTTTATAAATACCCGACTCAATATCAATGCCTGCTATACTAAAATTCATCGCTATACTTCATTGGAGGTTTTCCAGCTGATTTCTATCCACCGATTATTGCGGCTATTGGATGACTGAATGTATACATCCGGCAGGCGAATCCTCAGTGCCTGAAGAGTGGGATTCAAATAGTCTTGTCCAAGTTTGTTCATGTCATACACGAATTTCCACTCTCCTGCATCGGCAGACAAATATACCCACTCAGCAATATTAAGAGCGACATCTCGCGCTTTCGCTTCGATTTTAGCAAGTTCTTGCGGAGAGGAGGAAGCACTTAAATCTTTCTTTTTCAGAAGGGCGCTCCGCGTAAGAGATATGAGGTCTTCTTTAGATAAGGGCGTTAAACTATCTAAAGGATCGCCTTCATCAGGAATATCCTCTTCTTCCTGCTTTAAAAAAGTCTTTTCTTCTTCCGGCTCGATGTATATATCAAATTCTGTAAAGTTTTCCATTTTTTCAACCCTCGTTGTTTTTCCCTATTGGATATTTACTGTTATAAGCACCGCTCTCTTGGCGACTACTTCAAAAAGATAATCAGAAAAAAGTACCTCTTCCTCCATCTCCGATTGAGATTTCCACATCACCCAAGCGTCCATATAATCTTGTAAAATAGTAGAAGCTTCAGTGAAAGGTTTCACCCCTTCGTCTGACGCCTCCATCTCCGAAATCGCGGCCGCCAAAGCTCCCATGCTATGGTGGTTAAATATTCCCTCATCGAAGACAAACGAACCTGATATGCTATCACTCATAACTCACTTCCTCTCTCTAGGTAAATAGTATCACCGAAGAACTAAAACCCTCTCTTTTGTTTTGAAATATGGAGAAGACGATCCTCCTCGATCTGTAATCCACACCCGCTGACACTTCGATGGCCCGGGCTTCGGCGCGTACATATCAGTAAGAATAATATGCCCATCAAACCCATGCTTGTTGACATAGCTTGTGGGGGCATCAAAATTAGTGCCACCGCGCAGCACCCTGTTGTGCTTTCGCTTCTCTCCTTTTTTCCAAACAAAAATCTCAGATTCAAAAACCTGATCGTCAAAAGGTATCACTACAAACTCCGCTATCTTTGCTAACTCTTCTAGTTCGGCAAAGAACGCACTCAACATTCCATCACTAACAGATCCAGATTGATCAATGCTAATAGCAATCCTCGCTTGCCTTTGAGACTTCTTCCCTGCGTGGATATAGGGGTACCTTCGGTTAATCTTCTTTATCGATGACTTCTTTGTGACCACCTGAGACGTTCTCACGAAGTATCTAAGCAACTTTCTCCAGTCAAGGGTACTGCCAGCAAGGAATTCCCTGATATGGTCTCTCACGCGATGTGAGACGCTCCCCCACGACCCATCCTTGTCGCACTCTTGTGCCGCTTTTCGGGATATTTCCTTAAGTCTTTCTTTGGCAATCTCTTTAGTTTGTGCATCCACCTCTCGCCAAGATTCGTGACTATCAAATTGACCTGAATCCTGCTTGGCACCATTCCCATCCCCGTCTCCATCTTTACCCTTCTCTTTTGGTTTTGACTTCTGATCCTTCTTCAGACGCTCCAAATACCATTCAGATGCTTGGTGAAGGGGGTAATTAGCATAGTCTCCCTCTCCGGGAACGCAACACCCTTTTGGAAGTTCATCTAAAATAAATCCATTGATAGCGAGATCGGTCGCGATGTTCCATAGGGTGCTCATGCCATCGTGAGGCAGTCGTTCAGTTACGTGCTCGAATACAAGATGATAAAATTCATGCTTCAAGACTCCAGACTTTTCTTTGTCAGTGAGACCGGCAAAATATTCAGGATTATAATATAGTTCAAAATATCCCGTATCCTTGCTTACCCCAACGCCTGCGGTTGGTACCACGTAACTCACCCTTTTGTCTACGCGCCGCGATAAGGCGGCGAAGAATGGTTCATCTTGCAGCAATCTATAGATATGCTTGTTCAAATCAAACGACATTTCTTTTCTTCCTTTTCCTTTTTTCCTTGAATATTCTTATTCTCTTATCATTTGGACTTACCAAGCTTTCCTTATACCCGCGTGATCCGTCCAGCCACCAAATCTTATAATACAATTTTAAATAATGATTAATTTCATTTCCGGGTCCATAGTACCTGGAGCATACCAACCCCAGAAACCCAGTTTCAAGGTGTTCGACAAGATCACCTAACTTAAATTTATGCTGGCGCATCCCACTCTCTCTCGGATGCCCAATCAACATATGTCATGATGCATTTGGCAGCACAGCTTTCATATGCTGCTTCGTCTATCTTCACGCCTAGTCCCTCAGCAAGTTCTTTACCATTCTTCCATGCTTCCATTTCCTCATCAATAACCTGAACCCTGTAGGCGTATGACTTGATCGGCTTGCCAGTGATATCTGACTTTGCTAGCAGTTGATATTTCCCATAGCGATATGCGCCATTAGAACCAACTTCACGGTTCATGGCATGCCCAATCTCATGCAAGAGAGTGTAAAATTGGTTCTCATCAGTCTGGGATCCGTTTATGATAATTAGTCTGTCTTCCGGAAGATATCTGTCAACCTGACCTGTCGTAAAGACAACGGTAATCTGCTTCACCTCTTTCGCCCATTTCACAACCTTGCTCATGTACTTGCTATATTTACTCTTATAAGGCATTTTTTTCAGCCATCCTTTCTCTTTGTGGTTTATTTATTTTCTTCTGGAATCTTCGCGACAAGTGCTACCAGGTGATCGCCAATTCTTTTTCCCTTTATTTCAGTACCATGAAACTTAAGAATATTTTCTTTCATCGATGATTTGCCCACAACAGCAAACAATTTCATCGCCATTTCGCCTGGCAACGAAACAAAGTATAGTGCTAAGTTAGTCAGTTGGTTCTCGGAAAGAAGAACGGTCTCAAAAACATTTGAAGCGTCCATTTTTTCGATCAAAGCGCCATGCTGATTGATGTCAAACTCTGCGGTAAGATCAATCTTGCCCTCATCTAGGATGTCTTCCACCGTTACCAGTTTCTCATAGTTGGTAATAAAATCCCTAAAAGAGATGGCGGCCTCAAACCCCACGAACCCCTGCGCCAGCGTGAAAAGAAGTAAACTATTTTTCTCCGCCAACGGTTCCTCCATTGTGGTGAGGGTGTCTGCGAGTCTCACCCAGGAACGACGGCTTGGATATACCTTTCCGGGTTCAAAATTCCCCTCAGAATGCTCCAGGTGATTTCTGTTTTGATTAATAAAGTCCCATATGGTGTGCTCCACCACATCTTTGGACCACGTAAGCCAATCCTCCACGGTTGGTTCAACATCGAAAACAGTATATCGATCTAACTCGGCGGGATCCATTTCCCCCACTTGATATTCTGATGAGTTTTCTCCGCCATTCACAGCGGCAACAACAACTGTATCCTCATGGAGAGTGTGTCCATTGATTTTTCGAGAATCAGTGAGTTCAAAAATTCCCTGTCGCACCTCTGGAGTTGCTCGATCAATCTCATCCAAGAACAACAACACCCCGCGATCACACGCTTCCTTGAACCAATCTGGCGGATTCCACTTGGTGGAGTCACCTTCAACCGATGGCAACCCCATAAGGTCACCTTCGGTCATCTGAGACGCTCGACGCTCGATAACGCCATCTGTATAATCAAGTTCCTCCTCAATCTGATACACGATCTCAGATTTGCCGATTCCGTGCCTTCCTCTTAAGATTATAGGGTAGCGTGCATTCAAAATATGCGGCGCCGTCAAAAGAAATGTTTTAAAGTCAACTGATGCCATCTGTTTTTCCTTTTTTGTTTGGAGTATTTGTTGAGGTTAAAAATTACATTTATTTAGTCAATAGATCTACACTCTCGCTGTCCACCTAGCTGACTCAGATCAGCAAAATGCTCTTTCACTCCATACCATCCTTGCATGAAATCAAAAGGGCGATTCTTCGTTAGTTGCGCATACGAAACACGCACCGGAGACGCTACTTTCCAATATCCTCCAGATGCACCAGCACCCAATTCTAAATATTGAGATTCAGACATCTTCTTTAGTTCGCCCCTATATTTAAACCTGTGACCATCGTCGCACCATTCTTTTTTCAGTTCGTGTTGCGGAAAACGGATCCTCCATCTTTTCCCTCTAATGTACCCATAAGAACCACCCACTACAGAGTGTTCACCAAGAACGTGCACTTCAATCCATCTTTTCCCCGGTTTTCTGAAAAATAAGTCTTTCCAGCTAAATTGAGTAATGATTGCCAATGCTGTTGTCTTTTTCTTGCCGTTCTGCGTTTGAATATATTCTACAAGGGCGCCGGCACCGATTCCCTGTTCCTCTATGTCATCTTGAACGAGTTGCAAGTATGCCCTATTTATTTTTGCAAACTTAGCCCTATCGAGGGATAAATCGTTGCACGTCCTTCGGTCATGCCCCGTTTCAATACAATAAGAACATTTCCTCGCTTTTCTCTTCTTTTTGGGGAGATATTCCATTCTCTACGCCTTCCCTATGAGGTGATCCGTGAGTTGACTGCCAGATCTCATGCGAAGTAATTCAAACAATGAGGAAAACTGAATCCACTGAGATCCTTTATCCGTCATTTTATCATAAGAGACAATAATCATATATTTCTCCGCATCATATACTGACATAAGATCGAGTATCGTTCCCCGATCCTCATCATCAACTTCCAATTCTTCTACCAAAATGGGTGCTGTTGCAAAAATGCTTTCTTCCCCTTCTTTTTGATAAATTTTTACTAGAATCATGCCTTCATACCTTTCTTCAATTTAGTTCCGTTCCTTATTATCGCACAGATCACATTAGATGTCAAGCTTTATCTTCGGGATCTCATAAGTCACCGGTTTTGGTACACTTTTTTCCGGATCTTTCGCAGATCTCCGTAAGGCACTGTTTTTGTTGGGTTTCTTATAAGACCGTGATTTTGCTGTCCTTTTCGAGGGTGTTTTTGCGGAATCACGTAAAGCGCTGATTTTGTTGCACTCTTCGATTTTCTTCTTTAATTCTAGGGAGATAGACTTATTCTCCCCCTCTAGGGCCGCAATGCGATCCCTCTGATATGAGATTAGATCTTCCAATTCGCCGATTTCTCTTTTCGATTTGCCTAATTCTTGAAACAAATCTTCAATCCGCTTCTCTCTCTCTTGGATAATCTGGGCTAACTGCGCTGGGACTCCTTCCGCGTTTTTCTTATTTAATCCATCCGCTACTTGTTGCGCGACGGGGATGTATTTTTGTAATGGCATTTATTTTTCTCCTCTTCTTATGCTTTCACAAATCTTATGGTGGTGCTTTTCGCAAACAAACTTTCTATCTTTGGTTTGCCATTTCCACTCGCTAAAACAATACTCACATTTCTTACTAAAATCAATATCAATCCCGCGAAGCAAAAAGAGCGCAACTCGTTTGCGAACCTCTATGAGTAATTTCATTTCAAAACCCTGGACTAACCTGGGTGGCGTAATATAAAAGTGCTCCTCCATATAAAATAATTGCGACCCACTCTCTCTTCATCTGCTTAAAGAGCAATCCATAACTTCTCACAACCAGCATCCATGCTAGTGAATACTTTACAATATTGTGATCCGAAACAAACAAAGACGCAATAAGCATCACAAAAGAAAAGAATACTATTACCGAGTACGCCCCTCCAAGTGCCTCAACTTCATCTTTGTTCTCATTTTTTTTCTCGTCAGACATATTTTCTCCTTTTAAATATAATTACCCTTATTATTTTTTGTTTGCGGTCTTTTCTTTTTCTTGACAATTCCATCCTTGATGAATGTCCAATGCCAAAGTTCTTCTTCTACATCATTATAAAATCCATACTTCCTTGCATTCCTCACCATCCACCAATACAATATTGTTCTATACTTCTTACCGCCAATTGTCTTGGTGGTGCCGCAAATATCAATCGACATTCCTTGCTGGTGGGTACTCCATCCTGGTTTCGCAGCGAAATCTCCCTTCCTTCTTTTTAAACGAAATTGCTGCCGGTAAGTACGATACGCACTTGTGACTCTTAGATAGAATCCATCTTGGGCGGCCGCAGTTGTCATCTCCCTAAACCTTTCGGCGGCAGTAGATGAAAGAGAAAGAGAATCTCCGCCAGAGTCTTTCTGGTGTATTGACGATACATACAGAAAGTAGGGTTTCCCATGCTTGTATCCCTTTACTCCACTTTGCGGCAAATCGCCGCTTCCCCCATTTCCCAAAACAGACAAAACAAATAAGATGTTAGAAACTAACATTAATTAATCCTTTCTTGCAGTAAAGCAATATCTTGCTTATCCATCCACATCCGCTTATTTTCTCCAACCCACAATACAAATATCTTGGGAACCGATGCGGGATCTCGTTGGTTTATAAAGCATGTGATCCCGAGATCTCTAAAATCACAAATGTCAAAACTCCTGAATGTTGTTAACAAAACAATTCCAATTCCCGCTTCCAGTGCAGGATCATTTCTGAAGTATACCACATCCCCTATGCGGATGTCAAGCTCTTTCTTTGCTTTTCTCTCTAACGGATTACCAACACTCGCCATCATACTAGTAAATAGTCTAGTTTGATAACTCCGTCCCACCATCAGCACCTTCTGGCATGCAAACATTCGCAAATATATCTTGCAGCATCATGGTGTATCTATTTCCATCGGCCGGACCAATCTCATAATACCTATCTAACTCCCCGTAGAGTATTGAATCCCAATTCCACAGGTATGTCGTCTTCGATATAATAAATACCTCTATCTTATCTCCGGGTACACAAGATCCTATCTGACAATCGATGATATAGGGAGATATGTGTGATTGTCCTAAATTAGACCACGTTTGGGCCGCCTCATCTGTAATCATTATTATATAAGGATAGGCGTCATTTCTCCACCCTATGCCAGCAGGATCGCTTGGCAATACCAGATCATACAATGTATCATAACTCGGCTCCATGCCTCCCCCGTCACAATCAAGAATTGCTAACCGGGCAAGAAAAGAAGTAACATCCACAAGGGGAGGAATAGTTATAACCTCATATCGTGGTTGGTACGCGCCCATTGGTGCGTGATTGGAAGGCGGAAGAACAACCAACCCAAAGCGATGCTCCGTATCTGCGAAGTCCGCAACATAAGCAGAAATCCCTTGTGCTAGTGCGTGAATATACGGGCACATAGATCCTGATATATCGATAGCAAATACCATGTCCACCTTTTCGTGAATATTTAAGTCTTCATCTATCTCGCCATCGCAGTCATTGTCCAACTCGTCACACACTTCTTCTGTTGGTCCAATCTCGCCAACACACTCTCCCCACTCGCCTTCCTCGCAGGTCGCGACGCCTGCTTTACATTCGCCGACGCCTAGAGTTTCTGAGGATTGGACGCCGCATGCCGACTCCATCATATCGATAACCCCGTCACAATCATCGTCCCAGTTGTTGCATACCTCTTCTTCAGTTCCAAACCAAAAGCACTCTCCCCACATACCGAACTGATCACATATTTGAACGCCGACACCACAACTCATCATAGCGCCAGTGTATTGATCTTCCATCGGATCCTCAACGCAAGATTGGGCGTCTCCTTCGATGCATGGGCACCCCTCGTCTACTTCGCCATCGCAGTCATTATCAAATCCATCACAGTATTCAATCCCCGGCGTTGCAGCGGTGCAACCCTCCCAAGATCCATAAGAGCAGAACTCTACGCCAAATCCGCAATCTGTCTCGCACAATCGTTCCAATCCTTCATCAACGATGCCATCACAATTATCATCTGCACTATTGCAAACTTCATTCTGTGGGTATTGAGCGTCAATGCAAAGCATTTCTCCGCTAACGCAAGTGTTATATCCGTAATAACACGCTCCCCAACTTTCGGCGGGCCCGCACGCATCCCCTTCCCCGAGAGAAAAATCATCCACAATGCCATTGCAATTGTTGTCCACGGTATCACACTGCTCTGGAGTCGGAAACACTTGCCCCTCACACCCAGTCCACGCGCCGCGTTCGCATGTAACAATGCCCGCCTTGCACGGGGAGTTTCCGCCGAAGACTGTATCTTCTCCCCCCGTCCAGCACTCAAACGGTCCTATCTCGTCTACTTCACCATCACAATCATTATCCGCGCCGTCACAAATTTCCTCGTGACCGGGATGCGCTGCTGGATTTGTATCATCACAATCTGTTTTTGGTCCCAAGCACGATTCGGGATCGTTGAACGAATCTCCGTCCTCATCGATAAACAATCCATTGTCTATCACTGCATCACAATCGTTGTCTAATCCATCACATATTTCGTCAACTGGACCTATTTGTCCTACGCAAATATCTTGATTGTTTTCGTCGCATTCTGTATGCCCAAGTCTGCATTCCCCTTTCGTGCGAGAAATATAATCTTCTCCGACTACTTCCATTCCACCGTCAGCGAAGGAAACACAAGCCTGCGTGGCAGGGCATTCAAAAAAGAGATTCCCATCGTCACAATCACAAGCGTTAAAGAATGCTAAAATGGCGAATGGTACGAACCAATATTTGCTAACTCTCATACATCCTACCTTCTCATTTCGTCCCGCCGTCTTCTTGCTTTTGCAAAATCATTTCCAGTATATATTCTCTTCTTTCTTCTGTCAAGCTTATAATCCATTTTGAAACAATATTGTCTGACGCTTGCACATACACGCTTCCGACTCCATCGCAATAATTGCATGTATAGGTCTTATTACGGCATACCATGCAGATGCTCCTAACATACAGTCTATCATCTTTATCCATGTTTTTGAATATTTTTCCCGGATCAACCTCAACAACTCTAACCCTTCCCCTGCCGTTTATCTTTCTTTTCTTGAGGTCTTCATCCTCTAAAATAACTAGTATTCAATCCCCCAAAAAAGAAAAACGCACCAAAAGGTGCGTTTCTCGTCGGGTATGGGTGCTAATTTATAGCAATAGATGTCGCCCTAGATTCCTCCGTGGGAGGAATGCGTATCCTGAGTAACCCATTCTCAAACGAAGCGCTTGACTGCCTCATATCGAGTTGGTGATCGTAATCAACAAACGATCTCGTAAAAGATCTGCGAGCGATTCTTCGGGAATTCTTATCTCCCTCCGAAATAGATTCACAAAAGATCGCAATCGAGTTATTTTTAACCTCGATGTTCAAATCTTCTTTAGTGAACCCTGCTAGTGCTATCTCGATGACTTGATTATCCTCATCATCTTTGTAGAGATCCGTTAGAGGATATCCCTCCGTTGATCGCCTTACCATCGTAAATGGATCGCTAAATACTTGATCAAAAAACTGATCAAAGGTATTTCTCCCCACGATTGAGGGAATTGTTTTTATCATTGCGTTAGTCATATTTGTTCTCCTTTATAAGCAAGCTTGTGACTTGGTTAGTACGCCCCGTTATGGCGGCGCATTATTAATATAAACACCACAGAATGGGTGTCAAGTGGTGGACCCGGTAGGATTTGAACCTACGGCCAACCCGTTATGAGCGGGTCGCTCTACCACTGAGCTACAAGTCCAAAAAATGTTCAATAAGTTTGATAACCCATAAGAGGGGGGGGGCATGCCCCCCTCTTATGTTATTTCTTTTTCTTACTCTTCCTGGGGAAGACTATTTCTTTCTCATTCATCAGCTTCATCGATATATAATTGCATACGAACGGATCGAAGGTTTCATAGGTTATTACACGGATTTTTCTTTTCGCCCCCATTAATGCAACAATGGAGTCTATCTTTCCCTGTAAACCGGATTCCACAGTTTCCGAAACAAAAGTAAAATCGTGTTTGTTTTCTTCTATGATGGGAATCCCGTATCTCAGAAATTGGTCGATGGTGCCGCCCCAATCCAGGTGTCCCGTCTTTAGTTCCACATATCCCCGAGTAGGGTGGAGGGCATCTACCGAAGGTGTGCCGCCATCACCCCAAAGTAGGTGCTTGCCATTAACACTGGCGCCCGGTTGAACTTCAAAGCTCCACTTATCCCCATCCTGCATTTTCCGCACGCACTCTTGAAACGCCGGATGCACATCCTTAACTTCATCCACAGTCACCTCTTTATTTGAGCGGACTGATTTGACGTGCTTGACATATTCATTTTCTGAGGCGTCTTCGCCAAAAGTTTCCAATACCCTATTGATGATATCCGCAGGTATTGGACTCCCTAACTCAATCTTGTGACCGCAGGTGGGGAAGTGAGTGCTGCCTTTGGTAGTTCTCACGTCAAGATATTGGACTGCCCGGTTGAGGCGATACAATTGAGCGGGATCCTCCTCGCGAAGATCTGCGAGCAAATCTATGTCCTTTCTAGAGAAGATATTTTCGTGAGCGATCACAAAACCATTGACCATTATCGGAAGAAGATACGACTTTCGATGTATTTTTCCGCCTCTTAGAAGATCGTTGATTGTGTTAAACACTTTCGCATTTTCTTCCCACTGTTTTTCCAGCATCGCGCAATCTAGCTTTTTCTCTTTTGCCAGCTCTGTGGTCCTAGATAAGTCTGCCGCAAGAGACTCTCCATAAATAAGACGCGCCCTGGCGCCGGAATCATCGATTTTAACAAACGGTCCACATTTATATGCGCCCAGTTTTCGTGATGACGACGGTGGTTGTCCTATCTCATACGCGGCCGGATTCTGCGGATCTCTCACGGGATATACGCCCGCGCCTTCTTTGTGGGCGTCGATAGTTCCCTCGCAATAAATCTGTTCACCATCCAAATAAACAGTTCCCCGAAATTCAATAGACTCAATCGGATCCCATCCATAGCTCTCTGCGGCGGCGCTTGTCGCACCCAAGAACTCATCATAGAAAGGAGTATTAGAGCAAACGCTCTGCAAGAGTTTGTTCATCGCACTCTTCACCGAAGTCTTAAATTTTTTAGTCTCAGTTTTGTCCTCTAATGTGAACTCCGGTAAATATGGGTCTTTCCACCAGTAAGTTAGACCCTGAAGGGGTTGTGGTGCACCACTGCCGCACAATTGAGAGAGGTGCTGTTCTGCCTCCTCTTTATCCATTGTTGCCGTAGGCGTCCAACGATCATCCCCGGCCGGATTGGTCCAATAATCGGTCACAAAAACATTTGCACTGTTTCTGTCTGGAGCAAGAATGGTCGCAAAGTGACACTTTTCTGACAATTTCTCCAGTTTTGACTTGATGAACTGAGCATATATATAAGAGGTACCCTTCCCGTGCTCATGCATGAGTTCGATTTGGGGTGCTCCCACTTTTCCCATGCTTTCCAGTCTGTCAAGCCCTGCGCGTCCAGGGACGCCTCCGACGTTATCTGACAGTTTTAGAGCGATCACCGAAGCTTGTCCGGTGACGGGATCGGTGATCAAAAAGAGATCAAAGTCCAAAACAGGAGCAGGAATCCCGTATTCGTGCGCCGCATCGATGACGTTTGCCCACGCCTCCTTTATGGCGCTTAGGGTGGTCCCCCCGGCAACCCTAGATCTTAATGACTTGTTTGTTAGGTTTTTCTTCACGTATCGTTCCTCTCTTGTTGGTTTATCAACAGATCACATTATAGCAGATCACTTTTAATCTGTCAAGCTATTTCTCAATGTTTTTTGTTTTCTATTGAACTACGGAGCCTTCGGACCAGAACCTTTTATTCTTGCGTTCGTCTGTTATCACCAGAACTTCAATAGCATCAGGAATAATCTTGTGTTTGTAATATTCCAAATATCCATATAGCGAATTAGGTTGCTTCTTGTGAAACTTTTTCCTTGGTGGTGGCAGATTTAAATGCGCCAGGCAACCTTCCACTACCTCTTTCTCTGAAAGTCCCCCATCAAGATATTTCTGAAAGTCCCCTTTCAGATATCCTCCGACAACCCATCTTTTGGTGCCAAACCCTTTAACATCCCAAAACATTGATCCGTGGTATCTGCCATCTTTCTTTTCGTCTTTGGCGGATCCAAATCCGTATTCATCAATTGGTTTCCAACTGCATGCGATTTCCATACATCCTCACTTCCTATTTTTTTTGTTTTTGCTAAGATGCTTCTCAAGTTCCATAAACCCGCCAAGAAGTTCCATTTTGCCCCGACTATCACAGTCAAGCACAACAGGAACCGTATGGTGGTTAAACTGGCCCTTTACCATCTCAAAATATTTCTCTGACTTGTCCACAACCGTCACTACATATTGCGATCCCTTCTCTTCCAGAAGACCTATCGCATCCTTGCAGTAAGGACAATCTACCTTTATAAAAAGGTGGAAAAACGAAAACATATCTCTTATCCCTTCAAAAGGCGAGATTTAGAAGCGTAGCATTTCTCCACAATTTGCGCTGGAGTGCCTACCACTGTTATATTTTCTGGTTGCGCGCCAGATCGCAAGGTGACTATAGAGAATGACTGTTCTTCGTGCAAATCCCAAGGCAAAGTGCCTTCCTCAAGCAACTTATTTGTTGCATCATCAGACTTTACACTCACCACACTCTCTGGATTTACATAAATCTCTTTCATTTCATATTTGTTGTTTGTCATCTTCCAATTTACTTCTACAAGTTTTACTAACATTTTTTATCTCCTAACCACAAATTCAAATGCAGAATCTTTATGTAGCGTCCACACTTTCCCCATGCAAAAAACTTTACAATACTTCTTTAATGAATCACTTCCAATAAACACTCCCACTTCTGGTTTTGTGGTAAAAATGTAATTACCCAGATCTAGCACTTCGTCAACCAACAACACATTTGATGGCACGTGCACCAGATCACCCTTCCTCATCTATATCTGTCTCCTCAACATCTGTCTCCTCAACATCTTCGCTGATGGCGAGTTCGGGCGTCTTCATTGCAAGATTGCAATATTGATAGAGGATATTCATACAATCCTCCATCCTTGCATCAATCTTTGCAATCTTTTTCCTAGCGGAGTCCAGAACCACAATGCCCTCATTACAGTCGTTTACTTTACCAGATCGCTCCAAAGAATCTGCCAAATCTAGCAAATCTGCATCCTCCATGTCTCGAAGGCGGGCCCGAATATCATTTACCAAAACCGCCGCCTCTCTTGGAATATCCTCTAAGAATGTCGTATACGATATTTTTACATCCATATCAATATCTCCCTCCTAAGAGACTATGATACTCCTCTTCTTTTCACTTGTCAAGCTTTTTTTAACTTATTATTTTTGTTATAATATAAGATATTACACCGATCATTGAAGAAATAAGCATCCACATCAATTTGGAAGATGTTTTCTTCCAACCTTCCAACTCTCTCAGTCTCGCGTATAGTCCTTCATCGGGGTGGTAAACCGCTTCCTTTACTTTAGATATATCTTGCGCCATATCTTCTTGCTTTTCCTTTAGCTCATCAATTTTTATAGCGAGGACATCCAATTTCCCATCTAAATGGGCCAAAGTGGTTTTAGTGTTTGTCTTACAATCCTCATCACCCACATCTTAATCCTCTCGCGCAATAAGTATAAATAGTATCTTATGTATCAATAATGGCGTGGCTAGTTGTAATAAGTGTGCCGATTGCCGATACAGAATTCTGAAGAGCACACCTTGTTACTTTTGTCGGATCTATGATGCCTTTCTTCATCAAATTAACCACCTCTCCTGTCGATAAATCAAATCCCTCTCCATTTTTCGCCTCCAGCGCACGCCCCAGAACAACATCTGGTTTACTTCCCGCATTCTGTGCCATCTGTTTCAGTGGATCTTCAACCGCTCTAAGAACTATCTTGGCGCCGAGTTCTTGATCGGAGTTGGTTGCATCAATTTTCACATCTCTAGATGCCTGAATGAGCGCCATCCCTCCGCCACAAACCATTCCCTCTTGCTGGGCTGACTTCACCGCTTCCAAGGCGTCCTCGATGCGATGCCTCTTTTCCACCATTTCAACTTCGGTATTGCCACCAACATTAATTATGGCGATTCCGCTCGCCAATCTAGTAATCCGCTCTTGTATCCTCTCGCACACTTGCATATTATCTGTCTGCTCAAACTGTGACTTAAGAAAATCGATTCGCTCGCTAATAGATGAGTCACTACCTTTGCCTCCAACAATAGTTGTTAGCACCTTGGATGATTCAATAGTCTTAGCGTTTCCCAGATGAGACAACTTAACATCCCTTAGTTTCAATCCGGATGCACGAGAAACAAATGTCGCCCCTACGCTAATTGCCAAATCTTCTAAAATACTCCGGCGCTCTTCGCCATATCGTGGGGCTTTTATCGCCGCCACCTTCATCGTTCCCCTCACGGTGTTCATAATCATCGCCGCAAGAGCTTGACCTTCAATATCTTCCGCCACCACAATCAAAGGGCGACCATCTCTAGCGATCAATTCCAGAACAGAAAGAATGTCTTCGACAAACTCTATCTTTTCATCAGTAATGAGGAAGAGGGGGTCATTGTGTTTGAGAACGCCTCTACGCTCGTCTGTGACAAAAGCGCCAGCGGCGTACCCACTATCAAACCTAAACCCCTCTACGACATCTAGGCTCGTCTCAAGGGACTTCCCGTCCTCTATTGTAATAGACCCATCTTTACCTATCATGTCTATCGCTGTAGCAATAAGTTTACCTATGGACCTATCACCATTCGCTGAAATGGTGGCGATATCTTCAATGTCACTGAGACTTACCACCTTCTGGGAAATGCCTTTTAAATTATCAACAATCACATCTGTCGCTTTATCAAGGCCCCGCTTTAATTCAACGGGAGATGCTCCTGCAACAATGTGCTTCTGCGCTTCTATGAAAATCGCACGCGCTAAAACAATCGCAGTCGTTGTTCCGTCGCCGGCCCTTGCATTAGTCTCCTCGCTCGCTTGCTTTATTACTTGTGCGCCCACGTTCTCAAACGGATCATCAAAGTCAACAAATCTTGCGACCGTTACTCCGTCTTTTGTGATTATTGGGTTGCCGTTCTTTGGGTGGAGGATAACATTTCTTCCTCTCGGTCCCATTGTGGCGGCGACATTATCCGCCAACTTGTTTATTCCGTCTAATATTTTTTGATTTAGACCTCTCTGTGCGTCAAGATATTCTTTCGACATTATTCCTCCAGTTATTCTCCGCGATTAGTAGGGTAGGGATTATTATACAGCTTTGGATTCTTTTGTTTAAAAATTTGTTTTAGCTTTTTTGTCTCTTTTTTGCTTGTGCCGAGAATATAAACATACTTGTGTTTTGAAACCACTTCTCGGACCTGACAACTTTCCCTGTACGCCTTTTCCCTTTCCTTAATTTTTTCCTTGATGCTTGAAGTCGAACATATTGCTATACCTGAAGGCATCTTATCCCAGTCAGGACTATATTTCTTCATCCATTTTGACCACTGATCTTTGCTAATGCCTATCTCTGCGGCATAGCGATAATACTTTGACTTCTTTCTAAACTCTCTTCCGCTAAACCATCCTTGCTTCTTGTTGTTGGGATCAAAGTATTGCCTCGTTACTCCCGCACCTTTGCCTAGGTAAAAGAAATTACACGCTTGATACAGCGTCCCTAACTCTTTCGCCTCCGGATCAGAGTACGCTGTGAAGTATCTGAACGCGGTATTTTGAACCGTCCAGCGGATGGATTTCATTATCAGCCATGATCCAAGATTCTTGGGTGACCAACTAATACAAGCGCCGCGAGATATCAACTTCTCAAGATCGCTATTCTCCCTACCAAGCAGATGGGAGAACGTATTCGGAACTGCCATAATGATTACACCTGCGAGGATGTTCCCTTCCTTGAGGCGAGCAGTGAATCGTTGGGTTGGGCGATTAGGAAGTTTACCAAGCCACTCGTGCTTCTTTATGAAGTCACGAACCTCTTCGCACTTCTCCTTTTCCGTCTTGTCAACATATTCAAAGGAAAAATCTTTTGTGGACAATTCTTTGTAATCAACCCAAGGAGGGAGATCTTCCAAATCTTCCCTAAGATTATCTTCCCTTATTTGATACTGCCAGCAATGATCTTTATCGTAGTCTTTCCATCTCTCGTGTGGATCTGACATTATTCCTCCGATCAATAAAATGATCTGTTCTATTATACTCGCGTCTTATATGGTTGTCAAGGGATATTATGAGTATGGTTCAATTTTAAATTTGGAAGCGGTTTCTTCTGCCATTCCCTCTATCTTGTAACTAAAGTTGGCCAACCTATTGATAAACTGTAATTTCAAATAAACTGGTTCAAGGGTTTGAGTCTTCTCGCCCATCCTCGCTCCCGTCATCATAGAGGCGTAAAAAGCATTATAGTTTGGTTCTGAACCATCCAACATCTTGGTGCTGCTCTTGCCAACCTGAATTTCCATGAGAGGATATTTATCAAATTTCCCCATTTCGATATCCTTTTTCGAAGATTCCTTGTATTGTTCTACAGTCTTTGGTCCCCATACCCCGTCGCCAGTTCCATAAGCGATGAATAGAGGGAGTTTGGTGTTGCCAAATTTCGCATCAGCAATGGTGTCAACAGAGGTTTGAACCAGGGCGGATCTCGCCTCTTCGGCAGTCTTGCTGCTATTTAAGATTTGTTGGAGCATCTGATTGAGAGTCTGGAAGGAGGCGAAATTGGTGCATAGTTTTACGCAGTTTGCCAAAAGAGTTTTTTCTATAACTCTTTCCATCCTGGGTCTTCCTTTCGCGGGTTCATCATAATCAGGTTCTGCCACCTTGGAGGCGCCCTTCATGTATTCTAGCAAAGCTTTGGCAGATTCCTGAAAAGCTTTGATGTTATCCTCCGAAAATTCAGAGTTTCCATCTATAAATCTAACCAGATCTGATCCGTCTGACAACCCATTGATGGCATCAATCTTTTCAATCATCATCTTTCTTTCTTTTTCAAACTGACCCTTGTTTTTTGGCGACAACATATTCCCGCTCAATGTCTGCACTTGTCTGTAAAGTTCTACCGTGATCTGTGTTCTTTCTCCCTCGCTTAAGTTCTCCGCTCCCTCCATTGATTGCAAGAGATGAAAAAGTTTATCACCCGCCTCATTCATTTCAGTGCCGCCCGCTTCTGTGGCGGCGGACTGTCCCGCACCCCAAACCTTCTTGGCGAGTCCAGAAATGAATTCTTTTACTTTTTCATAGACTGATTTGACAACTCCCAATCCCCTTTTGGCGAAGTCAGCGAGCGCACCTTCATTGAGTCCCTCTGCGATTTCTTGGTCATAGTACATAGCTCCGGACGCCATTAACTCTTTCTCTGATAGTTTCCACCAGTTATCACCGTGGGTTTCTCGCATCCACGCGCCCAACTGATCTGCGTTCGCCGACAGTTTGTCCTGCTTTTCAATGGCGCCTGCTGCATAAGCGATTGCTGCAATAAAAATAGCCAGCGCTGCGTCCTGCTCCCCCATGCGCCCCAACGACATATCTAATCCTGCCGTCTGCATAAGATCCTGTGGCGATACCGACAATTGTCCCAGGTAATCATTGAATGTCCTAGAAAGTTTGCCGATTCTGGCGCCTTTCTTAGATTTCTTAAGCGAAACCTGTATAAATTCTATGTCTCCCCCCACCGTAACAACACCCGTCTTTTCGTTAGCTTCCACGGATTTGTTTTCTGCAAGTGCCGCCAAGAGATCGCCTCTAGTGCCCTTGGTGACAATAACCATGTCTGCCGTGTTCGGTTTTATATCTTTTCTTTCTGATTTTGTAAAATTAAGTTTTTCGGCATCACTGTGGTTGGCAATGGCCGAATAGTAATCCCCAATGCTGGCGTTGATCAAACTCAACCCAGTGCCCCAGTTTTTGACAGGAGGAAGTTTCTTGATGTCGCCGCCTACCCACTGGATAAAGGCGGGCAAAGAGGCGGCCGCCTCCCCGTTTTCGTCATTCAAAACTTTCTGCATCCATGCGGCGCCTTTGGGGATCATATCCACACTTTCGTGTTCGTTAGTCAGCGCGATGATCTCCTCTGTAGTTGGAAGGGTTCGGTCGCCATCCAGTTTTGCCACAATAAGGGCGCAAGTCTCATAAACAGTAGCACCAGCAGTTCCGGCGGGAGGTTTATGTCCTAGTGCAGTAAGATTTGCCTCCGCTTCGGGACCACCCAAAGATGAGGCGCCCTCCTTCAGAATCCCCAAGGAATACTCTATCTCTTTATCAATAAACTCTAATACTGGATGCTTCTTTGCATTAACGCTTTTCTTTGGATTTATGCCTAACTCTCTATCAATGAACTCTGATAATATTTGGGCGCCATCTTTCATTTTATTTTTTCCTTTTCAGATTCTATCTGTTTGCGAATCTCTTCGCTCTTTCTAAATTCAGTAGCTAGTCTGCCAACCTGGTGCCTTCTCTGAAGTTCAACACATTTATTCCATTGCTTCTTATGCTTCCGCAGCAAGAAGAAAATGATGATAGTATAGTATATCCTATACCAAGTTCTCTTAAGCATATTGATCTTTCCTGGTCTGATCTCATAATTCTAAAATAAATAGTTTCGAGTAAGCATAAAGGATCTGTTTCTCTTTGTCAAATAAAAAAAACCACCTGCTTAAAGGGTACAGGTGGGTTTTAGGGTGGTATAATTATTAAGTGTATATTACTTTTTAGATTTAAAAAGTCTTTTCTTGACTCGCTTAGTCACTTCAGCGACAATATCATCCAAGCTCTCTTGTTGATAATCGCGCATTGCGGGTGCTTCCTCTTCGGGTTCCACCTCAGCAGATGCCATTTCCACGTCGCCTACTTCCACTTCTGCTTCCTCGCCAGGCTCTTCCAGCGGTGCTTCTGCTTCGTCGCCAGAGACAGCGACTTCTACTCCAGTGTGAGCACTGATAGCATCAGCAATCGCCTTAACCAGCCCCTCGATATCACCTCCAGCGGCGGGTGGTTCCTCGGCGGGCGCGTCCAAGGGAGCGTCAAGCACTGCCTCTTCCTCTCCGAATTCCTCTTCCTCGGCAAACTCTTCTTTCACAACTTCATCAGTCACATCTTCGTCAACGACACCTTCAGTTACCTCTTCGTCAACGACACCTTCAGTTACCTCTTCGTCAGCACCCTCAGTAACATCATCGGCGGAAGAATCTTGATTCTCCTCGATCTCTTCCTCTTCCTTGACAAACTTTTCATTGATGAATCCATCCGAAAGTGGAGCGAGGTTGGCCAACTTCATAAATTGACGAACTGACCCTTCTTCCAATAAAGATTTTTTAGACATAATTCTCTTTCTCCCTCTAAAATGCCGCTTCTTGCGGCAAAGAAATTCCAAATCACTAATAAGTAGTATTTAAAAACATAAAAAACCCTTTTCAATGCTGCACGGCAAGCATTCTTTTGCCCACCTTTTGAAGCGTCTTATCTTGGATTTGTTTTACTCTCACATAACTGATATTTAACCTCTCGGCGACCTCGTGAAGAGTCATGTCTCCATTCTTCTCAATCGCGATCAGAGCACAGTTGTGGTCATCTTCATAATCAATCCACATTCGGCACCCACTCTCTCGGCAACTAACATTTTCTTTCATACATTTCGTAGCACACTTTCTCATAATTCCATTTCCTCTTCAAACATATCAAAGATGTCTTCGATCTCGTCTTCTGATAGTCTAAACTTCTTATTTGTATTATGAGTCATTTTTCTTTCTTTGTCAAGTGTTTTTTGCTTATTTTTTACATAAAGATTTTTTCTTTTCTTAAATTCTATTATATAATCAATAAAAGTAGGATCGTCTTCAAGAAATGACGCGACCACTCCCCTAAAGAATTGGCGCTTAGTAATTCCTTCATGCTTAAGTTTGATTAGCAGATTAGCATAAGTTGTATCTGCATCCTCGAATCCAATAATCACACACGACCCGCTTCAACAGACTCCACCGCAGATATGGCTGCGGACCAGCACTTGGGGCAGTAAAGTCTTACAACATTTTCAGTGTTCTTAACCACCACATGCCACGCCTTTACCATTTCTTTGTCTTGCTTGTCAAAGAGACCCAGGCATGCGCTACATTCGCTGGGAAGTCTATCAAACATATTGAGCTTTTGCTGCACGTCTTTTTTAGCGCGCTTGCGGGAAGTCGTAACCCTTTTTATTTTCTTCGGCATAATTTAAATCCATCAATCTAAGGATTGCGTTTATTTCTTTAATGAACAAGGTGTGCTCCGGAGTCCACCCTTGGTATTGATCGCCTTCGTGATCCGGATCTCCTTGCCCGCCTGGGTTTGCTGCCCGAATAGATGCATGAATAAGTTCATGTACCAAAGAAGTGTCGTAGATGTTCTGACCGCTTTCAATTTTTACAACTATGTGCCCTTTATCTAAAGTAAGACCCACGGCCTTTCCTTCCACCACAAGAGTGCCGTCAACTCTATATCCATTTTTAAATGGGAGTGAGTGCGGCTTCCACTCAATCATTATATTGTTCAAATTATTGAAAACAGCATCCGCCGGATCTCCAAACCACTCCTCCCAATAAACATAAAAAAGTTGAAGAGCCATTGAAACATCCGTTGTACTTGGAAAATTACATTCCGATTCAATCTGATATGAAAACTTCCATCCCGTAATTCTAGTCAACTCATTCTTGGTTGTGCAATCATTTATTCCATCTTTTCTAAAATTTCCCGAGAACGTGAAACACCCTACAGCGACACAAATCGCAGTTACTAGGATAAAAAGAGGATAAAAGATTCTCTTATACATTATAACTAACTAGTTTTTTATCTGCTAATAGACATAATAGTGGGAGACAGTCCTCGGTGATACCAATTAAATACTACTACCGCAGACGGAAAAGGCGCACCAGTTTTTGCATCTCCAAACTTCAATCTTCCTCTAATAAAGTAGATCTCGGCCGCTTTCATGCAGTAATCGTGCCAGTATGAAGTATCCGTTCTTGCGGGGAGGAGCATCACCACGATACTTCCATGCTGACGGGATTCCTCATATGCTTTCTTGATCCACTTCTTTATATCTTTGCCGTAGGGGGGATTAACAAATACTTTTTTGTTACGCCCCCAATCCTTTGTCAATCCGTCGTCTTCTTCTGTGTAATATTCTTTACACTTCGCGTTCTCCTTGGTAGCGCAAGGATCCAAGTCAAAACCAAATCTCTCATCTAATATATCGTAAAAATACTGAGGGGTTTCCCAGCTCATGTCCTTGCTACTAAACATAACATCCTTAGTGTGCTTATCCATTGTCAAAACCTTTCTGTGTTGTGTTGGTGGAGCGGGAAATGGGATTCGAACCCACGACTTCAACCTTGGCAAGGTTACACTCTACCACTGAGTTATTCCCGCAAAAAAAGTGGGAGGGTTCATTGCGCCGTCCTGCCCTCCCAGTCAGGAGCATGAGGATTGCCTACATGCTTGCCGATGGAGGCGCGTAAAGATTGTCTATGCGCCCCTAAAAAGAAATAATTGCGTTTACCGCAACAACGTGTCCGTTTTCGGGAGTGCCAAGTTTCAGATCGGGAGTAAGAAGATCCCCTTCTGATTGCAAAAAGTATTCTGCTACCAATGAATAATTCTCATAGGCCGTCAATGAAACTCCAGCGAGCACACGATTCTCAATAAATCCGCCTTCACTCAAGAAAACCTCATCTCCGATATGAAATCCAAAATTCATATTATAAAGCGACTGAGAATATCCCAAGGTGGTTTTTTCGCGAAGAGCGAAAGAACCCAACCCTACGTCAGTAATATCTGCGCTATTCACCGTCTGCTGCAACCGCGTTCGTTTGGAAATTTCCAAACCACGATAGCTATACTTAGCATTTCCATCCACTTGCAAGCGGCTAGTGTTAACACCTGCTTCGTTGGCATTCCTAGCGCCGACTGCAACTCCAACACCAGTGCCACCAATCGAAAAAAGATCAGCGAACTCTTTACTCAAAGTTAGCTGCGTATGATTATACGCCGGCAATGAAAAAACATCAATATTATTGATGTCAGTTTCAACATTTTCTCTTACTTGTTCTTGGATAGATACATCCACTCCTTTTAAATTTACTTCTCCTGTGGCTGATATCCTTACGTGAGATTGTGCATGTAACACGCCACTCCCCAGCAAGGAAACCACAAAAATATACATTATATTTTTCATAATTTTCTCCTTTTTTATCTCTCACTTTCGTGATCGATATAAATATCAGCATATTTTAAGTCGAGCTGGCGACTGTCTTTCTTATCTGTGCTTCCTAAAGCACCATCCTTCCTATCGCTCATCGCGATAGGATAATAGTTGTACAAATCTTTATCGTGTTTTTCAAACGCTTTAAAATGAACAACTGGATACATTACAACTTGAGCGATCTTGTCGCCCAAGTAAATTGTTTGAGTTTCTTTACCCACGTTATGAAGGTTGACAAATACTTCTCCGTCGTAACCAGGATCAATAATACACGCGCCCACCAGCAGACTGCGCTTGGAAGCGTTACCTGATCGGTTCTTTACTTCCAAGCAGTATCCGTGAGGGATGCCAAACCTATATCCTGTTTGAAATAACGCCGTAGACCCCGGATTTAAAGTTATCTCTTGTCCGCCTTCTGGATTATAAAACAGATCTAATCCAGCATCACTTGGGTTTGCCCTAGAGGGCGGAATAACGTTATCTCTTACTCTAACATACTCTAAAATCATTTTTATCCTCTTGACGAGAAGAAGGGGATTTGCTTCGGAATAATGCTTACACTATCCCCGTCGATGGCCACCTCAAATTCAGTTTCATTATATGACCTCAAGTCACCATCATAATCAATGATTGTGAAATCATCTTCTCTTCCATCCGGGTCTCTTACGAGTTCAATTCTAATCATTTTCTTTTCTCCTATCGTTCAAAATGTACTAACATGTCTGGAAACGCAACAATCTGCGTTCCAACACATCCGGCGTCTTCACCGGCATCAACGATACCTCCATCAAGATCATCGCACCTTACTCTATCATCTTCTACGCACCCTGTCAAGGACAAAATGCCTGCTACTATAATTTTTTTCATATTTACTCCTTTTATCCTAGTAATCTAAAAGTATGACGTATACTTCTAGTGCTAAATCCCCATACGGGATCGTACTCTAATTTCGCCACATAGGGATGGTTTACGTGAATCGTGTCCTTCCCTTTTTGAATTCCCCAGCACTTGATCGCTGTTACTTCGCTGTTCTTGTCAATCGCTTCCACAAGCCACCAATCTTTACCATGCTTCGTCTTCTTGGGAATAATCTTGCGAGGAATAAACCACACAAGTTTCAAGTCTGGATCATACTCGCTAATAGGCGGCACAAACTTCTCTTCCAATCTTCTTTCCACTTCTCTGGTCATAACCAAGTCAAAAGGAAACAGTCCAGTCAAATCAATAAGATTTTCCATCTTTTCTCCCGAAGTGAAGTCGCCTTCCTGCACATACTTCTCTATGTTTTCCAATAGATTCTTTTCCTTGCGCGGCCGCTCACTCGCTACTGCTTTCCAAAAATGCTTCATCCCACTAAACCGATCATCAATCAATTCATTCAACGCTTGCGAGCGCACCAAAGCATCAATACTCTTTTTGTTAACCTTCGAGTAAAGCATCCTATCATCAAACAAGAACTCCTCAATTGTGTTGAATGGGCGGTGATCAACAATCTCTTTGATTGCTGCATCGCCTAGACCTTTAATGCTAGAGAGTGGCTGGATCAGAGTCTTTCCATCTTCACTAATTTCCCAGGTAAACCCGCTCGTGTTGATATCAAGTTTCTTTATGCCGAACCCCATACTCCGAGCGACATTAATCGCCTTTTCCTTGCGAGACTCTGGTTCTTTATCAAGGAATGCTGCTACCCATTCCGATGGATAATAATTTAACAGCCACGCACACTGAAACGATAGAATACTATAACTCAAAGCGTGCGATTTATTAAATCCATACCCAGAGAAAAACTCAAATGTATCCCACAATTTCTGAGCGGCATCTGCGCGCATTCCCTTCTCCAAACACCCCGTGATAAACTTATCATGGATTCGCGTCTTAACTTTATTCTTTTTGGATCCTCGCTTTGTCAAGATCTTTCTCAGCATATTGCCTTCATCCAAACTAATATCATTTCCTAGTCGATGCGCAAGCAATGCGATCTGTTCTTGAAAAATAAGGAATCCATAGGTTTCTTTTGTAACTTCCTTCACAATTTTATGTGCATATTTAATCTCACCTGGATTGCGCTTGGCAGCGATGTAATGCTTGTCCACTTTGGCAGACAACGGTCCTGGTCGATAGATGCTAGTAATCGCAGACAAGTCAACAATATTTTCTGGTTTTACTTGTTTGCAGAACCTTTGCGCACCACCTTCTGTAAACTGAAACACGCCTGCCCACTTTCCTTTACAAAAAACATTCTTATATACCTTCTGATCATTCATGTCCAAAACTCTGGGATGAAGATTTTTGTCATAAAAAGCTTTTATTTCTTCAAAAGATGGATCCTTTTTGTCGTAGTGACGTTTAAGTATATGAGTGATGGCACCTTCCATCATCCTCAGCGTAGTCAATCCCAAGATATCAAACTTAATAAACCCCATCGGTTCTAGATGCCTAACATTCTGTCCTTCACTCCACGGAGTTTGCTTCACTCCTCCGCTGTTAATCAGCGGCATGTGCTTATCTAAGTTATCTCCCACAACCACACCACCAGCGTGGCGAGAGCAACTCCTTATTTGCCCATACAAAGCGTTTACGTTTGTCGCTACATCCGGATACCTTCTAAAAAAGTCTTGAAGCGACGGGCTATGCTGACGCAGTTCTTCAAAATTCGGAATGTATAACCCCGACATTATTCCTTTCGCTGCTTTTGCAGCGGGCGTCGCTTCCCTCATCATCGCGTTCGTAACCATGTTCACCTCTTTAAAGGGAATTCCCTGAATCTTGCTGATGTCCTTTAGCAAAGACTTTAGTTGCAGCGTGTTCCAGTTGCTAATGGGTACCACTTTGTCATCTCCCCACTCCTCAATCAGCGCTTCCTTCAGTTCCATAGGATCAGAAACATCATAATCGATATCTGGAAATCCCATTTCTTTTTGGTTCTTCGTCATAAACCTCTCAAAAAGAAGATCATATTTGATTGGATCTACCTGAGTAATGCCGAGGGCGTAAGCAACCAAAGAACCGGCCGCACTTCCACGTGCGGGCCCGACCAATTGTTTAGACACCGCAATATCTGCAATCGCTTTCATTGTCAAAAAATACTGAGCAAATTTGTTAGTATTGATTATTTCAAGTTCTTCTTCTAATCGTTCTACATAAACGGTCTTTTCACCCAAGCCCAATTCCCCGAGTGCTTCAGTCGCATAATCAACCAAGGTTGTTCCGGCGTCTTTACCTGCGGGGACCACAAAACTTGGAAGCCGTACCTCGTTGCTTGGTAGAAACCGGGATATTCTTTCATGGGCAATGTGATGTGTCTCGGTGATAGAGTCGCGTACCACATTATCATCATATTCGAATCCACATTCTCTTGAATATGATTTGTAGGATTCCCACATCTCGTCTCCGTTCTTTGGGTAAAGTTGGTAAGACATTTCCTCAATTGAATTAGGCAAATTAGCATCCACGCCTCCTTTTTTTATCCATCCTAAACTTCTATAGATCTCTCGATGTTTCCACGCTTCTGGATTCGGATAATGACTATCCGCTGTGCTTATCAAGCGAATTCCAAACTCTTTCGCAACCTGAATAATGTGCTTGTTTAGATGATGCTGTTCTTCTACTCTATTCCACTGAAGTTCTGCATACCATCTATCCCCGAATATCTCCACCATTCTTCGAGATGTATTCCTCATCGCCTCTAAGACCGCTTCAGCGCCCGTCTCACGGTGTTCCCAGAAATCTCCCGCGTATACTCCGCCCAAACAAGCAGACGCCGCAATGACGCCCTCATTGTGCTCCTGGAGCATATCGTAATCTACACGTGGAAAGCGATAATAGTTTCCCTCCTTGTGGCTTTTGCTTATAAGCTGAAAGATGTTGGTTAGCCCTTTTTGGTTTTGCGCTAGCAGAATTAAATGTCTTCGCTTATTCAGAGAATTTTTTATTACTTTCTTGGTCTCGCCTTCATCTTCTACCGTTACGCCAGCGATATCGCCATCCAGTTTCGCTTGTCTTTTTTTGCTTGCCGCTCTTTCTTCCTTGACACGCTCATAATCCTCTTTCCAATCCTTGACAGAAGGAATAAAATACGCCTCAACACCAAAAATTGGTTTGAAGTCTTTACCTTCTTCTTTCATCTTCTTTGCGTGTATCACTTGATACGCCAGTCCATTCATGTTGCCGTGATCGGTTAACGCCAAGGCATCCATGCCATTACCATATGCAAAATCCATATGTTCTTGGGGATATCCTAATCCGTCAAATACGCTTGCTACGCTATGAGCGTGTAGTCCAACAAAGGGAATCGATGATTCTTTTCTTTCCATAGTAGGTTTTCCTGTCAATTAAGGTTCGAAGCGTATTATAGCAGATCACTTTCCGGTTGTCAAGCTATTTCTTGCGAACTCCATAAGATGCTGATACTACGAGAGT
>Ga0208030_1000235_pt1 | contig 40882 bp, 41 predicted proteins | sample MalvirDeepMed_M9_FD_184246 | JGI IMG/M metagenome (GOLD analysis project Ga0208030, IMG submission 184246) | Marine viral communities from the Global Malaspina Expedition - Malaspina viral metaG DeepMed_M9 (SPAdes) (version 2) | ecosystem: Environmental > Aquatic > Marine > Oceanic | place...
CCTCACCCTCTTCATCTGTGGGCTCCTCACCCTCTTCACCCGTGGGCTCCTCACCCTCTGCCGGCGGCTCGTCTTCTGGCGGGCTCGGGGTCTCGGAATAAAGCGGCGCGTACTCAGAACCTGGGAGCGCGGGCAATGTGCTCATTTCATAGGTTGGCCCGCCCATGCGGGCGAGCGCAAGCTCGCGCAGGACATCGTCCCCACCTGGCGCTGGTAGTCCTGCCGGTGGCGCACCCATCCGGCCGAGTGGGCCAAGAACGGCGCTTGGGACGCCAGCGGGCGGGCGAGTGGCGGCACCTGCGGGAGGCGCAGCTCCGGGGCGCTGTGCGGGAGGCCCCGCTTGCTGCGCCCTTGCCTGTGCATAGGCCCGCGAGTAGTCGGGCTGGTCGGCCACACGCCGCGTGAGCTCGCCACCAGCGCGAGGCGGTAAGCTGGTGGGCGCAACGGCCGTTGCCGCAGGCGCAGCCTTGGCCGGAAGAAATGCGGGCACAGGTGGCGCCCCTTTTGGCAGGCCCCTGGCATAGCCTGCGGATGGCTGGGTTTTAGCCTGGTTGCTGCTTTTGTATTGTTGAACCATTACTTAGCCTTTGCCCCTTGACCCATCATCATCATCATTGGCAGCATCATATTATTCATACCACCACCACCACCGCCCTGCTGGCCCATGAGTAAATATTGCAAGGCCTGGGCGTTTTGTGCGGCAGTTGCCTGCTTTAGTGCCGCCGCCTTTCTCTTCTGGGCGGCAGCGTCGTCTCCAAAGCCACTACCAATCGTCGTTGCTGCGGCTGGAGTAAGGCCGCCCTGCGAGACGCTCAGGCTGGGCATTGCCAGCGGCATCCATGTGGACGGGGATGTGGCCTGGCCCGTAAAGCGAGGCATGTCGGGGTCTTGGGCAACCACGTCGCCAAGAAGGGATCCGCCCATCCCGCCCACCATTGCCCCGAGAATCGGATTGGCTGCATAGCTGGCGTAACCGGCAAGCGTGCCCGCCATTGGAAGAAGTTTTGCAAATATGTTTTGAGCTCCCATGGTTTTCTCCTACGGTGCAAACACGTCACTACTGTACGTTAGCCAGATGCTTATGTCTTCACCGTTAAAGTCGGCGCCGCCTGCCTGCGACGGGACAAGTTTAATTAGATAGGTGGCGTTTGGGGTGAGTGGTGAGTTGAACGTCGAGGTTGTTACTGCAATGAACTTTGTGTTTGCACTGGTGGTCGTTGTGTTCAATTGCACAATACCGCCAGATGGGGCAGAGCCGGGGTTGTTTACTTTGTACAGCTCAACAGCAACAGTTCCGTTTGTTGCTGCGTCAGCGGTGGTTGCGGTGAAGCAAACACCCAGCTCTCGGAGGGTGCCGGTCCCGCCGACACTGCCATGCCTAAAGGTGAAGTAGTGACTTGTGGTGCCCATCGGCCCCTTAAAATCAAACGTTTTGGTGTCGAGCCAGTGACTCGTCTTAAGGTTGGCTGCGGTTAGCTGGCCGTTGAGTGATGTATACAAAGTGTCAAAATTTGAATTGACCTGGCTTGCCACTGCGGCTTGTCCTGCAACAAACGTGTGTGGTTTATGAATAATGCTCATCCGGTGTGTCTCCCAAACAGACTTGCTTTGCCCTCGAGCCAAACGTCTATGTCGTGGGCGTTAGATTCGTCGAGCTCGTTGCTGCTCTGAAGGTCGATCTTATAGGTTTTTCCAGCATGCAGGGTCGTGTACCCGGCCCCGGCTGACGAATCGGCGGCAGGGGTAAACTTTTCTTCCGCTGTCGGGGTAAAGCCCATGTGGTCCCAAGCGGCCCCGTCCCACTCATATATTTGCGCCCGACAAAAGCCACTGGCTGCGGCCCCGCCCGTCGTGTTGCTGAAAGCTACGCCAAGCTCGGTAATGGTGAGCTCGACCGTGGCGCCCCCCTCTTGGGTTATTGTGGGCCATGTAAAAACAAAGCTGCGTGCCGTGCCGGTCTGCGGGGGGCAGAGCCCAACGTGGTGAAACCGAACAGACCAGATAAACTGTTCCGCCCTAAGATTGGCAAGGTTAAGGTTGCCGTTTACTTCAGCGTACAGCTGGTCAAAGTTGGCATTAACGTGCTCTGCGTAGGCATTGGCCCCAGACGCGAACGTATAGTGTTTTGTTATAAGGGCCATCAGTAAACAACCACCACAGAAACATTGGCCTGGGCGCCGTTGCTGAAGCCGCCCTTGTATTTGATTTGTGCGGTAGGCGCGATGTTGGTTGTTATTGACGAGTAGCTAAAGGTTGCCCCACCCAGAATAACATTTGTCTCGTCGCTTATTGACGTGTCGGCAGTCCACTCGCCAAAGTGGTTACCGTGTACCACCCACTGGTTGCCGTGCTCCAGGTTCACTGGTGGCTCGTAAATGTATTTTCCGTCAGCGCCCTGGGTCACGGTCGCCAAGCCAGGCCCAACAAAGCGATTGTTGATAAGGCTGGACCAACTGCTATGTTTGGATTCATCGTCTTGGTTTGAGTGCACCGCGTACTTAAAGCTCTTGAAAACGCAGTTCTTAATAACGCAGTTGTCACCCGTTGCGCGCACACACACCCCCGCCTTTGCCTCATCAGAAAACGTAATGCCGTCAAAGGCAACGTTAGGGGAGTCGGCCCAAAAGATTGCCAGCGACGTCACCTCTGTCCTCCGAACGGTGGTTCGGTTTGGTGCAAAAGACACAAACGCCACGGGCTTTTTGACTCGGATTTGGTCGCGCACAATGTGTTCGCCCTCGCCCAAAATAATACGCCCGCCCGTTTCTGGCAAAACGTGAATTGCGTTGTCTATGCTTTGTCCTGGTGTAACCAAAAGGCCGAGGTTGCGAACGCGCCGGCCGACTACATCAATTGAATGCTGGAGCCCTGTTACCCACTGCTCATCGCCGGGCTGCGTAAAGCCCCTGGTGGCGCCAACGCCGTATGCATCAATGCCGCTCACCGTGTTGTCTCTCGGCGTTGAACCTCAAAGGAAAACGACGCAATGGTTCCAACGGGGCCCGGCGCCGTGCCGTCCTCGTCAGCCCCGCCCGTGGTTGCTTTCCAGTACTCTGGAAAAACCACGCCCATCCTAATAGACCGCCCAACGAGGTTACCTTCGCTGTAGTGCAGTCGCTGGGTAAACCAGTCCGAGCTCCCCCATACCATGGTGTTGGACTCGGGCTCCGAGTCGACCCCGGCGTCCCACTTCGCATAAACCAGGTCACCGTTTTTTCCCAAGCTATCGACCCCACCCCAGAAATATGCGGGCTGCGGCCTTTCTTCTGCGGGGCTACTGAGGAGGCCTTGTGGAGAGTGAATTGTGTCGTATGCCCGTGGATGGCACTGTAAAAAACCCTGCTGTGCTCCAAAGCCCTCAGTGTCCGAAAGCCCAGATGCGGCAGCGGTGTTATCTTTCCACTCCTCAAAGGCGGCTTGCTCGCTTTCAACGAACCAGATTGGCCCCCAGTCGCTTATTGCTGCCCCGGCGTCGGTAGCTATAAGTCTTTTTGGCCTGTGCCCATAGGACAACATTGTGACTCGAGGCTTGCGAACATCAATGTAATCGTAATTGTCCTTAAACAGCCTTGCGCTACACCACGCATATGGGACTGCGCGCCGGGTAATCTTAAAGTCGCTATCCATGGCGGAAACGCCACCACCTCCCGCAGCTGTCCAGGCCTCGCCGTAGTAGGGGGTTGCAAAGTCCTGGCCCTCGTGTGGAAAGGTTTCCAGGGCAGACCACGCCTCCCCCGCCTCGCCGCCGGATGTCGAGTGAACCATGTTGTTTACACTCACCATCAACATCTTGTTTTTCTCAGACCAGTACGCCGCGTCAGAGCAGAAGTTTGAATATGAGAAGTTGCCCGAAACGTAGAAGGTAAACGCGGCGAGTTCGTAATCATAAACAATGGTGAGGCAGTTAATGTGATTGCCGTAGAAAAACTGATGTGGCTCGTAAACACTGTTCAGGCTGGTGTCGTTTCTCAGCGAACTCTTTATTGGCACATTAAACCAAACTTGGTTGTGCACAGGGTTGTGGCATGAGGTCGCCAGGTGCAGCAGGCTCTTGTCAATTTTCCACGGGTAGCCCAGGCCGGCAGCAATGCCAAAATCCCCCACCCCCGTCATGTCGTAGTGGTGTTTCATTGTTGGGTGGGCGAGGGCCTGTGGGGTGTGTTGGCTTTCTTCCTCGTCGGAAAATAAGATGCCTATTGGGTCAGAAATGCGTGCGCTTTTTGGGCCATCGCTCGCCCAAATGCCATTGTCATTTACCCAGAAAAGCCTTTCCCCCGCGACGAGGGGTGTGTTTGGTGCAGTGCAGCCAACATCAAACATCTTCCACACCTTTGATGTGGTGGGGTCAATGCCTCCCACAAAACCATATGTTGACCGCCGTGTGAAAATCACAAGGACATCGTTGTACGATTTCAGCCCTGTAATTTCTTGGCCGTGGTCTACCGTACCAACAGACGTTTCGTTGATGGCAAGGGGGTCGTTGATGTCTGACCACACAAACATATGCCGCCCGAGGTTCATGGAGTATTGGTTGTGGATCATGTTGACGGGTATGTTGTCCCCGTCCGGCTCAACAAACTGAGGGTTGTTGGTTGTGTCGTTGTCTATTTTGCTTTGAAACGTAAGCGAGCGCTTACCATCAAACCCCGCATAAAAGACCATGCCGCCATGCGCTTCTGCAATGGAGCCGGCCGGTGTGTTTTCCGCGTAGGAAAACATCACCTTGTAGTTTTGCATCGCGTCAAAAGCACCATAGGCGCCGGTTGAGCTCTGATACCGGGGCTGGGCTTTTCGCGTTCGGCTGGCTGTCTTTATTTCGGGCGTGTAAAAATGACCCGCGTTGTATGGGTGCTCTGCAACGTCGGGAGTAAACACGTACACTTGTGCGTCTGTGCAAATGAGCGTGGCAGTTCTGCCGCCGGGTAAAAAAGTGTCCACAAAAGAACAACTAAACTCTCGACCATAGGGCTCGCCCTCCGCTTCTATGCCGTAGTTGAATTCATGCTCCGTTTGGTTGGTGGACAGGTTTATGATTGTTATGCCAATGCGTCGTATGTCTGAGTCCCCGGAGCCATAGTCTGTGTTGTCAATGTATGGGCCAACGACGATGGCGTAAGAGTCAGACACTGGTCGTTCAACAATATGAATGCGCGCGTTTGCATACCTCCCAAGGTTGTAACTGTAGTTTAAAACCTGTGACGTGTTGCTTGGGCGGAGAAACGTGCCCAGGAAACTTAACAGCTGCTTGCCGGGGCGGGGCTCAATGTAGCCTCGGCTAAGGTTTACATTAATCGCGAGCTCCAGGTGCTGCTCTGTCTGGTAGGCGTCTCGCATTTCGACACCTTTCCAGGGCCCGGCAAACGTCTTTAGTATTGGCGGTTGGGTGGGCATTAATAGGGGCTCTCGTAAACCATTCGCGTGTTGTTTGTTCGGCTGTTTTCCGTTTGCCTTACTTCGTTGTCAAGCCACTTCAAAATGTCATTGAGCTCGGGCGCGTCTCGCCTTTCTTTTACTGACAACAGCTTTGCGAGTACGGCCAGCACCAGGTCGTGGTACTCAAATGCGTGCGTGCCCGACAGGCCGTCAGGCGTAAGCAGTTCGTCTGCGGCGAGGGTCAGTGACTTTGGTATGCTTACATAGCGTACCCATAGGAACACTTCGGTGGCCGGCATTGGAATGATTGACAGGTCGCTGTGATCCAACACCCACCTCATGCTGTGGGTTTGTCCGTAGTTGTAATAGTACGGGTCTTGGTTGGTTGAGCTGGTGGTATAGGCCTCTTCCGGGTGCAGGTTTTCGAGCGAGGTGGCAGCGTTAGCCACGGTCGGGTCGGTGTTTTCAGACAAAACGGCTACGTCTAAAATGCGGTATGGCTCGTTGCTTATGTTGAGGGCGGTTGCGCCAGTTAGGGCGACCGCTCTGGTTTCAGCGGGGTAGGTAAACCGCTTATAGGAGGCAAAGTGAGACGGGTCACGGTTTGCAACAGCGCGGTAAACTGTTCTGTTGGCGAAGTTGGCTTGCCGGGTCAGCTGGGCGTCGGGCCAGTAGTTGCCTTTTTCACCCAGCAGATCCAGGGCCAGTGTCTTTAGTTCGGCTAGAGTCATCCTTCATCCCCACGTTGTGTTCCTTGGGTCCAAAATACTTAGACCCCGCGTTTGGGCCTTTGCCCAGGTTATGACTCATCGGCCCAACCTGTGAGCTCATCGGCTTGCCGTGGGCATCATACAAATGCTTGAGGCCGTAGGTAACATCATCCCACTGCGACTTGTCTCGGTCGTTAGCCAGCCTTTTGTCGGGTGACACCATTCGCTTGTGCCACTCCTCGGGGCTTTTTTCAGAGTGAACATCGTGGTCGCGCAACCATGTCACCATCTCTGGGCCTGGCGGCTTGTAGGCGTCGCCGGGCCCAGCCCAAACATAAAACGCCTTCGTCCACCGCACTGGAAACAAGCTGTTGCCGTGGACAACGAAGTCCTCGGAGTCGTAGGCCAGCACCCACCGAGAGGTTTGCGTATCCCACGCAACCACCACCTTTGAGTCGGCGGCTGGTGAGTACTGGCTGCGGACATAATTTGTCCACTCCACCGAGGGCTGGATGGCCCTCGACCGAGCAAGCATTTCCTCAGTTATCATTAGGCCGGGTTAGCCGCAGACAATCCAGCCCGCGTATAGTTGCGAACCCAAAAATACGAGGCCGGTAGCGCGGCGTTTGTGCAGTCGTTTGTGGCTGCAACGCCAAAGCTGTTACCAGAGATAACGCTCCCCGTTCCGGTCTTCCCGGCGGTTACGTTAATCGGGTTAGTGCTCGCTGCAAAAACGTTGTTGGTAATGTAAACGCCTGTACAGTTGTGAGCTGGCAACTTCACCCCGTTGGTGCCGCCGGTAATGTGGCAACCCTCGATTATCACATCTTCAATCTTGTCGTTGCCATCGGTATTGAGGTCGATGGCGGTGACGGCGTCATCCGCAAAGAAGCAGTTCTCTACTCGGAGGCCGGCGCCAAAGGGTGTGGTTGCGCCATTCACCTTGATAAAGGTTGTTGCCGTTCCACTGACCGCTCGAAACGAACAGTCCCTGATGACGCAGTCAGAGCCCGTGACAACCACGCCATCGGTGCCCGTGATTACCTTGAACGTCAGGCCTTGCAGCACACACCTTACCGCACTCAACGCCCCAAGCTGAGTTGCAGCCTTGGCATTAATGACCGTTGCCTCCCTGTACCCCGGAACGCCGTAAATGCGCGTCCCGGCCTCGGGTGTGAAGGTGCCATCAAGCGTGTGATCGCCAGGCATAACCACAACCACGTCGCCCCGAGCTGCTTCGCAGCTACCCAGAGCAGACGTTAGAGAGGTTCGTACCGTGCCATCAACCTTGTTGTTAACAAGCTCTTCCACATGCCAACGATTGGTTGAATCTCCAACAAAGAAGACCCGCCCGGTGCCAAGCGAAAGTCCATATGTTGACTCCACTAGTGCGCGAAGTCTCGAAAAATCCATTCCTAACATATCGGCCTCCTAAGCCACCAAGCCACTTACTGCAACGTCCTTGATTCGGGCAAGACCGTTACGTGCGGTTACACCCAGGTTTGAATAGGTACGGCCAAACGCCGTAACCTCATCCTTGCCTGATACCCACTTCCAAACGGCGCCGCCACTCTCGTCCCACTTGAACGGAGAGGTTTCCATAACCTTGATGGCTGCCTTGGACAGAACAAAGATTTGACGGTGTCGAACGTCCTTGCCCGCCACGATTGGGATTTGTGATCCATCGTGGTAGTAGCTGAGAGCTTTGTAGCCACCGGCCAACTCAAGCGGTTGGAAGCGCTCCTGGCCTTTTGACTTCAGCATGTTCAGGTATGCGCGCTGCGTTGCAGTGTGCATAACCAACAGGTCTGTCGTGCCAGGGCTCAGGTCGTTGACGCTATCAATGGCTTGATTCAACAAGTCCTCGGTAAGAGGGCGCTCGCTACCTTCACCAGCTGGGTTGGCAAAAATTTGGGCCTGCCACTCTGAGAAGGTGGACGGGTTGATCTCTTGGAACGTAGACGCCGTGCCGCCTGAGTTAGGGAATGCCTGGTCAGATACTGCGCCGGCAATACCCATCATCTCCTTCTTGTACGACGTGTCGGCTGCACCAACCGTGCCCGTGGAGGTCGAACCACCGCTGACAAATACATCATCTCCGACTGGGTCATCACCACCAATCTTTGTAATGGTAAAGGCCGTGAACGGTGAGCTCTTTGATACTGTGGCCACGATGCCGTGACCGCGTGAGTCTTCACCGGCTGACTTATCAAAACTGTCACCGGCATCTGCACCAGCAGCAGTACCCCAGGCAACCCGCATGCCCACTTTCAGGTGGCGAGTTGTTCGTGGTGTGTTGGAACCGTGACCAGCGCCACCGCTCGCGGTGTTGACAATGGTCGTGCCGTCGTCGTAGCCCTTCAGGGTCACTGACAGGCCAGAGCCACTGGCCTCACCGAGAATACTTGTTCCGTCGCCGTTGAGTTGCCGGTTCATGTTGTCGGTCAAGTCCTTGACTCGGTTTTTGAGCTGCGCCGACTTCACGCTTGCCCATGCACCCTGCTGGTCAGCAGTCTGAGCCTCGGCAATGTTTGTCACGCTCATCACGATGTAGTTGAACTTGTTCTTGATGATGCTTGACAAATACTGGTCCGAACCGGCGGGCGGCAAGTTGCCTCCCTCGTTTCGAGCACCGAAAGCATTGGAGCTCCGCAGGTACACGGGTGTCTCGTGGTGCTTGCCGGTCCAGTGCGCCTTGGTTTTGGTCAGCAGATTATAGAGGATGACTTTGCGGTTGATGACCTCGGTAATCACTTTTGCGTACCGAATCTTCATTGCGTTGTCGAAATTAGCTAGGTCTTGTTTTGTATCACTAGGAAAGGCCATTAGTTTTGAAACTCCCTATTTCAAATAATGAAAAGTCTTTGGCGGGACCGACTCCCTAGTGACAGTAGTTACTTTTGTTTTTTTTCTTCGCCTTTTTTGGGCTTACTGAGCAGGATTATTAGTGCGGTTTTTTTGGGATCTGTTTCCCTGCTCTTTTTCTTTTTGTTGTTGTGATGGTACTTCAATCCAACCTCACGCTCAATGGGGGATTCCAAACTCTGCTCGAGAGTCCTTCATCACCATATCGAACACGTCCATGCTATCCAGATTTTCCTTAGCATACCAACTGGACTCGCGGCTGTCGCCGTCTTGCACTGCAACGGAGCGCCCCGCCCCGCCGCCGCCTATTGCGGTTGGCGTCTGGCGAGCCGGGGGCTGGCCGAGTGCTGGGCCCCCGCCTTGCGGCTGTGGATTGTTGCCGCTCACGGCTTGTATTCGCTGCGCCGCCTTTTCCATTGTGCCGCCGAACTCGTGGGTGGCCAGGGCGATTTGCATCATCATGCGCCTGCCGTCTTCTGTAGCGACCGCTGGATACTTCTGGGCGAGCACATCTGCCTCGCTGGCTGTTTGTTCGACTATGGTTTGTTGGTGCTGTATCGCCCGCGTGCGTTGCATGTCCTCAACGTGTTGTTCAAGCTTTGCCATGCGGGCTTTATTCTGATCCACCGTATTGAAGATGTCCTCGTCTTCCATGTCGCCCAGCTCGAGCTCTGGTGGTGGTGCTTGCTCTGCGGGCCCGCCGGTGTCGTAGTCTTTTGACCAGTTCGCAAACGCTTCGTACTTTTCTCTACTGTTAAAGTGTGTGGCCCACCACTGGCGCACCTCTGCCCGCTCCTTCGCGACCTGGGCCTCAAGCTCCGGGCCCCTTGTTTCCCATCCTGCCGGGGCCTCTGGTTCTGGCGCCACCTCTTCCGGGGCAACCTCTTCCGGGGCTTGCATTGCGGCGAGGTCGTCGTGCAATGCGTCGATTGGATCAACATCTGCCGGTGTAGTTTCAGTCGTTGTTTCGGTCGTGTCTTCCATTGTCATCTCCTATTCAAAAAACCCTCGTTCCTCTGCTGGATTAAAGCCTGGGCCTCGGGGGCCAACCGCTTGGTTAAGTTCGGGCGTTCCCCCACCCAGCATCCCGGGGAGCTGCCCCCCTTGGCCCTCCTCGCCATACGGGAGTTCCGGTGGTGTTGGTTGTGCCATTTGCTCGGGCGCACCAACCGTGCCAGCGCCAAGCCCAGGCGGCCCGCCGGGTTGCTGCTGTTGTTGTGCGGCCATTACCTGCTGCGGGTCTTGGCCGTAGGCCTGGACGTATGCTGGCAGTCCTTGTGTTTGAATTTGTAGCTGGCGATAGTGCTCGGCCAGGTGGAGTTCGTAAAACTGCTGGGTCTCCGGCGGCAGCTCGCGGAACTCAGGCGATTTCATAAACACCAGGGTTTCGGATATATGCACCACATGGTTATGCCACCAGCTCACCTTGATAAGTGGGTGGTTCTCGGGGTCCATCATGAATGCGTTCTCTTGGCGCTGATAGTTTCGCTCTGGCGAGTCGTCGTCAATAAACTCCTTGAGTCCCATTGAGCCAAACGCCTTGCGGAATTTCACCAAGGTTTCCGGGTCTTCGATTGGCCCAAACCCGCCGAGCTGGAGAAGCTGCAAAGAGATCTCCCTTTCGTAGCTCGCAAATTTTGGCAGAAGGCTTCCCGCCTGTATCTCCACATCGGTGGAGTCGATGTGGTCACGATGAAACCTTACGGCCTCCGCTCGGTGTGACTCGGAGACTACCGAGATTGTCATCTCAACCTCCATGTTCTCTCGCCACATCTCGAGCAGGCCGGCACCAAGGTCAGCCAGCGCCTCTTCCAGGGAGCGGGCTGGGGCTGCTAGCTTCACCGCGTCTTGGTCGGCCAGCACACCCAGTGCGCGCCCAGAGATAACACCGCTAGGCCCACGGCCCTGGCTAATTTCATGCACCCCACTGATGTCATACATTGAGTTCTTTAGCGTGTCGGCCAGCTCGTATAGTGAGTTTGGTATGGGCACGGGGGGCATGCGCTGGGGCGGCGGGCCCGCGTTGGCGTTGTAGAAAATAATGTGGTCAGGCCGGTTCTTGATTCCCGTCTTTGCGATTGAGCCCGCAGCCGCCACCCAGGGGGGGTTGCTGCTGACGTTCCTGAGTTCCAAGATAGAGGAGATGGAGCGGTTGAGCTCCCGTTGAATAGGCACCAAACCTTGCACGACCCCAGTGCCCCAAAAGCGACCGCCCATCTCCCCAACTTTAATCTGTGTAATGGAGAACTTGCGGCCGGGTAGGTGGGTTTCCTCAAGCACCACCCCCTCGCTTACAATCACACGCCTTCCATCAGGGTGGGTATTGCTTGGGCGCTCTTGGTACTCCAGCACTTTGTGTAGTTTCTGCTCGCCGCCGTCTGACACGTAGCCCCGCAGGTCTGACTTCCTCACACTGTCGTCGTCGCTGGCATGGCTCGCCCCAGGGGCGTGGTTCTTGCTATCGAACTCCTTCACCATCCCAGGCCAGCGGAGATCCAAGGCCGCATCACTAAGTACGTGCGCCAGGATTACCCACTTTGCGTTATGGAGGTGGGTTGATTCCCAGTCAGGAAAGACGTCAAACGGAGACCATGCCTCAACAACCGGGAAGCCAGTTACCTCAAGCGAGTCGCCCACCTGTAGCGTCTTGCCCGCCTGACTGTCCCAGTAACAATTAAAAAACCCCGTCCCGGTTAGCGAGGCCCACCATACAACGTCGTATGTAACGCTCTGCATTCGCATCTGTCTATACAGGTAGTCCAGCAGGTATTCGGACGCTCTTGCTTTCTGTCGCTGGTCGTCTTCTGAACCGGTGGGCCGAACAATAAATGCCGGCCGGCTTTGTGTGAGCTTGCTTGCAACCGTGTTAACGATTGGCTTGATGTAGTTATTGACTGCCCTGACCCGCCAGCTCGGGGCCTTAGACTCACTCGTCCTGCCGTGCCTGAAGCTGCTGTACTGTCGGCCATCATAAAACGCATGGTAGGTCCACCAAGAATCCTGGAGCTCGGTCTTCATTTGCTTAGAGCGTTGGTACATCAGGTTGATTTGGCTACCGAGCTGCTCTTGGCGGTCCTGGCCCCCTTCAATTTTAATGATGTTCATCAGCTTATGTCCTGCGGTGTGATGATGTCGCGGGTAAGGGCATCATAGTCGGGGTCAATAAGCGGCGAGCCCGGCCGAACCCTTCGCAGCATTTGCTGCTCGGCTATCCATAGCTGGTGATCAACATCGGCGGAAAGCTCCGCGCCGTTGATGTTATCGGGGGCTTGTGGCGTGGCGTGTTCGGCATAAAACACCTCGGCCTCGTCAGCCGGGGGCTCGGCTTTGACTGGCGCAGCCTCCTCAATGTCAATGGTGCTGATGGCCTTGCAGGCAATCGCCATGCAAACGCTCCGAATTGCCACGCCAACGCTTTCCATTATCCCCACGCGACCTCCTCGTGGTCCTCGTCCTCAACGCGAATTACTGGATTGAAGACTGCGCCAAAGTCACCCTCGTGAGTATCACCGCCGTCCTCTTGAAGGCTTGAATCACCCTGGTCAACCAGTTGTTTATGTACATCAACCGCAATGCACATGGCAATGGTTGCGTCGTCGTGGTGGCCATATGGGGCCTCGGGTCGGCCCGAGGTCTTTGAGCGTATCAACGTAATCATTTCCCCGAGCAGTCGCTTGCTGTTCAAGCTAACCTCTTTGCGTCTTACCGCCGATTCAAACAACCCTACCATGAAGTGTCTGGTGCGCACGTCGGTGGAGTACCCGAGCTTGTTTGTTTCTGTGCCCGCAACCTTACCCGCCTCGCTGTATCTGCGGTACAACTGGAGCTGCGGAAAATCTCTAATCAAGTAGTGGATAACTACCAGCCCGTGGTTGTTTGACTCGGGCGCTAGCATGGCATTGTTGTACATTATGCCAGCGAGCGCCTGCTGCCTGGCCAAAACATCCGGGGTCACTCGGTCATAGAACTCGGCCACCTGTGTCTTTGTAAACCTGTCGAACACCTGGACGCTGGCGAAGTCATCGTCGTTGCTGCGCCCGCCGCCAGCAGCATCCGAGGTGACGAGGTACTTGTGGTCTTTGTTTGGTTGGTGGTAAATCTCCCAGCCACCTCCATCTGGTTGCACCCTGATGCCACCGCCGTCCTCAATCATCGTGCCCGTAATTGCTGGCGGGGTTGCTGACTTCAGCATCTCTTGTATCAGCCGCGCGCTGAACACGTTGCGCCCAGAGCTGACAAAAGATATCTGCCAACTCAGCGGCCACTCTTCGTCAAACCTATCTTGGTCACCGTTACACTTGTTGACCAGCGTCTGGGTCCAGAAGCGCATTTGGCTTGGCGAAAGCCCATACTCCATGGCCCGGTGTCGCTGCGTCTGGTCATACCCCAGCTGGTTGGCCGCATCATTGAATGCCACCAGGTCGCTGGCCTTGTGCGCGTCAGCCATTCGCTCAGATAGCCAGAGCTCTTCCTTCCCTTGCTCTTTGGTTGGCGCCTCTCTTTGGTACTCGGGGTTGTCTTTCCAGCTGAAGAACATGGGCTTGTACAGGTTGCCTCTAACGTTCTTGATTGCCCGCAAATAGATGTCGTGGAACAGGTTGCCCACCCCCTTTGACGTGGACTCGATGAACACATAGGTAAAGGGAAGGTCAGGTACTGCGTTGAGCAGGGCCTGTGCCACGTCCACCGCTGATGTGTTGCGGCGCCCGGTTTCCCAGGATGGCAGCTCGGAGATGTGCAGGAACGTCGGCGTAGATCCACGCTCTGAGTCAGCGCTGCCGCCTTGTGTCTGACACTCAGCCCTTGAGCCGTTTATCCACTCAAGCTTGCTGCCCTTGGGTTTACTCTTCAAGGGGGGGAACACGTTGGTGTCAACGTTATCCACAATGCGTCGGCCAATGCGAAACAGCTCGCGGGTGGCGTCGGTTTCATGGGCCACGGTCAATGCGTGGGCGTGCGGTGTTGTCTGGCAGTGGTGAATGGCAAGCGCCTGGATTATGGTGCTCAAGCCCTCTTTGCGTGACTTACAGATGACAATGCGAACGAAGCCGCGCTCATCCTCCTGTCGTTTTATCTCATTGAGCAGCGCCTGCTGCGCGGTGCGACCATTCACGCTCAAGTCAATGAGGCCCCACTGCATGGCCTCTTTGTCCAGCGCTCTAATCTTGTACTCACTCTTGAAACAAAAAGGCCTGTCGGTAAAACACCGCTGCCGGTATCGCTCAAGGGCGTCGCTCACTTGATAGCTTTCAGCTTGGCGTCGTAGTCAACAACAATTGAATTGCTTGCGGGCCTGTCCCTTATTTCCACCGCCTTATCAATGTTCTTTGCCATGCTTGTCATGAGCTGGTCCTCGGCTTGAATTGTCTTGAGCAGCTTGAGGTACTCGTCATCGTCGAGACCTCCGAGTGCCTGCTGCTTCCTCGCCTCGGCCAATCTTGCCGCCGTGGATTTTGCCGCAAGCGCATACACCCCAGACACGTCATGCATTTCGAGTGATCGCACCATCAATATAGCGTGCGGTTCTGTGTTTTTGAGCGTTGACACCAGGTTAGGATAGCAATACGTTTGCCGCATGTCGAAAGGTAAAGGTATCCCTACTGTTCTGGTCTCAGCCGAGCACTTTAATTTGGTGGCAGCATCAGCCAAAAAGCTCGGGGTCACACCATCGACCGTTGCAAACCTTGTTATCCAGTCGGTTATCGCTGCCGCCGAGCGGTCGATTGGAAGTAATCACGTTGAGATGCTCAAGGCGCAGGACGGGCCAGCGTCTACCGTTGTGCTCAACCCAATGAAGTTACCCATTTCCACCCACACAAAGCGGATTCTCTCAACAGCTGCGAAGGTGTTCCAGCTATCAGAGGAAACGATTGCACTGTGGAGCATTCACGAGATGTTGCCGGCCATCGAGCGGATTGAGCCGCTCAACCGACACACTCTACCACCGGCCCTCTACAACCGTGTGGGCCAAATTGAGCGAGGAGAACATGGCGCGACCCCAAGTTGATATTGAACCGTTTGGCTGCCGGGTGGTAGTTGAGCGTGTGACAGAAGATGTTGAAGACGACCATGTGTTGTCGTCGGTTACGGATGACGGTGGCAACGAGGTTACTATCTACCGGCCAACAACAGCCGCCAACCCCAACAAAGAGCACGTCGGCGTTGTCAGGGCGGTGGGGGCTGAGTGCAAGTACGCAAAGCCCGGCGACCAAGTGCTCTTCGTTCGCCACCTTGGCGAGGCCACGCTGCTGGACACCAACCTGTTGGTGATGCATGAAAATGATATATTAGGTAGAGTTACCGATACGGCGGTGGTACGCTGCGCCTGACATAGTTGCTACCCGTCGAGGGAAGTGCCGTTTACCGACACACTTATAAATCCCCTCGGCGGGTACTTTCACTTCTCTCCCAGTAGGTTTTTCTCATAGATTTCTAGCATTTCCCTGTGAAACTCTGCCACCGGTCGACCCCACACTGTTAGCGGGGCAAGCTGCACCGTCAACCTCCTAGCAAGTACAGTAATTGCCGTCGCGCTTTGAAGAGCCACGACTCCATTTCCACATGCCCGGAGCCTGTCCAGCCGAGAGGCCATCCCATCAGCATCTCGACAAATCGCGGGTTCAAGCGTCGGGTCGAGCTCGAGGATGGCTCCCCATCTTGGGTCGTTGGGACCGGGGGCGAAGAGTGGGAGACGAAATTCGGCAGCTGGTCCATGTGAGCCCGGCCCTTCGCCGTCTCGCAATGGTGCCTGGAGTTCGCCCCCTTGTAGTCTCTGGCTGCCGGCGTCGGCCATTGCTTGCTCGCGATGGTCAACGGCATCCCCGCTCTCGTGGCGTTCTCTTTCTTGGATGCGTGGTGTTCCCTCCTCTCCAGCCACCGCGCCGGGTCTTCCCCGTCGTTGTGCAGAGCCGAACATGGCGTCGGCCACTCCTGCGATGCTGCCATCAAGTTGCCCCCGCCCCTCTTGGCCTTGCTGCTGCGTGTCTCCGGTCCCCCAGTCGGGGTCTTGGGAGTGGGCCAGCAGGAAGAATCTTTCGCGTCGATGGGAGGCTCCCACGTCGGACCCTCTAAGACACATCCATTCTGCATCGAACCGCATTTCGGCCAGCGACCTGAGAACAGCTGGGAGTCCCCCTCCAGTAACGATACCTGCAACGTTTTCCAAGAAGATGTAGCGGGGTCGAACCGTGCGAATGGTCTCAACGATGTCGTCCCATAGCCAGCGCTCGTCCTTTGTTCCTTTGCGCTTGCCGGCCACACTCCACGGTTGGCAAGGGACACCTGTGCTAATGCAGTCGACCTGACCAGTGAATGGAGTGAAGTCGCAGTCAGCGAGGTCACCGCAGAAAACAGGAGCTGGCTCCAAGGCCTTCTCTTCCATCCTTGCCAAGAGAACGGACGCTGCGAAGGCTTCCCGCTCAACGTAACCCAGAGTAGTGGCTCCGGGGACTGCGAGCTTGATGCCGAGTTCGAGTCCTCCGACACCTGAGCAGAGAGATAAGACGGTAAAAGCCACACTACTCACCTCCCTTCTGGGACAACAGGTGATTCCACACCTCGTCGGGCACATAGGCCAACAACAACACCACCGCCTTGGGTACATGCGTCTCGCCACGCTTCCACCTACTGACGACCGACTCAGAGTATCCGCCGAGCAGCAGGCCTGCTGCCTTGCAGGTCAACGAGTACTTGTCCATCCATTCGATTAGCCGTTTCATGCAACCTCCTGCTCTTTGAGGGCGGCGTCGCCCAGTTGTTTCAATCGCTTGCTTACCATCTGCTTTGACCACTTGGTGCCTACCCGTGTGCGGTAGCCGAGCGCGTTAAGAAAGTCAGCCGTCTGCTGTAGGCTGTTGCACTGCATGTGGGCAAAAGCCATCTCAATAAGCACTCGCTGTTCCACCGGTTCCTCCTCCAGTGTGTCATCCGGGCTCCACCGATAGCCGTACGGCGCGTGGTGGCAGTGCCTGACCCCGCTGGCCTTGAGCTCCTGCATTACCTCGGACGTGCGTTCGCTGATAGTTTCGCGCTCCCATTCAGCGATGGCGCCGAATATCTTGAGAACGAATCGACCCATGGCAGTGCCCGTGTTGAAGTCCTCAGTGATGGACGCAAAGGTCCAGCCCTCACGCTCGCAGGTTTCCAGCAAGCGACACAGGTCACTGATTGAGCGGGTTAACCTGTCAAGCTTTGCCACCACCAACACATGACCACTGCCGCCATCGTGCAGCAGCTGCAACGCGCGCTGGATGCCGGGTCTGTCGATGTTCTTGCCTGACTTGCCCCGGTCCTCGATGACCTCAATCACGTCGTAGTCATGGATGGTGCAGTAGGCTTGAAGCTTCTTGAGCTGCACCTCGGGCGAGTGCTCTTGCTTGTTGGTTGATACGCGGATGTAGAGAATTGCTTTCATGACATGAGCTCCATAGTTGCAGGCGGAATTTCACCACCTGCTGGGGACACTACAGGCCGAGCGTGCAGGTTGCAAGAGTAAAGGTTTCTTTAGTTGGGTAAACTAAAGTTTACTCGGGGTACTGCGGCACCTTTTAACTGTGCAATTCATTTGAACAGTTGACGGCCGCTGTCAATTTTGCTGCGGAACAACACCTGAGCCTGGGGGAATTCCGGCTGCATTTACCCTGGTGCCTGTAATGATTGGGGAAACTCAACACCTGACGAGGGGGGACAGTTGCGTGGTCCCCCCTCACGTACGCGCGGGCGTTACATCTCAACTCTCACTACGTTCGAGTTGTTAAACTAGTAACAAGTTAACCTCGGATTAATATCAAGAGGGGTTCTCTTGCAGATTGCCGCGCTCCTTGGACGTTTGTTGTGTCGGTGGGGTATCGGGTAGGGTTGTGGCCCAAAGTCCCGTCAAATCGTTCCTGTGCTTGTCGCAACACCTGAAAGTAGGCACAAAAAAGCCCGGCCAGTTTCCTGACCGGGCGCAACACCTGAGAGTTGCCGCTAGATGACGATGCGAACGCCACAACAGACGTCTTTGGTTGTGCCGTTGGCAAAACCGTCACACTTGACGCATGTCCTATGCGGATGCCGTTGTAGAAACACGCGCAAATCCTCCAAAAGTGGAAGCGCGTCCTCAGTATTAAGGCCGTACTTGCTGTTCTCGCACTCTGATTGCAAAGATTGTATTCGGTCAATCAGCGCTTGTGTCACGGTTATTGCTTCCAGTCGCTCAACTTCTGTCAACCACGACATCACAAGGTCCATCATTGGCGCGGATACCTTCCACGTGGGTTCGTAGCCCATCAGGTCAAGACCACGGCGATTGCCCTTGTCCACATAGGCATTGTTGTAAACATCACCGCGCAACGAGTAAATGTAGTACCGAGTGACAAACTGACCACGCTCGCCAACGGTCAGCGCTCTTGCCATGTCGTAGAACTCCACCATGGGCTCTTTGTCATGGGTTAGACAATCGTCGCGGCCGTACTTGTCGCCCGTGGCGATGTACCGCATGCGCCATACTTGCTTGGTCTTTGGATCGGTTATTGTGATTGACTGCATAGTTACCTCATTTCAATTGGGAGTTTGAGCACTCCAGAAGGCCACCGACCGCAGTCGGTGGCCCTAGCAATGCTCAACCGCCGTGCGCGACTATCGCCACGTCTTTACGCTTGTCGCTGGTACCCTTGGAACCATTGCAAAGCCCACATTTGAAACACTTTGTAAGGTGTCCCGCTTCCTTGCTAGCAGGGCACAGAATCTCACCGTCTTGCACGTCTGCAACGTCTGCAATCATGCGGAAAGTACGGTAGCCGTTCGACTTTGCCGCAGTGCGTTCGGTTGCGCTGTGAACGGATGCCATCACATAGGCTGAAAGGTTCGCGCCATCTTTCCACTGGTGGGTATAACCGGTAGGTCGTTCGCCATTGTCTAGCATTGTCCAAACTGCTATCGGTACTGCGTTCGGGTCGCCATAGGAACCGCGTCGTACTTTCCTGCCTGCTATCAGTGACTGGACCGTTTCCGATTCTGTCACTTCCAAATCACGGTTAGCGACCCATGTTGAACGTGGCGCCTGAAAGGTTAGAACGTAGCAAGGCTTTTTAGAGACGTTCAACTCTTTGTAATGGACTCGGCGTAGTGGACATTGCCCGCAGACGCTAACGTCGTCACCGGTCTTTACCGCTTCATGTGGCGCGATGTCGTACCGCATTATCCACGTCTGGAGCATATCCCCAGTCTTATCGTTAGTGGACGCCGTGGCGAGTCCGGTTAGCAGGACAATAATTCGCTGGCCATCGATTAGAGACGGACCGTCGTAAACTTTGATTGAGTTGCGCTTTGACATAGTTGCACTCCATTTTTTGGGTTGTTTAGAAACAGATGTATAGGCACTGCTCGAGCGTTTGCTTCTCGCTTTCAAAGTGACAGTTCTCGGGGTATGAGGCCGTTTCAATAGCAGCGTTGACAGTGTCGATGCCTTGAATGGTTGCGGCTTTGCGTTGGCCTTTGGGTAGGGCACACATGGCGTGATAGGTCGCCCATGGTTTCAGGGGCTGCGGCTCGGGCTCGGGCTCGGGCTCGGGCTCGGGTGTCTCAACCGCGGGTGTCTCGCTTCTAAGCAACCAAACGACTGGGAGGAAGGCGATAGGGACTAGGCAACCAAAGATAATGCCAAGACATGCGGCATCCGGGTCTACTAGTCCCGCAGTGCCATCAGTGCCAGTGTTCACAATCATAGCGACTCCGCACGCGAGGTAGGTTGGAGAGATGTTGAACCGTGCGAGCCGTGCGCCAATGCCCTTGTCGGGGTCGCAACCCATCAGCATTAGCACCAACATTGGCGCGTTATCTATGAGGCCAAAGGTAAAGTTTTCGACATGGCCAAAGGCCAGAAACGATAGACAGGTAAGGATTAGAACCGCTAGAATCTGTTTGAATGACATAGTTAGCCTCCTAAAGCTAACTAGTACTCTACCCCTATTCTTGCAAGTTGCAAGTCACTCGTTGTTTATTGGTTTATTTAGCGGCTCACCGGTGTAGGGGTCGCGACCTGTCCGCAGTGTCCGGGCTATCATCCACAATATACGCGAGACCATTGATGCCCATGAATGGCCATAGTGTCGACGCAGTGTGTCTAGCAGTTTGAAATCTGCTGTAGATAATTTGACGTTTAGTTGTTGGCGTCGAACTAGCTCAGGCTCGTGCGTGTTCGCGAGATGTAAGAGGTCACCGGTGATTTGACCGACCGTGGCATCGATGGATTCTGGGTCGCGACGTGTCGCCATACCCTTCAGGTATGACAGGTTGACGAGATATTGAAAAGGCGAATCTTAAATGGATCACCATGTTGATGGAGCTCGTCCAGGGCAGCGCAGTCCCCCGTTCTGGCCGGCTTTTCAACCCACTGTCGCCCCATGGTTCCATGGGTATACGTTCGTTTCGCCTGTAATAACAAGGACTTAGCTGCTTCCTTAAATCATGTGGCGGGGAGGGGGGGTACCCTTGTGAGTCTGTTGGATATTAAATATATATATACTTCACCCCCCTCTCGAGGGACAAAGTATTCAGCCGTTTTCAGGCAAGGGCGCTGGCTCATTACCGGGGCCCCACTTGCCTATAGGGCACTTCATCCAGGGTATAGCTGCCTTGACGGTCATGAAGCAGCCGCACTCGGTACATTTGATGAAGTACCCCTCCCACTGGCTTTTGTCGCAGTCTATACAGGTGGCGAGCCGGCCCTTAGTTCTATCGAAGGCGCTCACGGGTGGATCGGACATGGGAATTCTTTCATGTTGGGGCCCTGGCAGCAAGCACTATACGGGGAGTGGGGACGGTCCAGTTGGTCCTGGTCCAAGTTCCGGCCCACCACCCAGCAGGCCCGCTAATTCGGCCTTATATTGTTTGCCCTCGTCCGTTGTGGGCTTCCAGCCGTCAACCAGGGCTTGGACCTTTGCGGCCGGGACAGGGGCCTCCTCCTTCTCGGGGGGCTCTGTCATGGTTTTAGGGGGTCCAGATGGCCCACTGGCAATCTTTGCCGCGAGCTTTTCGGTGAGCATATCAGCCATGTTTTACTCCATTATCTTGAGCAGCAATAGGTAGCCTAGCATGTCGTCCAGGTTTTCGCCTCGCAGTTCTTCACTCCCCTGTCGATACCGCGCAAGCTTGTAGTCGAGCATGACGAGGATGCGCTCTTTGGGGCTTGCGGAGCTGAAGACTCTCTCGGGTTCAAAGACGGCGTTGCCGTGGTGTCTGTGCCGTTCTTTGAGGAGTTCTGAGAGGTCAAACAGGGCGACATCGAGCCGCTCGTTAAAGGCGGGGGCGCAGGCCACTCCGGTGGTAGTTTCACCATCACTCATCCTAGAAGGGTATGTCGTCGTCAGCGAGGGTTTTGCTGCTTGCGGCTGGGTTCTCGGCCTCTACGCGCCGGTCTACACCGTTGATCCAGACCTCGTAGTCCCGGTCCCCGTCCCCTTGTTTTTTCACAAAGAGCACCTTATCGAGCAGCTTGTTCATCAGGCCTGGGTCATCGAGCTTTGGCATTTCACCAATCACCAGCTTGAGGTCTTGCGCCAGGAACCTCATGTTGGCCTCGGAGCCCTCCTTGAGCCAGTTCCGCTTGAACATCATGCGGCCAGCGTGGTCGCCGTCTACGACCTTTAGGTGCCATAGGATGCATGGGGTTTCTGTGGTTTTTGCTTCGTCCCACATGGCCTTGGCTACCGTGACGGTATAGTGCCCTGCGGGCAGCGGACTGAAGCTCTTCTGCTCGGTAATCTTTACGTCTTTGTGTTGGCTGAATTGGTCAGCGAGTTCTGCAAGGTTAGCTGGCTTCATTTTTGCCTCCTATGGCATGTGCAAAGTTTTTGTAAACGGCCTTGAGCCGGGGGTCGTCGTCGGAGATCCGAATGGCCTCTGGCAACAGGAGCGTTCTGTCACCCGCCTCGTGGGTCTGGTCGGGCTTGGTAAACATCACCCGCCCCTTCTCGTCGTTGGTTGCGTACAGCACGATGTCACACATCTTCAGTACCACCTTGCGAGCTCCCTTGGGCAGTGTCGGTGCGGCCTTGATTGAGGTGGTTCTCAACTTGGCGTTGATGAGCTTGGAGTGGCTGACGAAGTACAGGCCCATGTTGAGGTGCTGGAACTTTCGCAGCAGCTCCTCAAAGGCGTTGTTGCAGGCTACCCAGCCCACGCCCCACTCAAACAATACGGGCTTTCCATCGTCGTCGTACTTTTCAACCTGTGGGCTGACCCAGCCGTTTTGCTTACAAATATGGGCACAACAATAGTCGTAGGCCACATCGATGGTGTCAAAGATGACCGTCTTGAATTCGTGCTCTTTGTGGACGAGCAGCTTGTAGATGTATTCAAGGTACTCCCAACCATCCATATCCTTTTCAATCGGCGTACCTTCCGACCCGCGAACCTTTGCGAGGTTGCCGTCGCCCTTGACGCCCATCTGGAACACGTCCAGGTGGTTGAGGCCGGGCTCGGTGGCAATGAATAGGGCCCCCTCGGCATTGGAGCAAAACGACGATTTACCCCATTTTGGGTCGCCGTAAATAAGCAGGGATATGTCCCTGATGTCCCGCTTAGGCGGGGTGGTTTTGGTGGGTAACACTGGTTTCCTTCTGAGAGAGCTCAGTGTGCGAGCGCTCCCGCTTTCGGTAAAGGGAGTGCCTGACGATGGGATTCATGCCAGACGAGCATAGGTCATAGTAGTCGCACATGCCCCCGAAGGCGTGCTTACACTGCGATTCGTTTTTGTAGTATTTGTTTTTGCGAGCTGCGGCCTGCATGTTGTCTTTGAGTTCCCAGACCTGTTCGCCAATTTCCCCCATAAGGGCCGGGTCAAACGACAGAAGGTACCGCTTGAACTGGATGTCGTCAGCCATGCGCGCAATGCGGTCCTCGTCGCTTTCACCCTTACGCCCCTTGATGGCGCTCTTTTTGATGATGTTGAACAGGGCCTTGCGGATGGTGATGCCTTTATAGCGCCCATACTCCTGGCAGTAGAAGCGGGTCTGAAAGTCGCTCCACAGCGTGTTGGTGTACTTCTCAAGGTCTGTGCTGGTGGTTTTGTGTTCAAAGATGGCATAGGACTCGTCTGGGTATTGAATCAACCCGTCTATCTTGCCGGCGAGTTCCATGGTCGTTGACTGGTGGCCCGTGACGGGGTTGATAAGGGGTCCGCAGAATTCGTCCTCCAGGGTGATAATCTTGAACTCATCCTCTTGGGGATATTTGCGGGCATAGGCAGTCATGATCGCCGCGCACTGGATCCAGTTCCTGTTGTCGCCATCCACCCGGCTGTCGTGGATAAAATCCAGTATCTCCCCAAGCGGCTGGAGCCTGTGCCACATCTCTAAACAAAGGTGGATAAGGGTGCCTATCCACAGAGCCGGCGCCAGCTCCCTGATTTTCTCAATCAGGTCCAGGTAGCGGTGTTTGTATTTCTGGCGACAGTCGCGGAAGGTGGCTATGGCCGAGTAGGTCGTGACGGTTTTGTCGGGCATTCTGCAAATCTAACCCACATTTTCCACAGCTTCAACCGCCCGTTTCGTAAATGGCGAATACCCTGCATTGTCGGGGTGGGGCGGGTTGTGGGAAACCAAGACAGTCTCCCTGTGGCTCCCGTTTTCGATTCGCTTTCTTTTGGTCATGGCGGACACAAAGGCCTGTGAGCAGCTCTCGCAGATGTCGGCATCGTCGAATATCGTCTGCGTCTGACCCTGTAGGCTTACCTTCCCCCATCCGGTTGGGACTTTCGTCGAGAAGACATCACGGGCGCAGTTATCGCAGGCATACTGTGTGACGCTGCTCTGGCTCATTTAGAGCGGCTCTCGTGCCACTCGGATATAAAGTCCAACATATCCTCCATCGAGAGCGTAAAGAGCGTTGTTTGGCCCCTCCCGTTGGCCCTGGTGATAGCGCAGGCAATCTTGCCCTTCGGACAGGCCTCGGTGGCCTGCTCATAGGCGCGGCGAATGTTAGGCTGGGCGGTGCGCTTGCACTCGGGTGCAAAGACGGGCATCTGCAAATCAGGCATCTTATCCGCCGCACCTCCGCGAGATTGAATACCCCTCTTGCAGGAAGCGCCGGGCATTGCCTCGCGGAATTGCGATGCACAGAGCCTCTCGAAGTCATGGCCCTTTTTGCGGTTGTACGCGCCGGATGGCATTACCAGACAATGCCCAGGTCGCGCTGCCATTGAAGGTAGCGCCTCACCGTGCGAACGCTACGGGGCACCTTAGACCCCCGCTGAATGAGCGGGCGCTTCGGCTTCTTCTGTTGTTTCGGTGGTCTGTGGGGCATCTTCAATCTCCTTTATCTGCTCACCGCTGAGTCCCTTGGTGTAAACCGAGTGCATTGCGTAATCCCAGATGATTTCACCGGTCACAGATGCAGCCGTCAGCTCGTCTTTCCAGTTTTTGAGCTGGCCCGCAGCGTATGCGTCGGAGGCGCCGTTGGTTCCCTTTACCAAAGAAAAAGCACCCTCCCTGTTGTCTTCGATCCACTCCAGCCACAGCAATGCCTTTTGCCGGTTGATGTCGCGCCTTTCGTCAGTGAGGGCTGGCTTAGTGACGAGCTCGGTCTCCCGCTGCTCCTTTTGAGCCCCTTCCCACATCACCGCCTCAACAACCAACGTGTCGATGCGCTGCTTTACGTCAGCAAACGTGTCTGCGCGCCGGCCAAAAATGGTCGCTGGGTGCCGGTAAAGGTCGTCGCCATTTGGCATAAACCGCCGCTTGGTACACTGGTAAGCGTAGCGAATGGCCAGCCGCATGTGCTCGTCGTCCACGCAGTGAGTTACCCTCAACACTTGACTCCGGTACGGGGCAAACTCGCGGTGATGCCAGTGCTTGCCCTTCTGGCCGAGGTGGTTGTAGAACTTCCACCAGCCGATTGCGAGCTTCTCTGCCTCGCTACCAGGCTCCCACTGTTTCTCCAAAGCGCCCATAACCCCGTCCTGGATTACCTGTAGTGGTTGTGGTTGTTCCTTTCGTGCGCGCACGTTTACAACCTCGAACGTAGTGAGAGGTTGTTTTAACTTAAACTTAACTTCAGGAGTGAGTGTCTCGTGAGGGCTCACTGACCGCTCACTGATTGGCCCGCAGTCAGTTGGTTTCTCCCCATCACGTACCGTTGGGTTGGCCGACTTGGGCCGGTGCGTGTTGGGGGGAAGGGGGGCGCCAGAACTTGGCTGATAAAACCTGTCCTCACTGAGGCAGTCATGAGTAATCGGTGAGCCCTCATTGATTGGTGGGTTGCCGGTCTTTGATGGGCGGTTGATTTTCTGCCACTTCAGGAACGAAGTGATGCGGCCGAAGGTTTCGCTCTTCACCATATAAAGCGCCAGCCTGCCCGTCTCAACGAGGGGGAGGAGAGCGCTTTTCATGTCGATGTTGTTGTCGTATGGAAAGCACTTTGAGTGCAGCCAGCTCGGGTTTGCTCGGATGTGTCCATAGTCATCCGAGTGGTTCCAGAGCGCGATGTAGGTGAGTCTTGTGACAAGCGGCCATGAGGCCACAGTTTCATCGTCCCAAAAGGATGGGTCGATCATTCGTTTGCGTGACATAGTTACCTCCGACTATAGAAGGTCTCTATGTGGCGACACTCTGTCAACAAAATCAACCGTCTTTTTTCACTGAGGAATCAGTGAGGCTCTGTCGCTCGTCTATGATTTCAACAACGTCAGCCTCAAGGTGGACAGCGTTGGTGATAATTGCCAGCCAGGCGTGATAAAGGCCTTTTTGAAAGATGTCAGACAATGCCGATAACCAGTTGTCCTGGACCCAGCCTGGGAGGGTTTTGCGCGCCTCTGCCTGCGCTGCGGCCATGAGTAAAGAGACAATTTTTTTTGCCGCCTCGTCGTTCATTCTTCCGTCTCTTCGGGCAGCGGAATGTTGTCCATACCTTCGCAGCAGATGGCGGCGTCATTACAGCTTGCCATTATCTTCGGAACGTTCTTTGCCCTGATGCTTGCGCGGAGCTCTCCGTCACAGGTGACCCTCACCTCTCCAGCTGGAGAGGGCAGGCCGTCAGGGTGTGCTGTGATGCGCACCTGGGCTTTTGCACAGGTGGATGCAGAGCATTGAACCAAGCCCATCGGCATGGCCAAGATGAGGATTGGGACAATTGCCCGTCGCATTCCGTAGGTTACCGTGACGCCAAGCAGGCTGCATAGCGTGACAAACACTTCGTCGGGGATTTCCAGGCCGGTGTACATGGGCAGCACGGCCTTTAGGATCACAAGGACGCCAAGGGCCACTGCTGACTGCACAGTAAGGCTACGTTTCATTTCTTTCGGTGCGTTTTTTTTGCTCATCTGCTCTCCATGTCATCAAGCTTTATTATGATGCGGTCCTGGTTCTTGAGAATGGCCCGCTGCGAGGCCTCTACGCGCGCCTGGCTCTGCTGCATCTTGTTAACTCGTTGTTGGAGTTTAACAACCTTCTTGTCGGTGTGGTCAATGCGTTTGTGTAATTTGGTGTCTTCGCTTGCCGATACCGCGTGACTGGTTTCTGCCTCGCTCTGCATTCTGCCCAGGTCTATACTTGTGGATATAAGCCACGCGAGGCCCGCGAGAACGGCCATTATTACAGGCCACCACTTCAAAAGCTGCTGCTTCATGCGTCCATCCTTAGTTGCTCAAGCCCGCCCGGCTTCATGTGATTACGGTCAACGCGGCCCTTGCATCCGGGCACCTTGCCGTGACCAGTCCACTGCCAGACAACCCAGTCGTTTGGTTTCCACGGGGCGGGGTTTTTTGTGGGGGCCGTGACCTGTTCGCTGCGGTACTCACACCACCACTGGCGGTACTCGGCAAGTTCTTTTTTGAGGGCCGCATCCCCTTTTAGGAGCCTCGACACACAGGCCCACCGTGCGCTGTACATGAGTATGCTTTTTGGCTTCAGGCCGAGCTCCTTCTCGACGGTGTGGCACCACTCGAAAATCCACTCTAAATTGTAGTTATGGTCGTTTTTGAGCAAGCCGCTTTCGAGGTCAAGCGCGGGCACGAGGTCTCCCGGTTTGTGGTCGTAGCAGTTTAGGAAGTTGTGACCCTCGTTGACGGCATCGCCAAGTTGCAGGCTTTGATACGTGTCAGGCCTGGCAAAATGGTAGCCGCCGGTTTTTATTCCGACTGATCGGGCCCCCGCTAAATTTTCTTTCCTGCGACCATTATGATGGGTTGTGCCCTCAGATTGTTTGCACCACATATACTTGATGCCTGCGCCGGCCACCGCCTCCCAATCGATATCCCCATTGTATGCCGACACGTCAATGCCGGGAATCATCGTTGTTGTGGGCTTTGTTTTGAGCCTTGCCAGGGCATCTTCGGCCACGCCTGTTTCGCCAAACTCTTTGTAGAGGTAGGTGACTGCCGCGCTCAAAGTGATTGGGCCAAGGATACCGTCAAGCAGCCCGGAATCGTAGCCCGCAGAATTTAGCCCTGCTTGGAGGCGTTTAACGTCGGCCTTATTCATTTGCTAAAAGCTCGTTTTGTAGGTGCCCATAAGGCTGGAGCGCCGGGGGTCTTCGATGTCGTATTTACCCCGAGCTCCGACTGAACCGGCATCTCCCAGGTTGTAGCTAAACTCCCCAGAAACCGCACGCTCGCCCTCCGGTAACACTGCTTCGGCAGAAGCGGAAACGGGCTGTCCTGTGTATGAGGCACCTACTCTGCTTGGATCTGTCCCGCGCATGGCTAGCCACATTCGCAGCTCCTGGGGGTCCACGCCGAGGCTCCTGGCCATAACTTCAAACTGTCGCTCGTCCTTGCTAAGTGTCGCGCTGCCGCCGAGCTGGTAGCCCCCGAGCTGGCCCTGAGCTCCGAGGGTGTATTCACCCCCGCCACCCCCACCAAACAGCGGAAACTGCTCACCCATTGAGCGCATTTTTCCGCCCGCAAGCGTCAGCGGCGTTTTTGCCGGCGGCGGTTGCGGGAAGGGCGGGTTGAGGCTGACGTCCAAGCCGCCGCGAACACCAAGCCCGCCACCGGCGTTTCGTTCTAAAATTGAGCGCAGGGCGTCTGCTCGTGGGTCAGCCATCAGCGGCCTCCAGGGCGGCGATGATTTTAGTCTTGGCATCTCTCGACGACACGCTTACGCCGCGCTCGTCCGCGAGGGCCAAAAGCTCCCGCTTAAGCAAGTCACTGTAAGCTGGAGCCACCACGGCCGCTGGAACGGGCGGGGCGACAGGCAAGCTTTTAGTCGACTGCGGTGTTTCTGACTTGGGCCAACTGGCAAAGCTGTGGTGTCTCATATCTAACTCCTAAACACTTGTTACAAAACACACTATCAACCACCTCCTCTACGGGTCATGCCCGCCAGAGGCAAGCTCGGAGAGGGTGTGATAATTAGCGCCGTCGCTCATTACTGTGATTGTGTCGTAATTATTATCAAGCGACACTGACGTTTCACCGTCAATTGTGTCACTGCCGTCACGCGAGACCGTGATTGCGCCATCACTTGTCCCGTCGTCTACTCGCTTGATAACGAAAACAGTGCCTGCGGCGGCATTCTCCACCAAGGTTATAGTAATGCCCCTGGAGGCTACGATTACATGGTCAGTAGCTACAGTCTCATAGTTTGCTGTCTTCGCCGCATACGCCAAAACCTGGCCTGCTGACGTGAGCTTTCCTGTTGTTCGGAGCGAGCCAGCCAAAGCGCTTGAGCTATTTGCAGCCGTAGCGTTGGGCGTAATCTCTAGCATATCCACAAAGGATCCAGATATCTTGCTGCCAATCGTAAAGTGACCGTCATCTAGAGCACTAACAGTCCACTGGTCAGCCGCCGTTCCGTCGTCGGGCTGAAGCTCCAACACCGCATCACCACTGCTTGCGCCTTTAATGGACACAGCGCTATTAGCGTGAGTCATTATAAACGCAACAACACCCTCGCCTTTAGGCTTGATAACTGCGTTCACGTCAGCCGTGTCACCAGCGGCCTGAAGGGTAACCAGCGGGGCACCGGACGTGGCATTGGTCATTTCCCAATGGTTTACAGCGCTGGCTGTCTGGACAAACACCAGTTGCTCATTGCCGTTTGCGTCTGCAATAAACCCATCGTCTGCAATCCTGGGCGCGGTCAACGTCTTGTTGGTTAGGGTGCTTGTCGAGCTAATGGTCGGAACAACCACGCCCTCAACAGCCAGCACACCGGCAGAGCTACGGCTAAGCGTAGTGTCACTTGCGTGACCAAGCTCAAGCTCTCCAGCAACCGCTACATCATCAGCAAACGTGGCTTTCGAGTCATCGCTAATAGTTAGGGCTGTCGCGTGACTGTTTAGGGCGCTGCCAGAACCCCCTGCGTTTGCCACCCGGAAGAGGATATCTCCACCAGCTCCAGTGCCCTTGCCCTGCCCTGCTGAAATGGTGACTGTGCCACCAGCAATGTTGTTTGTTGTACCGGCGGTGGTTGAGCCGCCTGTGATGGTGAGCGTCCTGCCCGCAACGTTATGATCTGTTGCTTCGATAGAGACAGTTGCGTTTTGACCATCACTGAAGGCCAGGTCACCGCCCGTGACCTCCATGTCTCCCGTGACCTCCAGGTCACCAGCAATAACAACATCACCATCAGCATCAACCGTGACCCGGTCGCCATTGCCACCGGCATCGATACGGAGTTTATCTGTGGAGTGGTCGTAGTAAATCTGCCCACTGGCCACGGCTGCGTTGTCGCCAAATTGGATTAGGCCAATATTACTAGCACCGCCAGCCAGCTGAATTGAAGGCCTGGAGTCGTCCTCTGCAATGACCGTAGCCGTCGTCGAATACTGTACGCCGCTGGCAGTATCCCGCTTGGCGTGGACCTCTGCCTCGGCCTGCTCGGTGCCAGCACCTATTCGCTCCACGCTGACGTTGCCAGGTGTCACGGTTAGGTCGCCCGTGCTTGCGCCAGTGGCAGAGGTGGTGCCCAGTACGAATTCGTCCCGGCTTTCGTCCCAGATGATGGCTGCGTTGGTTGAGCTGCCCCGTTCGATAATGAGGCCGGCATCACCCGAGGGTGTGCCAGTTATCCCGTTGCCCAGCTCGATTAGCTTATCTTCTAGGACGGTGTTGGTTGTGCTGACTGTTGTGGTCGTTCCGCTTACTGTCAGGTCACCGTCAATAACCATGTTGCCAGAACTGTCGATGTAGACCTTTTCGGCGTCATCCTCAAAGCCAAAGCGTATCCGGTTGGTGGAGTGGTCGAAGTTGATGCTTCCAGCGTTAGGATGGGCGTTATCGCCAAACTCAATAATGCCGATATTGTTAGCCGAGCCAACAAGCTGGATACCAGGCCTTGTCGCATGTTCGATGATTACTGGCTGATTGAGCGCAAACTGAGGGTCAGCAGCAGCCACCCCAGTAACGTGAAGGGGCTGCTGGGGACTGTCGGTTCCGATACCAACGTCTCGGTTGATTGTTCCGTTAGAAAGGTCTTCTGCGGCTTCAGAGCCCTCATTAGACACAAAGTTTCTATTTACTGGAAGTCGGGCCATTAATTACCTCTCAACGAGCGCGTGACACCACCCGCGGTTGCCTCAATCTTAGCAGGGTACGCGGACCCGGTATCCACGTCTTGATTGTTCTCCATAAACGTTTTAACCTTGGCGACTATTTTAGTGGCAGTACTCTTGTTCCAACTCAGCCTTATGGCCGGGCCCTTCCAGCTAAACTGAAGCACCTTATCGTCTGAAATATGCAACTTAAACGCACCGCTAAGGGCCGCAATAGTGTGCTCTGGAATTCCGCCGGGCAGGACGACGACGTCACCATCCTCATCTATCCCCTCTATTAGCAGGAGGTCGCCTCCAGAGTGCGTCCCGGCTATAACGGCAGTGTCGGCGGCTGTGCCCGTGATGTGTAGTTGAACTTGAATTACGTCATAGGCCACAGGGAGTCGAAGCGTTGCCTTCTCGTTGGTGGCGTCAAACTCAATCTGGTGCCTAAAGGTGTTGCCGGCCATTACTATTCTCCTCGCTTTAACCGTCCAACATGCCTACGTCGTGCCCTGGCAATACGAATGATTTGCCTATCGTACCATGTCGTCAGATTGTAGTCCTTGTCCATTTCAATCGCTGAATCTAAAGCATCATCACCCACGAGCTCAAGCTCTCTAACCATTTGGGCAGCACGCGCAAACTCTTTGCGCTTGTTCATGGTGTTGATAATTGCCTCATACGTTGCCCTCTGGTGCTCATCGGCCCAACCCTCTCCGTTTTGATGCGCCTGCTCTTCAACAAGTGAAAACACGTCCTTGAATCCGGTCCAGTCGTCAGCACCAAACGCGGCCTTTTTGGCCCTTAAAATCAACGCCTTGCGCCGCTTAGAGTCGCTTTTGAGCTGCACTTGTTTTCTTTGTATGTCGTACGCGGTGTCTCGTCCGAGGGTTTTGTATATTTGCCTTCGGGCCCCAAAGCGTTGAATCATGTTTTCCAAAGTGTAGTGCCGGGCGGCTTCAGACTCGGCCACCTCTTTGTCCAGCGCCTGGGGCGTCACCTCGGGCATTATGCGCCCCTGGTCCCGAGCCTGTTTGCGCGCAACGGCATAGAGGTCTTGGAGTGCCACCCGCAATTCGGCCGGCGTAGAGGCATACCGCTCCTTGTTTTTTGCATACCGCTTCTTCAGCGCTTTGATTTGGTCTAGCGCGCTGCCGCCGCCAGTTCTTCTGCCCGCCTTTTCGTGCTCCTCAAACTGTTGTTCACTGCGGAGCAGTGGGTCGAACTCCTTGAGGTCCACACCCAGGCCAACTGCCAAAAAGGCTTGCCATGGCTTTTCGTCAATGCCGCGACCGTAGCGAGGGCGGCCGAGTTCATCTGGTCCCCAGAACCTGAAGCCACTGTCACTAATGCGTTGCCAGGCGTAGCCACCGGGTGCGTAGCTAGGGCTAACCGTTTGCCAGAAGTGGTCCCACATCTTGCCGCCCCACTTCCATTTTTGTGGATCGTCTTCTGGGAGTTTTGTGTGGAAGTACGGGTGCTCATCCATGACGCCATACAAAAAGACAGAGAACATCGGGTGCTCACTACCCCCAACTCGTTGCAGCCACTGCCCCGTGGACTCGTCTTTTTGCCTAAGCAGGCGCCCGCCAATTCCATACTTCAGGGCGTTGAAATAGTTCTCGGCCCCGTCTGAAGACTCCGCGAGCTCAGGAAAGAACTGCCGCACCATCGCCATTTTGTTTTCAGCGTAGTCGGGGAGCTCTTCCTTCATGGCTTTCGCGCGCTCCTCTGTCATGTTTGATTTGCGAAAGTTGATGTCGGTCATTGACTCATACATCTGCATCCACATTCTTGCCTGCAACGGCTTTGCTTTTAGCCACTCAAACATCATGGGGATGGTTGTTGCGTCAAAGGCCAAAAAGGGCTTGCCCAACCAGTGCGTTGAAATAAGCCTCATAAACCCAGCCATTTCTTCATAGCGCGCAAAAGCCCGCCGCCCGAGCTGGGCCGCGTAGGCGTCGTCAAGGAATTGGTAGTAGCCACCCGCCCCCCGGCCAGTGCTAACGCCAAGCTTCGCCTCGCCCTCATAGGCTTGCTTTAGAAACTTTATCCGCCCCTGCTTTATTAGGTTGGCGCGCTTGGCTTTGCCCATGTAGCGCCCCGTCTTTAGGAGAAACAGCGAGAATCTAAAGAAGTCGTCGCCAGCGCTGTAGGCCAGGCCCGGAAGGTCGTAGTTAAGTTGTTTGAAGGCCTTGCCAGCGCCTTTCCAGTTGCCGGTGACTGTCGATTTAAACATTTCGCCGCCAATGCGGATACCCTCTTTGCCCCTGTTGATGGCGCCAAACATCATGTGGCCAAACGCCTGCTGGGCGTCGGTGACCATTTCAATTCTATTCAGGGCTCCGGCAGGACTGCCGCCAGAATTGATCCACGCCTGGTAGTGTTTGCTTCGCGCGCCCAAGACAAATTCTTTGCTCGCCATTTGCATGGATCGGAGGGCCCTTGGATCCCAGGGGCTAAGTCCATGCATTGGCCCTAAGAACAGGAGATTGCTCAGGATATTCGTTGCATGCACCGCTGGATTTAAGGCCGTTTTCATGGCTTTCCAATAACTCAAAGCCTTGACCAGGGGGTGGGATGTTTGCTTCTGCATAATGCCCATCCCCTTGAAGTCCCAGTAAATGTCAGGGTGCAGATAAAACTTGTCAGGCAGCTCGGTTCCGAACTTACGAAGGTCTGTGCCGGCAATCGTTGAGTTGTTTACCTCGTACCAGCCCTGCTTTTTAACGCGAGAAAACATCGTGTTGTCTTCGCTCATACGCTTCCACATTCGCGCAGTAGCAATGTCACGCTTTTGATTCATCATGCCGTTCATGACGAGGTCTTGGAGCTCGCCACTCATGCCGTACTGCCCAATGCGATCCTCAATGGAAATACCAGACTCCGGGTCACCCAACTTTCGCTTGCGCTCTGCGGCGCCCTTCAGACCCTCAAACGTCTGGTGCCCGTAAAGATTTGTCTCAACAGTCTGAAAGGTTCGCAGCTCTTCGGACAACCAGGTGTCCCACTCTTTGTCAAAAGCCTTTTTCTGGCGCTTGGTCATCTGCTTGTAGTTTCTCAACACCTTTTGGTCGACTATCTTTTCCTCAAGGCGCTTTTTGGTGGCTGCGCGCCTCCCTTCGCTTGAGTACCAGTTGCTCGCCCAGATTTCGTACAAGTTGTCTGTGTTGCGGAGCAGCTTCATTTGAAGCGACTGAAGGGTCAGCTCCTTAGATAGGTCAACCGCCATGTCATACTTGTTTGCTATACGCACCCACGACTCATAGCCTTCAGCGTTTGGCGCCCCCTCTCGAACCGCAAAACGAGAGCCAGATGGTGCGTGGGCGTCCCGAGTTACGTTTGCCACAACCTCAGCATGCTCATAATGCAAGGCGTCAAACACCGTTTTTTGGCGGGCCTTCATCTGTTTTGGCCTCAAGTCTCTAACCCGCAAAACCTCACCGGCCTCGAGGACCAGCCTTTCCGGGTCCAGCCGCGCGTTTTTTACGCTGTTTTGGAGCTCTGAGATTTCAGCCCGCAGCCCCTTGTTTGCCGCGCGAATAACACCGTCAATGTGACTTAGTTTTTGACCAACAGACCAGTCAAGGTCTTTGTACTTTCGCATCAGGTGGATGTTCAATACCGAGCCCCTGCTGGTGGCAGACTCCATAATTGCACGCAGGAGGTCTTGCTTTTGAAAGACAAAGGACCGAGGCAGATGATGCCAAAAATCAGCGCCATGCTCTGTGATTAGCATTTCAATTTGCTTTGTGGCCTTTTCGGCGGTGGCAAATGCGTCTGGAACCTTTGACGTAGCCTCAACAACAAAAGCATCGGTTGAGCCGGCCAGGTTTCTTCTGACAAGGTCAAGCTTGTTATCTCGAACGATTTCCTGCTTGATGCGCCACTTTGGTTTTAGTGTTGTGGCGTACCTTGCGGCAATGGAGTCCAGGGTGTCACCCGCAGCAATCTGGTAGACGTCGTACTCTGACACCTCCTTCAGGTATTGCTGGGCCCGGAACTGAAACTCGGTTACCTCGGCCTCTGCTTCGCGCTGAAGGGCCCGCCTGGCCGCAAGATTCGCGTTGTTGCGGTTCCTCGTCCAGTATCGCTGGGCCATGGTCCACTCGTGTAACCGCTCGCTCTTAAACGGAACAGCCCCCTCGGCCAACCCATAGTTGTCTATCCAGTTATTTCGGTATCGCCACGCTTGCGTGGCTGCGGTGAACGGGTCGGAAAAACGCATGACGTGACCAAAGAAGGCCTCTACTTTTTGCCACATTAAAGCGCGGTCCATCAGCTCCGCAACGTCAGCGGAGACACCCCTGCGCTGCACCTCTGCCCGGCGCCTTGCCCTCTCTAGCTTTGTAACACCCGCGTCTCCGTATTGCGCTTGTCTCGGCAGGCGGGCTGCCGTGGTCTCCGTTTCGACGGCCTGGTAAACATCCTCAAGCGCAGAGCGCGCCCCCGCACCTCGCTTTTCTGCCGCCCGGAGCTCGCTTGCCGCCTTGGAGATTTCTTGCCTGGTGGCCTGCGCGATGTTTTTTGCAGCTCCAATCGCGTCGGCGTTTGCCGCAGCTCGCAAGGCGGCGTTTTCTTCTGCGCCAGCGAGCCCGTTTTTGTGGAGCCGCTTTAGGTCTTTGAGCACGTATCTTGGCTGCGGAGCTGACCAGGGGTTGTGTTGCCCGGCCATTTGCCGCAGGCGCTCAAGGTCGGCAATGTCGCTCGGGGTCCACTTTTGGCCCGTTCGCTTGCCCAGCCTTCTCAGGTCTCTTTCGGTTATTTCACCCCTGGTCAAGCGCTCTCTCATGCGGCGGGGAAGCCTGCCACCAAGCCTTGCGCGCAAGCTGTTCCACTCAATTGTAAACTCAGAAAGCGTCATGTCCCATGGCGCGCGAAAAGCCTGCTGTACAACGAACTCTGGTATCGCGGCTCGGGCCCCGCCAGGAAGCCACTCAGATGTAACGGCTGCTGCCATTTGCGGAATACCCCCAGCCTCTGCCACCGCAAATCCCGGAGCCGCAACCGCCGCGCCCTCGTTATAGAAACGAGAGAGCTTGTTTTCAAAGACCTTCAGCCCCTCTACTGCGCCCTGGTCCTGCAAAACGCGCCGGATTCGCTCTCTAAACCGCCATGCCACTTCGTTGGGTATTGAGTCGAAGGCGGCGTTGATGCGGGACTCCAGTGTTTTTATTTGTTGCAGTGAGGCGCTGCTGGCCCGCCCCGCCGCCTGCGCTTCCGCTGCCTCGGCCATGAGTTTGTCGAGTTCGGCCATTGGGGCAACAAGCCCCTTTAGCTTGTTGACAAGCGCTGCCTTTGGCTCGCCATCCAGCTTCATCCACTTGCTGAGTTGCTCGGGGGACATTGTGGTGTTTGGTGGGGGCCGCCAGTTAGGGTTGTTTTTTCTGAGCCACTGCTGGGCGCGCAACACCTCGGCGTCGGCGGCGGCTATTTCTACGTCGAGCTCGGCCATAACCTCAAGGGGGTCACGGTGTCGGCCTTTGTACTTGTGCTTTTGCCCTGCCACAACCTGCTCGCCGGGGGTGAAAAGCTCGGCGACGGCAGGGTCAGCAGCCGCCCGGCGGTGAATGCCCCTTGGCACTAAGCCGCCCTCAATTGCAGACTCAAGGTGAAGGTGCGCCACTTTGTATGTTTGCAGCTTGGTTTGAGCCGCCTTCGTTTGTTCCTCCAGCTCGTGCAGTTCTTTTTTCACCCTCTCTCGTATTTTGGTTCGATCCCACTTGGGCGTCACAGCGCCGGCCGGGTCGCGAGCTGGCACCTGCTTTAGCTCATCCATGCGAGCGAGATTGCGTTCTATTAAGGCCTCAACGCGACCTATCTGGGAGGAGAGCCGCTCACCAACCACGGCGGTCGTCTCGTTGCCATACTCGGCCACGCGGAGCATTCCAGCCCTGTCCAGGCTGCGAGCAACTCTTGCGGCCGAAAGGGCCTTCAGCGGGGCGAGTACTATAAGCGGGTCGGCCACGGTTGCAATCAGCCCCCGGTCAACATAGTTACCCCACCGCATGCTGACTCCCTCATGCAAGTGCTCTCCCACGTGCGCTGAGATGTCTGCCCCGAACTTGCCAATTTCGGCCAGCTTGGCCTCAAACGGGTCTCGCCCGCCAAGGTATCCAACGGCAGAAAATGTCATGGGAACAAGCATAACCAGCCCCTTAACCTCTTCTGCCGTGTTGTCCCAAAACTCTCGCCGGCCAAGGGATAGGATTGGGTTAAATCTTGTAGCCTCCCTGGTGGACTCAGCCATGGGCCTTGCCCACGGGTTTAAGTACTGAAGAAGGCTTCGCCCCTCGAGCTCCTCCCAGTGCCCCTGCTCATCACTTGCAATGGCGCGATAGCTCTCGCCCCGGATAAAAGACCGCTCAATTGCATAATCCGCAACGGAGCCCCAGTCCATTCGGACGTCACCGGTGAGCGCGCCAGCTGGCAAAGCGTTGAAAACAGCATCTGAAACATCGGGAAGTCGTGAAACAATGTTGTACACCACGGGGAGACTGCCGCCCTCGGCAGGCAATGCGGACTGTAGGTTGTGGCCCCACTGTGAAATAAACTCACTGTCAACAGCATCGCCAAACTTAGCAATAACCTTGCCCGTAAACGCCATCTTGGCAAACACGGCGCCCGTGATAAGCCTGCCCGTCCAGTCAAAGGGGTCTTCCAAAAAGGACGGCGAGTCAACAACCCGCTGAAGCTTGCGGGCCTTCATTTCATCAACCGTCATGTCTTGGAGAGGAACCCCCGCAACCTCTTGGCGAACTATTACGGGCTTACCGCCCCGCCCGCGCATGGCGCCGGATCGTCCCTCGTCCCACCCTTGAACCACGTCGCCGTAGTTGTATGGGTCGGTGGAAACCGTCACCGTTCTAGCCGGCCTCATCTCCGGGCGGCCCGTCTTGTAGAGAATCCGCTGCTTGAACGCGGCCCAGCTCTCATCCTCTTTTTTCTGCCAGTCCTTTATTTCGTCCCAGCGTATGGTGCGGTCTTCTTGGCCTGGGATTGAAAGCGTCCACCACTGCTGGCCGCTTCCATACGAGCGCGCGCCATATACACCTTTTTGAGGAGTAACCGCCGGCATCCACTTGGCCTTTTCGGCAAAGGTGTCTTCTCCGGGCTCCAGCTTTGAGGCCTCGGCAATCGCTTGGTTGGTCATATACCAGGGCCGGTACCAATCGGCTGTTTTTTCAAAGCCCGGCGGCTCGCCCTCCTTGCCGCCAAACAGCGCTCTCTGTAGTGCCGGTTCACCGCCAAGGGCTTCTTCAAGGGCAGATATGGCTGGCCGTGGGGGTTCGGTAAGGGCCTGCTCGCCAAGCATTCTCTCGGAGAAAGCGTCAAGCCCCGGAGGTCGGTCTATTTCCTGCTCGTAGTCAAGGCGGGTTTTTTTACGCCGTCCGCTGCGATAGCGCTTTTTAGGTACGTCATAAACGGAAAGGTCCAGGTCAAAGTCCTGGGTTGACCCTTCGCCGCCAAAGTCGCCGGTTGACCAGCCGCTACGCCTTCGCGCCATGGTTAATTCATGAGCCCGCGCGTTCTTAGCTCGTTTCTGTATGCACGAGAACGCTGGCTGCTATAGGCCTGCTTGAGTTCATTAAACGCTTTGAGCATTTCCTCTTGCCAATCGGCAGTGCCGCGAAGTTCTGCCCTAAACTCCCGTTTCTTCCGGGCAATGTAGCTTTTGTCGCGAGGGTCAAACGTGAAGGTACGGGCTATCCATTGGGATATTTGATTTTTCGTCATCCCCTGATTCGTCATCTCTTGGATTCTCGCCTTCATGGAATTAATTATCCGGTTAACCCCTTCCATGCGGCCCTCGACCCGTGCTTTCATATTAAATCTTGCGTCGGCCTGTTGCTGGGCCCAGGTCTTTAATTTGTGCTCCGCATAGCCTGCCGTTATGCCACCAACGCTTGAATACGCTTGGCCCGCGCGGCTCGCCGCCGCCGCTAGGCCTTCTGCGTTAGCAATTTCACCCGCCTCTGCTATCTTCGCCTCGCGGGTGGTTTGAGCTCCGGCAACTGTCGTGGCCGCAGCAACCTCTCCCACCCCAGGCTTCCCGTAGACCGCGCCCGCGCCCTGCCTTCCAGCAATCTCCTCGAGCAGCCCTGTCCAACTGACGGTTATGTCGTGGTAGACCGCAATTGGGTCGCCCTTATAGCCCTTGTCCAGCCAGTACTTTTGCAGCACTGCTTGGCGTTTGGGGTTTGTAACCATCACCCCTTCTGAGTTTTTTATCTGCGGCGGAAGTTCGGAAAGAAGGATGGATACTTTCCGCGCGTCCTTTTGGGTTTTTCTGTATGTTTCTAGAAGCTGCCTGTCTTTGGCGGTGGCCCTGTTTTTGAGTGCCGCTTCGTTTGCTTTATACTTTTTATTCTGCCGATCCATTCTATGGAGGGCCCATGTGGCGCGTGGTTTTCCTAGTATCTCACCATACTTTCCGCGCTTGGTTCTTCGTTTGCGGGGCGCTTTCTGCTTCCTCTTTGTTTCTGGGCCAATTATTTTGTAAGTGGCGCCTGTTCGCCGCACCTCTTCTGGGTCACCGCTAATAGTCTCAAACCTTTGTCCGGTTGCTTTCAGCGCTCTTCTGCCAGCGCGGCTCCCTTTTAGAGCGACAAGGGCCCGCGACATCTCGGTCACCATCTCTTGAGCCTGCTTCATGGTCACAAAGTTAGCTTCAGCAATAAGCCGCTTGCGCTTTTGGTTGCCGTCCTCCTCTTGTTTTATCGCCCCAAGTATAGCGGCTCTCGGCTTTGTTCCCGGCTTTGGTTCTTTTGGCGCATCATCCACGCCCTTTAGCTTGATGGTGTTTGGGTCTTGGCCTGCGCGAATGGCTCGCTTGATGCGCAGCATATTTTCTGCGTCTTCAAGCTGCTGCGTTGTTATGTCAAGCTTCTTGAGGTTCAGCGGTCGGGTTTTTACTAGTTGCTCTTCTGCCGCCCGAGCTCGCCCCTCTCCGGTAATCTGCCGCTCCCTCGCGAGGGTTTCATCAATACCAAAGGCTTGGTTTTGGCCCAACAGGTGCCTGAGAGCCCACTGCTGCTGTTGTTGGGCGCCGCGCTGCCTGGTGTCTTCCCGCTCCTGTTGACCTCGCAGGAGTTGGAGCTGAAGCTGGTGCTCTCGTTGTTTAGCCGCCTCTCTCGTACGCCGTCTGCTTTCTGCAATTGGGCTATGTAGTTTTATCTCGGGCATGCTTGCTCCTATGTGGCATATGCCGCAACGTCGCCCCCGGCCTCATACTGCTTGCCTGTGTAGGGGTTGGGGGCTTGATACTTCTGCTTGTCATCATCGCTGCCGTGCTCTATGCAGCAAAACGCATTGAATGGGTTCCAGCACGAGCCGCACATCTTGGTTGCTTTTGCCTCGCTGTGCTTGTGCTTGTCATAAATTTCGGCTTTTGTTGGTATGCCCCACGCGAGCCCACCCTCGTGGTCAATGCGAAAACCCTCAAATATGCCCATCACGCAACGGAGGCTTTCAGCGTCCGTAAACTCCTGGCAGGCTTGAACGGCCGCAAAATATTCATCTGCATAGTCGCCAAGGCCTTCAGCGTCCATGTACTCCATCATCACATCCAGGCCCTGCATTGCCGCGTTAAACGCAGCTGTCGTGGCTTGGATTTCCAGCTGCTTTCGCTGCGCCCAGAGGCCCGTCTTTTGGCTTAGAATTTGTAGCTGCGCTTGCCACTTCGTCTGCTTGTTTTTGACAATCATGTCACTTATGGCGGCTGACATCTCGGACATGTGAGCGGTTTCTAGTTGCATTAACCGCCTGGCACCCATCCCGGTTTGCCAAAGCCCAGTCCCCGACATCTGACCACCCGCCAAATACTGCTGCTCCGCAAGCTTGCGCCGCATGTGGTTCACGTATGCGTCGATGCTTTTATAAAACGACGTGTCGTCGGCTATCTCCGCAGTCATGGCGTCGAGCTCTTGATCCAGCAGCTCGTCCTCTGTCATTTCGACCTGCTGCCAACCCCCGCCCTCACCCTGGGCCCACTTCCAGCCGGGCTTTGTTGGCAACTCACCTTCGCGGTGGAGGGCTCCGTACTCATCCTGCGTAAGGTGTGTGTGCCCCTTCGACAGCTTATCCTTTGCGCTGGCCAGCAAAAAGGGGTGTCGCTTCTCATACCAGGCCTGGTGAAGGCCTTCTGGAGCCTCCCAGCCCATCTCCTCAAGTTTCTTCAACACGGCTAGCTGGTCTTTAGAGAGGTCTTTGCCTTGCTCCATGTCCAGCAAGGCCTGCATGGCCGCAGCGTATGCCGCTGCTGCGAGTGGCCCCCCCTTTTCTTCTATGAGTGTTTTCAGGCTTTCTTTTGCTTCATCCCATACGGTTCCACCCTCTTCATCTGTGGGCTCCTCACCCTCTTCATCTGTGGGCTCCTCACCCTCTTCACCCGTGGGCTCCTCACCCTCTGCCGGCGGCTCGTCTTCTGGCGGGCTCGGGGTCTCGGAATAAAGCGGCGCGTACTCAGAACCTGGGAG
>Ga0208030_1000236_pt1 | contig 40803 bp, 55 predicted proteins | sample MalvirDeepMed_M9_FD_184246 | JGI IMG/M metagenome (GOLD analysis project Ga0208030, IMG submission 184246) | Marine viral communities from the Global Malaspina Expedition - Malaspina viral metaG DeepMed_M9 (SPAdes) (version 2) | ecosystem: Environmental > Aquatic > Marine > Oceanic | place...
TGATTCATCCAGCACTGGGAAGGTTCCACCGCCAGCCGCCGCCGCCGCCGCCTTCTTGAGCATGAATGGATGTACGCCGCCGAATGACATTTTAACCGAAGTCCTTTAGTAACACCGCGTGGATTTTGTCCACAGCAGCCACATAGTAAACAAGGTTATCAACGTACCCTGTGGTGGTGCTTAAAGTTGGTGCGGTTTGAGCCTCAAACAACCACTCGGTTCCATATGTCATTGTGCCGCCAGTTGACCCCTGCGTAATAACGATGCACCCGCTCTGCCCCGGAACCGGATCAGGTGTGCCGGGGTTTTCAAGCGTTGTGTCATGGTCAAGCGTCAGGCTGAAGTCATTCGACGCATCAAAGTCAGGTGTGATACTTACTGAACTGGTTAGTACATCAACCTCCCCGTTACTGGATTTCTTGACGGTGACGCGGCCAGTGTTGTCGATGGTCATGCGGGTAGCAGCATCAGCAGCCCCTCTTGTCCAGAACTCTAAATCACCATAGTTGTTGTCATGGTCTACTGTTTTTGCGCCGATTATTGCCGACACACCCCCACCTACCGTATCGTTAAAAAAGATTCTGGAATAATTTCCAACGGTTGCATTCGTATTGGTAAGCTCCAATTGAGAATATCCACTAGCTATGCCTGTGTTTGCGTCAGCTAACTCTACGGCCAACCTGTTGCCTGATCCAGTCGTGCCGATGCCGACGTTGCCGTTGCCGGAGGAGCCAACATATAATCGATCAGTACCTCCCGTTCTTACTTTCCATGTATCAGCACCAAAATGCATGAATGTATTATGGTCTCCGTTATGATAGATATGTGTATCTACGCCAATATCACCAGCAACATCCAGGGCGAAGTCTGGTGCAGGCGTCCCGATACCGACATTGCCGCTGTCCAAAATGGTTATCTCACCGAAATCTGGAGCATCTCCGATAGTTATCGTATCGTCGTCGTCAACCGACAGTAAGTTGCGCCTAGTTCCACCGGCTGTGAAAGACTGGTACGCCATTAAATTATCAATCGCAATGTGGCCCAATGCGACTTGAAGTTTAGTAGCAATACTACTGCTGATCCCTATCCCGACGTTGCCGGAGGAGTCTATGCGTACTTGTTCAGAGTTATTTGTCCTAAAAGACATATAATCTCCAGCATTGTTGTATTTTATAATTCCTATATTGTCATCATCAGGGTCGCCAAAGGCTAAGTCTATGGCACTTCCGGTCCCTGCAATAAACTGTGTAACATTCGTTCCAGTTAAGTCTTCTACGTGGAGTGCTCCATTGGGGCTCGTCGTGCCGATGCCGACGTTGCCGCCATTGAAATATGAGTCTCCATTTCCTCGTAAATGAATCTTTAGTGCGCCACCGTGCTTTATATTCAACCGCGCCTCTTCGGTGCTGCCTTCCTTCCAGAACTCAAACAGGGTCTGGGCGGCTGACTTATACCTCACTACTTCATCATCACCTAAAAGAACGTCGAGTTTCGCTGTTGGCGCAGCCGCCCCGATGCCGACCAAGCCGTCGCCTTTTATATAAAAGAGATCAGCAGTTCCGCTATTACTCGTTACTTTTAATACCGTGTTAGTTCCGGTGTTCCATCTGGTATCCAACCAAAGCCCATTACTGCTAGTTGAATTTCCGTCATTTTCAATTTTAGCGACAAAATCATCAACGTCTTTTTGAACATGAAGCGTATTAGCTGGCGCAGTTGTCCCGATGCCGAGGCGATTATTGCTGTCATCCCAGAAGAAATTGGAGTTGTCCTGCGCCAGTTGCGTGGATGAATCCACAAACAGGATTGATCCGCTTGTACCGCTGGGGATTGAGCTTCCTATGTCTACTGACGCCGCTGGTGCTGCTTCCCATGCGGGAGCAGACCCAGCCCCAGTCGCCGTTAACAAGTACCCGTCCGTTGAAGCAGCGAGCTTTGCAAGTGTAGTGGTGGTGTCAGCATAAAGTATGTCGCCCACCGTGTAGCTGGTAATGTTTGTGCCGCCCTTCGCCACGCCCAGTGTGCCATTATAGGTGGTGGCGTTGCCCGAACTTGTTACATCGCCCGTCAAATTCGCATTGGTGGTGACGGTTCCCGCTGTCAGGTTTGCTGCTGTTCCAGTCAGGTTTGTTGCCACACCGCTTATTGGAGTGCCGAGTGCTGGAGTTACCAGCGTTGGGCTGGTGGCAAACACCAGTGCGCCGCTTCCCGTTTCGTCTGAAATAACCCCCGCAAGAGCCGAGCTTATCGCTGTCCCTCCATTATCCAACACCTCGGATAACGTATCGGAAGTTCCCACCTGTGCATCCACGTAAGCAGTGGTCGCAACCTTTGTAGAATTGTCAGAGGCAGATTGTGTAGTCGCAAAAACTCCGTCCCCCAGCGAGGACAATGCCACAGTCGCCCCTGAATCAAATGCAACAGCACCATCCGCAGCCTTTACATCTCCAGTGACATCGCCTGTCAGCCCTCCCGCAAAGGCTGTGGAGGTTACAGAGGACAGTCCAGCAATGGTTGTCGCAGTTGCGCCTAGACTGATTGAAGTTGAACCAACTGTGACTGCACTATTTGTCAGGGCAACATCGTCTGCATTAACGGTTATCCCTGTTCCTGCACCAACAGTCACAGTCACATCACCCGATGCGCCACCTCCGGTCAAACCTGCTCCAGCTGTGACTCCTGTAATGTCTCCAGCCGCTGCGGCAACTGCTGCATCAGCGTATGCTGTAGTCGCCAGCGCGGTGCTGGCGTCCAGCGCAGGTTGAGTGTTGGCTTCCGCGTCAGTTAAAGTCTTGTTGGTGAGTTCTTGCGTGCCAGTAAGGGTCGCCACCGTCGAGTCGATGCTCGCCGTGACGGTATTACTCGATCCCACTGTGTCGATGCCCGTGCCGCCAGCCACCGTCAAAGTCTCACTATCCAGATCAATCGCCAGTGCGCCACCTGAATCACCCTGAAAGTCCAAGTCCTGCGCGGTCACGTTCGTGTCAACATAATCCTTTACCGCCGCGCTGGTTGGGAAGGATGTGTCATTATCGCTTGAACCTATCCCCTCACTCTCAGTCACCACCGCACTCGCGGTCATGTCTGAGACGGCCACCTCTGAAATTAAATTGTCTACACTGACCCACTTCGTCGTGCCATCCACCGACCCCGTCGTGTCGTCAACGTCCACCAATGGAACTTTGTCGTCACTCGCAGGTGTCGCGCCTAGCTCCGTCATTTGCGTGATTTTTTTATTCGCCATATTGTTGCCCCCTAATAAGTTAACATTTGCACCCTCTTGACCTGCCCCTGCTGGCGCAGTAGCTTGTCTGCCTCCACCGTCATCACTGCCTCCGCATCTGCATCGGCTGGTGCTGCTAATTCGTTGTTCCCGGTTGCCCGTAGGTAATCCGCGAATGCCCCCCTGATTAAATAGTTGCCAAAGACATAGGGTAACTCCACCAGTGTCCACTTGGACGCCGTCAAGGTTGGTGATTCAGATACGCCCACTGCCTGATTAGCATCATAAAAGTTTCCATTATGGTACACCTGGTCGTCAGCCACATAGGTGCTGGTCGAGGAGTAGTTGTCGCCTGTCAGGAGCGGTCTTTGCTTTCTCCCCTTTATCCACACCTTGTTCACATCCTTGGCAACGTGCGCTCCCAGCCCGGTCAGTTCGTAACTGTACTCCTTGTTGGCGGTAAAGTTGCGCGGGTCTTTGCTGGTCACCGACAGGTACTCACCAATCTTCGTTTCGCCTGTCTGCTCATAGGCTATGTAGCGGTCAAACGGAATCAGTTGTGTCCAATAACTACTTGATGTCGGTGTGATGCTAACGCTTGATGTATGAGCAGCATAACACCAATAGTATTTTCCATCTGTTGTGTATTTAACTGTATCTCCAGACACATAGGCCGTGCTGCTGACCCAATCGTCTCCAGTTGGAGTCTCACTCGCGTCTGCCCACCAATCCTTGTCGGTTGGAGTGTTGGCGGTGTTGGCTGCGGCCATGCTCTGGTAATATTTGTCCTTCGCTGCATAATAAACCTCATCATCCTTCGCATAGGTTGTGCCGCTACTCCACAAGGGGCGGAAGGTGCGCTCCTCGAACAGCAGGGTGTCAGGCCACTCACCTGACTCCCACGCCAACGCCAACCGGGCGTCAGCCAAGTCCCGTATCCGGGTAAATTCATTTGTTGACAGGTTATCCCTGTCCAACCCCGCAAGGTGAGCCACACCGTACAGGACACTGCTAAAGGTAGCCTTCCTCATTACTTGTAGACCTTAACTTTCCGCCCCATCCTGCTTCGGAAGAACCCATCTCCCGTGTAGCCAACCTGTGTCTTTGCCGAGACTGACTTCACCTTGGCTTCAGGGTTGTCCTGCAAGAAACGCTTCACGAACTTCTTGTCGCTCCAGATTCCTTCACCCTCACGCAGCGTCCAGTAGTGGGCTGCTGTCGCTGGGATGCTCGCCCTAATCTCGCCCAAGCCCTCCGTGTGGCGGTACTCGCGCGAAGTATTGTCCTGCGCAATTGCCTTTGATTGCGCAAAGGCATCGTCGCATTGGGACAAGACTCTCTGCCGAAGGACTTCACCTACGCGGTGTCGTATATCCCCCGGCAGAGAGTTGATTGCTTCCTCAAGCATCAGCTAATTTTAGCTGCCCAAGTTGAACTTACCGTGACTCAGCGGATTGTGTACAATCAGCGCAGCCACAGCCTCAATCATCCTGATCGGGCCACCGCCAGCATCTGGCAGTTCCTTGATTTCCGGTAGTTTACCGTACCGAATCTCAATCCCGTCCATGTCCAGAACATATCCGTCAGTCAAAGCTGGCGCGAAATTATCTGGAACCAACCGGACAGTACCGAAGTCGCCCTCGAAAATATCGACGGCGAACGTCACTTTCTTGCCAGATAGTGGCGAGAATGTGCGAACCTGTGTGGCTGGTAGGTCAGTTGCACCAGTCGCGGCGCGAGTACCCGTCATGCGATCCGTGAAGGCTCGCTTGAGCGTGCGTCCCAGAGGCATCATGTAGTTTTTGATGCTTCCGGTTTCCGAGTAGATGCTCGACAACACATCCTGCACCGTAGTGTCAGTGATGTTTGCTGTCGTTGCAGTTGTCTCAATGCTCGCAGTCGGAGTACGGAATGCCTCAGGAACCTGCAACACTGCGCCACCCGCTGTGCTTATCCACTCACCCAACGACTTGGTCAGGTATGGCGTGGAACCGCCAGCATCCAACTGTGCATCTGCACCGGAGTCACCCTCCTGTAACAGATACCTGGTCTCCATATCTCTCTTAATTTCCACAAGTTTTCGTGCAATACCACTGGAAATTTCATCCTTAATTCCAGCAACATTGCTGATCTCAAGGGCGAGTGGAGACACACGGACAACACGGCGATGAATCTGAACGTAGTTGCTCAGAATCGCACGGTTCTCGCCGGGGTTTTCGTAGGCACTGACATCAGTACCGTCAACTGTTCCGGTGGTTACGCTCGCAGCATAGGCATCTGCCTGCCACTGCATGAGTGTGTTCCCCGGTTTTGATCCCTTCTTGGCCGTGCTAACAACTGGACAGTCATGAACATCGACAAGGGCGATTAGGTCAGCCAAATCTTCTCTTTTTCCGATTTGGTCTTTTTCTAGTAATAGAGCCATTAGCTCCTCCCTTCCAAGCTATAAATCTAGCTTGATTATATTTGCCAATTCATCAACCCCTCCTGATTCCTGAAACGCCTGCTTCGCAGAAGCTGAACGAACCGCCTCCGGGTTTACCGGGGCTGGCTGTTCCGCAGATGCTGTCGGCTGCGGTGGTGCTTTCTTCACCCCCTTGGCTTTTTTAGCCTTCGCCTTCGGTGAGGTTTCGCGCACTTCCCGGCCCTTTAAGTAATCACCAACCACAAACTTGTAGTCAGGAAAACGAGCCAAGTCGGGCATCGCCCGAAGCACCTGCATCGCATTCTGGTAGTCGCTGCTGGCCTTGTCCTTCCACCAAGGGAAGGCTTCAAGTGCCTGCGGCTCCAGATGGTCGCGTGCTTGAATGTATCCAAGCTGCTCCGGTAACTGACGCCTTATCGCGCGTGCGGCCTTGCGGCGTATCACCCTGACATCCTCGGCAGTAAACTCCTTGTCACTGCCCTCAACCTCAAGGTACGCCCCTTCCGGGTTGTCCTCTGCCCACTCCAGTGTCTGCTCTGCCCGAAGGAGTTCCTTTTGCACATCCTCAACACTGTTGAGTTCCGCAAAGGGGTTGGCTTCCGTAACCGTGGGGGTGAAGGCTTCTCCACCTTCCCCGGCCTTGGCTTCCGCCTCCTCCAGCTTGCGCCTTAACTCGATTATCTCCGCTTCAGACTCTTCCTTGAGTGCCTTCCGCTTCTTGACTTCCTTGCCAATGCGCTTGTTTACAGACTCCTGAACGTCAGCAGGTAACCCGCTTTCATCCGCGTCTTCCTCTACCTCGTCGGCGGCTGGTTCAGCCTCCGCTTCAGTCGTTTCATTCTGGGAAAGATCGTTGTCTGGTTCCTCTTCAGCACTCACTGAAGGTTCCTCAGACGGTTCACTTTCCTCGCTTTGTTCTTCCGCATCAGTCGGTTGAGGTTCCGGCTGCTCCTCCCTTTCAAGTGTGTCCTTTAGCAAATTAGCCAAGCCCACCTGATCGAGGTCTTCCTGCGGCTCCACGGTTTGGGTAGGGCTGTCCGTTTGCCCTTCAGTTGTATCGGCCATGTTTTTTTAGGGAGTAACAAGTAACTCCGATAGCAGTGTTTAAATTTCACAGGGCAAGGCGGTACACAGAAACGCTCTGCCATTGGTAATTAGACGAGCAGAAGGAACTTGAAACAACCCCTTACCTTGGGGGAGGGTAATGAAAGGTAACGAAAGGTAATGAAAGTGCTATTTTTTGTTTTCTTCTGCCATCTGCCGAAGGTGATCTAGATGGTATTTGAACTCAGAAAGCGCAGCCGCCTTGCCTGCAAGGTAGTGCCGCTGCTCGTTGGTGAGGTCAGGGGAGAGTGCAACTTCGCACTCACTGGTCTGGAAGTTAGCCAGTTGGCCCAGCACTTCCTCCCATAGCTCGTTGCGCCCCTCCCACTGAAAAACTGCCCAGTTGATGTCATCCATAACTTAACCCATTGCCGCTGGTTTCGTGCCAAGTTTTCCTATGGTCTTATTTTGCTGTTGCATGACTCCCATTTGAAGATTTTGCAAAAATCGTTCCATCAAGCCCTTGAACATCTCATTGCCCTCCATCGCCTGCGCCACATTCGGGTTGCTCTGCGCAATCTCCTGCGCCATCTGCAACTTCGTGCCAGCCGTGGGGTCGTTGCTCGCATCCACATAGCTCGCCTCAAATCCCAGCAGCATATTCGCAATGTCCTGCTTTACCCCGTTGTACATCTGCTGGCTCGCAGCCGCCTCATCCACCAACAACTCGTCAGCAGACTCCGGGGCCACCGCCCGCAACGCCGTCTCCACCAGCTTCACCTTGTCAATGCGACCCGCCGCATCCAAGGTCGTGGCAATCGTGCTTATACCCTCCAACTTGGACTTCACCAAATCTGCATCCATCTCTGCCACGTTGAACTTCAAGATGAAATCATACCGATGCGCATCCTGACTTATCGCCTCCGCAGACTGCGCATTGGTAATCCGCATCAACTCGTCCAGCGAATAATACTGCACACACAACCTGAACACCTGACGATACACATCTGTCCACCCACGCAGCCACTGGTTCACCGCCCGCTGCTGCTTCAACTGCGTCACCATCGGCGGGATGAGCTTGTTGGGTCGCCCGAAATACTCGTCAGCCTGCATACGCACCGTCTCCACCACGGTCATCGCCGTAGTCGGTGGACGGCTCGGCGGTTGCAGGAACTGGTAGTCTCCCGGCTTGGTGACAGGCAACTGCACCGCAGGCCCGATCTTGTTAGCCATGCCCAGCCGCTTGCTTACCTGTATCGGCGGCAGTGTCTCAAAGCTCGTAGAATCAAACACACTGTCACGCTGCGCCTTGATCTCCTGCTGCCAAGTGCGCGCAATCTCCGATACCCCGCGACTCTCCGTGACCCGGCGAGCCAGTTGCTCCCTGCGGAACAACACAAAGGGATAAAGATTATGCGCATAATCCAGCATCTCATGCTTCGCGAATACCTGCTCCTCACCATCGTTGCTCCCCAGCATCGGGCAGAAAACAGTGTAGAAGATTCCCGGCACACCATTGGAATCCAGTTGGCGCGTGTATGCCCATACTATTTCAACCAGGTTGTCCCTGCGCTCTACCACGTTGTCAGCCAAGGCACTCAAGACCCTGCTCACATCGCTCAAGCCAGCACTCTTGCCAGCCGTGTGCAGTGCCTGATCCACGAAGTTGGAGTCCCAACCCTCGTCTGTCACGCGGCTGCGTAACTCCACCTCGCTCATAAACTGCCTGCGGAACACCACCCTTGCACGCTGCAAGTCTATTGTCTCTGGCGGGAACAGCACATCGTCATAAGGCTTCAACGCCACAACGGCAGGGGCGTTACGGCACAGGTACGGTACAGGAAACTCTGCCGCCCCAGTCTCGCGCAGGCTCTTGACCACCTTGCGAGCCGCACGCTTCTTCATCCCCGGCACATAGTCCATCACCACCTGCGCCACCTCACCCTCCTGCTGCGGGTCGTTAATCATCTCTGGCAGGGACGCCAACAGGCTGTCCGGTGGAGCCTGCTGGCTCATAGCCATGACCTCGTCCAGACCCAATGCCTGCGTCTTCAACGCACTCTGCTGATCCCAGCCAACAAACACCGCGCTCCAGCCATACGCCATCATGTACTGCGCCAACATCTCGCTCTCACTGCCAAGCTGGTTGTACAGGCTGTTCTTCACCCAGTTCATCAGGGTCGTGGCCGCGCCCGCAGCTTCCAAGTCTCCCAACTCAGTGCCGCTCACAGTCAACTGCGCCCTAGAACTGGCTGTGGAAAACATATCCACACAGTCGTTGATGATGGAGTCCACCAGCGGGATGCGCGTGTCCGATGCACCATCCCACGGGAAGGCAGGCTGGCCCTCTGGCAGATTCTCATCATGCTTCTTGCCATCGTCAGACTGCCCTGTCCAACGCATATACCGAGCCTTGTCAGCAGCACTGGTGCGCTCAACCGTGAACCCATCCTCCATGCTGCGCCGAAACTCCTTAATCAATTCAGGCACATCAGGTTGCCCCGTGTGCGTTGCCAATATGTCAGTGTTTTCCATTTTGTTGTTTCTCCCCGTTTAATCCCAAATGCTCCAGCAGGTCATCACGGTAAAACCTGTGAGTGCTGCCACCCAACATTGTATAGACGCGCACAACGCCCTCTACCCGCAGTCTATCCAAATACTTTGTACTCATCCCTGTCAACTTGGACGCTTGTGCGCGGGTTAATAATGGAGGAAAGTCTGCGGCCATCAGTAACTTCCCCCACCCACCCCAGCAAAGCTGGTGTCCATTACATACTCTGGCCTGAATAACATCAAGTACCTTAAACTATCTATCATGTCCTTATAGGCGTTCTTGCCGCCACCAGCAGGGGTAGCCTCCTTCATGCAGTCAATCAGGTTGCCACACTCACTGCTTATATACAGCTTTGGCTCGTTCACCACGCTCAACTTTGTCTCCGTGTCGTAACTCAAGGCATCGTTGATCAGCGAGATCCCCTGCTCAATGTGAACACCACTCGCCTGCTCAAATTCCATGTCAAGCTCGTCAGCAATCATCTCCACCAAGGATGCCCCACCCTTGATAGACGCTGGTGTGCCACCAGAACGCGGGTCAATCAGCCTCCAGTAAATCTCTTCATCACCCTCAAGCCTGCGAAACTCACTGATGAAATCCGCTGGCCCCCAACCCTGACCATTCTGCGCAGGCCCAGCTACCCCGCCAGCCTTGTCTCCGGGCAAGGCCCACTCACCATAATCCATGCGGTTGGGGAACTCCCGGTACACATACATCCGCCCTGACTGGTCAACCCGAAGCCATAACGTAGCCCATAACCTAGCCCCAGCAGGGTCTGTCACCATGTAGTTCGTGCCAGATTCAGGGATGTCTTCAGGGTCAATAATGTGCGCCTTACTAAACTTCGGGAAGTAGTTGCCCGTGGTCTTCTCACACCACCCATAAAACCTTACCTTCTTCTGGATGCTGCTCTCCTTCTCCAAAGCCTTCTCCATCGTGTCCTGCGGCTGGAACGCATTCTGGTCTGTGTGGAACCATATCACCGCACTGTCATCACGGATGCACTCAGCCACATAAGGCATATACCCCGGCTGAACCCCAGTCACATGAACCTTGTCAGGCTCATTCAACATCCTCGCCTCCCTAACCTTCTTGAAATGACAACCACTCTGGAACGCAGCGAGCGTGTTAGTCCAGCCAGTGATCGGCGTGGCAGTTATAAGCATCTTGCCACGCCGAGTCACCAACCTGAACGCTGCTGTCTCAACCCAACTGTAAGGAACTAACTCATCGAACCAAATCAAATCCGCTTCCATACCTTCCAAGATGTCCGGTTGCTGGCTGTAATGATTGAACCAACACTGACTGCCATTCGGCAATATAAACGTAGACTCACTGAAACCGTTCTTGACCGAGTAGCTCACGTTAATCGTCTTGGTCTTCTTGGGCTTCTTCCACTGACTCGGTAACATATTATACACCGCAGGCTGCTGGTCACGGATGCTGCTCTGACTCGTCATGCTAAATGCCACCACCCGCATCCCCTTGTTCTCCACCATCAACCTCACCAAATACTTGCTCGCAAACATCGTCTTGCCACTACGATTACCACCACTCACCAGCAGGCGGTCATACTTCTCCAGCAAGCTGTCTGCCAGTTCCCAATGCTTCAACCTGCCACTTGGATGACATGGATGCATCCCTATCCCGCGACTGTACGGCTCCTTCACAGCCATCTCGATGGCAACCTCACGATCCTGCAAGTCCTTCAAGACCTTCTCCTTGCCACGCTCCTTGACCTGCTCCAGACACTCCTCACGGGTTGGTGCTACCCAGAACGGGTGGGGGGTTGGTGCGCGATATTCCACTACAAAATTCTCCGTATCCTCTCAAGTGCCACCGCAGGCTTGATGTCCTTCACAACACACAGGTTCTTCACCTCTTCAATCTGCTCCTCTAATGTCAGCACATACACCATCATGTCCAAGGTTTCCTCTACCAAGTTGCCCAGCATCTTCTTGCGCCACAGGTTCCCACCATGCTCAGATTGCCCAGCCCGATACTTGGCGTCCATCAACTGGCTGGCACGCTCCTTTATGCGCTCCAGATGCTTCTCGCGCATCGGCGTCATAGGCTCACTCATCGCGTGTCTCCATCATCACATCCGCCAACTCATAACATCGCATGGCTAATAACTCATCATCCACCGGGAACTCCATCTTCGAGCCAGCCAAGATGCCCTGCATCGCCATGCCAGCAAACCAGTCTCGCAAGTCCCTCTTACGCGCCTGATCCTCATCATCAAAGGTCATCGGTCTTGACATAACCCTTGCGCCTTGGTCGCCTAGCCTCCACCCAGCCGGGGCCGTCCTTGCGAATCACCACCGCCATCCCGTTCACATACAGGCTCTGGTTCCTGATACGCACCAAAATCTCCTTGCCCTCAAACTCTGCCTTGATAAGGCGCGGGTTGCGCACCTTCGCCCATGTCACCTTCGCCACAAACATGGTGGGGCCGTCCACTCGCACCTCGTTCACCAGCCCCAACAGGGCGTGGAGCTTCTCCAACCCCGTGTCCGTGTAGCCTATGGCCCTGCCATTGGTGTCCCAGTCCTCACCTTTCTTCATCTCTGCCCGGTGCTGGGACAACTCCTTCCGCGGTAAGTGCAGGGAAGTGGCTAGGTCGCGCTCTAATGTCAGTTCTGCCATTTTGTCAAAATTTTGTAGCTACCCTAATGCATATATACAGTCCGGTCGCACAAATTTGCAGCCCCCCCCTCCCCCTTCGAGCCAGGTTTTTGCCGCTTTTCCATTCGCACAACATCTATTATATTCAATTGGATTTGCTTTCCCCAATGTCTATCACATTTGCCTCTTTTGCCTGCTCTATTATGCTTGTTTGTTCCCTGTTTTCTAGCCAGCCGCCAAGCTCTGCGCCGATTTCTAGGCGGTGCTCTACTATTTGGGAGGGTTCTGCGCGCAATTGCCCTGCTTTGTCAATTAGTATGCCTACTGAAATGCATTCATCCTTTAGACTGGCATCCTTTGAATCTATCCCGGTATTAATGCGCGCCACTAGTTTGCTTGTGGCATCCATTAGCGTGCGTGCTGTTCGCCGTTTCCAATTCGGCAATTCGTCACGATGTTTTTCACGCAGTGTGAAAACTGATTGCCTGCCCACGCCGTGAGTAACAGCAATTTCATCACATCCTTTACCCGCCTTCAAATCTGCCAGCATGGCCTCTTTTTTTTGCTGTGGAATTCTTGCCATTTTCTTTTTGCCCGGATTATTTTTAAAGTTTTTCTCTGCATTTTTCAAGAGTATTTTAAAGACTGCAAAGGATTTTTGAAAATAATTATTGACAATTAAAGCCAATGCCATTAGGTTCACAGCGCAATGCAAATCACATGGCATAGAAATCTAAACGCCAAGCAGGGAAACGCCTGGTCTTACAATGTAGGCAACGGCGCAACGCAAGCGCAGGTTGTCTACTCAAAAAACACCACAGCCAAACAGCCATCGGGCAAAAAGTTTGACGCTTGTTTGCTCGGCGGCAATCGCGGTGTTTTTGCGTGGTTCAAATGTTCGGCCGTACTTGTGAATGAAAACGCACCACCATTGCCAGCCAATGCCGTGCAAATTAGATTCAATCCCAAGGCTGGGCAAAAGTACTTTCAAACCAATGACGGCACGCGCGTTGATTTTATGCGTGAATCGTGGGGAATGGCGGATGGTACTTGCTGGGCAATTCTTTAAACTGTAGAAAATTTAAACGCGCCTTGCAGGGCGAAACAAAACAGCAATGAAAAAAACATCATTATGAAAACATACACACTACACATTGACGCGGCCCATGCTTGGCTGGAAGTACCCAAGCAGGAATTAGAGATTTACGGAGTGGCTGGAAATATCTCTACCTACTCATATGAAAAGGATGGCACGGCATACCTTGAGGAAGATTGTGACATGGCGGCATTCTGCCGCGCGTTAAACTTCTGTGCTGATAAGTTTTCATTCAAGGAAATTTACCATGGTAATACTGCTCCAATTCGCTACATGGAAAAGTATAACGCGAATTAATCCCATTGTGCAGACACCAGGAAACTGGTGTTTGCCTTGTGTGATTACCACAAAACCTAGCCAATGAAATCCAGTAGGACGCGGCATTGGCTAGGATAAGAACAATACCGCTCGCAGCTATTACTGCGCCTACTGGGGAATTGAGTCTAGGATATGGAAAAGAAAATATCAATACCCAATGTACATTTGACATTGGTTTCCTCTAATAGGAAAACGGGCAAAATCCCGGTTTCCACCACAAGCGCAGAATCCTGCCCATCAGCTTGTCCGTTCAAGCAAAACGGTTGTTATGCTGACGGTGGCCCATTAGCCATGCATTGGGCCAAGGTAACAAAGCGCGAACGCGGCGAAGCTTGGAAAGGTTTTCTCGGTAAGATTGCAAGTTTGCCAACCGGGCAATTCTGGAGACACAACCAGGCTGGAGACTTACCAGGAGTAGACAATAACATTGACGGTAGGTTATTAGCGCAATTATGCGCGGCGAATTCTGGCAAGCGTGGATTTACCTACACACACAAGCCAGTGCTTAAGAATTCAAAAAACCGTAAAGCCATTGCGAAAGCTAATGAGCGTGGATTTACTGTTAACCTTTCCGCCAATACTTTGCCGGAAGCTGACAAGCTTTCCGAATTGGACATTGCGCCGGTTGTGGTTGTGGTTGCGCCGGAATATGGGAGGAAAGTAGAGAAAAACCAATACACAGAAACCTTGCCGGAATACCGGAAGCGCGTTGCGGATCTTCCCAAGCAAACGCCAAAAGGTAAAAGGATTGTAGTTTGCCCGGCGCAAATTAACGACACAAGCTGCGCTGATTGTCAGCTATGCCAGAAGCAACGCGGGATTATTGTTGCGTTTGCTGCCCATGGCACAAGCAAAAGAAAAGCAACAGAGATAGCGAAAGGATAAAAACACTATGTTAAAAGCTCATAAAAACAGGGAATTGTGCGCGGAAATTCACCGCAAGTTTGGCCGCAAGCTTGGTTTGCCGTATTGGCAAAGTTGCGAGCTTGCCAGCGAAATATTGCAAGGTGGATCCACGCGTGAAGCTATGGTTGAAAACTTAACAGAAGCAACAGAAGAAAACGAATAATGAAACATATCTGCGTGCATTGTGGCGAGCAAACCAAGCGTAACACGCGCTTGAGCTTGCCGCTATGCTCGCGGGAATGTGGCCAGGAGTATTTACGCGCAATATTAGGCACGCCCAGGCACGCGGATTTTGTGCCGGTTAGGCTGGAAGATTATCGCGCTATTCCGCGCAGCACAGATTTTTACGCATTAGAGAAAACCTACCACGGAGACTAAACTAATGACCAGAGCCAAACTTATAACCTTGAGGCGTGCGCTTTTAAATTATCGCGAGCTTTTGATCAATGAAGAGCTTGAGGGATTCGGGGAAAACGGTGATTGGACTACCGAAGATTGGAAGCGTGAATTGGAAAACGTAGCGGCACTGCTGGAGGAAATCCAAGTATGAACCAATTCGCGCATGAACCAAGGCATATCCGCGCAAGGTTTGCCGGTTTTTGCTACGAAACGGGCTTGCCAATGCATTGAGCGTGCAGCACGCGACTTTGAACTCAAAGTGCTTAAATCAATCTTAAACCACCATGACAACAAAATAAGCAAAGGAAAAACACTAGTATGAAAAACATTACAGTAAATTATGAAATTGACTCCATGGATTGGAGTTGCGGCATTGATGATCGCGAGAAATGCGTTGACGCATTGGGCGCATGGTTTGACGGGTTGAGCGTAAAAACTCAATTATCAATCTACTACGCGCAAAAGTGTGCCAACGTCTTGCAGGAGCAGGGCGGATTTGATCCATGGAATGACGGTTGCCCAGTTCTTCAGCAAGTTTTTGAGGCACAGGACAGAATCATAAAGAAATATGCGCCGTGGGTTTTTGGGGAAGGCGGCAGCACAGGATTCAACTTCAGCCTATGCACCACAGGAGTTGAGATAGCATGAAAACCGACTACCCATTTTTGGGTCAGGGAAGAAAAAACCTTCCCACGGGCTAGTCACCCGTTTCCTAGCAGGGGTCGGGGGCGCGAGCTTCCGGCCCCTTTCCGGGTGAAAGGTAAAATTATGGACAAAAAGCAAAAGAAACTAGAAAAAGGAATAGACCCAAATGAATAAACACACACGCGACATTGAAAAGGCCGTTGATGAGGCGGCAGATTATAACGTGATCGCCAGCGTAACTAGCTTTGAAGAGATACAAAGAATATATGAGGGATAAAAAAACACTGCCCGGTGAATCGGGGAAACAGCAATGCAAACCTGATCCACGCAACGCCTTGCAGGGCGGGGCAGTGCGAAGAGAATAAACAGAACAGAAAAAAAATAAAGAAAAAAGTTGACATACCCAATAGACTATGGTTTCTTGGAAATAGCAACAGCAATACGGAAGCAGCAATATGAAAAGAGAAACAGCAATCACAGTGGGCGATCATCGCGGCAACAGTCGCATTTGGTTGCAGGGCAAATGGCTTGTTGAGTTTGGATTCACGCGCGGAAAATTCTGGCGCGTGGAATACAACAGCCATGTCACAATCACAACGGCAGATTCTGGCCGAAAGATTTCAGGCAAAGGCGATACGCCAGTGCTGGATATGAATTCAGCCAAACTGTCAGCGATATTCCAGCCGGGGCAGAGTGTACTGGTCACGGCAACACCCAACAAAATCACAATAACCAAGGCAAAATAATGGCTGTAGATTTTTATCACAAAGACTATGAGATCGGCTGTGGCGGCACGGAAACGCCAATCCAGTACGAGGGCAAGACGTACCTGTATGTATGGAGCAAAATAGATAAACGCCACTTCTATTACGTCAAGCCAGATGACCTGTTCATCGAGGACAATGAAGCACCGTGGATCGCGCGTGAAAACATGGCGAAAACAGAGCGTGAACAACGGCAATTGAAAGCCAAGTTTTTAGCCAGCCACAAAAGGCTCACCAATTATTATGACATCATCGAGGGCGGGCATGAGTGTGCCCTTGACGGTTACACGCTGGGCCAAGTGGCGGCAGTTCACACCTATGATGGTGGACTGTACATCACTGAAAGAGGAGAGCCTGACAAGGTTCAAGCGTTAACAAGGGGAGGCGGGAAAAGCTGGGCATATCTGGCAACCGCCCCATTCGAGCTAACACTATGCCGAGACTCATGGAATGCCCCAACGCTGGATGAACTCGAATCCAAACTCTTTGAATTCTGGAAGAGTGAAGTGCGCAGCGAAGATGAGAAAACCTACGCTGACATGATGATGAGTCCCGAAAAGTACAGCCGCGAAGAACTCACTCAATTCCTGCAAGACAATGACCGCAATGGCTGCTACACAGATGAGCTTGCCGAGAGTGAAGGCGCAAACCCGATGACAAAAAAGGAATGCATGAAGCTTGTGAGCGAAATGCTAACGGGGGGGGAATAATTATGCAAACACACACATTCTATTCTGATCCGGGTCATGCTTGGCTTGAAGTTCCGATTAAGGAACTCAAAGCCCTCGGCATTGAGAGAAAAATTTCCAAGTACTCCTACCACAATGAGGGCATGGCTTATCTGGAAGAGGACAAAGACGCAGGCGTATTCCTCGCAGCGAGAAAGCTGGCTGGGGAGCTTGATAACCTGCGATTTAAACACACAGAAAAAGACTCACCGATTCGTGGATATGATCGGTTTATCGAGAGGTAAATTATGAAAAAAATAGCAGCAATAATAATATCGGGCACGATACTAACTCGCGCAGAACCCAAGCCACCAACCACTGACCCGGCACGTAGTCTTCTGGCCGCTGTCCTCGTTCTTGAAGCTGGTGGTGAGATAGATTCCTCTGGGAATTCCAGAAGAGCCATGAGCGCAGTCTGGGAGGTGATCTGGAGGCGCGCAGAACTGCGCAGGAAATCGCTAGTGGGAGTTGTAACCCGGAGAAAACAGTTCTCCTGCCTCAACTCAAGAGAACCAGGACGGGCAATAGCTACGGCCCAACGTCACCCGATGTGGCGGCACGCGCTGGGCATAGTGTCAGCACCACCATTGCACCCGAACGGGAAGCTGTTGACGCTGGGAGCAGAACATTATCACGCCAACTCGGTCAGTCCGTATTGGGCTGATGAAAAGAAGAAGACAGTAACAATCGGCAACCACACCTTCTATAAATTAGGGTACTAATATGGAACGTGACAAGAGAGCAAACGCAACGGAATTTAGTAGGCACTTGGCTGGCAACCACAAAGGCAAATTCATAGGGGTGAGGGAGCTCAGTGACGGCAAGAATTACTTCGTATCGGTTGACTCTGAGGGTAAAATTTATCTCAAGCGAACCAAACTAAAGACATGGGAACAGCTATATCCGCAACACTATAAACTAAAGAAGAATAAGAGAAACAAAAAATGAAATGTCCAAACTGCAATCAAATAATAGAAGTGTTCCAAGCGGCTGGCCGAAAAGGCGGGTCATCGAGGAGCGAAGCGAAACGAAAATCCTCTGCCCTCAACGGCAGGCTGGGCGGCAGGCCCAAGGGATCGAAGAACAAACCTAAACTGGAGGAAACAGCAAATGAAAAACAATAAAGAATACAATGCGGCTGACCAAGCTAAAGAGCTAACCGACTGCTTGGCGTCTAGAGGGCCGCGCGTTGATTGGGTACAAACCAAAAAGAACGTATCAAAACTATGGGTCAAGTGGATTAGGCAGATGGCAGACTACGATGACTATAGCCCCGCTGCACTCGCAATGTTTCACGGAGAAAAGTGCGCGTCATCAATGAAGATGCTCCGCAAGTCAGCAAGGAAATTCCGCGCAGCTAATAAGGAAACAGCATGAGCGACTACCCATATCTAGGTCAGGGCAGAATCAAGCCCAAGACAGCCTGCGCAGAGGAAAGAGTAGGCTCCATCCATGTGGACGCAGGACTCTGCTGGGTGGGCGACCCGTGCTATGTGCTGGGCGACAACGCATCATCCAAGGTCACTGACTGGGGTGAGTTTTGTGGCAAACTGCACGGAGGCGGGGACACTCATAGCAATCCACTGGGTGAAGGAACCGGAATGGCCATCTCAACGGGCTACGGTGACGGTGAATACCCTGTGTATATCCGCAAGAACTCCGAGGGTAGGGTGGCAGAGATACGGATCGTATTCATCAAGGATAAGCAGAAAGGAGGTGAAATATAAATGAGTGAGAAGCTAGACATAAAGCTGAAGAATTCGTTAGAGCGAATTGACAATCGCACCCAGATAGAGTTCACAGTCGAGGTATGTGATCGACTGAACGATGATTCGGCAGAGCCAGTGATGACTCTAGACCATGAAGACTATTCGGACAAGTTAGTCAAGCTGGTGCAGGATGAAACCGTGGAGATTCTGAAGAGAAATGCCAAAGACATCCACGGATTTCTGACCCAAGACAATGGGTCAATGTAGGGGGGTAGTTCAGCCCACCCACCACAGCCTCCTTAACTGGGGGTTTTTTTTTGTTCCGAGATAAAACAGTTTTCGCGGGAACAAATGTCCATGCTCTCCCAAACCTACTTTGGGGGGGCATGGACATTTCTGTGACCAGATACCCCCCTTCCACCGTCTAATAGAAAGGAGGTGTGTTCAAATGGATTGGTACTTTTGGTTTAACTTTGCCCAATGGCTATCAGAATTGCTATCGAATTTAGCGGTATGTGTTGGGGCTTTGGCCTTGGTCGCAATAGCTTTCAAATTCGCTACTAAATCAGCTAAATAGTAAAAACACCACGTTTTAAGATGGTGTATTTTCTGGGGGTTTAAGAGGTATAAGGGTATACGCGCCCCTTTAGGGGCGTATACCTTATACCAAATCCCTGATGACCCTCTGACAGATGGTGTATTGAGTAGAGAAATAGTCTTTATACCTTTAAACTTGGAGGAACTTCTTATCCTCAAGTTCTGATCGTTGGATTATGCCCTTTTCCTCTGCTCGTTTGACTAGTTTCTTGGCAGTTGCTGTGCCACAGCCCAGTTTATCCACTACTTTCTGCCAAGCCTCTGTGTAAGAGAAGGCTCCATCCTCCTTGAACATCCCCTTCAAGTCATCGGCAAAGTATTGCTGCACTCCACCGCCCCTTCCCTTGACCTTCTCGGTATTAATCCAGTCCCCGTGGCGAAAAACAGGGCAGAACCAGTGTAGCCCGAACCTTTCTTGTGGTGGGAAGTTGCGCAGGACAGGTTCAACCACGCAGCATTCACGCTCTGTTTCGTTCTCATCCTCTTGATCGTCCAGATCGGTCATGGTGAGGATGGCATCTGGGTCACGGGCAAGCACGCCACTGCCACTGATGCGGTCAAAGGTCTTGCCCTCTCCCGGCCCACCTTTGCGGTAGTGTGCGCCAATGACTATGCTGATATCGCATTCAACTGAGATGTTCTCCAGTTCATTCATCAATCCGCCCATATCTCCAGCATCATTCTCCGACCTGCTGCCCAGCATCTTGTACAGCGGGTCGAATATGACCATTGAGTAGGTGTGCAGTTCAGTCTGAATCTGCTTGCGCAGTTCTTCCACACCCTTGGCGTGACCACGCAGGTTCCAGACCCCGAAGTTCTCGCCACTAACCTGGTGGTTTGTATAGTCGTTGTAGTGGCTGATGATCATCCGCATTCTCTTCTGCATAGCGAAGGGCTGTAGCTCGAAGTTCAGGTACAGCACCTTGCCCCTGTTGCAAGGCCAACCCCACCACGGTATGCCCTCGGAAACGCACATGGCGAGGTCGAGGAACGCCCAAGTCTTCCGCCCCTTTGATCCACCGCCGATGATGAGCTTACTCCCTTGGTGCAGCACACCATCGATTAGCTGTGGTGGTTCCTTGATGTTACCATCGGCAACGAAGCGGTTGCCCATGACAATTTCGGGCAAAGGCTTGAGGTCGCTGGCTTGCAATTCTAGATGTTCAGACAGCCCGTCTAGCGGGTGGTAGGCATTATCGTTGGAATCCATCGGGTGCGTAAAAAAGTAGTGATTGAAATAGTTTCCCGCGCTTTGCGCTGGGCAGGCGGCAGGGTTGAGATTGAGTAAACATCTTCCCGTCACACCCAAGTTCAACAAGGGTCTGCTTGAGGACAGGGATGGTGCGGGTGGGCGGGTACTCAAACCAGCCATGCAGGGACTTGCCAGCGGTATCGACCACGGCATAGAGGGGTAGGAACTTGTTGAGCCAGCGGAACACAGCCCCTATCTCATCCTTTTCCAACTCATCGGACTCCACCACAAGGTACTTTAATCGCTCGACGTTGCTCTTGGAGCGACGATAGCTCCCCTTGGTGAAGGTGGCAGGGCAGGTAAACGCTCCGGGGCAATTCTCCTCCCTTTCCCAGACCTTCCGCTTGCGGAAATGGGAGGCATGGGAGGGGTCACCACTGTCTGTGACATCCCCTATCCAGACCACATCATCCTCCTCGAACAGTGCTAATAGCCTGCGCCAGTCGTGGGTGGAATCTTCCAGCAGCCTATAGGGTGAGTCTTCAAACATATCGGCTGGATGCCAGCGTTGCTCCATGATTCTGCGCAGCATCTTCTTGGCATTGCCGATGTCCTTGGACTGCTTGGCCTTGGCCTTGGCTCTGGCAGGGCGATCCAGTTTCTCGACAGTACCGTCCTCCTTGCCGATGGCCTGCCGCAGCTTGAAGTTGGCTTCGGCTACGGCTGCGTTGCATGAGTCATGGAAGCAGTGGATGGTTGGTGCGCCTTCTATGAAGACTTGAGTGTCCCTGTCCCTGTCCTTCCCGGTGTGGAGGGCAAAGCCGGGGCAGATGCAGAAGCCTGTCGAGTTGCCTTCCCATTCGATGCGACCCAGCAGTGTCTCGGCAACCTGTTGCGGTGTCATGGCCTGTAGTCCTTTGTCCTCTGCCAGATTTCTGCCACACTCTTGAAGACTGCCCAAGCGTTGCCCTGCTCTGCGAGCTTCCACAGGTGCAGCTTGGGTGCGCTAGGCTCTATGCTGCTGACCATCACGTTGCCTGTGCGGATTGTCTTGTCAGGGAAGTGTGGGCGGATGGCTTGCGCGTAGCTGGCGAGTTGATAGGCATGATCGGGCCATGCTCGCAGTTGCTTGGCAGGCTTTCCGGTAGTCTTGAAGTCGAGGACAAAGATATCGCCGGGATGGTCGTGGAGTTCACACACCAGATCGGCACAGCCGCCGTAGCCTACGTCCTTGTTCACCACCCGCATCTCTGCGAAGTGAATCTTGCCTAGATGCTCATCCTTCCACGCCCGGTAGAGCGGGACGTAGGGTTCCAGTTCCAAATCTTCACCAGGTTCTTCATCATTGTTTATGGCTTCAGCCATGGCGTGCCAGCGTGAGCCGAAGTTCACGGCATGACCGCTGCGTTGGCGGCTGTGTTCGTAGGCGTCCTGCTTGAACTTCTGGCCCAGCAGCCCCTCCTCCACGATATCGTGGCAGAGGTTCTTGCCCTTGGCATTGAGCATCCCAGATTCTTCGAGCATCACAATGGTGGCGATAATGCCGCCCTCGATCATCCATCTGGTGAGGGCTGGCTTGGCTAGGATGTTTAGCATATTCGTTACGCTCGGATATAATGACAGCCCCTTCTCGCGTTGCAGCTTCTTGGCTGTGCGAAGGGTTGTGGGTTTACCCTCCCATTTATGGGCTGGGTCGCCATTAGGTGTGTACCAATGGCTGGATTCTATTTCTTTCAACGGCATAATTTTCTCCTTGGTTTGAAATGAAAGGCACGGCACGGCACGGGCATTATGCGATTAGCCCGTGCAGGGGTAGTATGTTACAAGCTGTGAAAAGCCGCCGCAATCCCCTTGCGTGCCAGTTAATGTTTAGGCGTAGAAGTCAAAGAAGTCATCCGGTAAAAAGGGCTTCTTCTTTTTCTTCTTCCGAAACCGACCCCGTTTCTTTTTTAGGACGGGTCGCCGCTCGGTTTCTCGTCGTCGAAAGGGTCGCCTCTCGGTTTCTCGTCGTCGAAAGGGTCGCCACCACCTTCCACTCCCTTCAGCTTGGTGATCTTCAAGGCATCCAGTCCAGCGTTACGCCCGGTCTGGCCTCGAAATTCCCAGTCATAGGCAGTGAGTTGCACTAGGGCCATTGAGCCATTGCCTACCCGCTCCTGTTCGAGAGGGAAGAGGGTTCCCTTGGGGCTACCATTACGCCCGTCATAGACACGGGGTGGGTAGTTGCTCTTGGCAGTGATCCAGTTTCCCTTGTCAGCCTTGCCCTCCTTCTTGCCATCCCTGACAGTAAGGCCAGCGGCTTCGAGAAGCGTGACTTGTTTCTTGTTGAGATTGACTAGGTCAACCTGGTACTTCCCAGACATCTCAGATTTCTCCGAGAGGTTGGGCCACATTAGTTCAGTGTCTTTCAACTGTACGATTTGTTTTTCCATTATGTTTTCTTTCTGTTGTTGGTGATTTTTAAAATCTCATAAGCCAGTTGGGGAACTATTGAGTTCCCAATTGCCTTGATGCGGGAAGGGCGGTGAGGCCAAGTGGAATACCCATCAGCCACTCGCTGAATTCTCCCGGCAGGTTCCCCCCATAGGTGTGATGGTATGCTCGTCCAAGCAGTGCGTTTTCTGGGACATTCTCCATAGTCCCGGTATCCTTCCAGTCCCGGCTGGTCGGTGTGGGCCACGAACCAAAGTCGTGATCGAATGTGTCTCGCTCCGACACTGCAAGCCGGAAGTATAATCGCTTGGCAGGCGTAGCCATCGGCACAAAGCGCATCGAAAAGATCGTCGAGTCCCATGTTTGCGAAGTCAGGAGTTTCTTCACCAACAACCCAGCGGGGTCGGATGTCTTCAACAACTCGGCACAGTTCCGGCCAGAGGATACGGTCATCTGATTTGTCGCCTCGGTTTCTATTAGCCACGGAGTAGGGTTGGCAGGGTGGGGAGGCTGTGATGAGGTCGATGCGTCCTGTTTTCTTTGCAGTGACTTTTCTGACATCCCCATAGTTTTTGATGTGGGGCCAGTGTCGCTTGAGGACTCTGGAGGGGTAGTCGGCACATTCGGCAAAGCCAACTGTTCGGTATCCTGCCCACTCGCTGGCGATTGCCCATGCTCCGATCCCACTGAAGAGGCAGAGATGTCTTGGTCGTTCATTCAAATTCCCCCCTTACAATCCTGAAGAAATCCACTGCCTCCATAGTGACGTACCACTTGGATTCATCTTCCCGGTGGAAGACACTGGCGATGGTGTTGGGTTTACGATCACGCTCACTCTGCTCCAGAGCAGCACGCAGCTTGGCTCCCATGAACTTCTTGTATCGCTTACACTCAACGTGCAACCAAGGCAGCGAGCCGCAAACGACATCGGCTCCCTCGCACCCACCGAAGCGGGTTTGAGCGAAGCCGAAGCGTTTTGCCGGGTAGCCCTCACCAGTAAACAACTGTGCGAGTTCTCGTTCTCCACGTTTCCCTTTGTCCCTTGACATCTTGCTCATCTTAAAAATTGGTATAGCAGCCAGCACAACCCCGCCAGAAGCAGCAGGTCGATGGCGAGCTTGATGGTCTTTGGTTTCATAACATACAGACAGAGTCGCACTCATCTAAAAAGGACATTTGCCCCCGATCCACATCAGTGGACAGGTCAACCTCTCGCAGTGGCACTAGGTCGGAGTGGAGGTACAGTCCTTCTGACCGAAAGTCCTTGGCTGATGCCCGATTGATTCCATCGCGAATCAGTTCATCGAACTCACAAGCCTCTTCAAATTCTTGAGGCCAATCATTCTTTAGGTAACGCCAGTAGTCGTTGTTGTGATACGGACAGAACGTGCAGGCACTCCTCGGCGGCTTTGGATAGCCATTCCCTTCCATCCATCGGTAGCAATCAGCGCGGGTCATCTCCTTCTCGATGAGGGGCCAGCGATTCGTGACCCACTTATCCAAATTCATCTTCATGCGGGTGCGCTCATCAAAGCTAATCCCTATCCATTGCTCGACATGAGCATCCTTGATGCGTTGCCCCTTCTTGAATCCGAGCAGTTCGCGCATCTTACGCTGGATAGGTTTGACCTTGTACTCTATGGTGCATCCACGCTTGAGTATGCCCTTCTCTCCTTCATGGCTCTTGGTGTAGAAGGGTGGGTTGGCTACCCGGTCACCATCCTTGGCTGACTTGAGTACGTCCTTCCAGATATGACCATTATCCACAGTGATAACCGGGAAAGGCAGCTCCTCCTCCAACCACTCCAAGTGGCTGAGAACGTGATGGGGTTCAGCTTTAGTGTCAGCGAATATACAGTAATCCGGGGCAGGCGTAACCTCCCCCTTCGCAGCCATGAGGGCGAGGCAAGTGGACTGCACTCCAGCACCCAGTGAAAGTATGGTGAGTTCTTTCAAGAGAATATCCAAATTGCTAAAAGTTTCACGATGCCCTCGTTCGTGCGGGGCAGCTTCTCGAACTCCAGCCCCTCTGCAATTTGAACGACTAGTTCATCATCGTTACGGATCGGGTTCTCGTCGCAAGGGAAGAGAGGACACTCCCAGTTATGTGGTGTGAAAGTCTCTGCCGCCTGCATACATGAAGGCTTCACCTCGCAGAACATCCTGCCGATTATCTTCCGGCATTCGTGTGGGCAAATCTGCATTGGCTCTCCTACCTGCTCGGTCAGTATATCTTCGACTATCGTGTTCATTCATCCCCCTCGCATTTCAAGCACACCCACTCCTCCTTATCCTCATCCCATTCCTTGTCGGGCAGGGCCAGCCCGTGTTCTGGGCAGATTGGAGTGTCATGTGTTTCGTTGTCAGACATATCGTATTGATTCATAATCAGTCTCTACCATGGGGGGATGGACAACCGCTGTCCAACGAAGTAAATTGGGGCAGGCAAGTACGCAAGGAGGTTGCCAGTAGATGGCTGAAGGAGCGCACTTGTTCTGCCCCGTTTAAATTCATTTGCCCGTGCCTCCGTGTGCCAGAAGTTTCGCACGGATGTAGCTCGACACACTGCGGCGGTTCCTTTTTGCAGCGGCACGGATTTTTTTAGCTTCCGTTGGTGTACAGTAGAACCCGATAAACTTGCGATGCGTTTCAGCCATCTCCTTGTGGTGGGACAGTAGTTTCTGTGCAGCCTGAATGCAATCAAAAAAGCACAAAGAATGTTTAACACTTGTTCACATCCCAAAAACCCAAAAAGAAAAAGTTATTCACAGAAGTTATAATAGGAAACTTAAACATTTAGATAATGAAACTACCCGAATGAGGGTGATTCTGTAATTTTTAAAAAGGCAGTGTGATATACTATCGAAGTTCGCAGCCGTTGTGGCCGCGAGTTAGCAGAAAGAAAACAGCAATGTTAATGAACAAGAAAGCAGTTCGTGAATTGGCACTGGCACTTGCTGGTGGGAAACGTGATCGGGTCGGCGCAAAGTTCTACGACCACATCGAGGCGAAGCTGCGCGAGGCAGTGTCCGAGCGTGTCAACTTCCATGACAACAAGTGTGGGAGCAGGAGGACGTTAGTCTAGACCCGTTTTATAGATTCACACACCCCCAATGGAATGGCCGTGCCATCCACTGTGGGGTCTTCTCCCTCCCCCTCGTATATTGACGAGGCTACAAGTATGTAGTCCTTCTCCACACGCAGCAGTCTACCAATAGTGACGCAGCGTTGCGGTTTAATTCTTTGCGAGCGTTCATTGATCGCACCCACGATATCGAACCAGGTTACTTGGATAAGTGTATTGAGCTTGGGCAGTCTCATTCAAAGACCTCCCATGCTTCACGCCACTTCTCAAACTTACTCACCCACTGCGGGTAGCGTCCCTTGCCCGGTGGATAGAAGATGCCCTTGCCCGTGGTGAGGACGCCAATGGGCATGACATAGTAGCCAGCATGATGGAACTCTTCATAGTCCTCGTCATAGGGCAGGCGAGCAATCAGCACCTCGATGTGACTGGCGTCATACTTGGTGGCGTTGATTCGGCCATAGGTGAAGGGGATTTTGTATGTGCCATGCTTGGTCTTGCCAGCACTCTTGACTTGAGTTCTGTACAGGGAGCCAGACAAGCCAGTTACGATCAGGTCATACGGCTCGTTATCCCCAACCGGCCATGCTACACCAAGTCCACGGTGCGCTAGTTGGTGGGCGACTGCGAGTTCAGCCGCCACCCCCTTATTCTTATAGTTCAAAAAGTCTACTTATCTAACCCGTTTGTAATCATTCGGGTGCAACAATTTCACCAGTCCCTTGGCGTATTTGTTTCTTTTCTCTGAAAGTTTAATGAGCCGCTTTTGCTTTGCCTCTGCTGACATCTTGGGGTTTTTCTGAACAAACATCATTGCCCTTGTGATTGTGCCGAGATCACTTCGCCCCTCGGTGATGAGCTTGTGCCTTTGTGTTTCTTTCCCCATTAGTTCAGTGGGAGCCATGTAAAACAGAATCTCCATCTTGTTCTTTGCGAAGTAGTCCTTCTGCTCCTTCGTTCCCATGTGCGCCCCAAACTGTTTCATGGCAGCGAGTCTTTGATCCATGAGTTCTGCTCCTCTGTAAAATTCCTGCACCTGTCTATTGGCTGCATAGGGTGACTGTGCGAAGGCGCGGAACAGTGGGCGTTCGCGCAGCATCTTCTTGGGCGGGGTGGGTATGTCAACAATCTGCGAATGCACCAGCGCATAATCAAGTGCGTCTGTGCCGTAACGCCCCAAGCCTGCCAGTATCTTGTGAACGGCATTGTCTATTTTTATTGGGGAGTATCCAGTTTTAGCTCCAAGTAACTTGGCAACCTCGCTGGTGTGTGGCCCCATGCGTAATTCTGCTGGAAGATTCTGTATGCCGTGGCTCTCCAGTAACCTCCCCCTGAAGAAGTCATAGTTCACGGAGTTCTCTATGATTGGCTTGAGGACAGTCGGGGCGTTGTCCCAGTTGACTATGCCCCCCTCCTCCAAGTGTAACCCAACGCTTTCACGCATCTTCTTGGTTGTCACAGTCCTGAGCGGGTCAATTGGCAGTGGGCTGTGACGCTCAAGGTCATCATAAAACTTGGCAATGGCGTTGGGGTCTTTCTTGTAGGCCAAGTCCAGTGCCGCTTCCGGGGCAGTGCCGTAGATTGTGCCGAGCAGGAACGGCTTGGGGAAGCTCACTATAAAGTCATCCATCTCCACGCCAGCCTTTTCTGCCAGCGGCTTCAGGTTCATGTTCCAGAACAAAGCCCTGCGCCAAGGGGGGAGGTCTTGAATCTCCGGGTCATCCTTGCCCAGCCACCATAGGAGAAGACTGGGGGTGGTGACGTACAGCATGGCTTTCAGGTTGGTCTGGACGGGGCGTTCCTTTTGCGCCCTGCCAAACTTACTGATGTCCTGAATCTTGGCGTTATGAAAGGCGGATATGCTGTTGTATACTTTCCCGTAATATCCATGCCTGCCAAAGTTCAGGGTAACATCCTTGGCGGCATTGGCTGCTGCCACATCTGAAAGTCCTGCCTCCTTGGCTCTGCGGAATTCACTGATGCGCGTGGATACCTCCATCAACTCGCTTAACTTCTGGAGACCAGTGAGTGGGTTGCCCCACTTCTTGATTGTTTCCTTAACTTGCGGTTCATTGGAATAATCCTTCAACGTGCGCGTAATGTCCTTGCGATCCCCTGCGAGGAAATCTGCGTAGCGTCCACCTGCCTTAACCCAGTCCCAATACAGCTTATCCTTGCCTAGAGCGGAAAGCATTCCACGGAACCCATCCACCATCGGGATGTAACCGTGCTTGGAGAATATCCCTGCTGTAACCTGATCGCGGAACGGGTTGCGCAGCATAAACTCAGGAGTCAACGTGGCTCCACCTCGTAGAAGTCTGGTCGGGTGGACGAGGAACCCTTGCGCCAGCTTTGAGTTCATAAGGGAAGCGTGGGTACTGTCTGCCATCTGCAAGGCTTTGTAGAGGGAGGCGTCCTCGACCTGATAAAACTCCTGCTTCCCGTTCCTCCAGACCCCGAAGACCTGCTCCCCTGCGCTTGAAGGATTGTAGCTGCGCCAAATCTGAAAGCCGATGTGGTCTTGAACTTCGCCTGTGGCTATCTCTGTCATTTCAGACCCCATGTCCTTGAGGTAACGCTCAATCTCCTCTGGCTTGACCGTGGTGGGCTTCTGCTTGAGGCCAACCTTTTCCGCCACCCTGCCGCCACCGCGAGTGCCTTGAACTGCATCAACAAAAGCCTTTGCCACCCGGTTGCGTTCAGACACATCCCTAAACAGGTAGAGGTTCTTGATGACACTCTCCAGAGGGTTAATGATACGTTGGTCGCCTCCCTTGAAACCCTTCACTGGCTTGCCAAGGTCTACGAAGCCCTTGCCGTGCTTCCCGGTGAACCCGGCTGTCTCCATCACGCGATGCCAAGGCACATAGAACTCGTTTTTCTTCTCCATCGCTCGCCGCTGCTTGGCGTCAATGAACCCCGCCTGCTCGGCCAGCTTCAGTTCGTTGTGCAGAAACTTATGTAGCCTCTCGGCAGACTTCCCGTAGTTTCCCTCAAGGTCTTTGACCACCTCCTTCGCATCTGCCATGTCGATGCCAGTCTTCAGCCCCCGGTTGTTAAGTTCCACGGCTCTCTTGGCAACCAGGTAGGTTGAAAAGTCTTCATGGTTCTTAACATCCTTCAGGACTAGGCGCAGTGATTCGCCCATCTCCTTGCCGTTGTAATCTATCTGCGCCCTCTCCATCGTGTACTCTGCCTTGCCGCGCCAACCGCCTGTGTAGTTTATGGCAAGCTGGTAGGCATCCATATCCGGTGGCAGGTCAATCAGTTGATCCATCGCTCGCCGGATGGGGGCAAGCTCATCCACCCATGCATCCTTGAACAGTTCCCAGCGTTCAGCCATTGTCTTGCCCTCGGCCTTGTGTTCACCGAAGTCGATGACACTCTTGACCTTGGACTTGGCTGGCTGGTTAATGTACTGGCCGACATCCTCGCGAGCCTTGTTGACTATCTTCCAGACCTCCGGGTGTTGGTGTTCCAAGGCTTGCTCAAAATAGTTCAGGAAGTCGGGAGCCTTCGCCATCGCCTGCGCCCGGTCAGTGAGGTAGTGCCTGAAGAACTCGGCTACACCCTCCTTTCTAACTTGATGTTTTGTGTAGGATTCCCTTGAGGTCACCTTGCCAAGATCGAACAACTCATGGTCGTATTTCTTGTAGAAATCACTGGCCTTGGGCTTCATGGGCGCGTCCTTTGCGCCGGGGAAAAGTATGTAGTGCAGGTAATGCCCAACCTCATGGGAGATGGTGGGCAGGTCGTTAATCATGTTGACGCGGATGGTTTCAGCCTTCGGGAAATATACACCCAAGGCTGAACCAGAATATTGCGCCCCGGACTTGACCCGGATGGGTATGTCAAGTGCCTCTGAAAGGTACTGGCGTATCTCCGCAATGCTGATTGGCTCCTTACCGCTGATATCTGGAGCCTTGATCCTGCGCGGCATGGTGGATTCACCCGGAGGCAGACTGGCAAGAGGGGCATCGGCTGCTGGTGGTTTTCCTTCGGCAAGTTTCCGCGCTTCCTTTACCTCTGCGGATTCTGGAACTACAGGTTCCTCCATGAACTCCTCAACACTGCCCTCCCTCTTCTTCTTCAGGTTCCTTGGCCCAGCCTCAAAGCCTTCAGGGTAATTGGCCTCAACCATCTCTGTCAGGTTGCCCCACGCACGCTCGCCCTGCTTGTCTGCCCATGACCCGTCAGGTTGTTCATAGAACTTGTACCCATCCTCGCTCAACCATGTGCGAACGTCCTTCTCGCCCACCTGTTCGACGCCCAGTTCAGACTGTTCAAATGCCCTAATATGTTTGGGAGCTTTTTCTGTAACCTTCGGAGCCGTCTCCGCACCCATTTCCATCTCCACAAAGTCCCTCAGTTGTTCAAGGCTATATTCTTCAGCTTTCTTACCCTTCAGGTGTTTCTGAAGATCGGGGTGTTCGTTTATCCACTCATGGGCAGTCCGTAAAAGTTTGAATTGTAAATCCGCCCCTTCTGGCCCAAGTCCGAATGCTGGCTCCTTTTGGGAGGATTTTAAATGCCCCAGAATTGCTCCCAGTTTAACCTTCGGAGCCGTCTCAATACCCAGCATCCTGTCTGCCTGATCGCCAAGGGTCTTAATCTCCTCGGCAATCCTGATGCCTTCCTCTGACTTCGGGGAAGTCTTCTCCTGCATCCTTTGTAGGTGGTCTATCCTTACAACAGTTTCCCTCAAGGAGAGTTTCGGTTCAGGCTTCTCAAACGGATCAACATTTATATTCTTCAGGTCGCGGGCTTCCGCCTCGGTTAGCGGCACGACTGGTTGCTTCTTCGCCAAGTCCAGCTTGATCTCTATCTGCTTCCCCTCCGGTGTAGTTCTTAAAGCCTTGACCACACTCCAGCGCGCGTTGTTGGGGTCAAGGGCGTTGACGGCATAATCATCAGCCATCTGCCGCACAGCCCTGCGACCTTCTGGGCTGTCGAAGAGTGCCTTTACCCCGCGATTGGCAGCGGCGATTGCAAAGGGTCTGGATGTTGAAAGTTTCGTCTGGGTGAGGCTTGGTTGTCCACGCACAGCGGCAGCTTCCATTGGGCCGAATGCTATGAGTGAACCTATTGAGTGCATTATCATCCACTCACGCTTCTCTGGGGTTGCCCTCAAGTACTCCTGTATATTCATGCCTTCCATGAATACCCCAATTGTCCCAAGGCTGATGGTGCTTTCTATAGCCTTGTGGGCCGTGGCGTGGTTGGCGAGCATGGGAGCTTTTTCACTCAGCTTCGCCATCATGTTGCCAGCCATGTTTCTGCCCCCGGCCCCTACGCTTGGAATAATCGCACCCATTGCACCAGACTTGGCTGCTTCCTTCGGGTCACCAGTCTTGCCATAGGTATCTGCACCCATCACACCACCGTAGGCTATCCAAGGTGGAACGCCTGCCCTCTGGAAGACTGAACCCAGCGCAATCGTCGGCAGGAATTCAGCACCGTGGGCAATGCCACTGGGAAGTGCGCCCAAGCCGCCTTGTTCTGTGGGGATGTCGGCTGGATAACTTGGAAGTGTGCGCTGATATTCCTCTACAAGGGACTTGTCGCCTGACGCTGCCGCCAGACCTCTGGAAAATGGGCCGGGGCGCAGACCATAAGCCTGCCCAGATGCCGGTGTGTGAGCTACTTCACCGCTTTTATAAAACTCCTCAAGATTATCCCAGCCTGCCTGCTCAAGAACCAGCGAGTGCAGGGGATAGTCCTTGCCAGTAACACTCTCAAGTATATCCCTGCCCACAGCACCAGCAAACTGTCCCGCAACCTCTGCGTGCCTTGATATATCAAGAACCCCAAAGCCGTACTGGCCTATTTCAGCAGCAACATCTGCACGTTTCCACCACTTGGCACTGCTTGCTTCGCTTGCTGTCTGTTTCTTGAGCCACTTGTTTGCCTCGTCGAGTGTATAAAAGTCCTGCTCATACTTTTCGTTGGCACGCTCCAGTGCATCCCAATCTGAAGACTCACCGCGCGCAGTGGCTTCCTCGCGCTTGCGTAGGCGGTACGCCTCTATCTGCTCAGTGATTTGTTCATCCGTGAAGTCTTCGGGGAACTCAACCACCCCCACGGTTGGAACTTTGACCTGTTTCGGCATGACTATTTCTTATTGGGATCAAAGTTGGGGTTTAGCAGGGAATCACGCCACTGAATCACCCCGTTCTTCTTCTCCTTCTTGTCCGGGGTTGACTCTGGGGCATCGAGTTCATCTCCCATCAGTAATCTAAACAGCGCAGTCGGATCAGCCCCCTCCTTGATGCTCTTTAGCAGAAACTTACCGGGATTGTTTATGTCTGGAATCCAATGATACTCAATGGGCTTTTTCTTGCCGTCTTCGTCCACATGATTCGCCATCTTTTTGTTGGCGGCGTCTGCCTGTGCCTGTGTAACAGGTATAGCAGCCTTCGGAACCTGAACCACGATCCAGCCCTTTTGTCCCGGTGGCTTGGCGAACAGGTAATTAGGTGCGCCCGGAATACTCATGGTCTTGACCTCGCCATCTTTCATCTGGTCAAGCTCACCCTGAAGTTTTTGAATATCCAGTCCACCCTTCTCCAGTCCCTGCTTTAATGTCTTGCGCCTTAACCTGTTGGCTTTTCTGGCAGTGTCACTGTCTGAATAGCCCTTGATGATTTCATAGGCATTCTGGATTGTTTCTCGGTTGGCAGTCTCCCCGTACTTCTCAATCCAATCGTTCATGTTCTGCTGAACATTGCGTCTGCGCCCTCTTGCCCCCTTCTGAGAAACCTGATCCCTTGCCTGCATCGGCTCAGTCGGTTTACCCGGCATCTGTCCCGGCTGCGGCAGTCCCGGCCTCATCGGCAGTGGTTCAGTCAGTTTACCCGGCATCTCACCCGGTATTGGAGCATACGGCAAAATACCATCATGCCCGGTTTGTAACGGCGCAAAAGCGTCACCCAAAGGATCAAGTGGTCGAGTCAACTTACCCGGTATCTGGCTCCTTGTGGGTGCGAATTCTTTCTCTCTCAAGAATTGTTCTATCTGTTCCTTCTGAAGAAGCATTCGCTCAATTTTTGAAGAATCATTTGGATCTGGTATTTTTAGTTCTTTGTTTATCTCATCAAGATAACCTTCTGCTTCCCTAATCTTCATGGAGTTAACATCCAAGTCTGCTGAGGGAGTGGGGGCAGGCGTGGAGTCTACTCCGGGTAATGGGGGAATCCCCGGCACTTGCTTTTCTCCCTCTAAAACGCGACCAATAAATTTAGTTCTCTCAACCCATTCCCTTAATTCATCCCCGGTTACATTTTGTTTGGTTGGAGAGCCGCTCTGTCCGGTTCCGGGTAGGCTCGGTATTGAACTCCCCCCTTCGCCCGCCTCTTTATCCCAAAGATTTTGACCCAAAAGATGCGCTCCAAGAGTAGCTTCCTTCTGCTTCTCCTCCTCCTTATCCTCATAATACTTGGCGATGCCTGCGCCGATGCTCTTGCCCAGCCCTGCCAAGCCTGCGCGGGTGTTTTCAGCCATCTGCCCTGCCGCCGTCAGGTAGCCTGCCGGGACAGGTGAGATTCTTGTGCCTGTGTATTTGCTATAAGGATTTTCCGCCATCTTATACCTCCTGTATCCTGCTGTTCATCCAGCGGCGTATGAGAGACTTCAGCCTCGGCTTGTTGCGGATGAACCCTGCCCATTGTTCGGAGTACTCATTATACAACGCCTTGAACCAGCGCGGGCCTTTAGTCTCCTTCCATACGAAGAACTCCACCCACTTGGGGTTGTCCTCGCCATATACTTCTCTGGCAACGTGACAGATGCCACCTGCAATGCCGCCCAGTGCCGATCCAATGCCGCTCATCCTGCCCGCACCCAACTGCGCCCTCGCCATGTTGGATGCCATCTGGGACTGAATGTTCGATGAGTAAAGGTCGCTCGCATACTGGCTCTCCGGGCTGAATAACCTGGCACCAGTCTGGCCCATTGCAAATCCCTGTTGTCCATAGCCCGGTGTGGCTGCAAAGGTCTGCCCCGGCCTGCCCAGAATCTGCATGAACGGATCGCCTGTAAGCTGTTGCCTTTGCCCCAGTGCCTGCTGGGCGAACTGCTGGCGGTTGCGGCGTAACTGTTCAGCCTGCAAGCCGGTAAAGTATGCCTCCTCGGCTGCGCTACTTGGGCTGTACGCCATCCCTCTGGCGGTAGCTGCTTGGCGGTAACTCTGTTGCACCTCACGCCGCAGCGAAGGGTCTAGCGTTGCACCCGCCTGAAGCTCGGAGAGGGCTTGGCGGCTCAACTCGTCACTGAGTTGTTTCTTATAGGGGTCACTGCCCAGCAATGCCTCAGTGGCCTGCTGTCCGTAAGTCTCCACATCGGCCAAGTCAGCCTGTCTGCCTGCGCGTGCGGAAGCAGATTCCATCGCTGAAAGGCGAGGCTGCATCTCACCATAAATATCCATCAAACCGCGACTACCTTCGCCACCCATCAACGCCTCCTCCAGCGTGCGCAGACCAAGGCGCGTGTAGGCAGGTTGCCCATACGCCTCGCTGGCTTCCGCTCCGTACAGGTCGGGCGCGAGTTTTATCTGCGTCTCCAGTGACTCTTCGAGTTCCCTTGGATAATCACGCGGCGGTGGTGCTGCTATCTTTGTACTTCCCATGTCGTTTTACCTTATTCTCATATTGCTCCCATGTGTAAACGTGGTAGCGACCCGATCCATGACGCTGCCAAGCAACGTACTTGAGCTTGAACGGGGCTACTTCTAAAAATCTCCTCAAGGCATCCTTGCCCGATGCCAACTGCACGAACCAACAGTTCGCCTCCTTGCCACTGTGCATCTCGTCCTTCTCCCATAACAGCGGCTTGCCCATGATGAAACAGTCCTGCCCGCTCACCACGTAGCCGTTGTCCATGTAGTCGGCCAAGACCACCTCGAACGGGATGTCCGAGTTTTTCATCTGCCATCTCTTTGCTTCCTGCCACGGTTTCACTCCTAATACTCCACGATGACGATACCACCTGAGCCTGTGCCAGCGTATGATGCGGTGTTGTCGTGCGATCCTGCCCCACCACCACCGTAGTTGACGGCATTCTTTTGAGTCCCCGTTGATTCCCTCCCGCCGAATCCCATCAGAGAGTTTCCCCCGAACGCCGCGCCACCGGCGTTCGTGAATCCTTCACCACCACTCTGGCCTGTAAAATTAATATCTCCACCGGAGCCAACGCCACCCGCGCCGCCCGAAAAGGATGCTCCCTTCGCCCCACCTGTTGCCGAAGAGTATCCCCCGAACGAAGAGTCTCCACCGTCGGTGTTCACAGCCCCTCCATCACCAACTGTAACTGTAATATCTGCGGCTGGAACCAGTCCCGTAATGACCTCTATGGTCGCACCCCCAGCACCTCCTCCTCCTTGCGAACCGGGATTTGATTCACTCCGCCCACCACCGCCACCCCCAACAACCGTCACCTTGACGGAAGTTACCTTTGCAGGAACGGTGAATGTGCCGTCAGCAGTAAATACCTCCATGCCCTTGGGGCCGGTGTTCGCCCAGCTTGGATTAGCTCCAGCACCGCCGCTTTCAAGAACCTGCCCATCCGTGCCTGCACTCAAACGGGCAGGCGCACCGCTGGCCCCGTAGTAAAGCACATCACCCTGAGTGCCATCATCTAGCTTTGCCAGCGTGACATTGTTATCAAGAATCTTTGCCGTCGTTACGTTGGCATCAAGAATCTTTGCAGTCGTTACGTTGTCATCCAGAATCTTAACCGTCGTAACCGCATCATTGGCAATCGTAATTGCACCACCAGCGGCGATGGTCGCGTCACCGCTCAAGGCCGTGGCCGTGGCTGTGCCAGCGTTGCCCACCACCAGTTCGCCGGTAGCCAGAGTCTCTAACTTGTCATACTGAATGCCGGTGGCTGCTTGGATTTTGGCGTTGGTAACTGAACCGTCTGCCAAACTCAAAGCACCAACTGCGCCAGAGATGTCCACGGTGGGTGTGCCGAGCTTGTTAAGCTCGCTAATCGTTACCACCTCGTCTGCTGAGAAAATTTTACCCGCTGTTACAGTTGCGCTTACCGCCATAATATTACCCTCATGATTTGACGCCGATTGTTCGGTCGCCCTGCTGATTTGTTAATGTTGCTTGATTAATTTTAATCCGCCCCGATGTGTTGCTTAACTCCAGTTGAGTGTATCGTCCCATGCGCGGTGTCAGTGCAAACGGTTCGAGCGTTTCCTGAAAGCGGTTGAAGTTTACACCAGCACTGCCAAGGACAAAGCCGCCAACCAATCCTTCGATGACCAGTTCGCTGCCGTCCTCCGCGATAATAACATCGCCGCCCTCAGTCATAATCGTGTCAGCGTCTACATCCAACTCGACGCTGTAATCCTCGCGGTACGGGTCAGCGTGATCGGCATTATCGTTATGCTCCAGATACGGAGCAGCATCAAATGGCCGATAATAATTGAACCTGCTCTTGGTGCGATTACTCACCAATGTCTGCGATTCATTCGCTCCATCGGTCTTTGCCTTGACAGTGAAATTAGGATTCCATGTTGAGATGTTCACCGCCGCAGTCTTGAACTCCCGATGGTCAATGTCGTTGGTGTGGTAGCCGCGAGTGAGCAGGTAGCTTTCAAAGTCTGTAGTCGCCAGCCCGTCTGCCTGCGTTAAGTCAGCGAGGTCATCGCCTGAATCGTTTTCCTCAACCAGATTGATGAAACCGTCTGTGCCTACATAAAACAGTCTCTGTGCGGAATTGTACTGTGCAACGAAGAACTCGGCTGGTGTTACTGCCGTGCCACTGTCGTGGCTCACCCAGCTTTGATTTATAAAGTCGTAAACGAGTAGCGCATTGTTCCCGCTACTGCCGTCATCGAGGGGCAATGCGACATAAAGTTTATTGTCCCACCACGCCAACCGAATCTTGTCCTCATGTCTAGGATCAATGCGATCAATCAGTGGCTGCACAGGTTCACTGAGTGGCATATCCACTCCGCGCACTTTGCTCTGCTCCGTCTGGGCCAGACTCACGACGCCTCGGCGGCTCGCATAAAAGTAAACGTCACTGCCCACCACCACTGCTGCGCCTCTGCCGCTCACGCCGTAGTTACGAATGACTGGCTGGATGCTGACGCCTGAACTGAACGCAGTGTTAGTTCCCGGCGATTCGTTGGTGATGATGTAGCCAGTGACCATGCTCACATCCTTGTCGGTAAAGATGAGCAGTCGGTTTTCGTCATAAACAAGCAGGTCACGTATTTCGCTGTCCGAGCCGAAGTTGATTCTGAATATCTGATTAAAAAACGTGTGTGCGTGATCCAAGGAATCGCTAACCGCTATGAACTGACGATGGTTTCCGTATGCCGTCGAGGAGGCGTCGTAGCGCGTGGGGGCCGTCAGCCTGTTCGCAATGAACACGCCGTGCGTACAGTTAGGCATGATCGTGTTTAACGCACTCCAGCTTCCGCTCGTCGTGACCGGACTCTCGCCTGCACTCGTTATCACCGTGCAGGCATAGTAATCCTGATTGTTAGTCGCCGTGATCGTGCCGCCCGCAGGACTGGTGCTGCTCGCAACTTCGTAAGTGAACTCAGTCGCGCTGGTCACCGTCACGTTAAAGCGTCCATTAAATTCCGTGTCGCTCGACCCGGCAATCGTCACATCCGCGCCAGTCAAGTAACCATGCTCGGCTGATGTGGTCACTGTTGCTACACCGCCCGTGTGCGTGATGCTCGTAACGGCAACGAGTGGCCCAAAGGATACCTCGTCGTCAACAGCGTAGGCCGCTGTGCTGTCCCACTGATCAACGAGATCAACAAAGCCAGTGTCTTCACTGGTCATCACCAGCGGCGCGAAGTCTTCCCCGCGCCACATGATGATCTTGTTGAACGCCTGCGTGAAATTGACTGTGCCGGTGATGCTCACACCAGTTGGCAGGGCCAGTTCAATCGGGTTATTGTTCTGCCGCGTGTAGTAGACCGTGTTATCCGCCGCGATGATTACGAATTCCAAGTTGTTCGGGTTGCGGAATACGCCGACCCCGTGAACCTCGCCAAACGGACGCACCTTGGAGTCGATCTCCGGCGTGATATTATTTACCCAAGGGCATTTATACATACCCTTACGGCTCTCAGCCACGCCGTTGCGGAAGCGCATATTGCGAGCCTCACTCGCCATGCCTTCAGGTAGCGAGGCAGGGTCGAGCCTTGGCGCGATCCCCATGAACCGCGCATCGCCGTCTGCGACCTGTTTAGTATTCCTTGGCATTACTTTTTACGACGCGGCGTGGTTAGCTTTGCTGGTTTCTTGCCGGATTTGGCAGGCTTTTTCTTCTGGGAACGATACCGCTCCCTGTAAACCTTTACGCGCTCATGGAAGCGACCCGTAGACTTGTCCAGTGGTGAGTCCCAAAATTTAGACAGCTTCCCTAACTCTTTTGCAAAAGCCTCATCCGCTAGTCGAGAAGCACGCGCCTTCTTGGTTTCAGCAAGGCGTGGGTCTACGGCCCCCATGACGCCCTTAATAAGTTTGATCGGAATCCCAAATGCTTTATCGACTTTTTGCTGCTCAGCGGAACGCCCACTGAGCGAACCCTTGGGCGGCTTTCTAGCCCCGGCTCTCGTTCCCTTTTTCGGCATAATCAATCTCCTCGTTCTATTTCTGACTCCAGTTCAGCTATAATATCCAATGCTTCCCGCACCCATTCAGGAGCCGCCAGTGTCGCCGCCTGAAACTGCGGGTGAGCTATCATCCTCTCCCCGTTGTCCAGACGCGGCGACAAGCACCCCGTCAACAGCAGCGCGATTACGATCACGCTTCTCCCCCAACCGTTCCAGTGCCGCTTTGTCATCCAGCTTGTCTCCGATTCTTTCCACGGCTTCTACCAACTTCGGCAGAGCCGCTAACCCCTTCAATGCTTCCAATATCATTTCTTCGCAGCATATTCCTTCATCGCATCCACTATGCTTTGGGAGCCAACGTAGGCTGGCACAATTATTATGACTGCCCCGATTACTTGCTCTGACAACTCCGGTGACAGGTTAAACCATTCAGTGGCCATGACAGTTAACAAGCCGCCAATCGCCATCCACAGTTTCCGTGATTTTAGTTTATCTTTCATTTGTCTTTTAATAGCTTCGCGAGCTTAACCGATGTCCACGCAATCGTGATTGCGAGCAGCAAGATCGACAGGCCAGTTTCCACGGAATCAAGGGTGGTCGCGCCTAGAACGGCCCCGTTTATCCCGCAAGTTTTTATTGTGTCTATCATTTGCATCCACCCTTATCGTCATCCTGAATTATCCGCTCGGTGCTGGTTGCTGCCACGCAAATGGCTTGCTGGTTGGCCTCACCTTCGCAGCTTCAATCTGCTTGTCCAGTGACGCCCTAAAGCCTCGCTCCTCGGCTACCGTATCAGCGATTTCCACCGCCCATTCCTGTGTTAAGTCCTCAAACGGAATGAAATTGTCCGGGTCAGGCGCAGGTAGCTTGTGCATCGTGTCGATGTACACAGGGTATTCGCCGTCCGTCCCGGTCATCCCGCAGACTAAATCCACGACCACATTGGAGAGGTCGTCCTCATCTTTTACGACCGCCTCTAGGCGGCTCCATTTATATGTGTTTGCCATAAATTATCCTTCCAACGTAAATTCTTCCCACGCACCGGATTCCTCGTTCCACTCGTAATGCTTGTCAGGGCCAGCATCGTCTGGCATCGGAACAGGTGGCTCCCATCTGCAAGTCTCCCCGTTGGCTACCCAGCTAGGGTACGGTTTCGGGGGTAAAAATATGTCCAACTCCGAGTCATATAAACAACCCGCTCCACAGTAATTCCCGCGAAACGGTGTGCCGCCCAATCTATGCTTCCCTCCTCTGGTGTTATAGCTGGTTTGCTTATATATCCCATCGGCATCATACCGCTCCTTGAGGAACGCGATGCCCAGTTCCTCTGACTCGTTTCCTTCGGCATCAAGTAGCCTTTCGTTGCCCACACGAATAACTCTCGTAACCACGTTGTCCTCATCTAATTGTACAAAGTGTGCCATTACTGATACTTAAATCTGACTATTACGACTCCCGATCCTCCGTTCCCGCCATCACCATAATACGAACCTGCTCCACCATCATCAGTCGGAGCCGCCACTCCGCCGCCACCGCCGCCCGTGTTGTCGTCACCATCATCACCATAAATGGGGCCGTCGCCTGTAACAGCATTCGCACCACCACCCGCGCCACCCGCGCCTTGTCCTCCGCTGGCCGTACCTGCTCCACCTCCGCCTCCTGCAAAGAAGCCGAAGTCACCACCAACAGCCGTAGGATAACCGGGGTCTTCCCCGTCACCGCCATCACCGTTTACGGAGGCAGTTCCTGGCTCGCCAACCTCCGCCGCTCCACCGCCACCGCCAGCACCGCCAGTGCCGGAGCCATCAAATCCATCTCCTCCATCATATCCTTGGCGAGGAGGCCCAGCCACACCAGTCCCGCCAGCATCATCGCCAGAACTGTCCACCGAGTAAGCGGCTCCACCACCCGATCCTCCGTCAAGTCCGTTGCAAACATTTTGTAACCCAGTCTGTTTCCTTGCGCCACCGCCACCGCCTCCAGAGGCTACAATCGTGGGGCTGTCAAACGAACTATCAGTTCCGGCTAAACCCCTGTACTCTGTAGTACCCCCATCGCCACCTCCCCCAACTTCCACAGCATAGGTGGTAGCAGTTATGATGTGGTTTTCGGTAAGTATGTATCCGCCAGCACCGCCGCCTCCTGAACCATTGTAGTAAGTCCCACCCGCACCACCACCGCCCGCTACCACCAGAACGTCAATTTTGTTATTGCCCGTGCTGCCCGCGCTGGAGAATATCAAGTTACCGCCAGAGTTAAATGTAACGTACCTATAATCATCTTCATCGTATTCAGTTCCGCCAGATGATTCATCCAGCACTGGGAAGGTTCCACCGCCAGCAGCCGCCGCCTTCTTGAGCATGAATGGATGTACGCCGCCGAATGACATTTTAACCGAAGTCCTTTAGTAACACCGCGTGGATTTTGTCCACAGCAGCCACATAGTAAACAAGGTTATCAACGTACCC
>Ga0208030_1000238_pt1 | contig 40543 bp, 54 predicted proteins | sample MalvirDeepMed_M9_FD_184246 | JGI IMG/M metagenome (GOLD analysis project Ga0208030, IMG submission 184246) | Marine viral communities from the Global Malaspina Expedition - Malaspina viral metaG DeepMed_M9 (SPAdes) (version 2) | ecosystem: Environmental > Aquatic > Marine > Oceanic | place...
CTACAAGGAGTATTGACATGGCTAAAATTGCATTGATGGATCAGGACTACACCGATCCTGAGACAGTGCAGGAGATCATTGAAATCATGAAGACGGACCCTTACAGTCCTTCTTGTGTTCCCGGCAACCTTGCCGAGCCAACGATTCAATCCATCTCCCTGCCTTGGTACGTTTGGGATGACATCTTTCAGTGCTTGGCAAGTGGTAATAAGCAGGCCAAGGCTCTGAGCAAGTGTGTCTATCCCGAGGATGGTCCGTTGGATTGTGTCAAGGACCAGATATCTGGACCTGACTACATCAACATGGTGACACTCAACAAGTAGCCACGGCTACCACCACGGTTCCAATGCTCGTAGCATTGGACCGTGGATAGTAATCGTGGTGATTGCTAATTACACAGGAGTATTGTTCATGGATATAGAGTTGAGTAGTCATGAAAGACCGTCAAAACCTTGCCCTTGTGGTTCAGGTAAGATGTCCATTTGGATGCATGATTGTCAAGGCATACCCCTAGACAGGGTTTGTGATGATTGTGAAGAAAAGAAGCGGTCAAAGTACAGACCAGAGACGTTCTCTGGTTACACGCAAGCCGACCTCGATGAGTACAGCGGGGAACGCATTGAGCCTCTTGATTGAGGCAGAAAGTAGGTGTATATGCTTAGGTTGATTGAGCAGGCTTTGGCAGAAAGTTATGAACAAGGCCGGGAAGATGAAAAGAATCCCTCATATGAAATGGGTGTTGTTCTTTTCTCTCGAAGGCACGCTGAGAGGGAGCAGAAAGCAATGGACCTGCTTGATGACATCAGGCGGGAGTACAAGATTGGGAACCGCTCCCAATAGCAATCGCCTCAGTTGAGGCAGAAAGGTAGGTGTCGAATGCAGAAAGGTAGAAGGCATACCAGAGAAGATTGGTCATGCCGCCTCGTTCAACATGCTTATATCTTTAGTGATAAGAAGAAAGCAGAAGATTATATCGGAGACTGGGGCGGACCACAGGTTGTGTTACCCTATAAAGATGGGTATATCGTCTCGGAAACTTTGCCCAATGGGCATTGCTATGTGGCTTCCCCTAAACGATGCTCATGTTAGCCTCTAGTTGAGGCAGAAAGGTAGGTGTATATGTACACTGACCGTCGTAAGCCTTGGATTCACAGGATGTTACTGTGGATTCTTGGTTTGTTACCAGAACGCAGGACTAACCTTGTCCTTTGGGACTGCGGGGAGTTCAGTATGGATGTCAGGGATAATATAAACTCTGACTTTCGTTACGATTCCTTTGGCCGCCTCAAAGGTCTTGGTAATCGCTGGTATCGTTACAGCATTAGAGAAAAGCATCGCTTTCGTAAGGCATGTGAACGATATGATGCTAGGGATTACAACCACCGACACTACGCCTCGCTTTTTCATTGGGAGGTTAGGGAGATGCAGAAGCGGTGGAGGCATAAACCAGATCCTGAGTTGGTTGCTATGACTCGTAATATACTGTTCCAATATGGATGGAGAGGTGGTGCTAATGAAGAAACCCGTTAGTTTCTGGAGGTTATGTAAAAATATAGTCTCTTTCGTTTTCTGCGGAGGAATCCGCTACAAAGGTAGGTGATTGAGTGTTCATGATTGAATTGGTATTGTGTTTCGTTAGTGTATCGTTTATTGTTCTTTGTTTGATGTTGATACTTCAGGAGGTAAAGGAATTGTAATGGGCAAGCAAATGAAATCTGACAATCTATGTCCCTTGCTTTTGGCTGACCTATTCCAAGAAGCATTGAAAGATAGAATGCTTCAAGGTTGGTTGGCACTGTGTCCTCCGGGCCTTGTCTTGGAATCTTGTGGGATAGGTCCAGCCTGTATTGCATTTGAATTGGGTGTAGAAGCAGGACTCAAGCAGGCACTTGACTCAGGAGGCAACGATGGGTAAGAAGTTCGCCCCAATGTCTCGCCCTGTATCTATGCGTGAGGGTATGACGCATCAGGCTATTGCCGATGAGTTGAATGCTGACCCTCACCCTGAATCGGGCGACCACAACACGAAGGAAACCGTAAGGCAAACCCTGAGTAAAATCATATGCAAACTCAGGCACTTTATACTTGAAGATCCTGAGTGTAGAGAAGCGGCACAAACAATCCTCCAACGTAAGGAGTTTACTGTATTAGAGGAGTTTGAGGATAAACATAAAGAGGCTCGGGAACATTACAAAAGGAATCGCCAATAGTATATACATACGTACACAGGTAGGTAGATACCTATGTACGTACGTGATAGTCTAGTTCTACCAAAGGGGACCGGACACACCACACGTATGTATGTACGTACGTGATAGTCTAGTTCTACCAAAGGGGCCACGGCACAGGGCTGTGTGTACCCACCCATGTAAACGCCATGACGATAAGGAACATACGTAAAATGGCTAAGAAGATGATTCAACTGTCTGGACAAGAACTCGTAGCCAAGGGTAATCCTAAGGCTGTGGCTGAACTGGTACGCCGTCACAATAACGGTAGCCGGTTCGCTATCAAGCGGCTGGAGGAGTTGGGCCTTGACCATGAGGGAAATCCGTTGACCGATGAGCAGCCTGCCCAAGACAGCAACGCTGAGCGTATTGCTCAACTTGAGGCTGAACTGGCTGCTGCAAAGGCTGGCGGTGTTCCGACAGGCAAGCCAAAGGCGGCGAAGAAGACTCGCAAGGTGAAGTCGGTTGATGCACCTCCCGTGTTTACGGAGGCGACGTTGACGGCTATGCCTCGTGAGCAACTCAAGGGGTTGGCTGGTGTTGGTGCTTCAAGCAAGTTGCGGAGCAAGACACTGGTTCAGCAGATCCTTGGGAATCAGCAGCCTGAGGTGGAGCCTGTCTCCCCAATACAGGCCAAGACTGAGTACCTGAAAGGTATGATGGTTCGTCAAACGCTTACCGATGACGGCATCATGCTAGAGATCCTTGGTACAGGGGTTCAGAAGAAAGACGGCACCTACAAGAAGAAGGCCAAGAAGCATGATCTTACGGGAGCATGTGGAATTGGTAACGACTACAAGGAAGCCGTCTATAGCCTGAACGAAGGGCTGGCCGAACAGGGATTCAAGATTGGCAAGCCCGGCAACTGGTTTGAGCAAGTAGATGAGCGGACTGGAATCACTAAGTCCAATCGTCCGAAGCGTCGTAACACTAACAAGTCTGCGGTAATGACAGCAGACCTCGGCTGATAGCACTGTGCATGACCTGAGCATGTCAGTAAAAGGCTCTTAATGAAACCCTCAAACATATGAGGAGTAAGCCAATGACTAGAGTATTGGATGCTACATTGGACCGTCAGCGTGACCTTGAAATGGAAATCGTGGGGTCAGGTAATAATCCTAACCCTATCGTTGACCATCTAGAGGAAGCCCTTGAGGTTGTGATGTCATCCTTTCAACGCTTGCCCAAGTGGGTCAGGATTGTGCGACATCTCGGAACCCGAAACGTATCACACATAGCCTTATGTGCGACAATGGACAAGGTTTCCAAGTCAGGTAACACGGCTCAAGCACACCCTGTTGTGAATGAAATATCACAGCGGTTGCTTTGGCTATGTTCTGACATGAGCAGAGATGATCGTTTGGCGTTGGCTTGGAACGTCTTACATGCTTGCCGACAGGCTGGACTGATTAGCCTGTGGACTAACAAGCGTGAGGATGCTACAGTCGTTCGCCTTACTTCGTACTTGACTGGTATGCTGGACGAGTATGATCTGTGGGGTCTGGTCGGCATGAATCGTCGGCCTATGATTGTCCCTCCTGTTCCTCATACAATAGAGGAGCCGGGTGGATACCTTACAGATGCCCTTCGCCACGGCATTAGTCATGGTACATGGCAGAATGTTGTGGGCCAGAAAATTGTGGCTGCTATGAACGCACTACAAAATACGGCTTGGGTAGTTGATGAGTGGACCCTTGAGGTAGCCAAGTATACCTTGCTGCCTTATGAGTCTGAGGTCAACAAGTATTCGCACAGCGTTTGCCTACAGGTAGCGTCTGAGATGCTTGGCATCCCATTCTGGCTGGTTGTGTATCTGGATAACCGAGGCAGGTTGTACTACCTTAGCGATGTATTGTCACCGCAAGGTAATGACCTATGCCAAGGCGTGTTGAGGTTTCATGAGAAGCAGCAACTGTCCACGATGCGTGACTGGTTCTGGGCAAGGGTTCAGGTTGCCAATGCGTGTTCTGGCCTGCCAATAGCAGAAGGTAAGAAACTGGACAAGATGCGATTTGAAGATCGCGCTCAGTGGACTGAGGATAATGAGAAGCAACTCGTTGCTATCTCGAAAGATCCTTTGAAACATCTGGATGCTTGGTGGGATGGGTTTGGTAAGGGTGCTGGTACTTTCCGGTGCTTCGCAGCGTGTAATTCGTTGAGTGAAGCCCTTGAGGATGGCACTTGGAACCTACCCGTTAGGCTTGATGCAACTTCGTCTAACAACCAGCACTCGAATGCTGCCCTACTCGATGCCGATGGAGCATGGCGTGTTAACCTTGTGCCTAATGACACAGGGTTGCCTCATAACTTCCGAGAGGATATTTGTGAGGAGAACCGTCGTGCTTGGTCTGCGGGTGAGGACGATCACGATTACGTTGATATGTTTATCGCTGAGGATGATGTAGTTAACAACGCCAGTGTTGCCAAAGACCCGGTAATGATTATTCCTTACGGTGGTACAGTACTACGTATCGGTAAGAATTTCATGGGTGATAAGACTTGGCATAACGCAGGTACTGAAGATGAACCGGAGTGGATGGTGGTTGCTGCACCTGACAGTCCCATCGGTAAGTTAGACATTGATGTAGAGTTACAATTCGATGTTGCTATGAAACTTGCCAGTCGGTATCGCAAGTCGTTGTTAACTGTGGTCCCGAGTATCCTTAACTACATGGACTTTATCAAGGCATGTGTTAAGGCTGCTGCGGAAGATGGTGAGCCTATGGTGTGGACTACTGCGGCTGGTCTTAGGGTTGAGAACTTTAAGAACAATCGTGTAGAGTGTACGCTTACGGCTAGTAAACGCTTCGATGACGATTCTTGTTCGTCCTTGAAGTTCTTCAAGTTTGACGATGAGTTGAATGTACGGAAGTCTTGCACCGCTGGACCTCCTAACTTCACTCACTCAATGGATGGATGTCACTTACAACTGTGTATCTGGAAGGCGATTACAGGTCATGGTGTTATCAGTATTGCTGGTATACATGACTGTCTTGCTATGTTGCCTAAGGATGTACCCGCTGTACGCGGTGTAATTCCTGCTATGTTCGTGGCTCTGTATAGGGAGTCACCACTGGTAGCTCTCGCTGAAACGTATGATGTTGAGTTGCCTGAGTTCGGTGACTTGTGTATTGATGACGTTCTGGAATCTGAGTTCATGTTCATGTGAGGTGTGTTATGAAGAACGCTTCGTATCGTGAGTTCCTCAAGGATACTCTTATACTTATCCACGAGGGTCTGACGCTTAAGGTATATAAGCGACTCCCCTTAAATGCCTATGAGTGGGAGGTATTTCTCTTTGATCGTAAGAGAGACTATAGTGTGAGTATTATGTGGAAAAACAAGAGGATCTATACCCGATTGATAGATCGAACCTTCTTTGATCGCAGGAATACTAACGCTAAGGACCGTAAGTATATGCGATTACACGCCAATGTTTTGACTGATGCTGTTAGGAAGGCGTTAGTTAAGAAAGATAAACCTAATGTCTAGAGTAACCGAAGCATTGAGGACGCATGTATCTAGGCTGCAAAAGAAAGGCAAGCCTAGAAGATCCAAGAAAAACAAGTATGGCCTGCGTAGAGCAGGTAGGAAAAACTAATGAATGTACTAGATAGATTCACGCTGGCCGGGTTCACGGTCGAGTTTAGATATAACCAAGTGTCGGTATTACACCCGATACACGGGAGGTTTTTGGTTTGCTATAAGCGTACTGGAGAGTGGGCTTATGAAGCCGAATTGAACGGTGCTTACGACGCATTACATGAACGTGGGTGCATATGTGATAGCCCTAGTTCTACCAAAGGGAGGAACCCCCTCCTGAAGTTCTTCAAGCGTAAGCAAAAAGCAACGGCTTAGCGTTCGTTGTCCCCCTTACGAACGCAGAGATTAGTTACTTCTCAAGGATTGTATGTACTATTCTCTTATTGAATCCTTGACCTATCCTATGACGGGCGCGGTATGGGGCTGGTTGGCATAGGTGAGGCTGAATCGCCAAGAGTCATAAGACCACTCGTTTGGGCGAGTATAAATAGAATGTAAGCCCAAAGCGTTCCCTATTAGCGATGTAGGTCCGACAAACTCTGGACTACACCTAGTAGGGAGGAAACTATATGACAATGGTATTGCCATTGTTGATGTCCAGCGACAGATACCCTGCTTGTCGGACATTGCTGGCTAACGAGCCTTGCAAGGCGAGACAAAGACTAATCTATCTTGAGGATGATCATTGCTGGAATCAAACTCTCCTGAGCATGAGGAGTCTGAAATAAACTGCTTATTTACTATACAGATCACTGGTTGTGATTACCGGCAAGGAAAATTACACTTGCAAGGTGTCCATGTTGCAACATGGTAGCCGGTAATGGAGGGTTCGATTCCCTCTACTGTTCCTTTTCTATATATCCAAGGGATATCAGAGTTACGCATCCGTCTACATGTGGATAGCAACCACCGATGCGTAGTTGTGACTGAATATGTCTTGGTACACTAGGAGACAAAGGTGTTGTAAAGCAACGAGAGAGTCCCTCTGCGGATGGATCAATGCGGAGCAGCAGTCAGGCTTTAGAGGCCAATAAAAACCAACTTACTAGTGGTGGACTCTTTGGCTATGGCTTGTGGGAATAGTTTACCCACCGACCTTGACTCTGGTATCCCTTAGGTATATAGGAGGAACCGACCATGAAGAAGAATTATTCCAAGTTGATACTTTCGTTTTCTTTCAAAACCTATATCGCTTGGTCTATCTTTGCTGATATAATGCTACTTGGTACTGTTATCTACTTGATCTTCAGGTGATGCGCCCGTGGCTCAGTGGATAGAGCAACGGCCTTCTAAGCCGTAGGTCGCAGGTTCGAATCCTGCCGGGCGTGTTGAAAGGAATGTTATGAAAATTCATAGGTGTAGAATAGATGTACCCCTTGACGACTTCGATTGTCAGATACAATGTGAGGAATATTACATGGACGAAAAAACTTTAGACAAAATTGAAGATTTGTTGCACCAACTAGATCAAAATCATGGTAAAATGAATGGTGTTATGGATAGGATGGACCTAGCCCTATCGGCTGCTATTCAGGTATGTGACGATGCCATCAAGAATTTAGAAGGTGAGATCAGTAAATGGGACGAGTAAAAGAAACTGCGTATGAATGCTGGGAACTTGCGTCCGCTGCTTGGTATAAAGGTGAGGAACCTGATTGGGAAAGAATCGGTGAACTCACTGGACTTGACCCTAAAACCGCAGAACAATGGGCAAAGGGTTGGGAGGATTTAAATGACTGAAGAAGAAGGCGAATATAAATTCTCTAGGGCGCAACAGCGTCAACTAAATAAAAACCTAGCCGCAAAACGTGATTATGCTGCGGGTGACAAGAGTGCTGATGCAGCAAAGCGTAAGAATTGGACACCCTTTAACATGAACAAACCCGATCATGGGTCTGGTAAGGGTGATGACCAAAGACCAAGGAATATCTCTGCTGCTGAGTATGGCTTACGTTATGACTTTGCCGTTGGGAACATTTCGATTGAAGAATTTAATAAGAAGATGGAAGAGTTGGATGACTAAACCACGTTGGGGTTTATATAATACCGAGAATGATTCTTGGTTTTACCATGAATCAATGGTAGAATCTGAACCTGAGTATTCGTCTTACACCCGTGAGTTGGCTATATTTTCTGACAAGGGTGAGGCTGTGTTGGCCGTTAGACATTTGGATAGGTTCTTTCAAGGTATATATGAACCAAGAAAATTACCAAAGGATATGAGTAATGGATGAATTACCCACACAGGATGAAGTAAATCAGTTTTTGGATCACGTTAGAGAACTAGGCGTAGTTAATATGTTTGGTGCTGGAAACTACATCCAAGAACAGTTTGATATTGGTAGTAAGGATGCTACTCGGTTCCTTTCGGAATGGATGAGTACCTTTGAGGAGAGACAAGATGCCTGAAATCTTTGACATTCAAGAGGCAGTACTAGGATTACTTGAGTGGACCGAAGAAGATCAGGGTATCGGACACTATGAGTTTTGGGGTAGTAAGGAAAGGGATGTAAATTGGCAACCCGTTTTAGAGAACCCAGAGGTTGAGTTTGAGGTGGATCTTAGCGGTAAGAATCTACTTGAGAATGAGGATTGGTTGCCTTTGTATTTCAATCGTTATACTCAAGCCTTTATTGATGATAATAGAGGCTATGATGTAACGATTCACGCTAGTCTTAGTGGTATCAAGTATCTTGGTGCTAAGAAGTGGTTTGTAAAGTATGAAATCGAACACGAATAGGAAAAAATATGTCGCATGAAATGACAGAAAATGATTCGGCTGTATATTATGGTAAGAAAGCATGGCACGGTCTTGGTACTGTGACTAATACCATTCTCTCCCCTAGAGAAGCTTTGGTTGAAGCAGGTTTGGACTGGACAGTTAAGCCTTCTACCTATATTGAATACTTTTATCGTAATGATGAAGGTGAAAATGTATCGGGATCTACCAGTGACCGAGTGGCTAATGTCCGATCTGATACGGGCGATGTGCTTGGTTGGGTTGGTAAAGAGTATAAGGTAGTACAAAATGCAGAACTGGCAGAACTCGCTTATAGTCTTGCTGGTGATGATACTCATGTGGAATCTTTTGGTTCCCTTAGGAACGGTGCTAGAATTTATACCCTTCTTAGGGCCGATTCTTTCATGGCTGATGGATTCAATGATACTGTTGATCAGTATCTTTGCCTCTGTAATGGACATGATGGTACACTGGCTCTTAGTGGGTTGCCTACTAGTATTCGGATTGTGTGTGAGAACACTTTGAACATGGCTTTGTCTCAGAGTAGCCGTAATATGTTTAGGTTTACTCATAATGGTGATATGGCAGACAAGATGGCTCAAGCGAGGCAAGCATTGTCTTACTTTCGTGAGACTGGTAAATTCTTTAGAGAGAATGTACAACAGTTGACCTCCGTTAATTGGGACAAGGACAGTATCACTAAGTTCTGGCTTGACTGCTACCAGATGATTGAGGAGAAGGATGTTAATCCCAATCCTCAGACTGAGGCCGAGGATAATACCTATAAGCACGCTATGACTACCTTGAATTCTTGGAGTCAGACATTTGATAGTGAGCGTTCTGATCTTGGGTCCAATCCTACGCCTTGGATGGCTGCTAATGCTGTGACCAACTGGCTCCAGCACAGGAAGGCCAAGCGTGGTCGTCAGATGGCTACCGCTGCTAGAATTGATAGGAACCTGTTTGGCAAGGGTGCTAGTAACTCGATGAAGGTTATGCGCAAGGCTCTTGCTGCTATTTGATATTACGGGGTGAGGCATTTGGCTGGTCCTAATGATTGTATTAGGTATTCCCTATAACCGGGTATAGTAGTATACTACTTACTGACAAAGGAGATCCTTATGCAATTATGGGACAAACTCTCAGAACAAGACAGAGGCGAGAGGATATCTACTCAAAATCTCATGGAAGAGGAGATGATAATGGGTGGAATCGCTCGCTACTGGAAAGACTATGAGCGTTCACCAGATGAAGGGCTACCGGAGCAACAGTTACTTGATGCTACGGTAGTCCACCTCACCCCTTTCTATCAAGAATGGATAGATAAATTATGTAGTAACCATAAGACACCTACTTGGTTAATACCACTGTTGGCTTTAGGTGCGCCTAAGATGGCTGACCTAACCCTAAGATGTTTCATTAGGGAATGGTTACGATCAGCCATGTTCAGGGATAAGGAATTCTCAGGGTTGATGAACCCTGCCTATCCATTACCTACTGCACAAAAACTATCGAATATTATTTCCCAAGAAGCCTTTGCTATCATAGCTTATCAACAATCTAAAGAAGATTTTAAAAACGATTGGCAAAGGCAATCCAAGTTTATAAAGAACTGGACAACTAAAAGATGCCGGGCCTTCTCTATTAAGGTAGGTTGTCTACAAAACGTATCCTTAAAACGAAGACAAGACTTTGGACATCATATGCTTCGTATTGCAGAAACCTCTGGTATTTTTCTAATGCTATCCCAACGATATGGTGGGGGTAAGATGTGGAGAAAGCGTTTGTTTATTACCCTACGACCTGATATACTTAGGGATCTCCATGATAAACATGCAATACTTGAGTCTAAGAATTTATTGTATCGACCTATGATAGTACCTCCTGTCGATCACACCTTACAAGCCAGTGGTGGTTATCTTAATCACTGGTCCCGTAAGGAAGTTGTCCAGAGGTATCTTTCAGATTACGAAGAAGGTTATTTAAAGCCTCAGAGTTTCTCTCAACCTAGTCAGCTTGTGTTAGATGGTTTAAATGCCATGATGCAGACCGAGTGGACTGTGAATCCAAAGGTCTTGGGGGTAATGGAGAATCTCTTTAAAAATAATACTTGTCTTGCAAACCTTCCGGCTTTCTCTTTAGATGTGTTTATGTTTAATGAACCTTATCCTGAAGATGGATCTAAAGAAGAACAGGCCAAGTGGTGCGTGGCAAGAGAAGAACATTGGGGTGACTGGTTTAAGTCCGAGCAACACCGTTGTCGTTTGCTTGTTAGACTAAATCTCGCCAAGGAATTATCAAAGTATGAATTTTGGTACATGCCTTACACACTAGATTTTAGGGGTAGGGCGTATTCTACCTGTGAGCTATTGTCTTGTCAGGGTTCTGATTTAGATGTCGGTTTAATTATGTTTGCTGAACCAAGACAACAAACCACAGGTGGGGTGAGGTGGCTTAAGATACATATAGCGAACCTGTTTGATGAGGATAAGGGTTCGTTTGCCGACAGAGTTAAATGGGTTGATGATAACATTGAGATGTTACGGGCTATCAATAATGATCCCTATGAAAATAAAGAGTGGGTTTCAGATAAAACAAAAAAGAACCCATCGTTCCAAAGGCTTGCCGCAATATTTGATTTGTTCAGGGAGGATGGTTTAACACAGGTTCCTGTTCAGGTTGATGGGGCGTGCAATGGCTCTCAGCATTGGTCCTCTATAATGAGAGATGAGGTCATTGCCAAGCTGACTAACGTAGATGTTAATGATTTACCTCAAGATCTCTATCAGTTTATTGCCGATAAGGTTACAGTATTCTGCGATAAAACTAAAGAAGAGGTATCATTGTATGATGATTTTCTCGTTCATTGGAAACATAAGATACCAAGAAAAGTTACAAAGCGTAGTACTATGTGTGAACCATATGGTCTTACATTCTATGGTATACAGCGGTATCTTAAAACTGAGGGACACTTGGATTGGATGCCTAAGGATTCTCAGAATGCAGCTATTACTGAACTAGCCCGAGCTATAAAAGCTGGGTTAGAAGAATCTTTAGTCATGCCTAACAAGGGTAAGGAATATCTTAGGAAGATTGGGGAGATAGCAAGTAATCTTAATGAACACATTGTTTATACCACACCATCAGGATTCCGTGTGGTCCATGCTTACTTCAAACCAACGAAGCGTCGTAGCTTTGCTGAGTTATTTAATAAAAAAGAATTAATCTTTGCTACCCATAGTCAGACGGATGTGGATCGCAAGGCAGTTATGCAGGCTATATCACCTAACTGGATACATAGTTTAGATGCCAGTCATTTATTCTGTACAGTGTATCGTGCTATAATGAATGGAATGTACCAGTTCTCTATGGTTCATGATTCCTATGGTTGTCCTGCTCCAGATATGGATTTATTAGTACCATTCATAAGGGAAGAATTTTATGAAATGCATAAGGAAGACCAGCTACAGAGACTCAAGGAGGATGTTGAAGAACAACTCGGATTGTCATTGCCAGAGCTGCCCGAAAGAGGACAATTCGAAATTGAAAGAGTTCTCAGATCTGATTACCTCTTTGCTTGAGATAAGGGAAATCATTTGGGTTGACGCTCATTCTCAGGGTGGTCCTGAGTGGGTCACAGTAGAGGAAGCGTATTCATATGCCACAGAACCTTTACCTCAGATTAAAAATGTAGGTTATATTTTATTTGAGAATGAGGAGTATGTAGCATTCACGGATACAGTTGGGGAGGATACGACAGGAACGGTTCATAGTATTCCCCGGGAGATTATTATTGAGATGTCAACTTTAAGAAGGGGGCAAAATCATGACGATGAGGTTGATAGACAGTGAACATGAGATGGAAGAAGCTATAAGTTATACGGTTAACTTGGTGAGGAATTGTAGAGGAAATAAAGATATAACCTTTACCTTTCCATCCAAGGAATTGTCCCGTATATTCTTAACAAACCTTGCAGCCACTTTCTTTGTACAGAAACTAGCTCCAGTTAAGGGGCTACATATTAATGTCTTTATTCCTGAGGATGGTTTAGATGATGATGACGAAGACGGATTTGAGTTCGACTTTGATTCTGATTGAGGATGGAGACTACATAATCTCTAATGATGAGATCATTATCTTAGATTTAGATATTATAATAAACGACCCGGAGGATTTTGACGATGAAGAAACCGATTAATAAAATTCAACAGAAGCATCGTAATGGTAAGCTGGATGTATATAAGCCAGTCAAGGCTTATTATGAGGAATGGGTTCATGAGGTTGATGCTAATGGAGACTTCGTGAAAGCGTACCCTAAGCCCGGTACACGGAAGCGTGCTGACCTGCCACCCATTGCAACACAATGGCAGCAGGATTATAGAAATAGATTTTGTAAGGATAAACAAGATGTCAAGAGTTCTAGTAATAGGTGATCTCCACCTACCTGCTGAGCATCCTGAATACTTTGATTTTGTAAAGCTTATTAAACGAAAATATAAGACAAACAAAACAGTGTTCATTGGGGATATAGTAGACCACCATGCTATCTCGTTTCATAAGAAACACCCTGAGTCTGATTCTGCGATGCATGAGTATTGGAATATAGTGGAGACTATTAAAAGATGGAAACGATTGTTTCCTGTGGCAGATGTTATGATTGGAAATCATGACGAGCGGGTTATTAGATTGAATGCTGATGTCGGTATCCCTACTGTATATCTTAAAAACTATAGAGAGTTATGGGGTACTCCACATTGGAAGTGGGAATATACCACACAGATAGATGGTGTTAATTATTCTCATGGTACAGGAACTAGTGGTATAGCCCCTGCATTTAATTCTGCAAAACTTACAGGAAATTCTTGGGTTATGGGTCACACCCATAGTGTTGCTGGTATACAATGGTTGAAGACACCAGTTGGAAACCATATATTTGGTATGAATGTAGGGTGTGGAATAGATGCAGGGCATGTTGTTATGAACTACGCTAAAAATCATATGAAGAAACCGATTGTTTCTGTAGGTGTAGTTATAGATGGTCATCCGTATTTAGAAGTTTTAGACAAGGAGAATTGAATTGTCGGAGGATACAATGGTTATGAATGAAGATAAAAAGGATACCCCCGATCAGGGGCCGTCACTACCGCCCGGAATTAAAACGGAGGCTGTGCTATCATTTCTTGGTAACATCAGTCGTGCGTTGAATGAACTGGCAGACGGAATTAACCAGACGATTACTAATATTGTAACTGAAGGTACTAAAATGGAAGCTACTGAAGAAGGAGAAGCTAACGATGAAGCGCGGTAATTCTTTTGTGACTGAGGATCTTGAGGTTCGTTGGTCACACCTACACAAGCCGGATAGCAAGTTTGGTCTTGACTCGGCTAATCACAACATCACTGTAATTCTTGATGACGAAACCATGCAGTACATGGATGATGTCGCCAAGGAATTGGGATGCACTAAAATTAATAGTCTTAAAACTGAGGATGATGGGATTAGTACACTCAAGTCAAAGACTAAGATCTTTGTTAGAAAGGAAGTCCATGCATTTCCGTGCGTTGATGCGTCAGCAAAGCCTACGACGGCTACTCCTTATGGTGGTGATAGGGTTAAGCTTAGGCTTACTCCTGTCGTCATTGAGCGTGATAATTCTCTGAGCATGTTCCTTAATGGTGTTCAGATTATTGAGAAGGCAGAACGAGACTTTACTGGTGGCTTTGAAGCTACAGATGGTTTCGATGGTTCTGAGCATAAGGCCGAAACTATTGTAAACACTGACGCTGGAGATACTGAGGATCTCCCGTTCTGATAGGAGTCTAGCTGTGCCAGAGTGGAGATTTAATATTAATCCCATAGCAGCCAGTAGACCCCGTGTTTCTAGGTATGGTGCATACTTTACTGGACCATATAAGAAATTCAGGGCGGAGTGTGCAGAAGAAGTGTATGAAGTTCTAGGTACGGATTTCGAGCTTATCGAAGGTCCAATTATTGTAGACTTGGAGTTGTTTATTACTCGACCTAAGAAAACTAAACTAGAATATCCAAAGGCAGACGTAGATAATTTTGCTAAGGCTGTCTTGGATGTTCTGAATAAGAAACTTTGGGTTGATGATTCTCAAATTCATAAGTTATACATTACTAAACAATGGGCCGAAGCTGGTGAACCCGGCTACTTCCTTATTGGAGTTGATAAGTTGTAGGGGATGGGGGTTGGCTTCGTCCTGTGATAATGGCAAGCCAACCCTCGTCTTCTCATTGCCCTCGTAGCCCAACGGCAGAGGCAATGGACTTAAAATCCATACAGTGTGGGTTCGAATCCCACCGAGGGTACTATATACCCCGGCCTTCACCGGATGGCGCAGGCTACCTAACCCTCCTGTCGGCAATGAGGAAAGCCGTGGCCGGGTAAAGAGACCTCTACGGGCCAGTAGCTCAGCGGTCAGAGCAAACGGCTCATAATCGTTCGGTCCCCGGTTCGAATCCGGGCTGGCCCATTTAGGAGAAATACTATGGACAGACAAAAGTTTCGTGATCGTATGGATTTCAAGAATGGTTGGGGACTATCTCTTGTCAGCGGACCCGGTACAAATTCTAATGAGGGTACGTTTGAGGTTGCTGTTCTAGATCCTAAAGGAAATATAAATTTCGACTATACTGATGGGGAAGTATTATCGTATCAAAGTATTGCGGATATTGAGAATATTGCTAAGGTAATAAGTGGAATTAGAAACTAATATGACAACCCTAAGCAGTCAGTATACGTCGTATGGAAACATGGAAGTAGTTGAGGTGGAGTTGGATGGCTTAAGATGTATGGTTGAACCCCCTGAACAACAAGATTTCTATGACAAACTAAAAATAGAGATATCTAATGATGGTTATATGCTAGATCCTATACTAATAGTACCTTTCTCTAAAGAAAGACTTGACCATATGATCTCTAATAGTCTTTTCAGAGGTCTTAAAGGTATCTTAAAAGAGAATCCCCCGGATTGGGATAATCTTTCTGAGGTTATGGTAGTAATGAAGGGTAACAATAGAGTGTTAATTGCAAAGGAACTAGGTCACGATAAAATTGATGCTGTTATTATGAAGACTGATGATGTTGTTGGGGTGGGTAGGGTTATGAAAAAATCGAAGACTAATTCGGAGATACGAGATGAAAGATTATGAAGACAAAGGAACGGTGGTTAACCGAGACAGATGCCCCCAATGTGCAGTAAAGGGGCTAGATACTTCCAGTGATAACTTAGCTGTCTATGATGATGGTCACAGTTATTGCTTTAGTTGTGGCTTCTACGTAAAGGGAGATAATACCACAAAGATGACAAATGTAATTGAAGGAACGTCCGCTAATTTTATTCAGGGTGATTGTATTGCCCTCAAGTCCCGTGGAATTACAGCGGAGATTGCTAAAAAGTATGGCTACCAAGTAGCCGAGGTTAACGGGCAAAGAAAAGAGATTGCTCCCTTCTTTAATGATGGGATCATGATAGCTCAGCATGTACGTGGAGCTAATAAATCCTTTAGGTGGATTGGTAATAGTTATAAGCCAACCATGTGGGGCCAACATCTTTGGAGAAACGGTGGCAAGAGAGTCATCATTACTGAGGGTGAGTATGATTGTATGACTTGTAACCAAGCACTAGGAGGACGATGGCCTGTTGTGTCATTACCTAATGGTGCGGCTGGAGCAGGTAAGGCTGTGAAAGATAATCTTGAGTGGTTAGTTTCCTATCAAGAAATAGTCTTGGCGTTTGATCAGGATGAAGCTGGACAAAAGGCTATGAATGAGGTTGCGGAACTTCTGCCTCCGGGTAAGTGTAAGATTGCTAGTATTCCCGGCAAGGATGCTAATGAGTGTCTTGTTAATGGACAAGGTAGTGAGTTAGTATCCGCTCTTTGGGAAGCACAGAGCTATTCTCCCGATGAGATCATTCATGTTTCTAAGATAGCAGATCAATCTGATTTCTCAAAGACTAGGGTATATCCCTTCCCATTCACTAGGCTGACAGAGTTTCTCATTGGTCAAAGATCAGGAGAGGTTACACTGTGGGCTTCAGGTACTGGCTCTGGTAAGTCTACAATCTTAAGAGAAGTTATGCACCATCATCTTGAGGAAGACCGTAGTGTTGGTGCTATTATGTTAGAGGAAGCACCACAGGAAACTATGGATGATATGATTTCTCTAATGATTAATAAACCTGTTCGTGCTATTAAGGCTGTTAGGCTTATGAACGAACTTAGGGATAAGATGGGAAAGCCGCCAATTCATATGGATATTATTGATGAGCTTTCGGATGAGGAGTATGCTGAAGCAAGAAGTAAGCTTAATGAAACATCCTTCTACATCTATGATCATCTTGGTAATAATGCACTGAAGAATCTATGCGCTCGCATGGAATACATGGCTGTATCCCTTAAGGTTGATGTCATTGTGTTAGATCATATCACGGCTGCTGCTACTGGTTTAATGAATGCTGCCACTGATTTCGATGGTGGTAACTCAGAGCGACTCTTGATTGATAACATCATGAAGGAACTGAGGTCGTTGGTTTCTCGTACTGGAGTACGCATTGATGTTGTGTCTCAGTTACGTAAGACTAATAAAGCTTATGAAGAGGGTGATCGTATTACCTTGCAGGATTTACGAGGCTCAGGAAGCCTAGCTTCTGTACCTAATGTTGTTGTTGGTTTGGAAAGAGATCGTCAGAACCCTGATGAGAACATAGCCAATACTACCATAGTTCGGGTACTAAAGAATAGACTTACTGGCCGTGCTGGTATTGCTAGTACACTCTTTTACGATAGAAAGACTGGTCGTTTGGAAGAGATTGATCATGCTATTGATGATACCGGCCAAACTTTATTTCAACCAATAGAAGCAGGGGATAACAATGGCTGAAGAACAAACACCTAAGATGGAACTGATAGACCATGAGAGTACGGTTAATCTAACACAGGATGTTACTATATTACCTGACGGGGATCATCAAATCTCTATGGCAATCGGGGAAGATTCTTTTAAAGTACCAGTCAATGTAGACAGGTCTTTAGATAAGATTAAAATCTCATACGAGCATGATAATCACCACTATATTTATGTATTACATAGTGATGGACGAAGTTATTCTCATGTTAGGTTTATGGGAAATGAAGCTGAGTCCCCTCATGAATGGGAACGAAAAGGAAGCTGGCGTTACTTTTAGGAGATCCTTATGAACCGGATCGTATTTGATATTGAAGCAAATGGTTTAACAGAAGTTGTATTGAACTCTAAAGGTCAGGTGTTTAAAGAAGCGGATACCGTATACTGTATGGTAACGAAGAACCTAGACACTGGTGAGTATAAAGAATATGGACCTTGTGAGATAGAAGAGGGGGTAGAGGAGCTAAGGAATGCTGATGTTATTATAGGTCATAACATTCTGATGTATGACATTCCTCTATTGGAGCGTATCTACGGACCTATCCTAAGTTCTTTGACAAGAGCATTAGACACTCTTATTATTAGTAAGTTAATGTTTCCAGATAAATCTCAACACCCTCTAACGGGTAACTCACTAGATTGTTGGGGAACATATCTTAACTACCCTAAGTTAGAATATGATGGTGGGTGGGCAGCATTCAACGAGAAAATGATAGGCTATTGTCGAGGGGATGTGTCCCTCAATCATAAGATCTATAAGTATCAATTAGATTTTATTAAGGCTAACATAAAGATTGTTAGGTTTGAACATATCATTACTGAGATCATCGCTAATCAAACGGCTAATGGTTTTAACTTTGACTTACCAAAGGGTAAGGAGTTGTTAACCAAGCTAGAGAAGAGATCAGAGGATATACGAGAAGACCTAAAAGACATCTTTCCTCCTGTTGTTCAAACACGATTCTCAGATAAGACTGGTAAGAGATTAAAGGATAAGATAACTATCTTCAACCCCGGCTCTAGAAAGCAAATAGCTGAGAGACTGAAGGAAAAGTATGGATGGAAAGCACCTCAAACCGAAAAGGGAAACCCGAAGGTAGATGAGGCTGTACTCAAGAAGTTAAAATATCCTGAGGCTAAGAAACTGGTTGAATACTTTAACATTATTAAGCTAATGGGGCAGGTAACTGATTGGGTTACTCGTGCATCTAATTCAAGAGATGGTCGTATACATGGTTCTATTAATCCACAAGGTACTGTGACAGGTCGCATGACCGCAAGCCAACCTAATCTCCAACAAGTAAGTAGCGATAAACGAGCAAGAGCTTTGTTCATACCTAAAGATGGTTGGGTTCAAGTTGGTATTGATGCACAGGGATTGGAAGCTAGAATGTTAGCTAGTAGAATGTATCCTTATGATCGTGGTAACTACGGAAAAATTATTATAGAAAAGGATATTCATGATGAGAATCAGAGGCTTGCTGGATTGCCCTCCAGAAATGCGGCAAAAACTTTCTTCTATGGTTTTATATATGGGGCTGGTGATGCTAAGATTGGAAAGATCGTGGGACAAACCGCTGCGGTCGGAAAGAATCTTAAGGCACAATTCCTGCAAAAGTTGCCAGCTTTAAAGAAAGTAATTCAGAATTGTAAGTTTCAGGTGAGTAAATCTGGTACAATACAGTTGCTAGATGGCCGCGAAGTTCCATGTCGTTCGGTACATGCTGCACTCAATGTCCAGCTACAGGGTGACGGAGCTATTATAATGAAACTTGCTCAATGTATATTAGACAGGAAGATTAAGCGAGCAGGTTTGGAGGGTGCAGCTAGATTTATAGCTACTGTACATGATGAATGGCAACTTGAGGCTAAGAAAGATGTAGCAGATAATATAGGTAAGATGGGGTGTGATAGTATAAGAGAAGCAGGAGAGCGACTCGATTGTAAAATTGAATTAGATGGTAATTATATTGTTGGAAGGAATTGGGCAGAATGTCATTAATAGATATACCACATAAAGAGTACAGTAAAATTAAAGTTTATATAGCTGGTCCAATGCGAGGACGGAAGAACCTCAATCATGAGGCTTTTGATAGAGCAGAGAAGCGTTTAATTAGAAAGATGGTTTGGGATCCTGTTAATCCAGCAGAAATGGATAGAATTTACGGGATAGATCCATCTAAAGATATGACTAAAGAAGAATTAAAAGAAGCCTTGAAACGGGATGTAGAAGCATTGTTTGAGGTCCATAGTATCTATATGTTAAAAGGCTGGGAGGAAAGCTTAGGGGCTAGAATGGAACATGCTTTGGCTGTTGCACTAGGCTTGTCAATTTTCTATGAATAGATTCCATGTTTCTGTTGGTTTCTTTCATTGGACTAATCCAGCTTTAAGACCAAAAGAACTTAAAGAGAAAGAATTGAATATTGGACAATGGATATTCAAGTTTTTCTCTAGTATACCCTATACTCATTGTGATATTAGAATTTATTGTAAGGGTTTAGATCTCACTTTATTGTGTACTGAGAATAGACAAGCCGCCTTTTATCCTACAGATGCTGTTTACAGTTACTTTGGTAAGGCGGATATCATGATTGAATTGGGAGAGTTTGAGTTTGATGTTAGCAAGATTGATAAGTTTTTATTTCCATCTTACGTTGGAACAAGATGGCGATTAAGTTTATGGTATTTCATTACCAGATTTTTATTTGTAAGAAAAACAAAAACTTGTACAACTGCGGTGTGTCACATATTACAAGACATAGGATTACCTGTGGGTAATTTTGCGATACCCGCAAACTTATACAAGGAGATACAAAATGCACCTAATTTTAATAGGAGGAAAGGCTGGCGTTGGAAAGACTACTTTGGCTAAGCATATAGCCGAGTTTGCTTTTAACAGCGGTCTACGACCAAAGCTTATGTCTTTTGCAGGTGCTTTAAAACGAGAAGCAAAGTCTTTGGGTTATGGAAAAGAAGAACAGCCTGAGAAGTATAGAGAATATTGTCAACAGGTTGGAAGAGAAAAAAGATTAGAAGATAAGGATCATTGGGTGAAACGATTTCACCATGACTTATTAGAAGTAATGGCTGAAGAGATTAAGCTCTTAAAAGTGGGTAATAAATATTGGGAAACTTTAGTTATTGTGGATGATTGTAGATATTTAAATGAAGTTGCATATGGTAAACACCATGACGCAGTACAATTATTCCTGATGGCTAGTGATCGCAAGTTACCTAATGATGATGCAGATTGGCGTAAGGATGAATCAGAGTATCTTGCTAATATAATTGAAACAGATGAAGAATCAGATTATGCTGAATTATTTGATTGGTTGGTATACAATAATGATACTTTAGATGCGTTGACTCAAAGAGTAAAGAAAGCATTACCTATTTGGTGTGGCATGGAACCACATCCTTCTGATGATGAAGACGATGAAACATGGTTAGAGATTATAGAATCTCAAGATGATATTTGGGAAAAGATGATGGACTTGTTTGATAAATTAGAGGACGATGATGAAGAAACCTAGCATTGCAATTTTAGATAGTGATATTCTTATATATCGTGCATCCTTTTGGGCTGACGTTGAGGGTATTGATGAACTGGAATCAAGATTAAAGCAAGATATTATTAATTGGACACCGGAGGGTGTTGATAATGTTATTTTGGCTAGGTCTTGCGATAGAGAAACAAACTTTAGAAGGAAGTGTTTACCTTCGTATAAGTTTAACCGAAACGATAAACCAGTACCCGAGTGTCTTGAATACTCGAAAGAAATATTAGATACTTTAGGTGATGTTCGTATGGTCCCTACTATTGAGGCAGATGATCTCATGGGAATTGGGGCATCTTCTGGTAAGGCTATTGCTGTTACTATAGATAAAGATCTTAGAGGAGTACCGGGATGGCATTGGAATCCTGATAAGGAACCAGAACCTACTCTGGTTTCTGACTATGAAGCAGATAAATTCTTTGCTTGTCAGTTAATATCTGGAGATGGGACCGATAATATACCGGGGTTGTTTAGAAAAGGTAAGAGCTTTTTCGAAAAGAATATCCTACCGTTTGATGATGAAGATTGGTGGTGGGAAATTTGGTGGGCATATGAAGAAGATGGTCATAACATGGATTCATTTTTAGCACAGGCTAGATCTCTTCGTATCCTACGAGATGGTGAATATAATAAAGAAACTAAAGAAATCACCCTCTGGAGCCTTCCAGACAGGTATGCCGAATAACCGGGTATAATAGTATATCCAGAAGGAGAAATCATGAGTAGTAATTCAATGACTGAACCGCCACCTTTGCATGTTGACTTTATGCCTTCCCTTTCCTATCTACCGACTCCCTCTCATGCTACTGAGGGTTCAGCCGGGCTAGATCTGAGAGCAGGGATAAAAGGTAGTAAGACAATTAAGCCCGGTGAGTGTGTTCATATATCAGCAGGATTATCAATAGGTATTCCACCGGGATACTTCGGCTTAATCGCCTCTCGCTCAGGTTTGAGCCAAGAGGGAATCCATCTAGCCAATGGAATTGGAGTCATTGACAGTGACTATAGAGGCGATGTAATTATTGTAATAAGAAATTCAGGGTCAGAACCATTCGAAATAACTTCCGGTATGAGAATAGCACAGCTTATTCTTGTGCCTTATGCTAAAGTTCAGCTTGTGGATGTCTGTGATTTAGCAGATACCGAGAGAGGATCTGGAGGATTCGGAAGTACGGGGGTTGACTAATGGATACCTTCAGAAATTTCATTGCCGTATCGAGATATGCTCGTTGGCTTGATGGTGTTCGACGAAGAGAAACTTGGGAAGAAACTGTTACTAGATATTGGGATTGGATTACGGATAAGTTCCCTATCTTACTGGATAAAGCCCCGTACATTAAGGATATGATCTTAAAACACGAGATCATGCCAAGTATGAGAGCTTTGATGACCGCTGGTGAGGCTGCGGACAGAGATAATACTTGTATCTATAATTGTTCTTATCTAGAGATCGACACCCCTAGAGCCTTTAGTGAGCTTATGTATATTCTAATGAATGGAACTGGAGTGGGCTACTCGGTCGAGTCGAAGGTTGTAAGTAAGCTGCCTAAAGTTCCTTCAGATATTATGAGGGTCAAGGGCGTTAAGGTTACTGTCGAAGATTCCAAAGAGGGTTGGGCTAATGCCTGCCTCGAACTACTCGAAAACCTATGGTTAAAGGGTGTCCATCCAACTTGGGATCTCACACAAATTAGATCCGCTGGTAGTAGACTACATACCTTTGGTGGTAGAGCCTCTGGTCCTGAGCCTTTGGAAGCTGTCTTTAAGTATGTTGTTAAGGTATTTGAGAATGCCCAAGGACGTAAGCTTACTTCCTTGGAGTGCCATGATATTTGCTGCGTTATTGCTAAGTCGATTATTGTTGGTGGTGTACGTAGATCTGCAATGATTTCCCTATCTGATTTAACTGATCGTGAGATGGGTAAGTGCAAGAGTGGTGCATGGTGGGAAGGTTCCGGCCATCGTTCTCTTGCTAATAACTCAGCGGTCTACAATGGACGGCCATCGTTAACCGAGTTCATGACTGAGTGGAGAGATTTATATGACTCCCATTCTGGTGAACGTGGTATCTTTAATCGCATGGGCGCACAAGAACAATGCGAATGGTTAGGACGAGACTCAGCTATTGACTATGGGGTAAACCCATGTGCTGAGATCTTACTAAGACCTAAGCAGTTCTGTAATTTAACTGAGATTATTATACGACCTGATGATAAGATCTCTGATATCAAAAGGAAGATTGAGGCTGCTACCATACTTGGTACTATTCAATCTTCCTTTACTTACTTCCCCTACCTTTCTAATGATTGGGAAGAGAATGTTAGAGATGAGAGATTACTAGGTGTTTCCTTTACTGGAATTTATGACAACCCGTTGATGTGGGGTAAAGATGGACTTAATAAATTATCGGGTCGTCTGAATCGTTGGCGAGAATTTGCAAGACGAACTAATACAAGTTGGGCCAAGGAAATAAATATCAATCCTTCGGCTGCAATAACCTGCGTAAAACCTAGTGGGACTGTATCATGTCTTAGTAACACAGCATCAGGTATCCACCCTAGATATTCTAGGTATTATATTCGTAGAGTACGTATTGATAAGAAAGATCCATTGTACTTCTTTCTGAATGATTCGGGAGTACCCTCAGAAGACTGTGTATTAAATCCAAACAGTACTGCGGTATTCTCGTTCCCCATGCAAGCACCTAAGTATGGGAAAACAGCAGATGAGGTTACGGCATTGGAACATCTAGAGTTATGGCGAGTCTATAAGAATCATTGGTGTGATCATAATCCATCCATCACTGTAAATTATTCTGATGATGAGTTTCTATCTGTCGGTGCTTGGGTATGGGAGAACTTTGATGACATTCAGGGTATTTCTTTCTTACCTAAAGTCGATCATATTTATGAACAAGCTCCATTCGAAACGGTTGATGAGGTTAGATATAAAATGATGTCTGATAAAATGCCGTTGGTAGATTTCTCTAAGCTTAGTTCTTATGAAGTTGAAGATACCACCAAAGGATCACAAACATTAGCGTGTACTGGTGGATCTTGTGAAGTAGTAGATTTAGTGGAGGCGTAAGAATGTTAGATCCGTATAGACAATTAATGATTAATGGACAGCTTAACCAATTACAAGCTGTTCAAATGTTACAATCATTGGATAAGAGAATTACAGAATTAGAGAAGGGTACGAATGAAAAACCAGAAAGACAAACTACCAGTACTAGACGAACATCTAGTAAAGATTCTGGAAAAACTGTACCCTCCACTTGAATATAGTCCAGATATATCTCAAGAAGATTGGGCTTTTCGTGGTGGTCAGCGTGATGTAGTAGCTAAGCTACGACACATATATTCACAACAACAGAAAGGGGAATACTATGCCTGATGCAATGTATGAAAATCTTAAAGCCAAGCAGGCAGCAGGTCCAGAAGCGGGTATGATGCCCCCTCCAGCGGCTGATGCTGCTATGATGGATATGGGCGGTATGCCTATTGAAGAAGATATGGGTGAGTTAGCTACGGAAGGCCGTGGTGGAGATATCGTCATGGGACACCTTACTCCGGGTGAGCTTATAATTCCTGTGGCTATGATGGAAGATCCTGAGATTGCAAGAGTATTAGAGGATGCTTTTGATGCTTTTGAAATGGATATGGATAGATTTACTGTAGGACATGAGAACAATAGTATTAATCCAGATACCGGATACCCTGAATTTGAGGGTATGAATTATGATGAACTATGGCGGATGCAGATACAGGCACAACAAGAGGCAGTAAAGGAAAGAGAGGCTTATAGAGATCAAGCTTGGTCAAGACAAATTCAGCAGCAAGAGGAAACTAAAAGGATACAAGAAGAATATGATTTGACAGCAAGAGAAAATAGAGCAGCCAATGTAAGGGCAGCGTCCTTAAGGCATAAACAACAAGAGGAGAGATTAAGAAAGACCCAAGCAGAAACTCGTCTATTAGCTGAAGAACGCCGTACCCATGAAAAGGTTCAAGCAGTAAAAGCAGAACGTAAAAGACAAGCTAGAAAAAAGGGTAAGACCCATGCTCTTACTGCTGCAACAGCCGCTGCGGCTCATGCCCCAAATAAACCTAGAGGAGCAGGAGTAGCTAAAGTATCTCGTAGAACGGCTCCCACAAGATTTTATAGCGCACCCGGTACTGGTGCTGGCGGCGAGGGTGGTCGTCACACCGCAATGGGTCGTAGACCCGCGTGATAGAAAGAAGGTAAACTATGGGAACATCAGTAGATAATACAATGCCTTACGTTCCTGATCCAGTCGAACAAACTGCTGCGTATGATGAGTTTATGGATGAAACTAGGGCTGAAGAAGATCTAGCGTGGCAAGAGAGAATGGATGAGGTTCTACAACAAGAGGAGGAGTTTAAAGCTTTAGAAGAGGAAGTAATCTCTCAAGAGGAATTAGAGCTACAGCAAGAAGAAGAGCAGATATCAGATACAGAGCAACAGGCTCAACAAGAAGCTGGTGTAATCCAAGATCCTACTGCTCCGGGTCAAGACCCTGATGATTTCTTATATGGATTCTATGGTTTAATTGATGATGAGGAATATTATTCAGATCTGGATGGTGATGAGGATGATTATTATTGATCTTTATTAGGAGATAACAATGGCTGAAGATAAAATTGTAGAACGCTGGAGACTATTAGATGGTCAGCGTCTTATGAGCCTAGAGCGCGCACGAAAATGTGCAGCACTCACAATTCCCTCCTTACTTCCACCAGAAGGTTTAACAGAAGAGAATCAATTACCTCAGGCTTATTCATCTGTTGCAGCTAGAGGCGTTACTAATATGGCCTCTAAAATTCTATCGGCTATGCTTCCCCTAAACGATGCTCCCTTTTTTAAGTTTGAATTATCTACTGGCATGGAACCAACACAAGAAATAGAGAACTTTCTAGATAGGTTATCTTATCAAACCTATAATAAACTTTCCAGTCGAAACCTAAGAGAAACAATTTATCTTGCCTTGCAGCATCTTATTGTTATTGGGGATGTGTTAGTAATTCAAGAAGATGATTTTAATTTTAGGGTAATTCGATTAGATCAGTTTGTTTTACGTAGAGATGTAGACGGTATTACTCAGGAGATCATTTACCTAGAGTATATAGCTAAGGATAATGATGAGGAAATTCTAGCTGGTTATTATAACTCTACTACAAATGCTAAGAAAGGGTATGATACAGTATATGTAAGACTAGAATTACAAGAAGATGATACATGGAAACAAACAGCCCAAGACGAAGAAGGAACAACCGTAAACTCAGGTTCGTTTAAAGTATCTCCTGTGGTTCCATTACGATGGGCTATTGTTGCAGGGGAAAATTATGGTCGCTCTCATTGTGAGGATATTATTGGCGATATCCAGACTCTCGAATCATTTACCGAAGCTTTAATCGAAGGTATTGCTGCTGGCTCAGCCTTTTGGATTGGTATTGATCCCGCAGGTTTAACTGAATTAGATGACATTGCTGGAACCTCTAATGGAGGCTTTGTGTCTGCAAGACAACAAGATGTCTTTACCCTTAGTCCTTCTGGTACTATGAACCCTCAGATTCAATCGACTCAGAGTGGTGTCGAAACTATGCGAAGAGAGATTGGCAACGCTTTCTTACTCAGTGGTTCAGCAATACCTAGTGGAGATCGTGTTACCGCAACGGCTGTTCGAATGATTGGTTCAGAATTAGAGACAATTCTAGGTGGTGCATTCTCAGCAATTTCTAGAGAATTAATGGAGCCTATTGTTCGTCGATCAGTACATCTTATGCTTGAAAATAATGAGATAGATCCTAGATTACAGGAACAGTTTTCTGAAGATGGTTTGTTAACAGTAGAGATTGTAACAGGATTACAAGCACTTAGTAGAGACACAGATCTTTCTAAGCTTATGCAAATGGGTGAGATGGTAAAGAATTTACCGCCACCCGCACTTGAATTATTTAGATGGGATGAGTATGCTAAAGCTCTAATTACCTCTATTGGATTTGATTCTACTAAGTGGGTTAAGTCCCCTGAGGAAGTTCAGGAAGAAAAGATGGCTCTGATGGAACAGCAACAAGGCGCACAAACACAAGCTGGTATCCAAAGTCAACTCGCCCAATCGGGAGCCGGTGCTGTCGGAGACTTGGCTGCTAAAGATCTACAGGAAACAGGTGGTCAAGGTATCCAACAAATCTTACAACAGAATCCTGAATTAGCAGAGCAGGTTTCGCAACTTAGTGGAGGTGTAATCTAATGGCTTTTCAAACCTCTACTATTGCTTCTTCAACCACAACTAAGATGCCTGCCGGATATACGAAAAAGTATTCCGCTTCAGCTACTAGTGTACTTTCATCTACAACCGATGGTGTTGTGACTACCTCAATTTCTGATGTATTTGCTAATAAAAAAATAGCTGTTGCTGTGGAAACAGTTGTTAGGTTTAATGCTGATGCTTCCATAAGATTGCAAGCATCTCCAGATGGTACAAATTGGGTAGATGTTTCAACTATATCAGCTACATCAGGACTTACCGCAGTTGGTACTAATACATTTGTTGTAGATAACAGTGATTTTTATGCACCGTATTGGCGGTTAATTATTAATGAGGAAGCTGCCACTATATATGGTGGTTCATATTCAGCCGGAACCGTTAAGACTGAATACTCTATAAGTTAGGAGAGAACTAATGGCAACCTTTATAGTCGAGGAAGACTTTGCAACTTCCACAGTTAATTTATATACAAAATATGAAACAGCAGCCTCTCCTCTTATCTCTGGTCTTACGGGATCTGGTACTGGTGATATCTTAGCCTCTCGTGCCATCAGTACTACAGCTTTTAACGGTAAGAAAATTATGGTGGGAGTAGATGTTACTATTGCTTTTTCTGATGTTGCTTCAACCTTAACAGTACAGCTATCTCACGATGGTAGTAACTTTACTGATACCTTTGCTACAATATCTTCAGATATTACCCCTAATGTTACTGGTCTTAAGATGGCTTTGGTTGATTTTACAAATACAGATGTTCCATTCTTTAGAATTGTAGCTAATGCTAGTGGGTTAACTTGGGGCAATAGTGGTAAACTTAAGTTCTTTTACCTATTACCACCGGCATGATCAATAGAGTAACTGTTGATATCCCTGAGCAAGAGCTAGGATCATTTAAGATTCAACACTGTAAAAGAAAATATGGTAAAGAAACTATATTATTCCATAATAAACAACACATAATGTCGGATAGACCAAGTGAATTTATAGAACATAGGCCGCTATTTTCTGAGACACTGAGGGGAAACATATTAGTTACTGGCTTAGGTATAAGCTATGTACATAATAAAATATTGTTTTCCCCTGAAGTAGAACGAGTTATTATCTTAGAAAAATATCCTGAGGTTGTAGGATTAGTATGGCCTTATTGTAAAAAGGATGATCGGTTTGAAGTTATTTGCTATGACTCCGATGACTGGGAACCTACTTTGCATTTCGATTTGGCTTGGATGGACTCTTGGACGGAGCATCATTCTGTCCCTCAAGAACTATGGTGGAAAAAAACAGAAGAGAAGTACAGTTCGCACTGTGATAAAATAATGTTTTGGAAGCCTACTAAACTTATGAACGGAGGTTGATATGGCAACTTACACTCCTACTGCTTCGGCTACTTCGGGAGCAAGGATACCTTGGCCTATAGATAAACCTCTCTGTCGATTAGAAATATCTAAAAACATACCAACGCCTATAAAATATGAAGAAGATAATACAACATACACAGTACCTATAGATGGGTCGTTTGCTACGACGCACGTAGGTACTGGCTGGATTCAATCTGGTAGAACATATCTTTTATCAGTTACAGTTCGTTATCAAATGGATGATGCTGGTGATGATTTAGTAATTACTATGTTGGAACGTAGTACTGGATCTAATGTGGTTATGGATGGTTCTAAAATGAAACACCTTGGTAGGCAAAATCCACCAACAAACCATTATTCTACGTATACTTTTGTTACTCAGTTTACTGCTAGTAGTACTAGTACAAATGGACCTATAGTTTACTTAGAACATACTGGAGCAGGTACGGCAACTAGTCCTATACAAGACTATGCTCAAATGATTTTGTTTGACCTTACGGATATGACAGAAGGTAATGATTATTTCTACGAAGAGAACTCAACAGATGCCTCTAATACAACTACCCCAGTTACGAGAGAATCCGCCACATTAAACTTAACAAAAGATAATAAAGGTCTTTGGTTATTGGGTGCTGCGTCTCAATATAAGTGTAATAACGATAATGACTATGAGTCTACGGTTATTATTAGGAATCAAGATGCCTCAATTTTAGGGGGAGATGTTTTAACATTAGATACAAGTGAAACAAATGATGAGGATATGCTTACATATACTACATTATTAGATAACGATTTATCAGATACTTCGTGGGATATACTACTAAAGACTAGTGACGAAACTGCGGCAGGCCGTGGTGTTTCTGCGAATCTAACACAACATAATAAAGTATTCGGTATTCGTCTTGGTAAATTTGTATCTTCTTCCTTTAGTTCAAACCAAGCTACTGATACTTCAGCAACTAATGATACTAAGACAATATCTATTGAATTAACTGGTATTAAACCACAATATGATTCACCAAATTACCTAGTACTTCATGGTGGTCTTGCTAACTTTGAAAGTGGAACAGCCGCATCTAGGAAAAAGGTTAAGTTTTTTACTGATGTACAGTGGAAAAATACAGGGGGTACATATGCTAGGTATGGTGATGATGATCAACAAGCTTATAGTACATTAATTTGGCGAGGGAATACTGCGATAAGTGCAGACTATGATGATAAGTTACCTTGGTTATCTACAGTACCTCCTACAACCCTTAGTGGTATAGGAACATCTAGTGAACTATCCTTTAAGCTTGAGATTTGGAAGTCTCATCCTACAGGATCTAATGCAGATGTAGTAGAGGGTACTGATATATTTCTTGGTGTTATTGAGCTACCACCTGACTTAGACTATGACGATGGTGGATCTTATGTAGTTAAAGCAAACCATAGTACTTTATTATGTGGGCCTACGACACTAGAAGAATGTATAAATACTCGTAATAGATTACTAGAGGCTAGGGGCTTTAAGGTTCCTGAGAGATGGGATACTGTTTGGACGAAACAAGACATAGAAAAAACATAGGGGAATATTTTGTTTAGACTCCTTAGAATACTAACGTCAGGTTTTGTACTACCAAGTACGTATTTGGATTTTGAAACAACTCATTTTAAAAGGGAGGATTTTATCATGCCTACAGTTGGGAAGGGTAAGAAAAAGAAGAAATTTAAATATACCAAAGCAGGTATGAAAAAGGCTAAAGCTTATGCTAAGAGAACTGGCAAAAAAGTTAAGTATTCTAAGTAGTTTATTTCTTGGGGGTTGTTTTTCTACGAATAAAACTAAGTTACCTTCTATCGCACCTGAGAATGTAACAACCGATATGGTTGAAAGAGTACAGAGTTTGAATAACCTGTCTATTCTTAGTGCTATAGGGGGCTTTTGTTTACTAGCAGGTATGGTTCTTCTAGTATTAACCAGAGGATCTATGGGATGGAGGGCAATTTTAGGTGGTAGTTTAATGATCGTAGTTAATTACCTTATTGCTCTATATGCCTCATGGATTTTTATTCCTGTAGTTGTTGTAACCGGAGCTATTAGTATAGCTTGGGGTTGGAAAATTATTGTTAAGATTATTAATGACGATAAGATCAAAGTAAAGGAGATCATTAGTGTTTAGTAGTGTGTTAGGAACAGTTTTTTATACTGCTGTAGTTTTTATAGTCGGTGGAATCATCGGCAGACCGTTATATACTTGGGTAAATAAGATGATGCCTTGGTCTAAGTCAACTTAGGGGGAACCATAGCTATGGAATTAGAAGCATTCACAATAATAGAAGTCTTGATAGGAACAGGAATTGTTTCTATGTTATGGCAAATGAATAGACAACTAGGTTCTTTAGCTACGGAGATGAAACGCTTTTCAAACATGATATCAGATCATGAAACAAGAATAAGAAAAATAGAAGGAAACTAATATGGCAGAGACAAATGAAACACAGCCGGAATTCGATTATCAACAGCCTGTTGTAAACGAAGCGGCAGAACAAGTACAAGAAATGCAGCAGGGGTTAACAGCTTCCCCGGATGATATGAATGCTATTGCTGAACGCGAAGCATTTAAGACTTACGTAAGCCAGCAAAATGTTGAGATGCCAGAGAATTTCTCTGATGCCAATCAGTGGTTTGATAGTCTAAAAGAAGCACAAAAGAATTATACCCAAGGCCAGCAGGAATTGGCACAGATGAGACAACAGATGGCTCAGCAGCCAACTCAACCACAGCCAACTGAAGAGACTCAGGCACAGCCTGAAGTTCCGGTTGATACAGAAGATTCGGAATTAAGAATTCCTGAGGTTGAAGAGGTTCCTGAGGAACCCCAACCGTTATTCCAAAGTATTGAAAAAGAAGATTGGGATAGTTGGGGATATGAAATTGCTACTACCGGAGAACTTATGGATAACACCATGAGTGAAATTAAAAGTAAGACCGGATTATCTGAGGAAATGATTAAAGATTTCGTAGCTGGACAAAAGGCTAAGATGAGAGAATCTTATGGTAACTCCGCTAAGGTTGTTGGAGGTAAAGAGAATCTCCAAAGTATGCTTAAGTGGGCCTCAGAAAACCTCAGTGAACAAGAAAGATATGCAATTAATTATGGCTTTGCTAATAAAGCTATGAGAGAAACTACTCTTAGGGGACTACAGGCTAGGTATACTGATTCTACAGCTAATTCTCCTAAGGCTAAGGAGCCTGCCAAAATGACAGGCAAAGTTAATGTAGGTTCCACAACGTCAGGACTAATGCCCTATGCAACAAAGCGTGAGTTTGCGGCTGATCGCAGTAATCCACGTTTTAGTATGGAACCGGCTTTTAGAAATGCTGTTGAGGAACGTATGATGAAAACTGATTTTAATTATCTTCCAGAGTGAGGGACAACTCTGGATAACTTGGTTACTCTTAAGTTAAGAACAATCCCCCTATATGGCAATGGATGTCTTAGATCTAGTTTAACCGCATATGGAGGACTCCGAAAGGAATAATCTAAAGTATGTCATCGTTAATCGTCCCTTCGTTTTTGCTCAAATATAAGGAGATAAACCAATGGCACTTCCAGGTGACTCATTTGATGCAACAGCTACTGGTTTAGCTTATCGTGGGAGTAGTACTGCCGGAACGTCGAACACGACGCCACCCGGTAAGTTATGGCTTCCTATTTGGTCAGGCGAAGTGATTCATGCTTACGATGAATACAATTCGTTTGAACCGTTAGTTATGTCGAAGACCATTTCAAGTGGTCGAGAAATGCAATTCCCTGTGACGGGAACAGTCAGCCTCAACTCATCATGGGATGCAGGTGAGGAACTGCTTGGTAATCAGGATTCCACATCGGGAACCTTTAAGGTTCTTCTTGATAACCGTCCAATGGCTGCTCACTTTGAGATTGATAACATTGATCTCATGTTAACACAGTGGGAATTCCGTGCAGAGTTAGCGCGTCAGGCAGGTATGACACTTGCTAATACTCGGGATAAGCAGATTTATGCTTATCTGGTTCGTGCTTCGTGTGAAGCGAAGCTTACTAATGATCCACGATCAGATCTGTCATTACATGATGGATTCCAAGGGTCGGACTATGATAACCTTGGTGTAGCCGCAGGCACACCTACGGCTCGAACTTCGTCTGCCTTGGCATATTTACAAGACCTAGAGGATTTCGTGGTTCATCTTCAGAACAATAATATTGCAACTGAAGGTGTATATAGTGTTGTCAATCCTCGTGCGTTCCAAGACATTCGCGCTCTTGGTGTTGCACGAACTCAAGCTACGGCGATTGACTCACAGCCAATGTTTGGTGGTGTTGCGCAGGCTGGTGGCTTAGGCCGACAGTTTACGGAAGGTATGAATAGTTTACAGGATTCCCTACAATACATGGGTGTTACAATTATTAAGTCTAATCATATTCTTCTTGATAACGACCCTGATATTGGTGAAGCTAAGTATGTTCTTAATTATGCCGATGGGCAGATTAGGGCTGTAACTTGGCAGAAGGGTGCTGTAGCGGCTCTCAAGCTTCAGGGCTTGAAGGTTGATACGGTGGATGATATCCGTCGTAATACAGTATTCACGGTCGCATCTATGATGGCTGGTACGGGCGTTTTGCGTCCAGAGTGTGCGGTATTCCATTCGGGATATGCTGCTTCAGCCGGTCGTGCTGCAATGATTACGCAGCTTGATATGACCGCAGAGTACAATGACGCTTGATCTTTGATCATAGTTGTCATTCAGTTTGACACGGTGGGCCTCCCTTTAGGGGGAGGTCTACCTTTTATTTTAACTAAGGAGGATTCTAATGGGATATCTTACAAGACTTAACGCTGTTAATGAAATGCTATTAGCAGCAGGTGAATCTCTGGTGTCAGATCTTGATGAATCCTCTGGTGTAGACACAAGTATTGCTGAGTTTATGTTAGATAATACTTCTGATGAATATCAGTTTAGAGGATTAGCTCATAACACATACATTCAAAAGAAGAAACCAGATTCCAACAATAAAATCTTCCTTCCAAATGATGCTATTAATATTACCTTATTAAGTCACCATACTAGTAACAATACCGCAGATGGATTTGATGGTTATATTATTGAAGCAGGTATTCGTGGTGAACCAAATGGTTATCTGTTTAATATTACTGAACAGACCGATCAATGGGAAGCTGGTACAGAATATACAGTAGAAATTATTCAGCGAATACGTTGGGAAGATATGGATTCTTCGATTCAAAAGGCTGTGGTTGCTGGAGCCGCTAGATGGTATCAAATGATTACCCAAGGTGACGAAGCTGCTGACGCTTTCTTGGCACAGAAAGAAGCTATGGGTATGGCTGAAGGTAAAGCTTCTGATGCAAAAACTAAAAGTAGAAATATATTTGATGGAGACTTAAGCAGACGAGCAATTCGTAGAGAACACTTCTTATTTACCAATGATCCCGCTAGATTTAGATTCTGGCGAGCAACTATGTAGGAGTGAATCATGGCTAAAAGAAAAAGATCTGTAAAAACTGTTAACCAAAGGATTGCGATTAATACTTTAGGTGGCGGTGTTGGTAGACAAGCTCCAAGTAAACGATTGCCGTCTGAAGCAGAGACTATAGAAAATTGTTATGTAACACTAGAACGATCTATTTCTAAACGATCAGGATTTGAAATCTTTAGAAATAATGAGGGCGGGTTTCAATATGATTTAAATATTGATGATATCGAGAGTAAAGATCTTTGGTTTCACTGGTTCGATGTAGCTAGTAATGCTAGATATCTTATTATGATTGATTTTAATGCAACTAGTTCTTCCCAACAATTCCTTTGGATCTTTAGATTAATGGCATTAGGATGGAAGGACATTTCTCCCGCCAATAATTCAATCGGCCCTGAACTACGACGTTATCTAACTCATAGAAACGATGAATATTCTACAGCTAGAGAAGCCTTACGATGTATTTCAGTTGGACAAGCCTTAATTATTTTAAACCGTACAGTTAAGACGGGATTTTCCAGCCAAGATTCAGGACCGGGCTGGCCCTTTGGATCAGGATCGGCTCCTATAGCTGGCCTTGAAAAAGCCGCCTTTAGATATGTTTTGGGATTACATGCTGCCGATCCAAATACTTCATATAACGCACAAAACGTATCTAGTGAAGGATCTGGATTAGCTGTAAAGATGAATTATGCAGGAACTAAAGTAACAGAAGTTACTTCTCCCGGCGATGGTTATAAGCTTGACGATGTAGTTAAATTTAATAATAATACCTTTCGATTAACTAATCCAGCAAACTATATGTTTGATTTAGATGGTAATTTAATGAACAATATTGATCTTAAAGGTAGACCTATAACCTATTATACTACTGTAGAACAAGACCCATTAGCCGAAGCAACAGAATGGACCCCATTAAATGCCTATATTACTGGTGACTTTGTAATAGGAGGTAGTCCTCGACAGGTATATAAAGTTATTAATACTATAGCTGATGGAACAGACGAAATAGAAACAACTAATTATCTCGCAGTAAGAGATGGTAAACTTATTGAGGTAGAGGATTGGGCTTATCCTGATAATGATTTTAAGTACAAGGGACAATCTCTAGATAACTTTGGTTCAATTAAGTTTCCTCCCCTAAAGACAGATATCTCTGCAAACAACGGATCAACCGACACAGTGTTTTCGGATGGTAGAGGCATCAGTAGAACCGCAGAAACATTAAGGGCTTTATATCCTAATACCGGAGATAAAGCCGATAATGGAGATGCTACAGGTATGGGAAAGGTTTACTTTACAGCAGGTGCATATCTAGCTGCCATGCCCGGATACTACCGCATCATCTCAAAGAATGCAGAAGAGGGAGGATCTGGAAGACCCTTTACACAGAAGGTTAGGACTCCAGAAGGTCATTGTATGTTTGATTCTAATAGGATGCCGGTTAGGCTTTCTTTGGTTAATTCTAATAACTTTGAGTTTGAACCGATTGAGTGGGATCCAAGAACCAACGGTACTTTAAAGACAAACCCCGGACCAGCAATTTTTACAAAAGATGATGAAAGCCTTAGACAAATAGAAATAAATAGTATTGCTTTTTACCGTGGACGTTTATTCTTTAGTGCTGCTGATACTTTATTCTCTTCAAGAATTGGAGACTTTGATAACTTTTGGTTTGAGGACGCAGGCAATATTGTTGCTAGTGATCCTATTGATCTTCAAGCTTCTTCTAATAAGTATTCTCGTATTAATGCTATGATTCCATTCTCAGACTATCTATTTATTAATACCGATAGTGATGCTCAATTTGAATTACTGGGATCAGAAAATACCATAACACCCTTCACAGCAGAATTGGCTCCTACTGCATTTTATTCAACCGCACCATTAGTTGATCCAGTTCTTATGGGATCACAGATCTATTTCTTTGCTGATAAGAAGATGTATATTTATTTCTCAACACAAACAGGCAGTATTGCTAGTGCTTTAGAAGTAAGCTCTCATTGTCCTGATTATCTACCATCAGAATTTGGTAGTACCGCAGTTGCTGGATCAAGAGATACTATTTTCTTTGTAGATGAAGATAATAAAAACGAAATCTTTGTTTATTCAAATCGTTATTCAGGAGATCGGGTAATTCAAAATGCATTTCATAAGTGGGTATTAAATTCTGAAGATCAGGTGTTAAGTTTAACCCACTTTGACGATAAACTATATGCAGTTATCCAAAAACCTAGAGGCGATGGTACAACAATTCTTTATTTAGAGCGTATTGCTATGTCAGATGAGGAATATACAAAACCTAGAATTGATCATAGATATAAACACATTACTGCCGATGAAAATACAGAGTATTTACCAGAAACAGACCAAACCAGAATAGTTGTTCCTTTCTTAGCTCCCAATATTAATGAGGTTATCTTAGATGATGGCTGGGGAGAGTTAAAGTATTTAAGAATAACACCAGATTCTGTAGTTACTTATGTCGATAGCAAACAAACTTGGGTTACTATCCAAGGAAACTATAAAACAATAGATAATAAGTTTTACCTTGGTGAATCCTTTTTGATGAATGTTGAACTATCCCAACAATTCTTTAGGGATGAAAACAATAATATCATAAACGGTATCTTAAGCCTAAAATCAATGTCGATACGTCATTCCTATACAGGAAACTATAGACTTGAGGTAAAGCGTCGAGGACGAGCGGCATTAGTAACAACTTTTGATGTAAACCAACTTGGCGTACGTGGACAAACTTTAGGTTCTTTAGAATTATTTGAACCTGAAGGTGAGATGACAGCAAAAATTTTAGGCTTTGGTTCAGAAACACAAATATTTATCAAGAGTGATTTTCCCACTCCCGTCAATATATCTAATATGGAAATCAAAGCCATGTTTAGACCCACATACAGTTCTGTCTTAGATTAAGGAGAAAAGACATGAGTTATATCAATACGAATGATTCCTACGGATCATTTGTTAAATATTCAGGTAGTGCTGGAACGTACACTTATTCGTACAGCACCCTTTCGCTCAACTCTTCAATCTCTGATCAAGACCAATTAATCGTTGTTCGTAAGTTTACTCCTTCGTCAACTTTTGAAGCCGCTGCTGCACCAGATGGCTTAGGTGGAACTAAGATTGCTGCTTCAGAACAGTGGGATGCTTGGACCTTACCAAACACATCCTCTTCTGGTAGTACAATGTATACTATTGATACAGTAGCCAAGACAATTACACTGTCTAATACAAACGCAGACTACGTATGGAACCGAAGCGGAACTACAGTTAATCTACCCGTCTTTGTTCCCTCAACAGATACCATAATCATAGCCCGTAAAACCTATGGCGTAAGTCCTTTTGTGACATGGGCTTCCGGTTCTAAGCTAACCTCTGCCCAGCTTAATCATCAAACTACACAGTTAATTTATTTGAGTCAAGAACTATTAGATAAGATTCACAACGCAAGCGACCTTGATCCTTACTATGGAACTCCCAGTGGCTATGCTACATTAAACACACTTGGAGCCTTAAGTTCAGCTAATACTAATACCCTGACATCAGGCGATGGTTTAACTGGTGGTGGAGACATTGGTGATAATCTTACGTTAGCTGTAGATTTAGCTGACGATAGTGGTCTTGAGTTTGACGTTAATAAACTTAGGGTAAATACAGACACAACCATAATCCGTGGGACTGCTGGTCTTGGTGTCATCTTAAAAACTAACGGTGCTTTGCTTTCTGATGCTGATGGTGTTTATGTGGACCTTGAAGACAGCGTAACCTCTACATCTACGGCTAAAGCACTTACGGCTAATCAAGGTAAAACTCTTAAGGGATTAATTGATGCGTTAGGTACTGGGGTTAACTATCTTGGTAGTGTAGCTGCGGGCGTAAAAGCAGCAGCGACAGATGCACTTAAAATCACAGGCGGAACTGTATATCACAACGATGCATTCACAGTCCTTGTTCCTGAAGATGCTGGTGGATATGCCGGTGACGTTACTGCTACAGTTATAGCTAGAACTTCAATGGGAAGTACTCCATCTGCAAATCAGATTCATTGGTATCTTGATCCGAGCGGCGATGCTGCTAAAATTGCTAATTTAAAACTTGCAATTAATGGTACTACTGATACTGCAAAAGTAAAATTTGGGTCTAGTTTCACAAACACGCTTGGCGTTAAAGGTCTTACAGCATCTGATGGTGTAGCGAGTACAGAGTCATATGCTAGTCTAACTGCGGATAATGCTGGTGCTGATGGAAACGACATTGCGCTTACAGATACAGTAGGTACAGTTCTCGTTAATGAATCCGCACTTACAGATGGAAAACTTGCTGGTGGCATTACCCAAAGTTCATTCCCAACAGGAAGCGGAGTAGATGATGCGTTTGTCGCAGGTGATACAGTTGATATTATCACAAGATCTGGTTTCGTTACTCCTACAGGTGCATCAGAAATGGAAGTAACTGTAGGCGAAGACATCCGATATAATGGCTCAGCATGGTATAACGCGGGAGCTACGGCTACCTTAGATGATACCGCATATTTTAAGCATGATGGCTCTCGGGTTGCAACTGGTGAATTTAATTTAGGTAGTAATAAGATTACTGCCCTTGCTACGCCTACGGGTGGTACTGATGCTGCTACTAAAACTTATGTTGATTCGGGATGGTTCAGTGGTGCTGCCGCTTCCAACCATATTCTTAAGTACAGCGGTAGTGCATGGGAAAGCGGAACCATTGGCATGGAACATATAGGTAATGAAAACATTTCCGCTACACCTGCCCTTGGCGATATTATTGCTTGGGATAATGATACTAGTAAGTGGACAAACTCTAGTATTGTTTCAACTCCTCAGATTTGGTATACTGGAGGAGCGGGAGAATATGCTATTGATCTTGCTCCTGATGGTACTATAGTAGCTTTTGCTGTGGGTGATGCAGTACTCCCAAATTCTACCGTAGCAAGTGCATGGTTCGTTACTATAGATGGTATTGTTCAACCAGCTAATACGTATTCTATATCAGGAGATACTCTTACATTTACTACGGCTCCACCAGATGAAGCAGAGCTTTACTTTGTTTGCTTTGGTGTTATGGTTACAACTAGTATTGCTGCTTCAGTAGGAGACTTAAGTGCAACTACAGTTACAACTACAGGCGATATAACAGTAGGTGGAGACATCTCTATAGATGGAGGAGACATTACATCCTCTGGAAGCACTGTAAATGTTGTTAAGGATTTTGCGGTTAATACTAATAAGTTTACTGTAGATGAGGCTACTGGAAATACAACTATTGCTGGTACTTTAGATGTAGTTGGTTCTACAACCCATAATGGTGAAGCTGAATTAAGATTACTCGAAATTATATCAAGAAAAACAGAAAATAACCATGATAGTGCAAATGCTATGACAACCACTTGGAAAAGTCTAGGACAAGTACTAGAAATAACACCCAGAAAAGCGGGTGATATTGTAATGATTAGTGCTAATATACCTTGGTATATGCAGAATACTACCACAAATAGTAGATATGTTCAGGTTAGACTTATTAAAAACTTTACTAGCTCCGAAGTAATGCCAACCACCCTCGATGGCGGAACAGATATTACAGACGATAATGGTGATGTCGGTAGCAATCATTATAGATACTTCTGGATTTCTGCACAAACAGTTCTTTACATGCCTATTGAGTTTAAATATACTATAACAGCAGATGATGTTTCTACTTACGACGGTGGGATAGGAACAAAGGTAAAGATTGGTTTATTTGGTTATGCTAGTAACACTAATGTAAAATATCAAGGAAACTATGGATCGACCTTATACGGATACTATTACTCAACATAATTGTTAATACTTTTATCTTTAGGAGAAACTTTAAATGGCACTTACTAAAACTAATTTACGAATGATGGATACTGGGTTCATCACGCCGCTCGACTTCGGGGCAATAGGCGATGGGGCAACAGACGATGCAACAGCCCTACAGAATACCCTTAATGCATCAGACTATAGTGTCATTGATCTTGCTGGTAAGACTTATGCAACTACCGTTCAACTAACATTAACCCGAAGTAATGTTACGATTAAGAATGGTACAATTAAGTATACTGGTACTAATAAGAGTAAACTTAGCATCCTTAAGATTGGCAGCAGTTCTCCGGGTTTCGGAAGTACTCTCAATCCCAATGCCGCTGTAAATATCGGAGAGTATGTAATAAGCTTTGCGAGTGCCTCTAGTTTTGCTATAGGTGATTGGGTAAAAATTGCGCATCATACTGATAATACAGATTTTATTTCTAATTATACTGATACTTCTTCTGTAGATTCAAACCCCGACCTAAAAACTACCTTCTTTAGT
>Ga0208030_1000240_pt1 | contig 40405 bp, 32 predicted proteins | sample MalvirDeepMed_M9_FD_184246 | JGI IMG/M metagenome (GOLD analysis project Ga0208030, IMG submission 184246) | Marine viral communities from the Global Malaspina Expedition - Malaspina viral metaG DeepMed_M9 (SPAdes) (version 2) | ecosystem: Environmental > Aquatic > Marine > Oceanic | place...
ACTTTAGAAGATAAAGAATTCCACGTTGGATATTATCGCTGAATTCGTACATGAGTCCTTCGGGTTACTGGGGTTTCGTCTTTTTGTAGGGATCTATCCCAGCCTTATCATAGTTGTGAGCACTTACTTTTTTAGACAAAGCTAACTTATCTGCTAGTTCTTGATCATTTAAACGTCTCCCACCCGCCTGTTCAATGTACCCCTTTGATGGAGTATACCTACCATAGTGTTGCCAACCAGTTTTCATTCTCTCTTTACACCCCTCTTGAAGCTTCAGATTAATTTCATCCGATCCCCCTTGCTTATTGTATCCAGTAACTGAATTAACTCCTGTCCACCCTGCACCTTTAAAATGAACAGGAGGAGGGGGTCTCCCTAACCAATTTTGTCCCCATCTCTTTCCACATTCTGGACACTTAGTTTTTTTTGCTGGCTTACCCCATTCGTATTCTTTATCCCAGGAAACTCTACAATCATGACAGGCATATTCATATAATTTTTTAGCCACCGCACTCTCCTCCCGCCAAGGAACACATCTCTCCTGTCTGCACTGCTTCTTCTACCTCTTCCTTCTTCATATACTTTTGTATATTTTCTTCTGTCAAAGGTATAGCTTCTAGAGGTTCATTCCCCTTAGAGCCTGCGCGATACACTGTAAGCCCCTTGAGGTACGGAGCATAATCCAACGCTGCTTGAGAAAACTCTTCAGGCGTAGAAGACTTGGGTAAATTGATAGTCTTAGATATACAAGAGTCCACATACTTTTGGATAGTTGCTTGAACTTTAATATGATCTTCTGGAGGTATATCATAAGCCCCGATAAAACTATCCACATCTTTTCCTTCATCATAATATTCCTTAAACAATGGATCTACTACTAGCTGGTCCTTCCAAGTATTCGCATGACGATAACGACGATTATACATGGCAGAGAATATAGGCTCAATACCACTAGATACTCCGTGAAGCATAGATATAGTGCCGCAAGGTGGAATGGTTAGCAGAACAGCATTGCGTATCCCATGCCTCTTAATAAGCATTCGGATTCTTGCGGGAAGGGTTCTAGCGAATTCTTCATTTAGATATTTTTTTGCGTTAAACTCTGGGAAAGGTTGCTTATCCCTCGCCAGATAAATCGACATCTTGTAAGACTCATCTCTAATAGTAGCAAATAATCTTTCTAAAAACTCTAAACACTTTTCACTACCATACTTAATGCCAAGCTTGATCAGCATGTAGTGAAGACCTGTAACTCCCAACCCTACTCTACGGGAACGCTCCCCTACTAACTTACATGTATTAGTAGGGAAGGTGTTAATAGTAAGAACATTATCTAAAAATCTGATTCCTGTTCTAACAGTTCTTGCAAGTCTTTTCCAATCGACATTACTTCCGTCATCAAGTACCATATTACTAAGATTAATATTGCCCAGACAACAATTGCCGTATGACGGTAGAGAAATTTCACCACACGGGTTTGTAGAATCCAATTTTTCAAAATACGAAACGTTAGTATATCTATTTGCTAAATCTATATTGTATATACCTGGGTCTCCCGATTCTACAGAGTTTTTCCAAATGATATTCCACAATTCTCTGGCTTTAATATCACGACGACCTAATACTTTAAACGTATCAGCCCAATTAATTTTATAAAAATTTTCTGCTCTAGCTAAGGCATCCTCTTCATCTATAGCAATAACTTGAATGGTTTCGGCTTCTCCCCGAACTACATCATAAGAGTGGTATTCTTTATTGTTAAAGGTAAAAAACCAATTTTCATCAAGCTCTACAGCTTCAAGAAAACGATCTGTGATAGCAACAGAAATATTAAAATTATTAAGCTCCCCCTGATCCAATTTAACGTGTAAGAAGTCCAGTAAATCAGGATGAGTGATATTAAGGATGCCCATGAGAGCGGTCCTGCGGTTCTTCCCTGCCCTCACATGTTCCCCCACCTCATTGATCATCTTAAGGACAGAGACCGCACCAGGAGCCGAGTTAGGGACGCTCCCGATGTCATCACCCTTAGGTCGGATCTTGGATACGTTAAACCCTACTCCTCCCCCTGCACAAGAGATCTTGTACATATCCTGCACAGTTTTACCGATAGAATCTACGCTGTCTTCAGGTATGATAACATAACAATTAAGGAGATTATGATGGCCTCTATTACGACCAGCACCAAAAATGATACGTCCTCCTGGGATAAAATCTCCTGAACCAACTGCTTCATAAATGGCCTTTTCAATCTTCTCTTTATCCTCATCTTTCTCAGCCGAGGCTACAGTCTTAGCAATAACCTTAGCCCTCTCTCCCCATTTAGTTTCTCCTGGGTATGCGTATCGAGCTTCAAAAATTTCCTGTCCAAGCTGAGAAAGAGTAGTTATTGCCATGCTATGCCTTTATAGTTGAGATTCCTTTACGTTTAATAATAGAAAGTCTGGGGGAAGAATCGAGAAGAGTCTTGAGATATTTATTATGAGTAATAACGAAAACGGTTTTATCTTTTTTAATTTCTTGTAAAAGTTGGTGCAGACCAATGACACCTTCTTCGTCAATGTTCTCAGCAACTTCATCAAAGAATAGTAAATCCAGATGAGATTTGTCAGTAAGAATGAGAAGATCCTTTAGACCTAGCATGACTGCAAGGTTAATCTTTCTCTTTTCCCCACCAGACAAAGATATATACTGAACAAGTCTCCCGCCTGTCTCTATTTTCTCATGCAATTCTTGATCAAATTCTACAAAATACTTAGAGTTTGTTAAGTATGAGAGGTAAAAATTACACCTCTCGTTAAAATACTCTAAGATGTTATTTATAATATACTTAATGACTCCTTGCTCAGAAAATGCCTTCTCCCAAAAGCGCATCACCTCATACCAAGTCTTGTGAGAATCTTTCTCTGCGTCTGCTTCCTCAATAGAAGCTAGCATTTCTGTACGCATGTCAACATAATTAGTTTCGTCCCTACACAACTCTTTATACTTAAGAACTTTAGAAAATTCCTTAGAGGAAATAGGAGGAGGACAACTATTACTCTCCACCGCTTGTCTCTTTTCCAGAAAAGTAGAAAGCACTCTATCAGTATCCTTTAAATCATCTAAATACTTATATTCATCAAACTCTATGGCAATTACTTGACTACACTTATCACAATACTCTACCTCCTTAGGGTTGTCCAACATGTGAATGAGATGATCTTTCTTATCTCTCAAAGCCTCTATCTCTTTATCTAATCCATGTAACCTAAAACTTATATCACGTTCCCTCTCTTCCGCATCTAAAATATCCTCCAGCGACAACCCTAAAGTACATTCTCCGTAAGTTGAAAATGCTTTCTTTGCATGAGCCACAGTCTCAATTTTTTTCTCTAAATTATTAATATTTTTAGTAGTCTCCGCGATAACAGCCTCTTTTTCCTTAGCCCCTTGATAAAACGTAGACTTATGAGTTTTAATTTTATCCCTCATGGAAAAAAGATCATCAAGATTCAGGAAATTTCTAATGATTGTACGCTTATCGTCAGCAGTAGAATCTAAAAAACTTATATCATTAGACTGACCAAAGAACATAGATGCTAGGAGAACCTTGTAATTTATATTTAAAACAGAATCAATCTCTGCTTGCGTAGCCGCAACATGATCTTTGGTTCTATTCTCTTCTCCCACATGAAACTCTAGCTTAGTAGGCTTTTTGTGTCTGGTGATTATTACATACTCATTATTGTGAATGAGATGAATCTCCACCATGCAGTGTTTCTTAGCAATATTATTAACTAAACTATCTTCGGTGCTCTTCCTAATAGTCTTCCCCGTGAGACCAAAGTAAACAGCCTCTACAAGTACACTTTTTCCTGCACCATTGGATCCACCAGTATCTTTATTTTTTCCTTTGATTACCGTAAGCCCACTATAGTCTCCGAAATCTACAAGGACATCTTTGAAAGAGTAAAAATTTTGGATCTTAATTTTTTCAATTTTCATCTTGAAGTAACCTATAGCCTTCCATTAATTTATCAGTAGCGATAGTTGAGTTAGCTTCCTTAATATAATCAGAAATTATTACATCGTTAATGGAAAAAAGATCTCTATCAGCAGAGTAGGAAGATATATCCTCTTCGTTAAACACTGGAGCATACTTTATATCTACGTAGGCAACCTTCAATTTATCATAAGGAATAGAATAATGATCTGCTTGCACCATTATTCTGAGGAAAGTAAAATAATTAGGATCATTAATAATATCTAAATTATTTTCTACTTCCTTGGCAGAGTAAACTAAATGTCGAGGTCCTGTAGTGGGTTGTTTATATTTAATAGCTAAACAATGATTATCCCACCTAGTTCCACTAAGAAGAGCATAAAAATTTTCTTTAAAAGCTTCACCATAATTAGTAGTATAGGGAGTCCCTAAACATGTCACTGTTGAATGAGAGTCTGGTAATCCTCCTTGTCTCTCACAAAAACCATGAATATGGCCCAGGAAAGTGCGGTTAGAAAAGTTAGACAGACTAATGCCGAAGTCAGCGTCACCAGCGGAATTAAGACAGCCATCATAACCAAAGTGACCGAATACCGTATAGCCCGTAGGGACCATTTCCAAATCTTTGATAATAGTTTCTTCATTTTCGTAATGGGGAATAAAAACCCTCTTCCTTTTATAATCTACGTAAGTATGAGTGACAATGTTTACATTGTCATCTTCATATAATAGTAAAGCTGTCCTTCCATCATCGGCTTTTGTTTCACTATCATGATTACCCCTAATCACAGCCACCTTAGCCGAAGATTTCATACAGGTAATAATCTTTTTAAACCCTATCAATTCACTAGGAGTAGGCTTACGATACATGAAAACATCCCCCATGATTATTACTTCATCGGGCATCTCATCATAAAAAATCTTTAAGACGCACTCTACCTGAACATCCAAGAGGTCAGGTATTCTAGAATTTAAATGGAGGTCAGTAATTAAGAGTGTTTGCATAGTGCGCTCCAACTATGTGGGAACAACTCACCCATAATCGTGGCAATAGCCTTAGCATACTCTTGGGTCTCTCTTTGAGTATGCTCCTCTGTGCGTAGATTATAAAGGTGGTGCCATCCCAACAGAGTTCCTGTTGTAACAGTAGTAGTAAACATAGACTGAGGTAAAACCATTCTTGCTTGTTCTGGACAGATATCTGTTTGAAGATAATATTTATATAATTCTAAAGATTTTTTGTAATGTTGATGTAGTTTCTCATCCACAACAAAAGAATGTTCCAAATTAATATAATTATCTGAACTTCCCTGCTTTATATCATCCCCCCTCTCTCTCCAGCAACCTTTGGGAGTATAAAACTTAGGATCATCACTGATGTAACGTCGGGACACTTCACTCCACGAAAAACCTACCTGATGCTTCCCCAACTGACGCAGGACAAAAATAGGTGCTACAATTCTCAATGTAGCAGACGGATGGCGGAAAGGGAGAACATGTTTATGTTGAGCTAGATAATTAATTAACTTACTATCCTTCTCCAAATCAAACTTCTCATGCTCCTTATCAAAGGAACACCTTGCCGCATTTACTACTAACAAATCACCTTCTGGCGTGCTATTAAGCAATTCTACAGAACCGTCATATAAACACCCTATCTTCATTTAATATCTTCCAAATTATTAGGACTTCCATCCGCATCAAAAACAATCTCTACCCCATCCCCAAAAGAGTGGCCTACCTCCGCGTCAATCTTAAGTGGTACGTCAAAATGGATGTTAAAATTATCCTTGATAAAGGGGTAGTTTACCAGTTCATCATAGATGATCTCAAGACATTTCTCTACGTCTTCTTTGAGACAGACTACTTCTAAGCTGTCATGGACAGTGGCAACTGGGTAAGCCCTAACAGCTTCCCTTTTAAGCCGCCTGTGCGTCCCCAGGAGGCCACACAATAATACATCCGAGGCAGTAGACTGGATTGTAAAATTGAGCCCCTGACGGAAGGCACGGTTCTGTATGGAGAAATCTTTTGAACCTATATCAGGGAGATTTCTACGTCTTCCGAAGATAGTGTAGGCATATTGGTTGTCTTTAATAAACTTTTGAATAAAATTCATGTAAGTAAAAATACCTGGGTACACATTCTGATAATTTTTAATAATCTTACCTGCTCTCCCAATGGAGATGCCTGTAGTCTCTGCAAGATTAAAAGCCCCTCCCCCATATACAATCAGGAAAGAAACAGCCTTAGCAATCTGACGTTCGTTCTTAGTAATACTATCTTTATTAAAAAGCATCTTAGCAGTATAGGTATGGAGATCCTCCCCCCTATTAAAAGCCAACTGCATGTTACCCTCCTTAGCTATGTGTGCGAGGACACGCAATTCCATGGCCGCATAGTCTACTGTGATAAAGTAATGGTCCTTAGGAGCCACAAATAAACTACGAATATTATTTTTTTTGTCTCTAGGAAGGGTATGAAAGGAGACTCCCATAGGTTTCTGAGCTACGTAAGAAGCACAGGATAATCTACCTGTCGCTGTACCATCGAACCTATAGTCTACGAAAATCTTAGGCTCCTCATTATACTCGATAGCTTTCTTAGTGCCTACGATGTAAGTCTTCTCTAGCTTCTGAGACTTACGAAGTTCTAATAACTTCTTAAGAAACTTTTGCATGTACTTAAGTTGAGGTGTAGTCTTTTCTTTCAGCACAGACTTGCTGATTTTCTTACCCTCATCTCTATAGTTCCATTTACCCACGCTTTTCTAGCTCCTCTTCAATCTGGCCTAACAATAGTTTTAATGTTGGGGCTGAGACAGATGGATTTCCCTTGGCTGTGCAATCAGGAGGGTACAACCCAAAGCCCTCTTCCCTCGTATATAAGATATCAATGAGGTCATTGTTTGAGGAAAGATTATCAGAAGTTTTTACTTCATCAAATCCATATAACGCATCTTCTTCCTCAATATTAGCTGACATTAACTGCCTTGCTACTTCCCTAAGTTTATCCTCACTCACATGCATCCCCTCATACTCCATTTCTGAGAAGGTGGAGAGAGAAGGCATGATAAGTTTAGATATAATCTTACCCATCCCTAGCTCTTCAAGCTTCCCCTCGATTAAATTGAAGAGCTTGAGGGTGAAGTAAGAGTCCGCAGCATTTCCCTCACAGCAATCAGAGAGAGACATCCCTGCCCAATCAAAAGTCTTAGGATTATTTACAGTAAGCATTACAGATTCTCCAACTCATCTGCGAAGTAAAGTTTCACCAAATCCATGAGACCCTTGGGGGCTGTCTCATTAAGAAAGTGGTGCATGATCTTAGTGTCCCATACATTAGTGGGTTCTATACCGTGATTAAGAAGGAACTTCACATCGAACTTAGCATTATGAAAGACCTTCTTGTTCTTAGGATTCTCTAGAATAGAGCGTAGGTATCCCCACACCAACGTAGTTTCTTTGTGAGGAGAATCCTTATGATCTAGAGGAATAACCCAAGTCTTCCCCTCCAAAGCAATAGCAATTGTTTGAATTCTATCCTTCCTAAAATTTAAACCTGTAGTCTCAATATCTACTGCAATAGTTTCCTCAGAATCTCTCAGCATCTCCCCCAGTGCTTCCACATCTTTGATCTCCGTGAGAACTGTGTAGGAGAAGTTCCTCTCAGTTTTTTTGCCAAGTACATATTTTTCGTATGCATTTTTGATATCTGTTTCGAAGAGGTAGGTGTGTCTCGGTTCTCTAATGACCGTATAAGGATGGTAAATAGGCACAACGATACAAGTGTGACCAGCGTCAGTAATATACTCATAAGATTTTCCTCTCTTATCCATAATGCCACTCTTTTTAATAAGCATTTTCATTGCTAAGTTTCCACAAGTGTAAACAAGGCGTGGCTTTACCTTATCTATAGTGGCTTCCAGATGCGCTCTGCATAGCTTCATATTATTTGGGGTCATGTCCCCCTCTTTTACAGTGGGACACTTAACTGCCACAGCATACTGAAGCTTGGAAGGGTAATGTTTCTCAATTAATTCCTTTTCCTTCTTGTAGAAGGGTTCCATCTGTCCATACTTATATCGGTATGAGTCCGATAAAAAAAGGACCTCGCCTTCCTCCAGGAATTCGTAGTCCATCTCTGCATACGCAGGTTTATTTTGTTCTAAAATTGTACACCCCTCACATAGAGCGTTAGGACAGGGGGGTTTATGTCCTGCATATATATTTCGTAGCTCGCTCATTAGTCTATTATAGGGTATGGGTAAAAAAGTGTATTACATTGACAACAATAGATTTGAAAAAATTATCCCATTATATCTTTATGATCCAAAGGAGTATGAAGATGAATTAATGGAACTGTTTGATTTGTTAATAATAAATATCATTGAAAGTTTTAAATTTAAAATAGAAAAAGATGATGCCAAACAAGAATGTTTTCTGCTAATATTAAAGACTCTAAAAAATTTCCAACCATCCAAGGGCAGCGCATTCAACTACTTCACTACTGTAATAGTGAATAATTTAAAACTCCTCTACACAAAGAATAAAAAATACGAAGCCAAGTTAGCAGAATACGAAGAGATCAAAGGTTACAAACCAAGTTCTTCGTAAACTATAGGAAGGTAGTCCATAGAAGTAACTTGCATTTTCTTCAGATGGACTAGGTGTGGAAGCTTCGAAGTCTGATAAATAACGAAGGCATGTGGCATCGTGTAACTGTCCACAACATAAAGAGGAACACGATGCTCTTTCTCTTCATCGGGGATGGGGTAGAGAGTGAGAGTGAGTTCTCTAAACTTAAGTTTAGTTACTAACTCTTGACTGTAGGAATCCCACAGGGAGGTAAACAAAATAGCCAACTCTTGCTTGGACTTCTTTTGTTTCCTGAGAACTTTATTAAGTTCGTTCTCCGTCTGGAGAAACACAGGAACATACATTATTCTACCACTTCAATAGAACCACTAGCAGTCGCTTCATCGACTCCAGTAAGTTTACCTGAAGCATCAAAAGTAAATCCTGAAGCCTCATAGTCCTCTCTATTCTCTTCCATGTGCTGGACGAGGTTAGCAGTAAGCTGCTCCTCCAACGCACGTACACCATTAAAGAAAATAGAGCGCACGAAATCCTGCATCCCTAGATCTTCTGGCTTGACAGAGTTAGCGAAGTTCTTAAACGCTTCTGATTCCTCTTGGTTTAGTTTGAGTTGAAATTTCATTCTATTCTTACTCCGATATTCTGTTTTAATTTTCCACCCTTCAGGGTTGAAGGCGAACTTTAATTCTTGTGACATAATCAACTGACCTATTATAGTGCGAGAGTGATAAAAACATGAAAGATAACTACGATTTATCTCAGCTTCGAAAGAAGCCGAAGAGGAAAAACAGCCGCACCAAGGGCAACGCTTTCGAAAGACAAGTGGCGCAGCTACTCAATGATAGATTCAAGACCACAGAATTTTCGAGAAGTCCTGGATCTGGTGCATTTGCTACCACGCACACGCTCCCTGAGCACCTAAAGATCTACGGAGATCTCATCACGCCTCAAGGATTTAAGTTCTGCATAGAATGTAAAAAAGGTTACAACAACATAAGCCTATACAGCATCTATGATTACAAGTCCAAGCTATGGGAATTTATAGAGCAGTGTGAAAAAGATTCCGAAAGGTGTAACAAACTTCCTATGATAGTCTTTAAACAAGACAGACAACCTATATTAACTATAGTAAATAAAGATATATTAACAAACATAGATAAACATATAGAAATAAACAAAAACAATAAAATATATAAAGTATATTTATTTAAAGACTTAATTAAATGCTGGGATTCTATGTGGTTTGAGTAATAAGTTTCTCAAGAAGTTTTTGTTGTCCAATTAGAAGATTCTGAAGTATACTCTCTTCTTTTTCCATACCTTTTCCAGCAGCCCTAGGTGCTCCTGCTTGTCGTCGTTCGGTGGGAGTCATAGAGTTATTATCAACAGTTGATACATACTGCCCTCTTTCAAAGGATCCCCCCATTAATTTTTGACCATCCTTCGAAACAATATTCATACTATTTCCTTTTCTAATAACTCTAGCCTCTCCACTCTGTACCATAGAAATACTTCCATAGGTACTAGTATTTATTAAACCTGTGCGCTGGGTGTTATCCCCATAACCTCTTACATCTTTAACACATTCATCTAAAGAACCTCCATCAAGCCCTTGACGATAAAGAATGTACCCCAATCCCTCACCAGTTAAAGTACCGTCAGGAGCCGTATCTTTATCTAACATTTTATTTATTTGATGTTGTTCTAACTCTAAACCTACTTTATCTAAAGCTTCTTGTTGTTGTTTAGTTACCTTCCCACCTTTAGACAAAGCATGTAATGCTCCTTTAGCTAATTTTGCTCTTTCTTTAGAGTTCTTATCATGAGAAGCTTTAGATTTCATCCACCCTTCTATTAATGCATCCCCTGCTCCCTCTACTTTATTACCATCCCCATCCATCACTGCATTCCCTGCTGCTATAGAACGAAAAGTCTTCATTGCAGCGTCAACTTTACCTTGAACACCACAGGCAGCATCATGAGCAGATTTACCCCCAAAAGGTTTTTTCTTTGAGGCTTTACTACAGCTATCTATTCTTCTTTTGTTTTCATCTATAAATTCTTTTTCCAGAGGATCCATACCTTCAGTACCCTTTTGACATAACTCGCTCATTCTGCTAGTCATGCCTTCCCCCATTTTAGTTCTACCTTTTGTAGTAGAAGTTCTAGCTTTTTGTTCTGTACCAAAAGTAACTGTACCCCCCTTTTCCACTGCTTCTTGGACAGGTGCTTTCCCTAGGTGGTCCCAACCTACACCTTTACCAGCACACTTAGAAGCTTTTTCTACTTTTTTTTCTGTTTCACTCATTTGGCTTTGTTGAGTCTCTTTAAATTTTTCAAAGCTCTCTGATGTAACTGTTCGTTGGATATCAGCCTTTTGCCCCTTCAAACTAGACCCAGTTGTTCCATATACTTCTGTCTTTACGATCTCTAAATCGTCGGTATATTGATTAAATCCTCTGGTAGAAGCCACCAACAGAACCATTGCCCGACTTCCACCATCGTCTAGTTCAGATGCTTTCTTCACTAAATATGTTGCCGCGTCTTCTTTCATTCCTTGTTCTTGAACTAAATAATTAACTGTAGCTTCCGTCATTACTGCTGAATCGGCACCCTCAATAGTAACTAAACATGTATTTCCTGCGGCACACAAACCTTCTCTGAACATATCTTTTGCTTGCTCGGTAGTTCCGTCAGCAAGCATTTTTTCATAGTTTTCTCCAAGTTGTTTTTCAATGTCAGCACAATCCGCAGTAGGTCCCGCCCCTTCGCATCCTTGTGTATAAGCATTAGCTAGGTCGGATAAAACAGTAGAATGTTCCATCATTAAACCACGCTTTGCTAAATTTAAATCTCTTCCCCCTGTTTGAGGAGCTTTAATTTCTTTTATCTTACAATTTTTTCCTTCATCTGAATCTGGAGATGGACAATCTTTATTATGTTTTTGAATTTGTTTACTTACTTGCTCAGAAGCATTTTTAAATAAGTCATTTTTACTTGTAGAATCTGCTCTATATTGGAGGTAAACTCCATCAAACATTACTCCTTCAGCAGTCACCTCTATGTTATCAGTAATATTTCTTAAATCATTAGGAGGTATATCATCTCCTGCCCTAATTTTTTTAACTGTATCAATTGTGAGAGTAGCTGTCTCCAATGCTTTTTTTACTTGTTCAGGATCCAGGTTAGGTGACGCAAGAAGTTTATCTGTAATAGTAACATCCTCACTTGCTTGTCCCCTGATTCCTAGTCCTTGCTCTTCTCCTCGTTCTTTTTTGTCAACTGTATTTATTAATGTTTGAATCCTACTCCTTACTTGAGTAGGTTCATACCCAGGAAAATAGGGACTGGGTTGAACTACTTCTTTACCTTCAGCATCTACCTCCTTTGTAAATAACCCCTCTTCTTCTTCATTTCCAAAAAATGTTGTATCTAGTGCGTCTGACGCTCCTTGTAAAGGAGCTAAAGGATTTAGAAGTTCAGGAGGTTGCTCTTCTCCCCCTTCTTCTCCCCCTTCTTCTCCACCTTCTTCTCCACCTTCTCCACCTTCTTCACCTTCATCGGGAAAAATCATTCCCCAAAGTTTATTAGCAGATGGACCTTTACCTTTTTCATCACCATTAAGTAAAGCAGCAGTTTGCGGTTGAGGAGACGTATCAGCAGGATCCGTAGCCAGAACTTTATCCCCATCACTCCAAATACTAATACCATTTAGTGTACCAGGATTATCCCTGTCAGCACCCGCAGCATTCTTTATCTGTTCTATCTTTTCTTCAGGAGATAGATTAGAAGAATCTGGACCTTGCTCATTGATAGAAAGCTTAAACTTTCTCTTCTTCAGGAGTTCATAACTTTCTAATAAAGCGAAGTAGTAATTCATAGGTACCTTATAATAGAAAAGCCCAACCCAGAAGAATCTAGGCTGGGCTTAGATATTTTAATTCTATATTGAAAAATAATTTATATTATATTTAGACTGAAGTTAAAGCACTACCAACTGCTTGTGTGCCTGCGACAACATGTTCCATAAAATCATACCTCATAGTCATCTCAATAGTATGGAATTCGTTAGTACCATAGTTAAATTCCGCAGTCTTCCAAGCAATGGGCCACACCCCAAAAACCCTCGTCTCGTTAAGAGGTTGTCCCTGTCCGTCTAAGTGAACAATAGTAGCTCTTGGAGCTTTCCAATTGACATCGTTTCCCATTGAAGTTAAATACTTACCATTGGTGGGATCATATATGTATGAGAACCATTGCCACAAAGTATTTGCTACTTTAGGATCATAAAAGTTATCAAATGTAACTACTAAATTTTCTGGACTAGCCTTACCTGGGTAGAATACCTTATCGTTTACACGATGAACCTCAATAGGTTCTATAGACATACCTATTTGGCTTACTTGTTTTGCCGCTAAAGTTAATTTATCCTTATTAAATTGAGGATCAGACCCACCAGGCATATCAAAATGAATTTCAAATTGATAGGTACGTACTGAATCTAATCCCATTGAAATAACAGGAAGTGTTTGAGCCCCTATTGCGCGGTTAATATGTGCTTTCTGACCGATGAAGTAGGGTGAGTTAATATTTGCCATTTTTTTAGTTCTCCTCTAGAGTTATATAGTTATATCAAAATTTTGCTGATTGACTGGTAAGATTTAGTTCAAAGATTACCATTTCAGCAGTCTTTGTGGGCTTGATAAGAACCTTACACCACATTTCATTCCTATCAACCCTTATAGGGGTGTTAGTAGACTCATCACAAATCACCTTAAATTGGGTAATACCTCTGCGTCGTGCAATATCATCTAACAACGGAGCAACAAGTTGCTGAACTCTTAACCAAGTAAACTGATCATTAGGTTCAAAGACTAAACGTTGAGTAGATGCTAGGATAACCTTCTTAATGTAAATCATCATTCGCCTTACATTAATTCTATCAAGAGCAGTAGGCTGTCTTTGTGTTGTTCTTTGTCCAAAGATAGCAATACCGTTTTGAGGGAAGTTTACAACTGGGTTTAGACAGTTACCTCCAGAGTACATCGAATCACGATCACCTTGATTAAGAACAACCTCTACATCTGTAGGCTTGGTCAAACGACCTCGTACAAATCCAGCAGGAGCAAACCAAGGGGCCGCAACATTATCAGTTACAGCCATCTGACGAGCCCCGTAAATCTCAGGAGCTAACCAACGATCCTTAGCATCAAAGACTTGGAAAACCTTTAACCAAGGCCAGTATAAAGCAGCATACGAGCTATTAACAGCAGCCGTACGTGTGGTATCAAAACCATTACTCCAATTAATTGCATCTCCTACTGTACCCACTGCGTAAGGTGGGGAAAGGAGAGCTAGGAAATCTGTAGATCTTTCGGCTACAGTGACTAATCCATTTTGGATACTTTGATTGTCACCAACCCCTGGTCCAGGGGCTAATGCAATGGAGACATTCAAGACTGGATCATCAAGAGCTTCCAAACCTGTCTTACCCCCTGAAGACCCTACTGAACCAATGACAGCAGTAGCAACATCAGTCGAAGCAGTAGGAATACCGTTGTTACCTCCTGCTAGATTATAAGTACCTTGTACAAGCTTCACAAAACGAGGATCAACCGACGCATATGGAGTAGTTCCGTCCGTCCCTGTCCAACTTTGGGCTGAACCTAATAAACTAGTAAGTGGTTTTTCATAAGAAGCAAGAGAAGTAACACTCATAGTATCATCATATTGACCTGAAGCAAAGTTAGCAGTAATATAATCCGAAGTCCTACCAGTATAAGTAGTACCAATATCATTCTCCAAGAAGGAGGACGAGACCATACCTGCCTTAAAGTTTTCAGCAGCAGTCCCTAGATTATTTACTTGTTCAATAGCATTCTCTGCACCATTCACATCTACTTCAAATGAGACACCACTTGTATCCCCATTGGATTTTGTTCCCGTATTATAACCTTCTCCAGGCCACAAGCTTTTCACAAAATAACTTGCTGAAGAGGTATCTACACTAGTACCTGAGACTGTCACTGAAGATGTAGCAGTGGTTGCCGATCCATTGTGATCAACTGTTTGCATACCTGCAAGACCTACCCACTCACCACCCGTAGCGGAAAGGATCTCCATAGTAATTTCAACTGTAGCTTTATGACCAGCAGCCGCACCAACCAAAAAGGAAGAAGCATCCCCTGTATTTGCATCAGCAAATGCTCCAAACTTATCAGAGTCTAAAGCACCACCGATTTTCTTTTGAAGTCCTTGAATAGTGGTAGCTCCTTCACTGGAGGAGACACTAATAGTTCCACTAGGAATAGTATAAGTCTGGGCATCTACAATTTTTGCTCTCGCGTGATCGTATACAGTTACAGTAAAACGAACCCCTGATGTAGTGGTATCTGAGCTACCGATGGAAGACATACTTGCCTCTCCACCCCCTGTAGTAATAGGAGCAGTATGAGTACCGCTAACTAAAACAGCGGGGCAACCACCGATAGTAACTGCTGCTGAAGCCTCTAAAGCATTAGCATCGGCACACCTAATATACCTCATAGAGGTAGTGGATTCTAGAATTTCTAGAGCCCCCTCTAGTCCTTGACCTGTAATATACTCAGCAGGCTCACCAAAAGTATCTACTAATTGCTGTTGACTCGTTATTAGTGTAGCTTTTTCATTATTTAATCCTGCAATTGGACCTCGGGAAGCAAACCCTACCACTCCAACTACAGACGAATTAATTTGTGCAGGGTAATCTGAAATGTCTTTTTCAATAACATATACACCTGGACTTACGAAATTTGGCATTTAAATTCTCCTTATACGTTCTTAATAGAGATTAGACTTCTCTGTTGGTATCTAATTATATACTCAGTTATCCATGCAGAAGGGACAGTGACGGACTGTTTAGGCGTAAGATAAATTGATTTTACCCCCTCTGGGGTAGTGAAGGGGAGGCTCCAACTTTGTAGACTTGTATTAGTAACTTGTTTCATATGATCTCTCTTATATTATGTACTACATTCATCCTATTTTTTTATCATTTATTTTAGTAGATTGTAGTGTCTATATTAAATTCCTCTATTTCCCCTGTAGATGTTATTAAAAACTTAGGATTAGGAATATAGCTTTCTAACTTTACAGTAAAAGTTCTCCGAATAATACGATCTTGTCTATCCGAAGAATCAAAACTAGAAGAGTCTGATTCTGTATCCAGAAAAGCATGAGCTACATTAGTATAGGAATTTTTTATTATTAGATGAGGATTAAAAAGGAGCCGTATTTGCTCTACTAATTGATCTAAGTTTCCTTTATATTTAGCCCAAATATTTATACCATACTCAATATCCAGTGATCTAGGGGCTAAACTAACTATCCTAAAAGAACGTTTCTTTTTTTCACTCCAAAAAGATTCATTAATTAAATTAGTAGAAATTCTACGCCTAGTATCTGCATCTGCTGATGAGTTTTGGTGAATAGATATAATTGGAAGTATAATATTATTCTCTTGTTTTAATTTGGCAATAGTACGTTCTGGATTAGCATGTATACATTGAACCCTAACTAATTCATTCTCAGAATTAATATAACCTAAAGTTCCTAATTTTGATATCATATACCTAAGAACTTCTCTATAAAATAAAGGAATATTATTAGATAATTTAGTTCTTAAAAGAATTCTATTCGTAGCCCATGAACTAGGAGATTGAGAATAAACTGAAGAAGGTAGAGGCCCCGTAGAAGTAGATTCTATTATATTAGATCTCATCGTATCTCTCCTCTAAAGTTTTAATAGAAGCTGGTCGCGACAATGGATCTGATACATCAGTAAGAGGAGTATTTTGTACATCTGCCGAATCCCTGAGGAGTTTAGCTGAACAAACCAAATGATAAACTCCATAAATCTCAAAGCTATCTTCCTGTACCTCAAAAATTTCATACTTCATATTTTGAAAACGAGGTTGAAGAACATCTCCTGGCTTAAGATTACCTCTAATCCGTTGTTCCATATATGCTTTATTGAATATAAATATTTGATCATTAGTTAATTCAATACCAAATTGGCTTAAATTTTCCTCTAAAACTTTAGGTTCATAATGTCCGTAAACTAAGATAGGATCTTTAGCAATCGGCTTATTACGTGCTTCCATATACACTTCATCATACTGAGTCTCACCTTGGAGATAAGGATAGTATAGCATTTCCGAACCTGAAATCTTAATCATCTCATCATCTATAATATTAAAAAGATTAATATCTGGATTAGTAGGATCAAAGAAATTTAATTGACCGTTGGAATCCTCTAATTCAGGAAGAGGAGGAGGTGTAACTCCTACTTTAAAGTTCTTTTTATTTTCCATTAGTATGTTGAGAACCTTGCTGGCTCTTCAAACTCATCAATAAGACGCTGGAAAAGTTTTTCTTTTTCATCTTGACCTTCTTTAACCAGAAGATCTCCATTGAGTTGTGCGCCCCCTCCAGGTGAAGGTACAGTTTTATATTTACCTCTGATTTGTCCCAAGGCTCCCTTAGCACATGCTAAAGCATATAATTGAATCCAATTTCGGTAAGCGGGATGTAAGGTATCTGAATCCAATGCTCTATACACCACAATAACTGCTTGCTGCATAGAAACTTGTGGCATAGGAACTATAAGTAAATATTTATTATTAAGTACAGAGAAAGCTCCTTCTTGTCCTAGAATCTTTCGAGTCATCTCTAAGTTTTGTTGGAGAAGATAGAAATCTCCAATACCAAAGTTTTGAAACAAGTAATTGTCTTGAAAGTATTTAATAAAAAAGTCAAATTCTAAAGTACCTGCCTTCTGTTGAATAGATAACAGAGTCTTCTTGTATACCACATAGGATAAGTTGTTTAAGATATAAGTTGGAAGCTCATAGAGGTTGACCTTAGCTGTGATATCAAAGGTAGCATACTGTGTAGCAAACAAAGGAGCATGGTTATACATGGTCCCCACTGCCTCATCAATGCAAGTTTTAATTTGGTAGGGAGTAAGCTCCACTCTAATAACAGGGTGCCCTAACCTCGCAAGAATAAAATCTTTTATATTCTCATCAAAGTGAGAGAACTCCACTCCATCCACCATAGTAGTGTTGTTTAACTTTGAGTAATCAATCTCACCCGCAGTATTCTCAGCCCCATCATTGATATTACTACCCGCATAAGGGGTGAAGCTATTTCCAAACTGTGCTAACTTAGGCTTAATAGGCATACTTTTTACCTCTGTTAATATATAGGTAAAAACAAAGAGCCAGGAAACTTAATTTCCTGGCTCTTATTATTTAACTAACTAGTAGTTAATTACGGACCAACTATGTTAGCTTTCGGCGTTTCTGTAGTTGGGTCTGCCTTCAGTCCTGGCTGGAAGAGGAAGTTAGCGGATAGACCAACTAGTCGAATGATTCGATAGAATCTCGATGCTGGTGCGACCGCTGCCTTACCGTAGCGAGTCAGGATTCCCTTCCTGGGCTGGAAGGTCTGAGGATCAGTAATGGTGGGTAGCTGCTGGAGAGGAATGTATGGGCAGTAAACATACCCGGCATCCATTGGACCAGAACCCTTGTAACCAATCATGATTTCATCTTCTGGGTACATAGGATCAATGTATAAATCATACTTACCAGCAAACTTACCCTTGTAAGAGATGGAAGTAGGACTTGGACCCATATTAGAAGGTAAACCACCTTCAAGCTTCGCAGCCGACTCAAGCATTGAACCAATCAATGGCGACGTAACAATCCAAGTACCTGGACCACGGAACGTAGTCTTATAGATATCGTTGGACGCAAAGTTAATCGCCGCTAGCAGGTTGGAATAAATCATACCAACGTGCTGTGGTGCAAACTTACCACTTGGTTGCATAAAGGTACCTGACAGGTCAACCAAGTAAACATTGCTGTTCGTGCCCGAAAGGTCGAATGCATTGGCGTTGGCAAAATCATACAGGTACTCATTAGGAATGAAGCCTGCGGTGTTGCCTCCTGCCACTGGTTGCGCTGCTCGTCCTGGACCAACGGGGATATGACGAGTACCAGTCTCTTGGAAACTGTTAGAGTTGCCATTATCCAAAGAACCACGATCCCAACCTGTCATGTTTGAAGGATCGTATGCAATCATACGAAGGTCTTCAACCAACTCGCGGTCGATCTCCAAGGTCAATTCCTTGGATAGAAGATCGGTTAGCTCGCTTTCGAGGTTAAGGTTGTGATATGCACGCAAGTCTTGAGCAGCTTCTAATGTCCACAGAGCACGCATCTTGCGAGTACGGGCAACAACTGGCTGTTGCTCGACATGCATATTGATCTCAGGGATCTGATCACCAGTGAGCAACTCACCAGAGGACACTGCGTATCCGAGAATGGTGGAAGCATCAGGCCACGAAGCAATCTGACCACCCATCGTAGTTGATGGGGAACCAGAAGCGTTACCTAAGATAGAGCTAAAGACGGCACTGTTGTCCACGTTAGCTGCGGGCTCACCATCAGGACCACGGAAGACAGCACTTGCTGTGTTGCCACCATAGGTAAGACGGTACTTGCTGTACACAGTCTCTGTGCGGCCCCATGCACCAGCAACACGGTCGTTACCCAGATAGAAAATCTGAGAAACAGGACCACCCATAGGCTGGACGCCTACGATGCTGTTTGCGATAAGTTGTGGGTAAACCCTACGGACGAGAGGAAATGCGAACTTCTGGAATGTGCCAAGCTTACCAACTGTAGTTGGAGCATCTGCCTCATCCACTCGGTCATGCTTTTCAGCAATAATGGACTTGGCTTGGTTCTCAAGAAGTTGCGCGGTTACTTTACGAGTATACTCGTTATCAATTCCCTCAAGTACGGGGTCCCACTTAGTTAATAGGTTTGAATTTTCTTCTAACATTGTGTTTTCCTTACTTGTTATTGGATTGAGGCATGAACTTCATAACCTCGGGGGTTAAGAGGTCATTTAGTTCCTGAGCTACTCGCTTAGGGGCCTCCCTTTTATCAACATCTTCTGCGATGATAACCGCTTTTTCGGAAGATTTAAATGGTTTCTCTTTAGATTCCTCTAAAATATCGACTGCCTCTAAGAGAGAAGCCTTATCTTCTGTAAGCTTGTCAACTTTGTTTGAAATAGCATTTAGTGAAGTATTAAGTTTTTCATTTTCCTCAAAAGATTTTCTGAGTTCATCTGTTAAAACTTCTACTTCAGCCTCATACTCTTTCTGCTCTAGGACGAGATCAGAAATTGCATTATCTTCATCGACCTTTTTCAATTCCAAGGACATAAGGGTCTTCACTGATTCAAATAAACCCGCATTGCGGATAGTCTCATCCTCTTCATGAAGCTCCCTTATAGCTTGATCTTTTAATTCGTCAACTCTAGTACGAATAAAACCCTTAACTTTAGCCTCTAACTGGCTAACCTTAGTTTCTACTTGTTCAGAGATGACAGTATTTACTAGTGTAGCAATCTCAGTAACAGCCGCTTCTGATAATCCCTCAGGTAGCAATTCTGCGATTGGTAATGTCTGTTTAATTTTATCGTTTGTCATGGGTGTAAACTCCCGTCATTATATTATTTATATACGTTGTATAAAAAGTATTAAAAATTTTTATTTTGTGTTTAATTTATTTTCCAACATTCTAATAAAAATTTTCTCTGATAAAGCCTTGTCATATGTAGCTTTAACTGTTTTTTCAATAAATTTAGAATCCTTACCCTCATTTACGAGACCAGGAAAGGCTCCCTTAGTAGAAGGGTCTGCAACTAAATCAAAAGTAACTAACTTGTAGTCATCATTAACCATAGATATTCCATGGGCTAACTCACTCAACGAACCCATTCCTCGGGAAGAAATACCTAACTTAACTCCACCTTTAATAAGAGCCTGCGCTACCTGGCCGCAAGGCGTATTTAAAATCTCAGCTTCCCCCATCATATCATTACCCTTCATATTAAGCTTAGTAACTAAATGAGAAACATTATGTAAAAGAATAGCATCCTGAGTAGGGTGATCTAGTTCACCCATTAAACGCCGTTCCTTAATAGCTTCATCCAAACGGGTCATCTCCCTCTCCAATAATTGCTTCTCATAAATACGCTTATTTTGATTAGGAGTGTCTGCTCGCTGGAATATACCAGCGATTTTCATGGTACCATTACTCTTAGACTCTTCTAGAATCTGAAGATTTTCAATAACAAATGTATCTGTAATAAACATTATTTTTTCCCCGCTACTGCTTTCTTAGAGTTATCTATTTTATCCTTTGCCCCTGGCCCATATTTCTGCATTAATCTATTTGATTTAGAAGTTCCATGTTTTAGCATAGTCCTAGCTGCATGGGCTTTAACACTTTTAAAATCGGAGGAAGGAGTAGAACTACCTGGAGTAAAGCCCTTAGCAATTTTACCGCGGCTCTTCTTTCCCCAATCAGATCTAGAAATAACATATATTCTATCGGAACCTTTAGTACTAAATATCTCTCCTACTTTTCCCTGTTGTAGCGCATGAGCAATAGTAGTGAATATTCTTACTCTAGATTTCTTAGCCTTAACTTTTCCTTCTCCCTTAGTTCCTTCTTTAGATGTATACTTTTCTCTACCCTTCTTAGAACCTTGGCCCGATTCAGAGCGTCCCTCAAGAATATTAAATAAGTTCATCATTTTTTCTTATTTTTCTTATACTGTTTTAAAAGGTCAGTGTATGAATTTTTCTTCTTTTTAGCATCATCATTCGCTACATTTACACCACCCATACCTACTGTGGTAGTCTCGGTTAAGAGAGTCTTCACTTCATCTAAAGTAGTTTTAACATCATCTAATATGCGCCCCATGCCTTCGATAATAATATCTACAGCTTTGTCAGCCATAGGGTTAGCTTCTTTTAATCCATTACGATCTTCTTCTACAACAGGGGGTGCTTCTACTTGTGTTCCTTCAGTAATACTTTGAACAAAATTATTAGGAACTTCTACTTGTGAAATATCTGGAGCTTGTTGAGTAACATCTGCTGAATAGTGTGAAGGATCCGATTGAAATGTAGGAGCTTTAGATGAACCTACCCTAGAGGATAACTCATCTTGAGCCATTAGTTGTTCTGCAAAATCTCCAACTGAGATGCCCATAACTAAGCTCAACTACCCTTAGCCGAAGCCTTTAGAGTCTTAACCTTCTCTGCTACCTTCTTCTTTGCGGCATTTAACTTACCCTTCTTAACAGCATCTGCCTGACCCTTCTTAGCTAATGCATGTGCCTTAGCTGCATCGGGATCAACGGGACCAGTACGCTTTTTAGAATCAAGACCTTCTGAATCATAATCAGATTCACCACCAGCTACTCGCGCAACCTTTTCCTTGTTAGCGGGATCATCTGGATCACTGCTCTGTTCCTCCATTTCATCAGCATCCTCATCCTCATCATCTTGCTCATCAACTCGCATCCATTCCTGAATTTGTTCCAAGTGCTCTTGAACTTGCTCATCAGTAAGGGCTTCCTCTAGGACAGTCTCACAAAGAGGACACATATGAACTTCTACAGCTTCGTTCTTGTCATCACTGTCATCACCATTAGTTGGTTTTCCCTTAGCCACTTGCGCTTGGTGCAACTTCTTTGATCCTTCTTTATCAGCCTTAGTTACAATGTTTGTCCTAGTGCTTGGTTTATCATAAGGTGATCCACCAGCCTTGTACTCGTCTGCACGATCTTCATCATCGTCTTCAAAGTCTTTACCCTTGTGAGTCTTGGACTTGTCACCCTTACGGGCACCTGTGGTAAAATCAGGCTTGTCACCCTTCTTACCCTTGGCTCCCTTATCACCCTTACGATCTCCACCGTCCTCGAAATCCTTGGCTTTAGGGTCATCCTTATCCTTACCCTTATCACCCTTCTTCTGACCTGAGTCTTTCTTCTCACCTAGAGGGACTTTAGCTAAATCCCAGGCAGCACCTTCAATGAGGGATTGAATATAACTATCTTCTACTAAAATATGGTCTGTCATAATATTTTCCTTAATTTGGTTATCAGGACAAGAGTTATAGTGTCCCTACAGTATATTTATATATGTCATTAATACGATATTATTTTTTATTTTATTTTGTAATATCATCCATTAGCAAAAACGTTCGGGGACCCTGTTACAATTATATGAGGAAGAGCTAGATCATATACATCACCTATTCTTCCCACATTTTTTCCATTAGCAAATACAGTTGGAGAATATGTAGCTAAAGGGGTTTGATGAGGAATACATGCTGGATCAGGATGGGAAATGTGCTTATCCCCTTTTCTAACAATTCCTTCTCCTCCCGAAATTAAATTAACAAAAACATCACTAGAGCCTTCTAAAGTTGTAATTACAGATGCAAATCCACAACATATACTTGGGGGGCATGAATTAGGAGTTCCGTGGGAAGGAACATTGACGGTATCTTTACTCAATCTTCTAGCTACTGCTGGCATATTTTAACTCCTATATATTAAAAGTTTCGCTTATAATACTATTATAGTATTTTAAATTCTGAGGAATCTTTGTATACAATTGTTGAGATTCCAAACTAGCTACCCCTTTTTGTCTGGAAGAAGTAATAAAAGTTTTCTCTGAGATCTCCCCAAATCTCTGCTCTTTAAGGGGATTAAAGATCTTAACCCCTCCTATCTCTCCACTAAATATACTTTTTCTAGTTTCTAGGGGAACAAATCTAAAGAAATTTATAACTTGATTAACAGTTAAGAAAGAGAATAAATCTAATTGAGGTAACATTTTTCCTAAACCAAGAGAAGGAGTTGTTAATTCATATTTAGAATCTATATCTTTTATTAAACTTAAAACTGTTCCTAGAATGGAAACTCTCTCAGTATCTGAAAAAACTGGGCTACTTCCAATAATACTTGTAGCTACCTCTTCTCCCAAATTCTTTTTATATATAAAGGCGTATTCATCTACTTTCCCCTCTACCCCCTTACCAGTAGGAGATTTAATAGGAGTAACATACTGAGTAACTTCCGGATTAGCAGGCAATGGATTAGTAATTAATCTAACAGTGCGCTTCACAGGCTCTCCAGCTATAAAAGAAGTTAATTCAGATTCTCCTTGAAAAGGATTATACTCTACATTATTTACTAAACAAACCATAAAATCTGTAAGTATAGGAGAAGGATATACATTCCCGTCTAACGGGATATTTAAATAACTAGATTCCAGTGTAAGATAATACTTACCATCATCAGCATCTACTACAAACATATGATCAGTAATAGCATCTGTATAAGGAATACTATAAGATTCTCTAGGACCAGATTTTTCTGCCACTGTTGTATTAAATTGCTCCTCACCACCACTTATACTAGACCACACTAATTCATACTGTGTACTGAAAGTTTTTACATATTCGTCAAGGGGTGATAACTCGGTTATAGAACTAGGTATTACTGTCCATAAAGAATATTGAGGATAAGTTTTAGAACTTATCAACTCTTCTTCTGTATTTTCTGCATAAACCGTAGAAGCAGTTAACTCAACATAACTTTCTTGTAGTTTAGTTTCTTGCGTGTCACTAGATAATAAACCAAAAACTTTATTAATAGTTGGTGTATCATAAATGTAAGCTATATTTCTGAGGGAAGCAGCACCAATATAATCTGTACCCCCTGCCTGAGTAGGAATTTGAAGAAACTCATTTTTAAGAGGAGGAGTTGCTATAGTTCCATCACGGAAAGTAATATGAAGCCCCTCTTTATGGACAGAAATGTACGTAGTTTCCCCACTTTGAGTTACAATAGGAACTTTTACTTGTATTTCTTGGGGAAGTAATACCTGATACATTTGTCTTTGTCTTTGCAAATCTCCATCACCAGGAGTTTGAGACGGATCTATAGATACTCTCTTTTGACGGAGAAGCTGATAAGCTAATTCTTTTTTTTCTTCAGAGCTATTTAACCTAGGGGTACCTGTAGGAAATGAGGAACGAGATTCTTTAATTATTTTTTGAAAAAGAATAGGACTATACTCTCCAAGCTTTCCGTTGTTAATAGCTCTCTTTATTCCTTCTACTAAATATTCTTTGAGATATAAAGAAGAGTTGTTTAAATTATTAATTTCGTTTAAATAATTGGAAGTTTCTTTGCTGAAAGTATCTTCAAATATTTGAGTCTGAAATAAATTAGCTCCAATAGTAGTTCCATTATATTCTTTAAATACGACTCCCCCACTAGTACTGAGTAAATCGACTAACCATTTGGGGCCTGTTGAAGCAAATATATTATTACTATCTAAACCTTTACTTAATGTAGCTGTATTATGAGCATATTTTAAAATAGAATCATCAACCGCCACTTCCAAAACAGTTCCCTCACTAAATAATTTATTAGCTGGATCAGGTTTAGTAAGCTCAGAAGGAACAATAGTAAGTTCAGCTTCTTCTTTTGTAGGAGCTAAGCTTATTTGTTCGGGAGTATTATTACCATATGATACTACTTTTTCAGGTTTAAGAACTGTAATTTCAGAAGATCCTTCAACGACTGGAACATTTCTTCCTGGCAAATAAGTTTTAGAAATAACTTCGGATATCGGGGAAATTCCAAAATAGGGTAGATTTCCTACACGCTGTTGAGTAATATCTTCAGCAGGTATTAGTTTATTAGTAAAATCTAAAGCATCATTTAGGGCGCGTTGCTCTACAGTAAAATCACTATAAGAACCACTCCTAGCAGAAAGTGGTTCTCCGATAGAAGCCTCACATTCTACCCATTGAAGGGTAACATTAGAACAATAATTTTGAGGGCAACTAGGAGGAGGATTTCCTCCCTTACACTCCGCATTATCATTTGAAACAACTAAAGTTCCTTCTTTATATGTGCCACATCCACCAGCCCCTGCTTTAGCATTAGATTTAATGGTCTCTAATGTAGGATCAGGTTCTCCTTTTCTAACAACTTCGTGGCATACTTGAGGAACCTGTTGAGTACATACACAACACCGTTCAGTAGTTTCTCCAGATCCATACTCTCCTTCTGAGGGCTCTTCACATACAGGATCAGGAATTACGGCACCTGGATCAGTATAGCATTCACAACCACTTTCGGGGGGATATTCACACTCTTCCCATTCTATCCAAAGATCTTCACAAAGCCCATCACATGCTGCTTTTGCCCCCGCCCCCGACTTACAATCTTTTCCTGCTGTTCCACCATAACTTAGAGATCCCGCTTTATAATTAGGACCGCTTACAACTTGTTTTAAAGTAGAATAAAATGTACCGATGGCTCCTTGATTAGCTTTATCACAATCTCCTGCCTCCGTAACTTTAGTACAATCTTGAGTCCATTTCAAATGATTTTTTATACATGTTTGTCCCGTTGTTGGATCGACATAAGGAGCCTCTTGAGTCCATGTATTATTAGGATCTATAATACAACAGCATATAGGCTCAGGACCCCCTGTTGGCTCACTAAATATTTGAATAGAAGGAACATTAGGTTTAATATCCTTTTTGTCTCCAATAGTACGAGGAGGAATTATTGTAATAATACCACCCTCAGGTTTCTTAGAAGGGGGTAATATGAAACAAGTTGCTAGAAGTTGTGGGTTTCCTCCATTATTACCTCCAGGACCGTCACATATGGGGGAAGGACAACAATGAGCCATAACTTACTTCCTAAATACTTTGAATATCAATCTTACTAGTAGCGCCAGCCCCTGATTGTAGAGGAGCTTTATTTTGAATAAGAAGAGCAGGATCCCCCACAATCGTATTTTGCAGTAGTGTCCAATTATTACTAGCATTATAAGCTGTATTAGAATCAGAAGGTCTAATTTTATAGCCAATCACAGTAAATTTAACAGTGGGGTAATAAGATGCACCAAATTTAGGAGCATATCGAGTAATAGGTTGGGGAGACATAGCCTGACCCGCCATTCCATAATTAGTATTCTTAAATTGTGGGAGACAGACAGTATAAGAAAGCCATTGATAAGCATAATTATTAGTGATAGCCCCCACTCTTCCTGTCAGATTAGCTACATTAATAGTATCCCCTTTTCCATCGGTAATTCGCCCAATATTACTCGTGAGACCTCCTCCCACTATCATTCCGTCAGTCGTCTCAGGTCTAGCTTGAGAAGCAGAGTTAATACGGAAAACAGCTTTCTTTAAACCAGCAATAGAAACAACAGGACCCTTATTAATATATAAACCGGAACCAAATCCAGTAGTGATTGACCCAAGTATGTTCGTAGCATCTTGCGTAGCTGTTACAGGACCGCAATTAATATATTCCACTAACACATCATAATCATTTACCCAAGAGGGAAAAGTAATTTCAAGTTCTTTCGTAACTACACTTATAATACCCACTGCCACATCCTGCGGGCTACCAAATCCAAAACCATATCGTTTATTTAAATAAGTGGATGTCCTGCCTGCAATTGGAGATGTAACTGCTCCTGGCACATAGGAAAGGGTTCTATTTTTATTCATTCCTTCAAACCACATCCACCAAGTAGGTTTTGGAGAGGATTCGAAAGGAGTAGATATCTCCCCCATAACTGTGGCATAGTTAGTTCCGTCCATTGGCATATCCCATTCAGGATAAAGAGGAATATTTCTTCCACCTGTAGCAGGAGCAGGAAGACCCAAGTAAGTTCCCGTATTTGTACTGTATGGGGAATTAGGGTCTGAAATCCAACGTTTTAAATGAGATTGTCGTGTAGTATAAACATACTGAAGAAATGCTTTTCTTGCATCCTCATCTTGTGACTCCAAAAATGCTTTTGAAGAATTAAAGACAGAAAAATCATAACTAGCCCCCCCAGGTCCTGGGTCTACATATGTGGTAGTTGTAGTCTGACTACCCCAAGGATCTTCAGGATCCCCGGAATTTTCATTCATAGTAAGCAAAGTTCCCTCTACTCCATAAGCAATTCCCCCCATAACATAATCAGTATAAAGAGCTTTTCCTGATTCACTAGGAGAAGCAGTGGATGTTATTTTAGTATCAAGCTGAGTAACTACATCTTGTAGTTGAAATAAACCAACTGCTGGATTTGCCAAAGATAAAGGAGGATTAGCTCCTGCCACCCCCGCTCTCTCATTATATGTAAATTCTGTAGTACGTAAGAAAGGTCTAATATCAATGATATGGGAAGGTTCTACTAATGTATCAACCTCATTTACTACAATATATGCTAAAGGCAAAGCAGTTTGACCAACTAATTGAAAATTATCTGCATCTACATCTAAAGCCAGGAGAGGAGCCATATTAAGAAGATCATCAGGAGAAGGGAAACTTCCATGAACTTTAACCCCATCAATATTTGTTATACCATAATTACTAGTTATAGTTGTATCATGTTGATTAGCTAAAAGTCTTTTAGATCCTGGTGCTCCTGGAGGAATTTCTGAAGAACCAGGAGGAGGGGCACAACCTTCTGTAGTAGCAATAGAAGGAGGAGATGATAAACTATCTTTCTTTATACCTACACCCGCTCCTCTAATAAGCCCTAATTGGGGAGCCTGTATGAGCGTCGGAGTAGGAGTACTCCCAGTATTGCAAAATCCTGTGCTGTAATCTTGAAGTGTCCCAGAAAGAGAATCAATTGGCATACTATAAGCTACTAATAAATCAATACGTTGAGTAGCATTATTTATATTAAGTCTAATCCCTTGTTCATCATAATAATAATAATCATCACTACTCCATGCAGGAATATCAATAGTGCTATCAGGAAAATCTACAACAGCAGTTCTAAAAACTCCTCTCCACATTTGAACAAAAGCCAAGTGAATTGTAGGAAGATTTTCATACACATAAGTATTATTTGAAGGAGAAAGAAGTTGTCCTAATGCAGCAGGCGTAAGACGACCATAAGAAGCTCCAGGCCACCTCCCCTCACCTTGTGAATTAGTATAATGAGGATAATTTCCACTGTCTTCTCCTACTCCTACAGCACCAGGGGCTATGGGCAAGAATTCTCTTGTAGTGGAAGCCGTTACTCCCCAATTTCCTCCTAAACCCCCTGGTGAACTATGAAAAGTGTAAGTATATGAAAGACCATTAACATTATAAGGACACCCACCACTCCCACTATCCTGAACAAATGCATTCCATACACTATCTCTTTCTACATCTGTCCAAATTTGTTTTAATTGAGGAATTAAAGTAAGACCTGTAGGAGGAGCACCATTAAACAATAACTCTCCTAATGGTTTAGCAATATTATAAGCATCATTAATACGAGCCGTAAATACACCCGCATTAACAGTAACAGTTCTATCTTGTCCGGAACACTTAGGCTTAAGTTGTTTAATATTGGTAATGCTAAGTTCACTAGTAGGGGTTAGATAACTCCCAGCCGTAGGTCTAGAACTAGTAGTAGTACTTCCACCTCCCGTAGAAGTTCCTCCTCCTCCTTCTATCTTCTCTTTAAGAAATAAAATATTTTCTTCGAGTTGACGTAAAGGGATATTATCGACCTCATAGTAATAAGGATCGTTAGCTTTATAATATCTAATAGGTTGCACAAAAGAATAAGGAGTTGCCATAATTATAAGTCTCTATCTAAATCAAATAGGTTAACAGAACCGAGTCCCTTTCCGTAGCCTGAATCAGCATCCCAGAATGCTTCTCCTGGATAGTCAGTGGTAGATTTATAATAACCACAAATCTTTTTTCTTCCTGAAGTACCTAATGTTCCATTTTTAGCATTAGCAAAAGTATTCATAGCTGATTCATCTAACCATATTCTATTCTCTGTATCATAAGGAAGCATAGCAGAAGTATAATAGAAAGAAGAAGCATCATTTGTTCCTTGTTGGTCTGTGGGTAACCCCAGGATATAACCACTAGCCCCAAGATCAGGGTAGATAGAACTAGGATTGGTATAATTAGCTCCCTGATTATTTATGGCACTACAATCTCCTGAAGTAGCATATCCTTGAGCAAATACTTGATAAGGAACACCTTTATATAAGGTAGCGTCATTAGGAAATTCAAATCCTAAACTTGTAGGTGTTTGACCAGGTAGTGCGGGCATATAAAACCCTTGTTCTGTAGAATTAGGGTATCCTAAGAACTTAGCTTTAGGATGAGGAGATACATAAAGTCTAAAAGGTCCAATATTTTCGGGCGACACTTTTCCATAATAACCATTACCTCCACTTGTCTCAAAACCTAAACCAAAGGAATCTAAAATACTGAGACCCGAAGTATTTGGAGTAGAAGAAGGAGCACCAGAAAGAGTGGCTACGTTTGCTGTAGTTGTACCCGAACTCCATACTGCACTTGGCCCATAATAATAACCACTCACATCTTGAGGGTGTGCCTCTCCTACGGCAGGAGTAGCTTCAGTATTTCCTACTGATAAATATGAAGCATGTAATTCTGAATTATCTGCTATATTCCAAATTCTTAAATATTCACAATTTCCAGCGGTAGAAATATCATAATAAGCCCCAGAAGGATTTTGCCATCCCACAGGGAACCATACATTTTGGGCTTTTATATGACTACCTCCTACGGCTCTAACACATAGTCCTCCATAAGAGAGACTGGATACCGATGACTCCGCAGTAATAACGTCCGTCCAAGGAAGAGGAACTAAACTATTAACTAGAGGACTAGTAATATTTTTAATCCTTGTAGGGTAATTAGTTGCAGGAAGCAGAGTAGGATTAGAAGTATAATTTATAAAAGGATTAGGATAAAATTGCATATACCCAGAAGAACAATAAGCTGACGTATTATAAGCCTCAGTTCCTGTAGGATAATCTGGATTAGTAATATACTTAGAAGCCCAACGAGCATGATAATCTCCCATATCATGCATATTAATAGTAGAATTTCTATTAGCTACCAAACATGCTCTACTAGAATGAAGTCTTACCTGAGTTTGGTTAGCTGGGGTATTACCTAAACTCCATCCACTAGCATCTATGATCCCATTTTTATGGTGGGGACCAAACTCTACAGTAGAATTATCTTCTGCTAAAGCATCGACACCAAATTGACAAATTGTAGTAGGACCCGCAACATAGATATGAGAATTATTTCCTGCAAATAGACCAGCCGTTTTCTGTTGTTTCGACCATAAATAAGGACCAACTATATTGGTAACTACAGTTCCATGACCAAATAAATCTAGGTTACTTTGATTAACAACTCTAAAGATAGACCCTTTTATAGCACCATCTGCTTTGTAAGTAGCAGCATCTGCCGCCGCAGTAAGAACTTCCGCCTTAGCACAAACTGCCTGCATGTAAGAACCATTATCCACTACAACAGCGGGCAATGTTTGTTTACTCCCCTCAGTCCTTTGTGCGACCCCATGATTACCACTAAAAGAGAGTACACCATAATTAGTAGCCATAGCACTTGGAGCATAGGTAGGAATAAACTCTGAAGAATTTAATAATACATGCTGACCATTATTAGTAAATTGAGTTACGGGAAAGAAAGGCCCATCTACATGTCCAATAAGACTACCATTTTTATTGTAGTTCACAATAGACTCATTAGCAACAATACCCCCCTCTTGATTATGATCTACAGAAACTTGAGCTACTTTATAAGTACTATTATCTAACTTTATTCCTACCTTATTTTGGAAAGAGGCTATTCTATATCCAGTTTCAATAAGAGAATCCTTAGCTAGAATTCCCTCATTCACATTATAAAAAGATTGCAACACTATGGTTTGGGAACCATAAGGGTTGTCTGAATTAACTCCTGCTACATTAGTACAACCTGCAACCCCACCCTTACAATTAGGGGGAGTAACCAGTTGAGAATTTTGAAGCTCAATACCTACCATATTCCTATAAAAACTAAAGGGTGAATCAATAGGAAGTCCTCTATTTTCTTGAATAGATGCACTCAGAGTAATATTAGAATTAATAGCTCTAAGACCTGGAGTAGGGTTATCTCCATTCTTTTGATTTAAATAACCCTCTCCTACACTTGATAACTCATAATTATGGAACGCTATAAATCCTCTATTTAATATTACATTTGAATTTACAGCTTGAAGTCCTGCATTCTTACATCTTGTTGTTGTACAATTTTCTATAACTACCTCAGAATTTTGAACATCAAATCCTGTATAGGTATTCTGGGTACCATCAGCCGTAATATCTGCTTTACTGGCTCCGTCCACACAAAAACCCCTAATATAAATTTTACCAGTGCAATCTTTTACTGTTACACCACTTAGCGCATTAGCATACACAAATCCAGGAGATCTTGCAGTATCTGCTGCTTCTATATTTTTTCTTTGAACAGTGCTATCATTAGCTTTATTACTAATCCAAATATCCGAACTTGCTGAATTATCAGAATAGGAAGTCACTCTAAAAGTACTAGCGGTATCAGTAAGCAATCCTACAGAAGCAAAAAGAGTATTAGCATCTGTAAATTTAGATGATATACTAACAGTTCTTTCAGACGCATCTGCGGCCTTACTCCACTCAGGAGTTTGAATAAAAGTTCTAGTATAATAATTCCACCACGACTTTGCACCAGCAGTATTACCAACCCACACAGTCTCACTCACCCCTAAAGAAGAGGATTCAGTCATAGTATTACTCGTATCTACTGAGCTAAAGGTAGCAATAGCACTGGAATTACCATCCAAAGTTTCAATAGTGCTAGAAGGTACTACAGTACTCCCACATAAAACTTTGGCAAACCCCCTATTAATAACTTCAATGCCTGCTGACGACCCTTCAAAATCTCTACTCTCTAAATGAAGACCTCCTAAAGGCCCACTTGTAGCCACTTCAATTATTACAGGAAATCTAATTTTCTTAGGCAAAGCGTCTACGGCATCAGAGATAGTACCAAATACTTTCTTATTATCAATACCGCAATCAGACACGGTTAACATAAACCCATCTACAGAAGACGATGGGTATCCATTCATTTCATAAAGATAATCATCTCTATCTTCTAAATCATAAAGAGGAAGATTATCTTGTTCCCAATTATAAAAAGAACTTGAATCAAATTTATAAACTGTATCTACCCAATTATTAAGTAATTGAGCAGTCCCTGATGCTAAATATAAGTCGTGTGGTAAGAATGCCATATTAAAAATTCAATGTCCATTTAAAAACTAATGCAAAGTCATCTGTCTTTGCAATATTTACAAAAGGTCGGTATGCTACTAACTGGGATCTCTTAGGTGAGGTTCCTAAAGGATTTTCCATAAATAGTCCTACCTCATTTACAGTAAGACTATTACATGTATTTCGATCCACGTATAATATATAGGTCACAGAATTAAGGTCTACTCGTTTAATACTATTATCTGAGATGACCCCAAAAACCCATGTGTTATCCCCCTCAGAATTAAGCAACGATGCCCCATTCCAATTCATGAGACGATGTATATCCAAAGGAAGCGAAGAATCCCCCAACGTATTATAATCAGTGGTGGAGTTAACTTGACCTAAAGCAGATACTAAACTAGTTTCCGAAACTCCATAATTACTCACTTTGGATTCCCCAGAAACCCCTATCTGAAAATATCTAATTTGAAAATTAGTTATATCTGCGGCTCCTGATCCAGCATATAAGAGACCTAATCCTACTCCCATTCCCGAAGTAATAACATTGTGGTCATCAAATACACACTCTTCTGTACCATCTTCATAAACTTTATAAATTTCTAAGTGACCAGAAGGATCTAAAACGTCTGCTTGTTTCATTGTATTATATCTCTATTATAGTTAGTTAGTTATCGAAGGGAGAGGACCACTTATATGTTTAGATTCTAAGGAAGAGTAAGAAGGAAGATGAGACTCCCCTCCAAAATAATAATTATCAATATTGGGGGTCAGACCTAAGAATCCAATGGTCCAATGTATAACAAGAGAATATTCGCTACTTTTCGTTACAGGTGCGAAATTTCTATATGCAATTAAAAGAGGGGAATCTTCTCTAAATCCTCTTGGATTTTTACAAAACAAACCTACCTCCGTAAGATCTAATCCATTAGCACTATTTTCATCTAAAACAATTTCAGATTCAATAGTATTCAATAAATACTTAGTAATCTCCCTTTCTTTTACCCTTACAAAGTATTCATCTGATCCTGAAAATATTGTAGAAGAAAGAATAGCACTAGTTCCAAACAATTCAGTATAGGTTGAACCCCCGTCTTCTGAAGAAGCATAAAAGCCTCTATACTTTTTATCAATATATAAATCACTATCCTCACCATACCCAGACCAATGTAAAGGAGAACTTAGATGATAAAAATAAGCAGATGTATCAGAAGCAAACTTATTAACATCTATAGTACTAGTTCCTACCTGAAAATAAGTAGGAGTAAAATCTTCTACATAGCTACTCCCCTTACCTTTTAGAATATCAATAAAAGAAGAGCCTAGACCCTTAGTAATCATATTAGCCTTATCTAATACAACCTCTTGGGTTCCATCAGCATGTACTTTACAGATTGTTACATGTCCTTTAATCATGTTGAGACCTAAAATCTATAGTCCAAAGAATTTTTAAAGCTTGAGGATCCACATTCCCTGCGGTTATACCATCATCTTTAATAGCACACAAATTCTCAGTAAAAGTTTTCTTAGCAAAAAGTTTAAATTCTTGTTGAGATATTCCGGTAGATGTATTAATAAATTTAGGATCTAACTCAACTGGCTCCCCTTCTAGGAAAGGAGGAGAATTATTTTTTAATGCTTTCTTACAATCCATATTCCAAAGCCCTATTTGATGCAAACCTCCATATAAATTCATTGCCCACACATCCCATTTACCTATATTTACTGCCATTGTTACTCTAGGATTTTTAACAAAGACTTCATTGGTATCTGCAACACCCGAAACCCCCGCTTGACCCGTCACAGGTTCGGCAGCAGCATGTTTCATATCATATTTTAAATGAATAAATCCGCGATAATCCATATAATAACGAAAATTAAAAGCACCAATAATACTTACCCCTGCATTAGCAGGTGAATTTACAACCATATTTAATGTGGGAGTAGCAGAGAAATCTCCTTCATAAGAACTTACTAGATATGACTGAGGTAACGCCCCCGATCTCTGAGGGTACACTCCTTGAAAATAACTAGAGGGATCAGCGTATCCCCATTGAATTCTATTTTCAAATTGACCATAAGATTGTCCATGAGTCTCAGACCCAGATGCAGCTAAAGAGCTTACTAAAGAATAAGACGTACTTGTATCCTCTAATTTTTTATTTAAAGGATCTGGATAAGAAGGCATTTGATAAGGAGGAGTATATGAAGAAGCGTCCCCCGTAAGAGAACTAGCCCATAGAGGGCGCAGAATTCCATCCGTCCCTATTTGATTAATATAAGAAGTTAAATCCTTAGGAAGTAAGTTACAAGGGTCTCCATTCTCAGCAACTGTAGGAGCAGAGCCTGCTACCGATTGATAAGGAGTAGCAGAGAAATTGCCTGATCTAATATGTTGTTCAAATTGAGGAGAAGAGATCCATAATCTAACCCCAGCTAATGCTGTAGGCAAATTAGGTTCACCTGTTATTCCATAATTAGCCGTATTACCTACATAAAAATATATAGTTATATTATCGGTTGGGGATGGTGAAGTTCCATTTCCTAATCCACTTACCATAACTGCACATCTATACCATCCCTCCCCCGCATCTACGACATCCGCAGTTATTCCAGAAGATATAGATTTAACTGTGGGAATAGTTCCGCCATTTAAATACTCAAAAGTTGCTCCATTAGTCGCCACCCGTTCCAAATTATATCCCTGAAATTGAAAAGATGAGGGAGTTAACCCATAAGTAGGCTTCTTAACATAAAAAGTTAAAGTTGAATTATAACTATCATTAAAGAAAAATTTGGTGGGAGCTACAGTTTGAATGAAAGGAACAAAATTAGCTAAACCTCCTGTAACATCTGTAGTAACTGATAACTCTACAGAAGAAGGTCTTCCAAAAGGATTAGTTTCCAAGATACTAGAAAAAGATCCTATTCTTCCTTGAGCGGTCTGCCAAAAAACACCAGTAAGATCAGAAGGTGGATTAATCCCAGGATCATCATAAAAATCTTCTGTATACTCTAACAAATTAGGATTAGCTCTATTAGCCCATTCATTTGGATTAGGAGGATAGAAATAAGCATTCTCTGAGAAGGAAGATGCAGCAGGACCAAAAGAGATAGCTCCCCATCTCCAGTTAGAGGTATCCATCACTCTGGGGCTTATCCCCAGGACGCTTGAGGGGGTCGTGAGCATGTCTACAATCGACTCTCCAGCCCCATCCACTACGAGGTTAGGCTCTTCTAAGAGGAGCTTCTCAGAGCCATCTGAGTGGACTGCGTATACTTCTACTTTACCCCTCATTAATTATAATCTCCTCTAATTGGTTATTACCCACATCTCTACTCTTAACATACATATTCACATTAGACCTATAATTTAACCTACTCCCACCACTCACCTCCATAGTACCTGAGGTGATTGTTGCATTTCTACTAGCTATTCCTTTACTTAGATTTTTCAAGAAACTAAATATAGACTTAAGATCACTAGCATCTAATTGAGCTTCACCATACTTAGTTTTGATTACAGAATTATTATAGTTAGTTATATCTTTAATACTTATATCTTCAAACACAACAAATTTGGTAGCATTTTTAGGACTAGGAAATACAAATAATTCTAAGACATACTTTTGATCAGTTCTATGTACCTTTCCAAATTGATTAAGATATTGAGCTGATGCTTTTAACGCTCCATGATTAGTTGTAGAGAATTTAAAAGTTAAAGTATCTAAAGTTTGAGAACTAATATTAGCAATAGCTTGAGGGGTAGCTCCTGGAATAGTAGATTCAATTAATTGAGGTTCCCAACATCTATAGTCGTAATTTTCTTCAGTAAAAGAAGCACGTTGCCCTAAATAAGCTCCTTCTCCACTTCCAATTACATTATTTAAGGTAGCCCTTTTAAACTGTTGAACTTGAGCCTGTTGTTGAGCAATATTAATTCCATTAAGAGAAGACAGGTCGGCCACAGAAAGATGTTGCCACGTATCCGCAAAATATTCTTTAGTACATTCATTATAAATACCTTGTGGATCATATGACCAAACTTTATCATTTTCAGGTTCAGTCCGTATCCACATCCCTAAAGCTAAACCTCCAATTTCTGGCCCAGTTATATCTAAATTATGAGCTTTAATAGTAATTTCATATTCATGATTAGGTTCTAAGAAATTTCTAGCCTTATCATTATAATTAGAGTTATCAATTTTAATTCTTAATCTCGGAAACACATAAGAATTTGTAGAACGATGATATTTAATTATTTGATTATTAATTAGATAATTGGTATAAGTATACTTACTTTGATCCTTTCTACTTAAATTAAAAATAGAAAATGTAGGATGGGTAGTACCAGCAAATGGGGAAGAGGAATCTACTAATTCTATTGCACTAACTATATGTTTATTACGAAATTCCGGAACCCGTAAAAACACATCTGAAGCATCTGAAGCTGCGTAAGTCCCCATGTCTGCATGATCCCCCTTCATCCCAGACAGACTCAGGATACCACTTCCTCCATAATATGAGATATCTACTTCATATTCCACAGAACTTGCAGCTAAATATCCACTAGTTCCTAACGTGGAACCATCTATATCAAAATTAGAATTATATATTAAAGGTCCGTAAGTATGAGAAAAGAAATTGGGAACTCCTACTAAATTATAATTATTATTTAAACCATGTCCACTAAAATAACTACTACTATTATAAACACCAAATAAACGTTGAACCTTTGAACCTAAAGCAAAATGCTCATAATAATTTAAAGACTCGTCTGTACGCTCTTGATCAATAAGATGATTACCTATAGACCTAGGAATATCTATATCTTTTTCTTGATACCAAGCACTAAAATCAGAAGGAATTATTAGATTACTACTAGTAGGCCAATTAGGATTAATATTTCCATTCGTATCTAAATATCCTGATACAATAGAACTAGCTTGTAAATATTTTTCCTGATCATGAACTTTGTTCATAGTATACATAACTTCTTGTAGCTGCCCCCTTCTTCCATACGTATTACAGGATGAGAGAGGTACATTTTGTTTTGCTCTGGATACAAATGTATCACTTATACTATACCCAAAAATAGAACTAAGGGAACTTCTATTCTGACATTGATCCCATACAGCATGGAAATTATCTTTATCTAATAAAGTTCCAATACCGTTTCCCATAGTATTTTGACGTAAAGTTACAGGTTGAAATTTTAATGAAGATGGAATAAATCCTAAAGGAAGATAACCAAGAGAAGAAGAATAAAGAGATGTAGACATTTCTAAACTTCCAGGATTATTTCTTCCATTCCTCGTAAACATCTTGGTTTCGGGTAGTAAGTTGTGAAAGTTTCTTCGTCGTAAACTATTTCTATTAACTGATTTTAAAGCTTGATACGTATTACCTGATACAAGAACATCATTGACATTATCTACCTGAGTTCTTTTAAAGCGATTAGGGGTTATACCATTTGCCGCAGCTAATGCTGCCATATCCACTGCACATACTCCAAAACCAGTAGTTACCGTAGAAGACCCTTCATACAAATCGTCTAAATTTGGTCGCCATTCTCGGCAATCTTTATCTGATAATGCATCTAAAGCATCTGCTACATCTGATACAGAGAGAAGGACCTTAGGAATAGCATGAGCAGGAATTACCTGATCTAAAACCCTCATTATTTTTAAGAATGCATTTTTAGATGTAGAATGTGTTTGGACGCTTCCCCAATCAAAAGAGGAAGCATTAAAACTCATAACAAAATGAGAAGATTTTCCATTCCACATACTAAGTAAAGTTAATGGATCTATAAGCCTCTGTTTAGTAACATTTTTTATGATGGTACTATAATTTGGGGGATACTGTTTAGCCTTAGTAAAGATAAGAAAATTATTAAATACTCTATCGTTATCAAGAGTCTCTGAAAGATTTTCTAATAAATAAGTTTTAATTTGTTTAGCAAAATTCTTATCTACCCCATAACAAGTTAAATAATACTCAATACGTTCTACCATATTATCAGTAACTTGAGTAGGCATATAATATTGCTTCTTTTCATAAGGAGGTATTAAATAAATTCTATCTCTATAGGAAAAAAGAAAATTAGGATCATATACCAAATTCAAAAATTCAGAAGTGGGGCTAGGTCTAGATTCAGTTTTAAATACAGGCCACTGAGTAGCAAGGAAAGAAGGAGGGGGTGGAACAGGGATATGGCACTGAGATGGAATAGGATTAGAGGGAGGAAGAGGTTGTTTATTTCTAACCACATTACAGGCTGGAACAGGGGGGTTCCCCGCATTAGGAGGAAGAATATGGTAAGGACCTGTGTATACCTCTCCAGTACTAGACAACACTAATTGAGGTTGAGGGAAAGATTTGTTACCCATATAAAAGCTTTGAGGAAACTCCCGTACTAAATCAAATAAAATTTTATCAACTAAATATTTAATATTAGTTTCCATACTACTAGTAGAATAATTTGCTACACCAAATTGAATAGCGGATGCTTGAGTGTAAGTAGTAAAATCTTGGAAGACAGCAGAACTAGTAGCTAATGAATAATATATTAGATCAGGAATATAAGATTCCCATAATTCTTTAAGTACATTACTACTAGTTAGATCTAACTCTCCTGTAGAGACAATAGAATTAATAAGAACTTGAATAGATCTTTTAGTTCCTTTCATCTTATAAATTTCAACTGCATTTCTTAGCTGCACTCTCCATTTATCGACATCATCTCCTAGGAATCGCCATCCAATTAATTCCGCTAATAGCTCTAAAAACTCATCAGGACATTTTCCAATATCATACAAAACATCAATTTCATCTTGTTCTGTAACCCTATCCGCAATAGAAAAAGACATTCCTTGTAAAAATCTAGTTAAAGGACCCGCTTCTTCAGTTTCTGTAATTAACGTTCCATCGTTACTTAAAGTAGAAGTAGAAAAATAAGTATAAAAAGCATCTTCAACTTTAGTATCAGGGCTATCCAAATAATGAGGAGAATATACTACCTTATTTAAAGTTTTTAATCTATCCAATAATTGAGTACCGCTTGTCCAGGTAGCACCACTAATATTCACACTAGAAACATAATTGGTTGGAATAATTTTATCTAATAAACTCCAATATTGTTCATTCTTCCACAGGTATTCTTGATAAATATTAAGAACATCTTCTAATACTACGGATCGACCTTTCCAAAAAGTATCCGTCATTAAAGTGGCTAAAGCCGCAGAAGGGTCAAAACCACCTGTAGGACCTAATCTATTAAGAAAGTATAACCACCCTAGATTATTCGCTAAATACTTATATGTACCCGACGAATCATTAGCATAAGCACTAGTGGTTAAAGTAGCTAAATCAGCCGTAGGATGATGCCCAGTAGCTATTGCTGGGATAGAAGGAAGAAAAGTACCACTGATATAATTTAGAAACTCCGAACTTGTCCCATAGTCAGAAAATTTAATTTGTAAAGGAGTTAGAAAATTTCTTTGAAAATCATCAGAAGTAATTTGAGCAGGGTTATACTGCTTGTAAAAATACTTGGCAAATCCTGAAGGATCACCTACAGACGAAAGATAACTATCGTACTGTAATGCAGAAACAGGAAGAATAGTAGCTTGATTTTTATTAGCAAGAATATGAGAATTAATTAATTGATTAGGATAAGAAATATGGGTTCCACTAATATTAGCTTCATCCACAAAATAAAAATCAGGAATTATTTTCCTAATAGCATCTAAATAATTCCTTTTAAA
>Ga0208030_1000246_pt1 | contig 39382 bp, 46 predicted proteins | sample MalvirDeepMed_M9_FD_184246 | JGI IMG/M metagenome (GOLD analysis project Ga0208030, IMG submission 184246) | Marine viral communities from the Global Malaspina Expedition - Malaspina viral metaG DeepMed_M9 (SPAdes) (version 2) | ecosystem: Environmental > Aquatic > Marine > Oceanic | place...
TATACCCGTGGTGACCTCTACCTAAGGGAGAACCTCGGGGGAACCTATGGAGTAGCTGACGTAGGGCGGCGGAAAGACCTCTAACGCGGCTTACCTTGGGCCTGACCACTCTAGGGGTGGTCGGGCTGTGGGTTGGCCGGTAGATCGCAACTGGAGGGCAATGGTGCCCACAGGCCCCAGGCTTCACACCCTTGGGGCTTTTCCTATGGAGTAGGCTGCCAGTCCTGCCTCACACCCCACCGCCTGAAACACCCCAAAGCCCCCGAGTGAACTGGTGAGGCCCCTCAGTGGGTGAGGTTTGATTCTAAGGCCGTGAAATGCCCCCAGCGCACCCATGGATGCCTCTGCTGGAGTGGGTTAGCTTAAAAAGGGGGCTTGACCCTTCCCAGACCCATACTGTATAGTCACTGTGTGAACAGATAGGCTCTGGATTATCTGGAGCCACATCCGGTCCCACTGGGGCCAGAGGAACAAAACAATGGCACATGATATAGCTTTTGATGCAGTAAGAAACGAGTCCATGACGTTTCAGGCTGGGCAGCCAGCGTGGCACAATTTGGGCCAGAATGTGGAGGATGCCCAAACTTGGGAAGAAGCTATCAAGTTGGCCAACTTGGATTGGAAAGTGGTCAAAGCCCCCCTTCACACCAACTGGAGAAATTCAGGTCAGGTAGATATTACATCACACGTTTCAATATCCCGAAGTGATACCCAACAGAGTCTCGGGGTGGTTGGAGCTAATTACGAGATCATCCAAAATGACCAAGCATTCGAATTTGTGGATGCCCTGATCGGCGAGCATGGAGCGCATTACGAGAGTTCCGGTGGGCTGGGTAATGGCTCAAAAATCTGGTGCCTCGCTCGCCTGCCCAAGGATATCGTGGTCGGTAGCAAAGATATCCTGAGGAACTACCTTCTATTCGCCACTTCGCATGATGGCAGCATGAGTGCTGTCGCAAAGCTCGTGAACCTTCGTGTGGTGTGCCACAACACGCTCACCGCTGCCTTGGGTGAGAATGGTATGCAAACCAAGATCAAGCATACCAAGAATGCCAAGATTCGAATGGAGCAGGCCCAGCGACTTATGGCCGGGGCCAACAGTCGGATTGAAACCCTGGAGGAACGCTTCAACCTGCTCGCACAAGCCAAGCTCTCTCGTCCTGCTCTGCTTTCAGTGCTTGACTCCATCTTCCCTGTTGCCCCTGAAGCGAGTGAGCGCAGCAAGACACGCCGAGAGAATGTTGTGGTTGAGGTTCTGACCCGCATGAAGTCTAACGACAATAACGCTTTTCCCGAGCAGGCTGGAAGTGCATACGCTCTCCTCAATGCCATTACGGGCTACGCCGACCACCAGCGTACTGCTAGGGCGACTCAAGCCAAGGCGGGCACTGACCAGAGCATTCTGCGTGCTGAGAGTGCCCTGTTTGGGACTTCCGCAGACTTGAAGACAAAAGCTCTGGACCAGATTCACTCAATGGTTCTGGCTGATGGGACTCAGGAGATTGACACTTCAAACGTTGACGCAATGTTTGATCGCACGATCCGCGATAGCGGGTTATAGCATTGGCCGGGGGTGGGGGAGTGCTGCTCCCCTGCTCCACTGGCCGCATCCCCTCATGAGGTGTTGCCAGTGAAGTCCCCCAACCCACAACCCCCCTCAAAGGAATGCCAGCATGACAAAACTCAAGCACACGCCCGGACCGTGGAAGCAGAGCCGCTTTAGTCCCCCCAGTACACTGATCAGTATTATCGGCCCGCCAGCCCTCCACCTGCCCTATGGGCAGCCCATCTGCTCAGTCAGATCTGGACACGGCCAACCTCTACTTGAGAATGCCAAGTTGATTGAAGCAGCCCCAGAGTTGTTGGAAGCCTGTCAGGGATTGCTCACAGTTCTGGAGGCCACGCTGCTCGTTCTTACCAGAGAGGATGGAGAGAATAGCTGTCCCGAAGTTACTCAGGCACGGGCGGCGATTGCGCGGGCTACCCAAGGGGAGACTGACCAAAATGAGTAATACACATTCCGGATCAAAGGCCAGAATTACCGAGGATTGAATATGGGTCAGGATATTGAGATCAAATCCAGCGGTGAGAGCTTTACCCTCCAGGGGGTCTCCGAGACTGGTGCTGCGTGGCTTGAGCGATACTTTGGGGCGCAGCAAGCGCAGGTCGGAGAATCATATATCCTCAATGTAGCGGGGTGCATGTTGGGGGATGGGTTGAAACTGGAGGAGCACAAATCAAAAGAGGAGATAACTTGATGAGTGAAATTGATTATGAGTATCGGGCAAAATGCGGCCACTGGGTCACGCGAAGTCATTTGGTAGAGGTGGATTCATGTGAGTATTGTGCTGGAGACCGCAACTGGGAGGAGGAGGAGACAGTGGAGGAGGAGGCCTCAAATTAGATATGACTCTGTGTCCTCACCCCCTACATAAACGCGCACGCGCGCGAAAAACGGGTAAACCCTGATACCAAAGGTACCTAACTATATATAATTCATATAGTTATATATATCAATAGTATCCTATACTTCTACCTTTACCTGATACAAGAGGGGAAGATACAAGGATATATAGATAGTGATACAAGGATATAGCTGACAGTATTGGCTTTAGGTCCTTTGTATCAGTAGAACGGGGTTTTTAACGCGCTCACTCAATGCCCACTCACTGGCGGAATCCATGACTTGCGCCACACACCTCGGCTGGATCGGGTGAGCCAAGTGTGCTTGCCATCACTGAGGTCTTTCAAATACCGATTGACCGTTATCCTTGTCGGGGCAGTTTTTGTGTGATCGCCGATCACAACAGCTTCGTGCGTGGTGAATTGAACTTCCGGCAGAGCCTGATAGAACTTTTCCAACCGTTCCTCAGCTTGATTAAGAGGGCCATCGTAGGCACTGAAGAGGCCTACATAATCACCATCATCTTGGGTGCCTCGCCTGACTTGGATCGTCTCAGGAGTACCCTCACCAGGGCCAGGTTTGGCCTCAACAATACCATAGGCCTCACCGAGTTCTTCAGCATCAACCAACGTAATTTTCCAGCTCGCACTGGCCTGACCCTTCAAATTGCCAGCGGAGCGGTCCTGCAGGCGTTTTGCTGCATTCTGGCCGGTCTGCTTGAAGGAGTAGTTGACACCTACGATTGCTAGGTCCATCTTCATACACCAGCGTAAGTTACACCTCCCGTCGAAAGCCATCTTCTTGCCATTCTTGGTGTCGCCAGTTTGGAAGTCATCATAGAGGTCTAGAATCAGAGTACCAATATTCAAACCCTCGATACGCTCACTCACAGCGTTGCGGAGTCTAGCGATTTGGGCAGGTTCCGATTGCTTAGGTTGGGGGATGGTCAGTTGATGCAGTTCGGTGTCATCCACAAAATTCAAGATGTGCAATCGGGGGTGATTGGCCAGACCCATAGCCTTTAGCGGGATATCTAGTGTGGCCTTTTGCCGGTCTGTCTGGACCCAGCACACATCTCCATCTGGGAGATTCAACCCTTTGATGAAGAAGTTTTTGCCCTCGAAGTGGGCCTTCACAGCTTGGGCGATCAGGGTACTTTTGCCGCCTGCGGGACCAGAGTTGACCAGGGTGAGGGTTTGTCGCCTCAAAGCGTGTACCGGCTCGGGGTGGGCATTCTGTCCTCCAGTAGCAACGTGATGGAGTGGGGAAGTAGCTGGCACGTTGCCTCCAGCCACCGCCCCTTCTCCAAGTTCATCACCCGGCGCGGGGATGAATGTGGGGGAATCCCACACTCCCATCTTCTCACAGATATGAGGCTGCAACAACCCCTAAGAAAGTGTATATTAAAGATTGACACGGTGTCTGCACCTGTGCGATGATCATCCCAACGCAGGAGTATACAGATGTAAAAATTAGCAGTGGCACTCCGGCTTTACATCCTCCGTAGGGCGACCGACCACTGCTAAAATGATTTTTTGCTTTAAGAGCAGTCTATGCCGACTAAAAAGCCTAACAGGCGCAGGAAACAGCGGATCATATTGGAATTGAGTGAGGGTGAGCGGGAGGCTCTCGACACCCTTGTTATACACTCAGAATTTGATACGATGGCGAGCTACCTGCGCTGGCTGATTAAGACCACTGCTGCGGCCCAAACCCTTAAATAGCTTATCGAAAGCTAGTAGGCTCTATACATGACATTTGATTTTCTGGATGCTGATGATATCAGGGTGAATGACGAGAGGCTTTTTGAGATCTTCTGGAAGAGCTTGCCCCAAGCACTGAAAGATCCCCTCATCGACCTGCTTCAGAGTGCGGCAAAACCTATCCTCCAAACAACTTTCGAGATCGGGCTGGCTCAAGGCAGACAGCATATATTGAGCTTGATTGAGGAGAGGTTGGTGGAGAGAAGTCTGGCTGCCAAGGAGCACCTCGATGGCTGATCCCATTCCAGTATACACATCCCGATCCCAGTACCTCTCAGGACTGGACTGTCCGCGCATGAGAGCCCTCAATTACCATTCGGATGGGGCCGGGGGCTGGGAAGGCGGTGGGCTCCAGTTAGCTAAACAGCCAAGTTACTTCCAGCTTGGTACCACTCTCCACAACGCACTTGAGGCAGTAGCCACCGGGGTAGACCCCTATGAAGTGCAGGGCCAGATCTGGGAGTTTGAGTCACTTGCAGACGCGCTTGATTTTGGGACCAACGAAATTGACCCTCACCTCGGGGTTCGCGAGGCAGCAACCTTCATTGAAGCAACGATGTGGTTGTTCCTCGATATCGTGTTACCGGGACTGCTTCAGGAATTTGTGATTGAGGAAGTTGAGCACGAGATTGCTGTCCCCCTTAAACCACTTCCATGCGCTCACTGCGGAGGGCCTTACTACAAAGACTGTGAGTATTGTGCTGGCACCGGCGAGAGGCCCCTGATCTGGATGAGCAAGCCCGATATGGTGCTGCGCCGCAAGCGTGATCAGGCTCTGTTCTGTCTGGATCTGAAATCGAGTGGGCAACGCCACACCCCCGCCGATCTGGAGAAGCAGTTCCAGCACAGTACGTTGGTACAGGCGCAAATGGCCTCAGTCGAGTATGCATTCGAGGAACCTTGTATTGGATTTATTTATCTTGGCGTCTACAAAGGGTATCGAGAGCGCAAAGTGAATAAATCGTTGGGCTACAAGAGGCAAGTGTCCCCGCTGGTCTATGCCTATTGTGATACCACACTGGCTGATGGCCTGAGCAAGCCCGCCATCTCGCATGACAACTGGCGGACTGGACCACCCAAGCTGCTGGCTGATCTCCCCCACATCAGCATCCGGGACTACGTTCTGGCGTTGCCTGAACCGGTCAAGCAAGCGCAGTTCATGCTGACAGACTCACCGATTGGCCTCGACCCCCACAAGGTGCAGCAGTGGAGAGAGGAGGTCTGGCAGGAGGAGCGGAGGTGGGTGGTCCCAGAAGCCCCTTTCTCCCATAACGATAATCATTGTTTTAGATACGGGGTCCACAGGCCATGCGGCTATTTAGCCTGCTGCTACTCGGAAAACGTGAAGGCTGACCCTCTGGGGAGTGGGCTGTATGTGCCGCGAGTTCCCCACCATGACATGCCCCACTCCAAGGAGGGGAATGAGTCCTCCGGGTGAAGGCTCAAGATCCACTTAAAACCATGTCAAGTATTTTTTTCAGCCCTTTCAAATCAGTAAGTTACAGGGGCGATTGGGCCGGTTTTCAAACAAGGCTGGAATCCAGTGCAGTTTTAGCCCCATCTGGAGGGGGTTTGGGGTACCTGAGGTGCGTTTCGACCAATGAAAATGGGGGTGATATAATAGTAGTGCAAGGTAAACATCCCCTTGCGACTGGAGAATTACATGACACTCCGATCAGTAACACACGATCTGGCCGGTTCATTGTGGTGTGGGCCAGCAGCCTTGAGCATTATCAGCGGCTGCCCCACCAGCAAGTGCTCAGAGTTGCTTCTGGAAGTCCGGCAACGCATAACCCCGTGGAAGAAAGCCGCAACAGTCAAAGGCATCAAAGGTGTCTACCCGAGGGAGGTAGAGCGTGTCTTGGAGAGCCTGGGGTACAGAGCAACCCGAGTTTTCAACAGCCGCTGGTGTGACTGTGAACCTACTTCGGTGGCTAAGTTTTTGCGGGAGCGAAAAGGAGCAGATGCAACAACTTTTTTTCTCATCTCAGCGGGGCATCATTTGATGGTGGTCAAGGGGCGCAAGTTTGTTGACAACAAAACCAGAAAGCCGGTGTGGATTCGACAGGCTCCCGGCAGAAGGAAGCGGCTTGAAGTGGTATGGCGCATTGAGAGGCTCAACGCCAAAGCCTGTTAGATGATAACGCTGGGGCTGGCATAGGGCTGGCTCCGGCCCCACAAAGACAGATGAAGGAGACTACGAAGATGCTAGAAAAAATCGAAGAGGGCAACCTGAATGAGAATCAGAAACTGATAGAGGGCCTCCAGATGGTGATAACTTTCCTCAAAGCCCATCCCGACCTGCCTGATCTTGGAGAGCAGGATATTGGAATGTGGCTATACAGCAAGGAGGATCTCAGGGCTATTGCGAAGGAACTGGGGTCTTTCAAGAAGGAATCTGATAACCACTTCTTTAGATTGATAGCCCCCGTGAATGAGAGGGTGGATTTCCGATTTACCATCAGCCGCGAGACAGTTTGTAAAAAGGTGGTGACGTGGGACTGCCCAGAGGATTTAGTGTCTCTGCTGAAAGAAGATGAAGAAGAACTAATAACGGTGGGGGAGTAACAAATGAACCCCAATCTTGGTTGGAAGCAACGTGCTGCGCTTCAAGGGCGGCTTGAAAGGGCTACAGATGGCCTTCAGGCTGCGCTGGAGTACTTCGACAGCTATGGGGACGGTGCGCCAGATTCACCGGCTTACGCGAAGCAGGCTACGGTCCTGGGTGAAAAGATGGCGAGGACTCTGGAGGCAATCAGGGATGATCCAGCCCCCAGCAGTGGGGAAAAGGACTCTCAGGAGGATCTCATGCAGGATCTACTCAGTATCAAGGATGCAGCCCGCGAGACGGGACTATCAATCAGTTGGTGGCGGCAGCGGGTCACCCAGAAGAAAGTTCCCTACTACAAAGTGGGCCGAAGGGTCCTCATCGACCGGCGCGATATCGAGAATCTGATGCGGGCTTCTCGCGTTGAGGCTCAAGAGCCTGCCGATCACTAGTATCAATCACAATCACAGGAGACTAATCATGACACACCTTGCATATCTGGCCCCAGACTCCAGCCTCTCACGAATTGAGGATTTCACATTCAGGGGGGAGCATATTCCCCCACTGATGGTAGCAGCACTACGGAGGTATCTGGAGTTCCACCTGCCCCCCGGTGGGTTCCTCCAGAGTGTCCTGACCAATGACCTGAAAGGGGCTGTTGGGAGCGCGGACCCCCAGAACATCGATTTGCTACCCCTCTACGTTAATTTTCTCACTTGGCATATTCCATCCCATGCCTGGGGGAGCCGCGAGAAGGTTCTGAGGTGGACTCAGGAGAATCTGGATCTCCCCTTTGACTGGGACGTTGCACCAGAGGTGGAAAAATGAAAGATAACCCTGTTATTCCGCAGACCAGCTTCTTAATCTGTGGACCCCACTCCAGTGGCAAGACGCTGCTTGCTGCCCAGCTTGCAGATTACATCGAGAAGAAGTCGGAAGGCCTGATGGAGACCCGGCTCTATACAGCAGATGGCGGGGGTTTCGATAATCTCCAATCCAGAATTGATAAGGGTACGCTGAAGGTCCACAACGCTGTGAGTTGTGAACACCCCTTCGAGCACCTAGAACAGTGCGCCAAAGGCTGGTGGGAAGATGAGAAGGGCGAGTGGAAGCCCCCCAGCCAGAAAACATGGGAAACCGTGGGGGCGCGGGTCATTGAGGGGCTCCTGTCGTTCTCTACTGCCCTGAAGCAGGGGCTGACTGATCAGGTGGAGTCGGGGCGCATACACGTTGACCCCGATGCTGCCAGTAAGTATGACCGGCCCCCGGTTTATTTTGACGATGGGGCTACCCATGTCAGGGGTTTGCCTACCGGCAAGTACGCCACCTTGTACACCCGGCTACAGCATTTTTGTAATCTGAGCATGGGCTTCCCCGGCATCACAGTGTGGACCTCTCAGGAAAAGGAAGTTGAGGACAGCCGGAACAACCCGATTGCTATCGGGCCTGCAGTTGAGGGGCTCAAGCTCATTCCCATCGTCCCAAGCTGGTTCCGGCACACGCTCTACCTCGACAGCAGCAACAAGAAGAGAACCTCTGATGGCGGGGTAGAAGATGAGTACCGGGTGTACATCAAGTCTCATAGTCACGCGCAAATGCCCACAGTGAACTACATCGGCAAGCTGCGCCTCGGGGATAACATCAACCCCTGCAAAGTGCCACGCTTTTTGGTGAGCGATCCCATCGGGGTTTTTGGTACACCCAGCCCCAACGTGTTTGAAACCATTTTCAATTTGTTGGCGGGTCAGTTACCTGCTGTCAAAAAGTAGATAATCATTCCGGTTATCTATCAACTAGTAGAAGAGGAGAGAGAGATATGTCTGAAGACCTGTTAGCTCATCTGCCCGTGAGGGATAGTGAGCAAGAGTGGAACCTCGATGATTATGAGGCCCAGACCGATAAGTTACCCATCTTGAGGGGGGGTCTGGCTCTGTGCAAGATTATACCGGGCGATTTTGAAGTCACTGCCGAGGATGGGACTCCCAGTACAGTCTCCATCCGTTTGCTCTACCCGGAGTGGAACCCGACTTACTTGGAAGCTACCTTCAACCTTGAAATCATCGGGCGCATCAAGATGAGTACTGACAAGGTGGAAGAAGTGACCACCCAGGATGCAGGACGCCAGATCCGGTGGCAGCGACTGAGGACTGAGCCCCGCGTGTTTGAACCCAACAAGGGGATGCCCGATCTGATGCGCTTGTTGTTGGCTGTAAGGTCCGACAAACGCAACATCAGCAGTGACCACGCGTGGGGGTTTGCCCTCACTGATGCCATTGGCAAGCCCTTCAAGGCCAGATTTCGCCTCCGGGCCACTTGTAAAACTGAGCAGCTCAAGCCTAATGGCAAGAACGTCTATGTGAACTATGCAGAGTCCAAGCTGGATTCTGATGGTGAGATTCTGGTCTACAAGGATATCGGGGAAAAGGTGATCGGTGCTATCGATGAAAGTAGGGAAACAGAACTCTGTCGAGGTTTCCCTGAAGTCACTGCCTACATACCGTGGGAAGGCGCAGAGTGAACTATGACTATCAAAAACTCTTACCGAGTGATCTGCGATAAGTGCGAAGCCGAGCTTGAGTTTGTGGATATTGAGGGCTGGAACACCTTTATGACCGAGATGAGATCTAAAGGCTGGCGGTCCCGCAAACTCAAAGACGACTCGTGGGCGCACTACTGCCCCGATTGTGTTTACTAGAATTTATCTGCTGGGTCAGTCTCTGGAGCAGGGGACCCGGCATTAACTCAAAATGAGGTGAAAAGCGATGCCACTACACGGAGTACCCGTTTTCAAGGTGATTGTTAAATATGGGGATGATGAACCAATCGTAAGACTGGTCCAGGCTCCCAGCAAAACTGATGCCAGAAAGTTCGCTCTCAGGATTGTGTCAGTCAGCAAAGCAAAACAAGAAGATATGCTGCTGGCGGTAGGACCTGAGGGGATACCCATCGAGCATTTGCCGGTTCCTCTGGGGGGGTCCAATACCTCCTCAAGCCCGGTATAAGCTCTCACAGGTGTGGGGGGTTCCAGAGACCGGCAACGCTCTGGATTGGTTGTCATGTACCAGTTCCGCCCCCCACTTCAAACTTTAACCGTCCCACTCCTGAGAACTGCTGTGGCTGAACATTCACGGCTGCGCTGCGCGATTACATTACACAAGATTGTGTTCTTCATCAGCCAGTCCCGTCACCAGGGCCGGACGGTGGGGGAGATTGCAGAACACATTGATCTCTGTACAAAATCAGTGCGCCGCTACCTGAAGGCTATTGAGGAGGCCGGGTACCCCCTCTACGATGAGTACTATGCCGAGGGGAACGGGCTGGATCAGAAGCAGCACTGGAAACTGGATCGTAACTGGTGGCTGAAAAATAATGTTATATGAATGCTCAGATTGTTCTTTCACGTTGATTGCTAAGCCCTGGGACCGTCCCGGTGACCTGTGCCCCGAGTGTGGCTGTGGGGAATTGAAACCCATCGGAGAACTACCCGAGGCCATCACCTAGTGGCTGGTCCTGACTGCTCACCAGATTGCAGATTGTTCAGCCGAGGGGTGGGTTTTGTCCCCTCTGAAGGACATGGAAACAAGGGGGTGATGCTGCTGGGTGAAGCTCCCGGCAAGGTGGAAGCAAAGAGGAGTGAACCTTTCAGGGGGCCAGCAGGATTGATGCTGGCGAATCTGCTGCACCGGCTGGGGTTGATGCGAGATGATTTCCTGATCGCTAACAGGACCTGCTGCCAGCCACCACGGGACTGGATGGAGAATGCACCGTGGGAGGATTCGGCAGTGGAGAGCTGCCGCCCCTTTTTCAGCCAGACCTTACGCGATAACCCCCAGATTAAAGTCATCATGCCACTGGGTAACAGTGCTCTCCACTACCTGCTGAATCAAAAAGGTATCGGGAACTTCCACGGGAGTATTAACCAGGTGCATTGGACCGTGGACAGTGAGCTGGGAGTAGCAGACCGGCGATCTTACTGGGTGGTTCCATCGTTCCATCCCAGCTATCTGATGCGGGGCAACTGGAGTGAGATCCAGACAGCCCGGTTTGATTTCCAGCAAGCTGTGAAACTTGCCACCGAGAATGAATTCACGCGCAGGCCCACAGACTACATCGAGCAACCCTCCTTCACTATTGCTGAAGAATGGAGACAGGGGTATGAGGATGCGCTGCTTGAAGACCCCTCGATTACGCTGGCAGCAGATATTGAGACCCCCATGTCTGCCAAACTGGATGAGGATGATGCTGAGAACTCTGCCAGCTTCCAGATTGATCGCATCAGCTTTGCGTATGAGGAAACTAAAGCGATAACGATGCCTTGGGAGGGGCGTTACATTGCTGTGGCAAAGCAACTGCTGGCTGCTGACGGGGAGTTGGTGTTCTGGAATGGTGACAGGTTCGATGTTCCCCGTTTAGAGGCAGCAGGAGCCCCCTGCACCCACACAATCGATGCTCAGGAAGGGTGGCACTTCCTCTATCCTGATCTGCCTAAGAAGTTGGGGTATGTCTCCACTTTCTTTACTGACATCCCACCTTGGAAGCACCTCTCAGGAGCACAGCCTGAATTCTACAGTTGCGTAGACAGTGATGCGCTGCTGCGGATCTGGGGGGCTGTCAAAAAACAGATCAAGGACGGGGGACGCTGGCCCAGCTTCCAGCGGGATATTGTGGAGGTCAATAAACGCACAGCCCGCATGTCGGCTAATGGGATTGCAATCAATGAGCCTCTGCGGGTGCAGATGGTCGAGGATCAGAGAGAGTTTAAGGAAAATGCCGGGGGTAAGGTGCAGGAGTTGATCCCGCTGGACTTCAAGCCGGTCAAGCCCCCCAAGGGCTACAAGCGGCCCCAACCCGAGTTGCGCTGCAAAGCAGGCCACAAGATTACTGAGGTATGTGACCTCTGCAGAGCGACTCTGGGGTGTGAGCCGGGTCTGGCTGAAGCAGCGGGGATGCGACAGATTGAGATTGAGCAGGAGATAGTAGAGGAAGGGAAGACTGAAGTGAGGAAGTTTCTGCGCTGGGCCAGAGTGCAGGATTTCAACCTCAACAGCCCCAAGCAGATGCTGGAGTATATTGGGTGGAAGCATGGCTCCAAGGCAGTTCCTAAGAATAAGAAGACGGGCAAGGACACCATCGAGCGCGATCAGCTAGAGCGGCTGGCACGTAAGACCAGTGACCCGGTGCTGATGCTGGCAGTGGAGGCTAGTGAGGTGCAGAGCCGCATCAGTCACCTGGATGGGTGGGCTCCGGGCTCTGATGGGAAGGTGCATGGGGTGTTCACTAACAACCCGGCCACCTTCAGGTTTTCGAGCAAGAACCCCAACCTTCAGAACTTTCCTTCCCGCAACGGTGCTGCCCAGAAGATGAGACAGATTGTGATTCCCGGCCCCGGCTACCACTGGCTGGTGGGGAGAGACTACAGGGGGATAGAAGCTATTCAAGTAGGCATCTACGCTGCTGATGAAGACTATATTCGACTTGCTGTGCGTGGGGTTCACGCCTATCTAGCAATGGATATGCTGGGTCACACCATTGATCTGGGGATGAGTGATGCCGATCTGGATCTGGCTATCGAGGATGCCAGACAACAAACCAAGGGGGAGCTTGTGTCTGGGGGCTCTCAGTCACTCTATGATGCTGCCAAGCGCACGGTGCATGGGACCAACTATGGGATGAGTCCCACCATGATGATGCGAACCTACCCCGAGGTGTTTCCATCAGTGAAGGTGGCAACTGCTGCACAGGAGCGGTATTTTGACCTGTTCCCCAAGGTGAAGCAGTGGCAGCACGATGTTGTGGATAGAGCCCACCTCGACGCCAGACTGGTTAACGATTTTGGTTATGTGCGGTGGTTCTGGTTTGTTAAGAAGCCTACTAAGCGTAAGGGGAAGTGGGGCTGGGAGCGTGGTGAGGATGCTAAGGCTGCGATTGCCACCCTCCCCCAGTCCAGTGCCGCAGTGATCATGCGTCAGGCTATTGGGAGCCCCCAGGCCCAGCGGCTGCTCCAGTCTGGGCGATTGTTCCTCACCATACACGATGAGTTGATAGCCAGAGCTGAAGAGAAGAAGCTGAACTGGGTGGATTACACGCTCAAGGAAGCGATGGAATTTCCAGTGGCCCAGCAGGGTGGTCGGGTGTTCAGGACTACTGGTAAGCGAGGGGTTAACTGGGGAGAAATGAGGTAATTATGGAAAACAACACACCGGACACCACAATATCCTTTCAGCACTTGGTGCTGGACGCTTTGAGGGGGGTGCTACACAAGGCCAAGGCAGTTACCAGTCAAGCGCGGAAGTGGGAAGTCCCTGATTGGCCCGAGAGTGTACCGCGCAATCTGGGTACGGTTAAAGACCCTGTGGTACCAGCTAGTAGGAATATTACCCAAAAGGAGATTCGGGTCGTTTTGAAGTCAAAGCTCGGCAACTTGCTAAAGATGAGTGAGGGGCAACTCCTCAAATTCAAAACAGGCCTGCAGGCAAAGCGTGATGAGATCTTTGAGATTGATCCTCATATGAGAACTTATTTCATGTATCGCTTTGATGTTCTAGAGAGAGACCTTACTGACCGTGAGCAGGTTGCGATGAAGGATATTGCATTAAGTATCAGTGAGCAACCCTTACGAAAAAAGGCTTGGACTGAGTTGCAGGATTTAATTGGTGATCTCAACTGGGTTGGGATCTTGGAGGATTTGTGTGGGGATTTAGAAGGTCGCATTCGAGTGTGTAAGCGACCGGAGTGCCACACACCATATTTCATAGCCCGTGATTTGCGCCAACTCTACTGCGGGACTGACTGCCAAAATTGGGCTGTCGCTGAAACCAAACGAAAGTGGTGGAGGGAGCACGGAGAAGCTTGGCGGAAGCAGCGAAAGTAATCACACACCCCTAACTGGTGACTTATTACCGGGAACTAGAGTGGAGTAGTGTGTCGGGAAAGTCGGGTAGTGATCTAGGCATCCCCAATGAATGAATGGATAACGCAAATTAATCTTGAATCGCCCCAGACAGGACCCGACAAACCCGACACAGTGGGAGGGATAAGGACAGTATGAAAACTACTTTGAAACCCACCCCATTAGAGGGACTCGTGGTGGTGGCTATTGAATACTCCTTTGATGCACGGGGGTTCTTCATAGAATCGTGGAATGCTAAGGACTTTGCTGCTGCCGGACTGCCCCTACAATTTCATCAACACAACCACTCCAGCTCCTCCCAATATGTACTGCGGGGGCTTCATTATCAGGACAGCAAGGCACCCATTGGGAAGCTGGTACCATGTAGTGCCGGAACTGTATTTGATGTGGCTGTAGACCTGCGCCCCAGCTCAGACACCTTTGGGAAATGGTACGGTTTACAGTTAACTGCCGAGAACAAGTTACAACTCTGGGTGCCTGTGGGGTTTGCTCATGGCTTTGTAGCCCTCAGCAAGCAGGCTGAAGTGCAGTACCACCAGACTGGATTCTATAACCCCGAGCATGAAGGGGGGATTCTCTGGAACGATCCCGACATTGGGGTAAATTGGCCTGTCCCACATCCTGTGTTATCGCAGCGTGATCAGAAGCAGCCCAGCTTTAAGGAATATAAAGAGAATCCTGCATTTGAATAGAGTTGACTCTAAGTCATACCTTTGATAATTTCCCCTCTGTGGCTCAACGCGAACCTACTGCCAGTCTCTGGATTGCTAACGGGCAGGGAGGGTATTGGTTGAAATTCAACTATACCGATCTGGCTGAACGCTGTGATATCCAGTCCTCTACTGTCTCCAGATACTTCAGTCCGGATGCTAAACAGCGCAGGAGCCCCAGCATGGGGGTGTTGAAGTGTCTCGCCAAGCAGTTGGGGGTGACACTGGACCAGTTGGCAGGTGCGCTGGAGAGTGGGGCTGTGGGGTTATGAAGAAAGGCCCCTACAATCATGTGTATTTTGATGGGGCCACCTACAAGCCCCAGTTTGATCGCGCCCGCCTCTCCGGCCAGATCAAGCGGGTGTTTGATTTGATGAGTGATGGTCGCTGGCGCACCCTTGATGAGATTCAAATGGTAGTGGGTGGGAGCCAACCTGCACTCTCTGCCCGGTTGAGGGACTTACGCAAGGCCCGGTATGGGAGTTTGCAGGTAGATCGCAAGCACCGGCCCAGTGTCTCCAAGATGCGGGGACTGTATGAATATCGCCTCGTTCTGGGGCGGGGAGTAAAGAAGCCCACATGAGTATTCCTATACTACTGCTCAGTGATTCCCCGGACAGTCACTCCGGGCTGGGTCGAATCACTCGGGATATTGCAGTTCATATCAGCCGGATGCCGGAGTTCAGGGTGGGGGTGCTGGGTCGAGGAGGGCGGGGCAGCAGCCGCTTACCCTTCCCTCAGTATGTATTGAATGGTGAGGATAACTGGGGCGAGATGCGGTTTGAAGAGTGCTGGCGGGACTTTGCCAGAGATGATAAGGGGGTGGTGTTCAGTGTCTGGGATGCCAGCAGGGTACGCTGGCTGGTCGCTCCATCCCACCTTCCTTCAGCCTTGATTACCTTCCTGAACTCCGATCAATTTCAACGCTGGGGTTACTTTCCACTCGATGCTACAGGTCCCAACAACAGGCTCACCCAGATCAATGCCGATACGATCAAGCGATTTGATCGGGTACTGGCTTACGGGATGTGGGGGCAGGAAGTGATACGCAACTCCAGTGGGCGTACTGATGTGGACTGGCTCCCCCACGGTGTGAATTTTAATGCATTCCAGCCACGAGCCCCAAATACCTGTAAGGAGTTTCAGGAGTCACTGGAGAAGTGGGAGGGAAAGGAAGTGGTGGGGATGGTGGCTACTAACCAGACCCGCAAGGACTGGGGACTCGCCTTCTGTGTGTTTGATCAGCTACGACGACAGAGGCCGGGGATACAGTTCTGGGTGCATATCGACTCGATGTTGAGACATTGGAATATCCATTCTCTGATAAGGGATTACGGCCTCACAGACTGTGTACAGGTTACTCAGGAGGGGTTGTTCAGTGACACCGGGTTGAGTCACTTCTACTCGGCTTGCAATTTGACCATCCTTCCCTCCAGTGAAGGGTTTGGCTATCCCATTGTGGAGTCACTGGCCTGCGGGACGCCTGTAATCCATAGTAACTATGCAGGTGGGGCGGAGTTGGTGCCCAACAAAGACTGGCTCGTCGAACCTGTCACCTACCGGCTCGAAGGTATCTATAACAATTTACGTCCAGTCTGGGCTCCAGAGGATTGGGTTGAAGCCATCACTCACTGTCTGGACAACCCGTGGGATGCCCCCGAGTGCCGGCGTAGTGTCTCTCACCTGGATTGGGTGAACCTGAAAGGCCCATGGGAGAAGTGGTTATTGAAAGGAGTGGGGCTGGGCCCTCGCCTGGAGACTCAGAAGGAGAATGCATGATGAATGATTATCACCACCTTGCTCTGTTGGCTATGCTTCACCAACAGCACAGAGGAACTCATGTGGGGCAGGCTGTGGATCACGCTGAAGCAACATTGCTTGAAGTGTTTAAACGGGGTCTGGAGCATAGCAAGCACCCCAAGAGTAAATCACAGGAGACCGTGGAGATCTGCTTCTACTGTAAATGTGATGTTTTCTCTTCCATGATTGAATCACAGGAAGAGAATGGTTAATGCTTTCTATAATGAAATTGAACCCTACCCTGTTCAGTGGCTACAGAATCTGATAGAGGGGGGTCACATTATGGAGGGCCAGATTAATGACCAATCAATCACTAAGATTACCCCCCAAGACGTTGCAGGCTACACCAGATGTCACTTCTTCGCAGGAATCGGTGGGTGGGACTATGCCCTCCAACTTGCCAACTGGCCTGCAGACAGACCTGTCTGGACAGGTAGTTGCCCGTGTCAACCATTCAGTATCGCAGGTAAACAGAAAGGAGTAGATGATGAACGACACCTCTGGCCGGTCTGGTACGAGCTTATCAAACAGTGCCTCCCTCCAGTCATCTTTGGAGAACAGGTTGCGAGTCCTGCTGGACGTACATGGCTCAACGGAGTATTCACTGACCTGGAAGCACTGGGATAGGCCTGCGCGGGTGCCGATCTGTGCGCTGCGGGCGTCGCGGCTCCGCACATCAGGCAAAGGTTGTTCTGGGTGGTCCACACCCACGGGGCGGGATCACAAGGATGGAACATGCGACCTGACCAAACAGAGAAAGGGGGTGAACTCCCTGTTGAGCCGCGAAGTATTGATTTCTGGGGAGACTTCGATGCCATCCCCTGCGCTGATCAAAAAACGAGGCGCATTGAATCCGGAACATTCCCGCTGGCTCATGGGGTTCCCGCCAGAGTGGGCAAACTCAGCGCCTACGGTAATGCCATCGTCCCGCAAGTCGCGGCAGCGTTCATAGTATCAGCTATAGAAGCAGGGGTATGAAATGAAACTGGAAGTATGTGTGGCGACCATGATAACCCAGGCCCCTATCGGTTATCTTGATAGCCTGATCAACACAGCAGCAGATCCCAACCTCGCTGTCCGGTTATGCTTCAATACCCCGGAAAAGAATCTGGGGGTGGTAGGCAGCTATGACCATATGTTTGAGGATTCTGATGCAGATATCCTGTGTTACTTCCATGATGATGTGGAGTGTCGGGAACAAGGGTGGGACACGCGGCTGGAAGCAGAGTTTGAGGACCCTGAAGTTGGCATAGTGGGGTTTGGAGGTGCAATCGCGCATGGAGACCCAGATCTCTACAAGAAGCCCTATGAGCTGACTCAACTGGCCCGGAGTGGGTATCTCAGTAATGTAGATGATGCAGAGTTCCACGGGACACGCTTCACTGGAGCTACCGATGTAGCGGTACTCGATGGATTCAGCCTCTGCATCCGGCGCAGTCTGCTGGAGGAAGCAGGTGGGTGGCACCCGGAGTTGTGGCCTCCCCATCACATTTATGATTATGCTATCTGTGCCATGGCTCACAGGCTGGGCTACAGAGTACGCTGTCTGGGCATCCGATGTCATCATCATGGTGGGCGCACTGTCACCACCCAGCCCTATCTGGACTGGACTGCCACTACCAAGTGGGGATCAGATGCGGCGATGCACAAGGAAGGACACTGGCTGTTCTATGATCGTTTCAGAGATGTGATGCCGTGGGTGTGTGACCCACCGGTGGAAGTAAAGAAAGCGGAGGTAGTCTGATGGCTGTGAAATTACCGGATATTGATTTCTGTCTGGAGTACCGACCCGCTCCAGAGCAGGGTGGGGCTTCACGTAGCTCCCGCACCCCTAAAAAACGCCAATGTAAAAGCTGCAATAAGTTCCATAGAATAGGGTTCTTTGTCTCCATGGGATATATGTTCAGTGAGTGCAGGGAGTGCCGCACCGGGAAACCTTGATGCCCTCTGCCCCCACCACCTCTCATCCCAGGGTCTGCTTCATCACTCCACCGTCTCCCTTTCTGGTGGATGAGCGGGTATTCCCGGCACTGGGTATCCTCAAGGTGGCTGCCGCAGCCCGACAGCAGGGCTACCCGGTAGAACATCTGGATCTCAACGGGGTGCGTAATGCGGTGGAAGTGGCTGGTAATCATGCCCAGAATACTGAGGCGCAGGTGTTTGCTATCACTGCCACCACCCCCCAGCTTCCCGCTGCCACCCAGATTGCCCAGATTCTGCATCTGGCCCAACCCGAATGCCGGGTGATTCTGGGAGGTCCCCACTCCACCCTCACTCTGGCTGCTCTGAAGCACTCCACCCGTGCAACTGCCGCAATGGCCCAGTTGGAACAAGATTTCGATGTGGTGGTGGCTGGAGATGGAGAGAATGTAATCCCCCTCGCTCTGGGACCATCCCCACCCTCAGTGATTGATGCTGATGACCCTAAAGGGGAATGGTTCCTGACTGCCCAACAACTCGCAGAGTTGCCCCTGCCTGCGCGGGACCTGATCAGTCTGCAGAGTTACCACTATCAGGTTGATGATATTCCCATGACGCCGCTGGTAAGCCAGCTTGGGTGCCCATTCGGGTGCAACTTCTGTGCGGGGCGCGATTCCCCCATGCTGCGCCGGACCCGCATCCGCTCTACAGAGTCGGTGATTGAGGAGATGCTCCACCTGTATAGAGAATATAAGATGCAGGGTTTTATGTTCTTTGATGATGAGTTGAATGTGAACCCCCAACTCCCCACCCTCCTCCACGCCATCATCGACCTGCAGGAGACTCTGGGGGTGGAGTTCCGCTGCCGTGGCTTTATCAAGGCTGAACTGTTCACCACCCAGCAGGCTGCACTGATGAAAGAAGCGGGGTTCAGGAATATCATGTGTGGGTTTGAGTCCGGCTCAGACCGCATCCTACGCAATATCAACAAGAGGGCCACCAAGGCCCAGAACACCCGCGCTATGGAAATCAGTCATCAGTATGGGTTGGAGATGAAAGCCCTGATGAGTCTGGGCCATCCCGGTGAGAGCCCTGAAACAGTAGAAGACACCATGGAGTGGCTGCTCAGTGTAGAGCCTGCTGATTTTGACTGCACCATCATCACAGTCTATCCGGGTTCCCCCTACTATGATCGGGCAGTTCCCCACCCCGGTGACCCCTCCACATGGTGCTTCACAATCAATGGAGATCCCCTATTGATGGAGGATCTGGATTACTCCACGGTATCAGATTTCTATAAGGGAGAGTGTGGGAGTTATCGCAGCTATGTCTGGACCCCCCACATCAGTGCCGATCAGCTAGTAGCAGCCCGAGACCGGGTAGAAAACAAGGTACGCGATCATCTGGGGTTGCCCTACCATGAGGTTATACCGCCTCAATTTGAGTCCAGTATGGGGGCTCTGCCCGGTTATCTCTACCGACAGGGAGGAGAAGTCTCATGAGTCCGGTAGCAATAGTGGGGATACTCTGTCTGCTCATTCTGGTGCTGCTTGCACTGAGTAAAAGGGACTAGAAGGATGGTGAATATCATTTTACTGGTGCATAACCGCCCCAGCCTCACCCTGCAGACCCTCCACACCCTTTATGACAATACTCCGGGGGAGAGTTTCAATCTCACCATCGTGGATGATGGGAGTGATCTCACTACTGATGGGTTTCTGGGGCTGTGGGTGCGCCAGCATCCTGATTGTGCCCTCCTGCGTATCCACAACAGCAAGGGCATCACCGGGCAAGCCCGCAACCTTGGAGTGTACTGGGCTGAGAAATATTGGGGGAGGGGGGATTATCTCTATCTGACAGATAACGATATGTATTTCACACCCGGCTGGCTCGACCGCCTGACCAGCGTTCTCTCTGCTCTCTACCCCCAGAAGCTCCGGTTGCTGGGAGGGTGGAATCATCCCTATCTGGGGCGTAACACCGTGTTATGTCCTGAGCCGCTGGTGCTCACCCATGATGCAGTTACTGGAGCGTCCCAGATGATGCGCTGGGAGATGTGGGACAAGTATGGTCCCCTCGATGCCCATGCTGTGGGGGTGGGCCAGAGCGAGGACTGGAAGTTCTGTCAGGATATTATCCAGGATGGGGGACTGGTAGGGTCCCTCAACCCCCATGTGGTGTTCAACTGTGGGATCACCAACAGTCTGGGGGAAGACAGTCCCGGTGCCGATCAGATGCAGGACCAGTTGAAACAGAGTGAGTTCAAGTACCCGGAGTTGGTATGGGAATAATTAAACCCCCGGACCTTACTATCCTTGCGCCCTCGTTTTACCCCAACATGAAACCGCTGTGGCATTTCCAGCAGACTGCCGAGAGATTTGAGGTGCCTGTGGTTCACTATGGGCTCGGTGAGAGTCATCGAACGTGGCTCTACAGTCATTTGATACGCCTGAGAGTAGAGCTCAAGAACCTTCCCTCCACTCAGCATGTGTTGTTCACAGATACTATTGATGTGATCTTCAATGGGACTGTGGAGCAGATGTGTGAGGGCTATAACCGGATGGGTGCCCCACCAATTTTGGTGAGTCTGGAACCTAACGGCCTCAATGCAGGCGGGTGGATGGGTGAGGTAGAAGCAGCACTGGAGCTACTAACTCTAATTGAACCCAACCCCAATGGGGATGTTCAGGTGATGTGGAGAGAAGCGGTGGAGGATAAGACTATTGATGTCATATTTGATGATCGCAGGCGGGTGTTCTACGCAGGCGATGGGGATGATTTGACAGTAGAAAAAGGCCACTTCAAGTGGGCTGGCAGCACTCCACCGGTTGTGCATCTCCCCGGTGGTCATACTGATAAAGATACAGGTAGAGATTATAAGATGAAACCACTTCTCAAAAGGCTCACCCATGCAGTTTGAAGATATCTGGCCCCTCACCAACAGTACGGGGAGTGTGGCGTCATTCAGTGAAGTAGAGTGTCGGGCCTTGTTTGATGCAGCTTCCCAACTGGCCCCACACAGTCAGCTCGTTGAGGTGGGGTGTGAGTATGGGCGGTCCACCAGCATCCTGGCCCAGGTAGCCAGGGATAAACAACACATGCTCACCCTGCTTGATCCTTTCCTCACCTATCGGGAGCGCGTACCCGGACCTCTGGAGGCCACAGTGGGGATGCTGCATGAAGTAGATATCCCCTTCACCCTTCACCACATGACCTCAGAGAAGGCTTTTCAGATGCCGAGGGTGTTGCCCAAGATGATCGATCTCATCCACATTGATGGGGATCACACCGCAGCAGGGGTACTGCTCGACTGCAAGATGTGGTTCAAACATGTGGTGGGGGGTGGGTTTGTGTGCTTCCACGATTATGGGCGCCCCACCCTAGCTGAGATCAAAACAATAGTAGATCAGCAGGTGGGTACAGGGAGATGGAAGGTAGCCGGGACCTTTGACACCCTGCATATTATTCAGAAACGCGGGGCGGGGGTGGAATGAGAGTAGGGCTGAATATAGGGTCGGGCCAGAGGAAGTTTACCAGTGTGTCCAAGGATATAGCATGGGTGAACGTGGATTGTGTGAGCCGCCCTCCTGATCAGATACCTGACCTGATCTGTAATGTGGGGACTGAGCCCTTACCCTACGATCAGGGGGCTATAGATATAGTGGTCCTCCATCAGGTGTTGGAACACATGCATCTGGGCCCAGAGATGGACCAACTCCTCGGGGAGTGCCACCGTGTACTCCAGCCCAGAGGCAGTTTGGTTATCACGGTCCCCGATATGCGGGCTCTGGCTGAACGCTGGCTCACCGGCCAGATTGAGGATTACATATTCATGGTTAATGTGTATGGGGCGTGGCAGGGCTACGGTGGAGATGATCATCACTGGGGGTTCAGTGGGTCCAGCCTGCACCACCTGCTAAAGATGGGGCAGAACTGGCATGATGTTCATGCATTTAACTGGCGTCCCATTGCTGGGGCCGATATTGCCAGAGACTGGTGGATACTGGGAATGGAGTGTGTGAAGTAATGGGATATAACAAAAGTATGATTGAGCGCACGATAGTAGTATCTACACCCTTTTTTGAGCAACTGAAACACTACCTAAGGGTAGGTGAAGGCTTATTCTGGTATACAAATGCAAGACCTAGCCTAATCTTATACACAGCAAGGAATAGACGCTTGTTGTTTACACCCAAAACCACCCCAACGGGTAAACCCTGGTACAAAAAGAACAGGCATAAGTCCCTACAACTAAATAATGAATAACTGGATTCTACTCCTCACCTACGACAACCTGCACCTCACTAAAGCTGCGATAGATACCTTCAGAGCGCAGGATATTGAAGGTGGGACACAGATTCTGGTGGTGGATAACGGTAGCTCGGACAACACCCGCCAGTGGCTGCACACCCAGCCTGATCTCAGTGTGGTCTTCCATGACACCAATTCAGTGTCAGGAGGGTGGAACACCGGGCTACGCTGGTTATTCAATACGTACTGGAAGGAAGGGAAGCCAGCTCCATCTCGTGCCCAGCATGTGCTGGTGTGCAATAACGATGTGCTGCTGCGCCCCGACACCTATCGCTGGCTGCTGGCTGGTGGTGAGGGGTTTGTAACTTCTGTTGGTGATGATAGCCCCTCATCGATAAATCCTCCCTACAAGCCTCCTACAGCCTCTAAACGCCCTCACCCGGACTTCTCCTGCTACCTTATCCATCAGTGGGTGTGGCAGAAGGTAGGAGAGTTTGATGAGAACTTCAGGATCGCCTTTGGTGAGGACTGGGATATGCACTGCAGGCTGCACAAGGCAGGGATCTCCGCAGAGTGCATCGATCTGCCCTTCTACCATCAGGGGTCAGCCACCATAGCCAATGGTAGTCCTGAACTGAAGCGCAGAATTCAGGTGCAGGCAGACCTCAACCGCGAGTATTTCAGGCAGAAGTGGGGTATGGCGGGGGGCAGTCCCGAGTATTATGCCTATTTCGCCCAGCTAGTGAGTTGAGGGGCGTACTGTATCCCCCAGAATCCACCCTACCAGTGGCACAGTGATGTAGACAGCGATCTGATCGGCTACCTCAGGTGGAAAGCCCCAGAAGCACAACCCTACCGAGAGCGCGTTGAGGATAGCCACTCTCATGCGCTTGGATTCCAGCATCCCTTTGGGCCTCTTGGTGGCATAGAGAGCCTTAGCCTTGGCAATCTGGGCCAGAACGTACTCAATCTGGTCAGTGTCTGTCTGGGTTTTACCCTTCACCTCAGTGAGCCGGTCCACTACACCATCGAGCAGGGTACCACCAGGAACAGTGGCTGCAGCAATATCAGTACCGATATTCAAGAATTTTCTCCATGGGAATCCCATAATAAGATCTCCTTATAATGACTATCTGTATATAGAGGTAACAGTTGATTCAGGGGGTCTGAACGTGGATATGATCGCCTTCATCCAGAAATTTCATGTTGAGCCTTTTCACTTCACGCTTGAACGCTGTGGCATTCTCATCAGGATCGAGCACACAGTCTGCAGCACACCACTGGAGGTGGCGGGAGGTAGCCTGACCCTGGATAGAGGGTAGTGAGTTGCGATGAGCTGAGCGCAGCCCACTGGTGGTGGAGAACCGGAACCGGGTAGCCAGCGTGAGCATGTTGGCATGGAATTCCATTGCATCCATAGGACCCCTCTGGTATATTGAGTTCATTAGTGCCAAACTCCTAAGCCGATTCGAGCTGCAACTCGGGTCGGCTTTCTTTTTTACTTAGAGTTCCCACCCCTTAATGAGGCTCCGGGGGCTCGTGGTTGCGTATAGCCTTCACATCCCGACTGATATCCTTAAGAGAGGCTGCCAGAGCTTCACGCTCACGCTTGGTCCAGTGAGCATCATCATCAGTTTTGTGAGCATCAACGATATCTGCAGTGTGCTGGGCTTTCTTGTGGATGATAGTCAACCAGCCTGAGAGTCCAGCCATGATTATACCAACGAGGTAGAGGTGAAGGTTATCCATTGGTTAGACATTAAGGGTTCTCGTTAGAGGGATTCTCATTGCGCTGGCTGGTTAGTAAGCCCAAGCACCTGTTCAGGGATAATAGTGGATGGGGGTTCTACAATCTCTACAGGCTCTGGGATTACAGTGGGAGCAGAACGTAGCATCTCAGGCCCACCTTCACGAGTAAAACTGAGCCCAGCTGCTGCCGCAATTCTTAAAGCTAGTTGACGCCCAGCAGCAGTATTTCCCGGTACTCCACCAGCTTTGATTAAAAGCTCAGTATATTTAGGGCTTGTAAGCATTCTGGCTAGTTGTGCAGGGGCTAGTGTAATGGCTCCCAACCCAATTGCACTAATTACAAAAGTAGGTATATTGCCTGTTAGTGCAGAAGTAGCCAAACCCACTACAGCACCACCAATTAACCCAGTTTGTCCTAAAGCTAGTAAGCTTTGGGCTTGAGCACTCATAGGCCGAGTAGCTGTGGATTTAAGTGATAAAACCTCGGTGAGTTCTACAAAGCGTTTGATCTTGTTGACCATCCCCGGTTGCCTTCCCCAAATGGCATTCATTACAGCAGCTCTGGAATGTTCATCACCCCCAAATTTAGCCAGTTGAGCTTCAAGAGCATCTTCCACAAGTACACCCTTGGGAGCCGATCTACCAACTACACGGTCCCAGAGCTTACGTTGAATATCAGCCATCACACCGGGTTCATCCCTAGCGACTCGCCGTAGGGTTCTTACAGCTGTTTGAGGGGCATTCTCAATGATGGCCCAGATAGCTTCAGGATTCTTAGACTTAGCTATGGTGTCTAGAATGGTATTGGTTAGAAGATCATTTTCAATACGATATCTGGTTGAAGCCCCCCTGAAGGCTTGTGCTAAATTCGGGAGCCCAGCGTAAAGTTTAATTACATCTTCCGGGACATTTCTCCATGGAGGAGTGAGGGTGGCAATAAGTACCTCATCAACAGTTTTAGTGAGTTGACTAATTGCTCCTTTCCCAATACCCATTTCACCTGATTCACTAAAAGAACGGAGGAGTGTGCGAAGTTTTTTAATCTCGCCCACAGGCACATTAGGCATCTCTTCAAATGACTCAAGAAGACGCCTAGCGGCTCCAGTAGCTTCTGTAGAGCCTATAGCCTTATCAACCTCATCCAAGCCAAGAGATAGAGTGTCAGCCAGTTCGGCTGCTTTCTTCCTTATTGGGGCTGTAAGCGAAACCAGCCCCATTTTCTCGGCTTGCTCAAGAATGGGATCTACAACTTTTTCATAATTCTCGGAAGCAAGCTTCCTCACATCAGCAAGGGTACGCTGGACTAACTGCCCGGCTTCAACATCATCTAACCTACGCCCTCCAATCTCCCTGCCAATCCTGCGAGCTGCCTCCATGAGGCGGGGTACAACTGTCCTGGCATCATAACGAACAAAGGGTGGGGCTCCAGTTAGAGTTTTACGTAAGACACCCTCTATCACGGACCATATGGGTTTTTGAGTCTGCTGGGCTTTTGTTAAAGGAAGCTTGAATTCAGAACCTAACCGTTGTTGCCGGGTCGAGGGTAGAAGTCCAGCTACTGCTGATCGAGCTGCCGGTGTACTCATCATACGAAGTGCGTTATAGATTCGAGGTGCTTCACCTAGAACCCCAAAGGTGCCAGCTTCCAACATCCTGCGAGCTGCCTCAGTGCCGGTTTCAGGTAGAGGAGAACCGAAGGTTTCTACTCCAGTAGCAGCTTCTACACCCCTACGACTTAACTGACTGAGAGCTTCGCCGCCACCTCCACCTAGAAAGCCCCCCACTATCATGCCAGGAGGCCCTGCTGGACTCCCTGCTACTACCCCTGCTCCAGCTCCAATAGCCATGGGTGCTACATCGGCAACCACATCCATAACCTTACGGCCAAATGAAGGTTCAGGTATGGGGGGTGCATCAGATACAAATGGGGTAATGGAGCCTGGGGTAGTAGGTTGAGCTGCAAGAATCCTCTCCCCTCTTTTCTCCAGAGCTTGGGTACGCTCCAGAACTTGCTGTCCACGCTCTTGAAGAGACTGGGGCATCTACTTCCATCCTCGATTTTCCATTTCCTGTAACCAGGTATCCCCAAACTGCCGTTGATAAGCAATAATGTCAGCCTCAGAAGCTACTTGGCCTGTAGAAGTGGGGATTGGTAGAGACTCAGTTATAGAAGCAGGTAAAAAAGTTTGAATAATATCCTGTGGAAGACCAAAGTTACTTAATACGGTTAGAACCTTCTCTTGATTGACGGGGCTGGTCTGGGCTCGTAGCCTGTTACCCATAAACTCTTCCAGCATGGTTTTGTTTTCACCCAACCGCCCAACAAAGGTTTCCCAACCACGAGAGGGATCTGGGGCTGTCGCCTGAATACGTTCATGCTCAGCAGGGCTAACGGCAGCACCAGACAGACGATGGAGGCGCGTAGTGATGTACCTACGCACCAAGGAAAGTGCTGCTGACTCTTCAGCTGGTAAGATACCAATGCGTTCTTTTAGTGTGGCTTCCCAATTCCTGCTACCAAAAATTCCCCCAACATTGTCTCTCAGCAATGGCAGGGCAGCCTCAATCTGATTCAGTATCTGATACTCATCAGCCATCTGTGCAAGTTGATTGCTCAAGTTAACAGGTAGTTCCTTCATCTCCATCTGGAGAGCATTGCTCACAGTTGCCCGATTATTGAGCGATGCTTGCACAAACTCAATATTACTACGAGCGGCAGCTCTGGCGCGGTCGTCACGGGCATTTTGCTCGGCTTGCTGGTACACCATCCTCAAGTATTGTTCCTGTTGAGACACGAGTTGGACCGCAGCGGTTAGGGTCGGAGGATCTAGAAGTGTCCCAGGGGGTATCCCTATCCTCTCCAGCCCTGCTGGAGCAGCAACCATATTTTTTTCAGCCTCTATGGGCAACATAGCTTCAGCCGCCTCTACAGCCAGCTCAGATTGTATGGCAGCCGTTCTTCGTGCCTCCTCCTCCAACTGAGCCGGAGTCTTAAATGGAGGAATTCGCATAGCTTCAACCACATCCGGTGGTAAGTCGGGTGGGGTGGGTAGAGGGATGGTTGCCCCTGGTAGTTCTTGAAAGGGGCCAGTTGGGAAAAGGGGGACACCAGGGGTCGGACGACTGGGGGGTGGTATACCAGCCAGTGTTTCCGTGCTGGGGCGACCCTTAAAACCTTGCCATTGTGGTTGGGGTGCAGGTCCCTCAATCAAAGTAGGTGCTCCACTCCTCGGATCAATGTGAGGGGTGGGAGTTGCAGGAACTCCAGGTAGCTCAATCGGCCCCCCCGGGAAATCCTGCCTGATCCCTTGTTGCATACCAGAGGGGGTGGTGGGTTGGATACCTTCAGTCCAAATGTCTAATTTGCCAGTATTTTTAAGGACTTTATCGTAACTTTTTGGGTCACCGGGGTCTGCTGTAGCTAATTGAAAAATGTTACGGGTACCATGGCTCACTAGCTCAGGAGTTGCATTGGGGGATTGAACCAGATCCTTCCAAATACCTAGAAGAGTGGCCCCACGCGCCTCACGTTGAGTTCTCTCCTCCTGCTGTCTCCGACGAGCAGCCTTGCCCATCCCTGTGAATATGGCTGCATTAAATGCCATGGGGTTAGCTTAAAAAGCCACCAAGAGTAGAGGTAGTATCTGAAGCAGGGGTGTTACCCGAGGCTGAAGGGAAGAGGACATCGTAAATAGTTCCACCAAATTCCTCTGATGCGCGGTTCCTCTCTACCTGACGGTCCAGATTATACTGGGCTAATGTAGCTGCTGCCAGACTGGAGCCCCCCAGCAAGTTCGCAATGTTTTGATAACCGGCCCCTCCAGCCTGAGCTTGAGCCTGACCCACTTGGAGCAACCCTTGAGCCGCCATGGGGCGTATTTGCTGGAACAGAGTGGCAATATCACGGGCTTTCTGATAGGGCAGTTGGGCCATCAGGCTGGCACGGGCACCCCCACGGGGTTGGAGGTTAGCCATAGCTTGAGTAGGGGCTCGATAAGCATCGGTGATTTCACCAATTTCAGGGGCTAACAGGTTAGTGAGTCTGCCGCGTCCCCCTCTGAGCAAGCCGCTCCACATATTGGCTACAGGGCTGAAAGACTCTGTTGCCCCACCCAGCAACTGTTGAGCTACCGGACCAAGTTGCCCTGCAATCTGACGCCCGTACTGTGCGTTAGCAGCTTGTTGGGCCAGAAGGTTGGCCGCATCAGGGACACCGGGAGGGCCACCTACTAATTTATTACCAAGCAGACCAGTGCCCAACCGGACACCCATTTGGACAAAGGGGTTATCTTTGTATTTCCCCCACCAGTCCTGGAACTTTTCCCACCATGGTGGTTCCGGTCCCTGGATTGTAGGCCACTCCTCTAAAGTACCGCCCACCGGGGCGGGCATTCCTTTGAGGTCTGTGGGGGGGTCAGCCCTCACCGTTGGAGCACCCCGAGTTGAGATATAAGGGGGGTACTCCAGTGGATTGACAGGAGTCCCCATTCCCAGCACCCCCGGATTAGCAGCAGTGCTTAAATAGTGTAAGGGGCCACCTTCCTGATAATCAGAAACATCATAAACGGGTGGTGGTGGGGGTTGCATGAAGCGAGATGGGTCCCCCCGAGTTGCAAGCTGATTTCCTTCCAGACTGAAGGGGTTGGGGCCGCCCCGAGGGGTACCCCGTGCATAGAGGCTAGTGCTGGGCGCGAGAAGATTTCGAGTCTCTTTCTCCGCTGGGCCTGTATAGATCATCTTGGATTACACCTCCCCCCTGAAGACCCTCACAGGTTGAGGCTGCATTCCTGCATCTTCTACCATGCGACCAATCTTCTCATTATCAATGAACGAATAATAGCAACCGTTTCCATTAGGGCGCAACTGATTATCGAGGACTTCCTTCAATTCTGTAAAATCCACATCAGGTTGAGTCACAATCAATGGTTCCATATGCCACTGGAGTTGCAGGCAGAGCAACCCCACAATCTCTTCTTTATCGTTTTCAGCCACTGCCATCACACTCACAGCGGGATTGGGGATAGGGATGTCCTCAAATAGATCCCCTAACTTGTCCCACTCCTCTGGAAGCAGTAGTCGGTATTTCATCGTGTCCTCATCGCCGGTAGTAGGCTAACAGTTCAGTGTTGCGTAACTCCAGAGTGCTTACTGTATGGGTGTGTGTGCCAGAACCCACAGCCACTGTACTGCCTGCAGCATCGTTGTCTACTGTGGCGGTAGCCGATGGGGTTCCTGTAGTACCTGAGGCTGCTGTAGGGCCAATCGTTGCCCCCGTGTCAATGAGTTTGAGATAGGCTGCAGTGGTGTAGTTGGGGACAGTGACATTGGTGGTGGTCCCATCTGCATTGAGTCTGGCTACCGTACTCCCGTCACACTGTTGCCATGCATTAGCACCTAGGGTGTTGGGGGCTGCCCTGAAGGATTGAATGTAGTCACTGCCAATCTCTCCGGGTCCCCAGGACCACGCCCCACCCTGCCACTCCAGAACATGGCTGTAATCAGTAGCCTCAAACATAAGGAAGGCATCACTGGTACCTAGATCACCGGGCAGACTCGCCACCACTGTCCTCATGATGCCTGTCAGGTACGCCCACTGGTTGAGGGTGTTGATGTAGTAGAGCACAGTACGGTCTGTTTCATAGAACAAGGTACCCACTGCATACTCAGCAGGGTTGAAATCGGCCACACGCACTGCATGGGTATCCTGGAGAATAGATGCCACACCCAGTGTCTCGGGGAGCAGGTCCTGCAAGTTGAGGGGGTAATTGCCGGTGGCCTGCAACTGCGCCCGCATGAAGGGAGCCAGTGCTCGGGCTAGTTCTGCATCTGTGGGCAGGTCCAGCGGGGTGTGGACTGCAGACTCGATAGCCGATGTGATTTGCAGTAAGACGCGCTCTACCCCTATCGGATTCTGCAGATCGTGGATATTGAATATAGGACGCTTGAAATGCATCAGGAGAACGGTTGCAACTGTTGATACGGGCCGGTATCTCCCCACTGTTTCATTTCAAACAAGGTGCCACTGGGGTCCAGCCTGAACTCGGTGGTAGAAGATAAACGGAACTTCCACAGTTTAGCCTTCCACACCGGAACCCGCAGGACATCTGTTCTCTGGACACCCCCGCTGTTGGTGATGGTGATAGTGGGTTGGGTAGTGCCATCAAGGACGGTTACCAGACTCAGGTCTGCAGTAGAGGTGTGGGTGATGCGAATCAGCCCTACATATTTATAGTTAGGTAAGGTGAAGATGGTGTCATTGGATTCCCACGCAAAGGCAGATATGGAACTCATCGAGGAGATCCAGCGTGGACCCCAGATAAAGAGCTGGGGGCGTGGCGCACCCAAACTGCTCCATGTAATGTTCAGACTGATATTACGGGCATATTGCCATGCTGTACCCAGCACGATGGCATCCTGCAGGCGGGTGGCATTGTTGACGGTGACAGCGGCGAAGGTAGTGGCGCGGTTATTCACCCCCGGAGTCACTGTCAGGTCCAGCCCTCCAGTATCGGAGTCCAGCAACAAATCCCCATAGAGCTTGTTAGCGCGGGGATCTCCCTGATCTAAGCTGGGGGTAGTAACGATGGAACTGATAGCTGTCCCATTGTCGTCATCACCCCCATAGCTGTAGAGGCGGCTGGTGGTGGCATCTGCGCCACCAATGAGGAGGTTGTGAACCCCATCACCCTCCTCCCCGTAATGCATGGCAATGTCTACCCCAAAGGAATCAAGGAACCAGCCACCGGGAGCCTCTCCTCTGGTGAATGCCCCCAGATCGAAGTTGAGTAGCAGAGTGCGCCGGTTGGCTGAAGTATCCCGATAATCAAAGTAGAGGTACTCATCGTAGTATTCCAGCCGCAGGTATGTGGCTTCGCTGCTGATGACATTGGGAGGGTTGATACCATTTACTGCACTCCCCAGTGTTCCCTCACTTGGGAACAGGGTGTAGAGATCTGCATCAGTGATAGGGACTGCCTCTCCTCCGGTACTCCCATAGATACCATCGCGGGTGAGGAACGCCATCAGTGGGGCTGGAGTGCGGATCAGAGCCCAGCGGGAGAACAGCCCGCGCCCACCGGGGATCTCCTGTGCAGTCCACGGTATGGAAGCATCTCCAGTAGGCATGATCTGGAACATGCGATCTGAGCTGAATACATAGCTGCGAAGGTTGAATACCACCCCGTTCATCAGGGGTTCTGATGGGGAAGTCACATCGAGATAGTTGATATCCTTGGTGGCATCGGGGTTGTGGGTGTTGGAGTAGTACAGGCGGCCCGGATTGATAGAGTCCCCACAGGCAAACACAGCCCCTAACTGCTCATCTCCCCACAGACAGGGGAGGGGTTGAGCTACACTGACAGGCTGATCGATGCGCCATATGAGGTCAGCCCCTAAGTTACCTGCATTCTCAAAAACCTCCAGTCGGCTTGTAGAGATCACCCGATAGATAGTGAAGACAGTGGATTGATCACTGCCAGAGGCGTTCAACTGGATCTGGGTTCCGGGTGACCATGCGGTATCAAAACTGGTGACCTTATCAACAATGGTAGTCCCGGCTACCGCTGTAGTGGTTCCGCTTACAGGCTGCCCAATGACAGGCCACGGTTGCCAGCGATCCTGCCCACTAGACGGGAGTTTGGCTGCAGTGCTGTCTAAGAACTCATCATCAAAGCTCGGGGTAGCCCCATTGTCAATACTGGCTACATAGTGCCAAGTGAGGATTGAACCCCCAAAGCGTTGGATATCCAAAACAAAATCAGTGAGATCCAGATTATTAGTACCAGCGGGAATAGGGTATTGGGGTGGGCTCACAGTAATCGATTGTCTGCGGGCAGTTTCACCTCCTCTGGTAGCCGGGGACCAGTTAGAGGCCACTCCGGTAGCTGGAACCCGTGCTCTGTAACGATAGAGGTAAGGAACCCGAGTGGGGTCATCCAGACCAATGTCAGGACCATAGCCCCCACCTGCCCACCACGCATCAAAGTCGAGTTGGACAGTGCCGGTGGTGATGAGGGTGATGCCAATTTTAGCTACATTCTCCAGACTGCTGCTCTCATCGGTACCCACACGGGTGAAATCCCCTACACGGAATCTGAACTCCACCCACTGGGAATCACCCAGTCCCATCTGCTGACTCTGATCCTGGGTAAAGGGTTGGGCACCGGCTGCCTCTACTTCAGAGCGTAAGTGGGCACGGATAGCACGTAACTCGGTTAACTGCTGACCCTCTGGGCCTGCCAGATATTCCTCGCGGCTCAACCCCAAATCCACGGCCTCACCCAACTCTGTTTCCAGTTCAATCAACTCATCCTCAACTGCTCCCAGCTCTCCCTCAATAGCCGACTCATCAATGATGCGCCGCTGCACTGCTGTAGAACGATTGGAGATCAAGCTCTGAGAACCTTGGGCAGCAAGGGTCAAATCATTTGAACGGAAGGAACGCCAGTAGTAGTTCTGGGTAAAGTCATTAGTTGTGACATCCACATCGAGCAGGATCTTTCCTTCAGTTACCAGTTGGGGGTTGTCTACCCGCAGGCTGATGTGGATGTAATCATCACGGCGTACTGAGACTCCTGTAGTAAGTTCACTCAGATCGATGGCTCCAGCCAGTGACACTGTTCCGGTGCCCACTGTAACTGAAGTGGTGAGAGCATCCTTTTGAATCTGTTCTGCTGCTGCATGGGTATTAGCAAGATAGACCCGGAAGGAGGCCAGTACCTGAATGGCATTTCCTGCAGCCCACGTACTCGGGGTAGACAGGCGCATCGAAGTAGTGCCATCAGGACCGGTGATGACAGCAGTAATGCGGGCCAGTTCCCCAATAGTAGTGTTGTGGATTAAGGCGTTGAGTTGAACCTGTTCAATTTTGGTAGTCAGGATGAGCGATGCTGCACCACTGCTGCCCACATCGTAGAGAATACCCCCGGGAGCATCTCCAATGGTACCCGCAGTCCCCACTGGGTGGACTTCTTCTACAGTAACGGTTTCCTCATCACCCCCGCCGGGGTCAAACACTAAGCGGGAACCCGGACCAATGTTGACCGGACTGGTTGGAGATACGGTAGCCCACCCGGTACTACCCGTATCATAGATAATCTGTGCTACTGTGGTATTCACCTTACCCGGAGATACAGCCAGCAACGCTACAGCTCCAGCAGTTCCCGAATTAGCCCATGCTCCTACCGCTTCACCATCATTGATTACCTTGTATTTGGGTACTGTAGTGAGGGCTACAGCGGGTGCAGCAATGGGGAGACCAACACCGTGGGGCAATGGAAGCCCAATAGGGTGTACTGTACCCGCTGCATCCACCTTGCGCTGGCGAGACCGGTCTGCCACATACATCCAACTGGTTACACTGCCATCGGGGTGAAAGGGGACCATTGCCAGGGGGTCACCCGAGTAGCCACTATCGCGCTGAGTGAATGCTGCCTGACCTGTAGCCAGTACCGTGCCGGTGCCTACTATGCGGGTAAAGGTGGAGTTGAGGGGGTCATTGAGACGGCGCACACTGTGGGTGGGGGTATTGGCAGCCACCACCGAATTGATATCAGTTAACCCCTCACGTTGCTGAATGATGCCGTACTGATAAGCCCGCACATTCTGCAGGAAGGGAAATTTTTGGGGCTTCACACTATCTACAGGACGGTTCAGGTCCAGCCCCAGACAGTCAAAGCGTTGGGGATCACGTTGTTCTGGCATGGTCTTCCTTACCTGTTCAGGCGTACCGGCATGTTAGCCGCCACAAAGGACTGGGGCTCGGTCACTGAAGGCAGAGCCCCCAACCCATCAGCCTGCTCTCTGCGTGGCCGGTAATCTTTCTCCCGCTGACTGGAGTCCTTGGGAATAATAACGTACTGTGCTGCAGCCCCGAGCCGCTGATTGTAGGTGACCGACTGGAGGAGGAAGTTGTTTGCCTGCTGGGTGGTAGCCATCCACTCGGCTCCTCCTACCTTGAACATAGCGACATGCTCGGCATAATCTATAATCATGTCTATCTGCTCACGCCCAATCTGCACAAAATCCACATCTCTGGCAGGGATAGGGGCTTTACGCACCACATCGAAGATAGCTGAGTAGGGTCCCTGGGTATCGGCTACCGGGTAGACTGCCATCATATTCCAGCCAGCCAGTGCCAGCATGGTGGGCTTGCCGGACCCATCCTGCCAGTTGGGGGCACCCGCATCGAGGCCATCCAGGGTTCCCGGTATGGTGGGCAACCCGTTTAGTTCAGCATGGACCACCATGGCTAACATGCGGGCCAGTTCCACAAACTGTTGGTAGCGTTGCTCACAGAACTGGGATCGCTGGGGGTCTCTGGCCTGCCCATCAATGGCAAGCAGGTCCGCTAAGGCACCCCATTTGATCGCCGGGGTGAGGTCATCGGGCAGCCCCAGAGCTGTGGCAGACACTGCAGGGTCTAAAGCCGGTCCTGTACTCACCGTAAGCAGGTCCAGAGAGCCACCTAACTGCGGTGGCGGGTCTAACTGGATCTGGAGGGGTGGAGGGGCCAGTATCGAGTAGGCGCGTGGTGTACCCTGCTGTGCGCTCCATTCCGGGTTAGCCAGTGTCATCGATCTCTCATCCTCACGCCAGAGGGTGGAGTAATACTGGTAGGGGACAGCACTACGATAGGCTGCCCGCCTCACATCGATGATGGTATCTGCGAGAACCTGACGCCCCGTGATTGCCATTGCAGGGGTGGAGCGCGTGATGATGATGCCGGTGTCTGAGAGGAACTGGTTGCGGCGGCGTGTGACCGAGTTACTCACATCGGCATAGTTGAACTGTGCGGTACCGGGCCACGATGACTGCGTAGTAGCCAGTTCAAGCAACTGGTACTGGATCTGCTGGATGATATCCCGGTCTGTCACCGTACTGTTGATCAAGCCCGCAGCCAGAGCGGTACTCAGATCAAAGAAGGGTGTCGCTGCAGTGAGGGTTAACGATGCGGTGCGCTCTCTCCAGAAGGCTGAGAGAACTCCAAAGGTGCGCAGGGCTTCAGTGAGCCACAGCTCCAGTTCTGCAGTAGTCCAGAACGAGGTGCCAGAGTCGGCTAAACGATTGGCTAACTGGGTCTTGAGAGATAACCATGTAGTGTGGGTGTAGGGCATAAACCATTGTTATGGAATAGATTAAGGGGGATTGGGTAACCGGAGAATGGTGATATTCAAAATCCAGTTCACATCATACGCCCCGCCAGTCACCTCCACTTCAAAATCATTACCCGTGGCCTTCATGGTGGCATCCCACGCTGCGGTGTGTTCTGCGGTATGCACGGCTGTTACGGAGCCCACCAGCGCAGCGACACCAGCGTTATGGCGAAATGTAGCCATCTGCACATAAGCGTTGGGGTCACCGTTACTGTCACGTTGCGCCAGTATGGTGGTATTTACCTGTGCTGATTCATCGGCGGCCAGAGTGTAATCATACATTACTTGAACTGGGTCCCCAACGTCAGTGGTTAAGTGAATCCCATCACGTTGCAAGGTGCCCTTATCACGCTCTCCAGCCAGTATAAAGGTATCGCTGGTCCACGTATTAAACAGCACTCTCGCATCCCGATTACTGGATACATTCACCCCATTATTAGGCCCATCCCCGGAACTGGCGGTAAGTTCAATCGGTACAGTCAGCCCACTGAAGCGATTACCTGTAATCGTGCATCCATCTGCATCTACTACCTTTACTCCTCCAGCCGCTAAAGCCAGTTCGGTGATGCTGTTATTGGTAATCACCATCCCCTGACAGTTCTGGGCTACAAGGATGGCAAAACCCAGGCCTCCTACACTCATACTGATATCGTTTCCAGTTACCAGGGTAGATAGCAATCCTGCCAGCCCGGTGGGGCCTAACTCGATTACCCCCTCAGTAGCCCCAGGATCGTAGGTTTCAAACCGGTTGTTGGAGATAGTAGTACCCGTGGTCGCAGTCCCTGCAGCAATCCCCTGCACCGTGATGGCAGTAACTTTGTCATTACCATTGAAGTAACAGCTATCCACGCGGGTATGGGCAGAGGCAATGGTGATACCACCACTGTAGAAACTGCATCCAAAGAACCCTCCCGCATCGGTGGAGTCAGCAACTACCCCGTCCACAACACTGCTGAACAGAACCCCCGAGGCTGTAGCCGCAGCGAAGCGGCAGGTCTGAAATCGCCACCCGGTACCGTTGGATACCACTAAGGCATCCGATTTAGCACTCCCATCATTGGCTAGGTTGTCAAAGAATACATCCCGCACATTGACACCAAAGGTAGCTACCCCCGATATCTTCAGCACCTCATCAGTAGATACCGCATCATCAGTGGGACACAGGCGCGTCCCGTAACCTACAGCTCCAAATCCTGCACCCGCTCCCTGGATATTGACTCCATCATCTGAGATGGTCCAGTTTTTGAGGGCATAGCTGCCGCGTGGAATGATGATGGTGCCTCCAGTTGCAGGCAGCGAGTCCACTGCTGAAGTGAAGGCAGCGGTATCATCAGTAATCCCATCGCCTACCGCACCAAATTCACGCACATCGGTACCACTGGGATTACCCACATGCATTGCAGTGATGGAGAAAGGAGCGGTGATACCACCCCCGCTGAACTGGATATCGTAAACCCCATCCAGGGTAAGGAAGGACCACCTTCCAGTGGTGGCATCAGCAGTGAAGGGGTTTGCCAGAGAGGTGGGAGGAACGCTGTTATCACTATAGATAGTAGCCAGAGTCGAGGTACCCGACTCATAGACGGTTATTGTAGCCCCTCGAAAGGACTGCTGGAACCGTTGCGTCCCACTACCCTGAGTACCGGTGATAACAACCGATATCCCACCTTCTTCAACCCAACCGGATACACGTTCCATTCCAAGTATCTCCTCTGGCTGCATGGGAGGTTCTGGAGGCTCTAGGGGGTCCACCCGAGGGGTTCTATATAACCCCAGCACCCGGATAATCCACCCCCAAATGGCTCTCAGGAGCCTCTTCACTCACTTACTCGTCGCTCTTGAGACGCTCGTCAGTGCGATCTGAAGGAGTCTTGATACTGGGGGAATCCTTCACACTCACACCATCATATGTTTTTTCTGGTGCAGCATTGGGGCTGGGAGTGCGACCCTTGTAACCGGGCTCTCCATTGTAGATACCGGGACTGCCTTCATCCATAGGGTTCTGGCTCTTGCCTGCCAGATCACTTGCAGGGGATTTAATATCAACCACTGTGGGCCTCCTTCAAAGTTAAATTGCGTGAGTCTGTAGCCAGTCACTGTCTCCCAATGCAGGGATAGGAGCAAATGGCATAACTGTTGCTTCCTGATACGTGACATCAGCCATAAATACTTCTTCATCATTACGCTCGGCCTGCATGATCAGGAACTCTGCAGTGCGCTCATGGCGATCTGCCAGTTCCAGCCGGTAGTAAGGATTGGGCTTATCAGCACTGGGACCGGGCCAGCGGGCTGCATCTGCGAGAGCCACCTCTAATAACATATCCCCATTGATGAAACGGGGCAACGTTGCACCGGGTTCTGAGAGATCTACTGCTCGTTTCCAGTACAGGAACGGATACACATACTGGGCCTTCTGGTGGGGCCAGATCTCGTAGCGCGGGCTACCGGGGTTGGAGCCTGCTGTAGTACGGATCACAAATACATCGTTGACTACATACACCACTGCAGCGGGCCAGAACACGTTTACCCCATCCTGGAGTTCCTGGGCAGTAGCTGTCGTGGTGACTCCAGTGGTGTAGCTGCCCTCATCTTTTTTCCACTGGAACACAGCTACCCCTGTAGCACCCCCAGTGGTGACCTCTACGGTGAAGATGGCATCATTGGGACCGGTGTAGGTACCAGAGCTGGAGGGGTCCGGGTTCCCTGCTGCTCCATCCACCTGCAGGGGCTGGCCTACCTTGCCGGTCTGGTCCTTGGTGTAATCACGCCATGCAACAACGTAAGCATTCCCACTGTTAGCGCGTTGGGCATCTACAGCGTTGAGGATGTTCTGGGTGTAGTTGAGTACGAGTTGCCAGTTGAAGCGAGGATCGTAGAGCGTTATGAATGATTCAAAATCTGCTGGTGGCGTAAAGAACGCCTGATAAATTTCGTAAGTTACCGTTGCTTGCGTAGAACCACCCCACACCTCATCGAGAGTAAGCTGGGTGGCACTGTCTACAGATTGAACAGTGTAGATAGGGGCAGTGGTACCAATGCGGAACTGCTGGCCCACCAGATCACTGGTCCACGCTGTAGCGACTCCGGTCACGATGGTGGAGGCACGGGTCACACTGACAGTGCCCGTGGTGTAAACAAGGGGGACGAGAAACTGACTGTGGGTATACATCCAGCTCCACCTGCGGCGTTCAGCCACACGGCGAAAAGCATTGCGTACCCAGTCTTCTGCTAGAAAGCGGCCCGCTTGAGGGGCACGGAGCAGGACACGCCCAACGATATCATTGAAAGTGTCAATTGCCACTCCGTACCCCCTAGCCGGTTTAGTTAGTTGCCTGTCACCGACACATGAGTACCGACTTCAGCACCACCTGTCTGCAAGGTCAACTGCGTCCCGTTAGCTGTGGTGGCTGCAGTATACCCAATCGCATTGTTGGTATTGGATATTACAGTTCCAAAGTTAAGGTTACGCATGGGGATATCCAATGTATCGCCGTCTGCTGCAATATCAATATTGTAGGCTAATTGCCGCAGATGACCAACCACATTGGTCTGGAAGCGTGTGTTGATTGTGACTGCTGCCATCCTACACCTCCTTATGATTGTCTGAAGTCCATATCAATATCCACATTGACTTCACCACCAGAAGCTACTCCTCGGGCTACCCCGAGACGCTGGAAGGTGGGTGCAGTGCCAACTGCAATACGATCCGCTGCAGCGGCTGCCGCAGCTTCACCAATCACAGTCTCACCAACAGCAAACGTGTTACCACCATCATCAACAGCGATATTGTCACCTTGGATAAGGATATCGATGTAGTTATCGGCTGTTGCCGCAACCCGAATGATCCCAGCGATGAAGTTGAGATACGCATTGGTACCTACTGAGCCTCCAATAGCCTGATCACGGTTGTTGGTAACGATGTATTCGTCCTTATCTTTCCAGTAGGCCAGCATACCCGAGGCCGCGACCCCTACCGGAGTAGTGGAATCGGCACCCGAGTCAAACTTGACGCGCTGATAAACGCGGTTATTGTAGTCGAATTTCTGGCCTAGACTACCGGGCTGACCACCCGCATTGGCATTGGTGGTTGTTACACCCCAATCCGCAGGCGTGATGTTGGTAGCATCAGGAGTACCTTGCGGGAGCCAGATCGGTTGAGTTCTTACACTATTTG